>Ga0315899_10001811_pt1 | contig 24116 bp, 20 predicted proteins | sample LakEriMetagenome_2_FD_203518 | JGI IMG/M metagenome (GOLD analysis project Ga0315899, IMG submission 203518) | Freshwater fungal communities from buoy surface, Lake Erie, Ohio, United States - Buoy 4 MA112 | ecosystem: Environmental > Aquatic > Freshwater > Lake | place: USA: Lake Erie, Ohio... | reverse complement strand
GCCTCTCCAATTTGCAAGAGTTACGCTTGAATAAGTGCAGACTGTCTGAGCTGCCCGATCGTTTTAAGGAGCTTCCCAATTTGCAGCGGTTGCAGTGCCAGCACAACGAGCTCGACACTATTCCCCAGAGTTTGCTGGGGTTGAAACATTTGAAGACGCTCGATTTGGCCGACAACGTCATTGAGGTAATTCCGGAAGAAATTGAGCAGCTTACTGAACTGCAAACGCTTTCCATTTGGGATAATCCGGTTACCTATTATCCGGAAAGCCTCACCGAAATGCAACAACTCAAAGTCCTCGACGTGCTCAACAACGCCATGAGTCGCGACACACAACAACGGCTGAAAAGTGGACTGCCAAAGTGCAAGATCATCATGTCGCCGCCGTGCGCGTGCATGGATGGAGAACAGTAATCGTTTTTCTCGTCTTTCTTGAGAATCTGTCGATTGACAGAATTCTGTAACTTAGGCGCATGAAACTAGTATCTTTCCTAAACAACTACAACCCTCGCGTATTACAAAACCCTTACGTAATTGCTGAGGCCGGTGTGAATCACGAAGGCTCGATGGAGCTCGCCAAGCGACTCATTGATGAAGCTGCTGAAGGCGGCGCTCAGGCCATCAAATTCCAAACGTACAAGGCTGAAACAATCGCTTCCAAAGACTCGCCGTACTATTGGGATATTACCAAAGAACCAACACGCTCACAGTTTGAGCTCTTCAAGAAATACGATAAGTTCTGGAAGAAGGAATACGAAGAACTTGCGCGCCATTGCGAAACCGCAGGCATTGAGTTCATGAGCACTCCTTTCGATGTGGAGAGCGCTACTTTCCTCAATGATCTGATGTCTGTTTTCAAAATCAGCAGCAGCGATTTGACCAACTTGCCATTCATCGAATACCAGTGCTCATTCGGAAAGCCTATCATTCTGTCAACAGGCGCAGCCTACAAATGGGAGGTGATGCAGGCTGTAGAAACCATCGAGAAGCACGGTAACAAATTGTGTTTGATGCACTGCGTTCTCAACTACCCTACGATGGACGAGAATGCAAACTTGGGCATGATTAAAGACATGATTCGTTTGTTCCCCGATGTTGTGCCGGGCTACAGCGATCACACATTGCCAAAGGACATGCACACGCTTGAAGTAGCCACCCTACTTGGAGCAGCAGTGTTGGAGAAACACTTCACGCACGACAAAACCTTGCCGGGTAACGACCACTACCACGCCATGGACAAGGAAGACCTCAAGCACTTCCAGAAGCGCATGAACCGCACGTTTGAATTGCTCGGCACCTTTGAAATGAAGGCGCTCGAGAGCGAAGCCCCTGCGCGTGCCAACGCACGCAGAAGCCTGGTGGCAGCGAAAAACATACCCGCCGGTCAGACTATTGAAATGAGCGACCTTACGTGGAAGCGCCCTGCAAGCGGTATTTCTCCGAAGGATATTCACGCGGTGATTGGCAAGAAGGCCTCGCGCGATATCGGAGAGGATGAAGTGATGAAATGGTTTTTACTTAACGACTAATCCATGCGCTACCAACAGTTATCGGCCGATTTCTACAACGGCGCTCGCAAACGATTCGCATCGCACATGCAAAAGGGTGGTGTTGCCGTTTTCTGCAGCAACGACACCTACCCGACTAGTGCCGATGGTCATTTTGCTTTCAAGCAAGCAACCGATATTTTTTATTTGAGCGGAGTGGATCAGGAAGAGAGCATCTTGCTCCTGTTTCCGGATTCCTTTCACGCGCACCACCGTGAAGTGTTGTTTCTGAAAGAAACAAGCGAGACCATTGCCATTTGGGAAGGAGCGAAGCTTACGAAGGAACAAGCACGAACTCAAACCGGAGTAAAGACTGTGTATTGGTTGGGCGAATTTGAACGCGTTTTCAAAGCAATACTTGCGGAAGCATCGTGCATATATCTCAACAACAATGAGCACACCCGCGCTGTTATCGAAGTAGAAACACGTGAAGCGCGCTTCTCGAAATGGGTGCGCGAACACTATCCGCACTATCGCATTGAGCGCAGTGCTCCTATCATGCATCGCCTGCGTGCGGTGAAAGAAAAAGAGGAAGTTGACCAACTTCAGCGCGCCATCGACATTACACGCGGAGGTTTTGAGCGCGTCATGAAAATGGTGAAGCCCGGTGTGATGGAGTATGAACTCGAGGCAGAATACATGCACGAGTTTTTGAGCAAGGGTTCACGCGGGTTTGCCTATACGCCCATCATTGCCAGCGGTTTCAGCGCTTGTGTGCTGCACTACATCGACAACGATAAGCCGTGTAAAGACGGCGATTTGTTGCTCATGGATGTAGGTGCTGAATACGGCAACTACAATGCAGACATGACGCGTTGCATTCCGGTAAATGGAAAGTTTTCGCCGCGCCAGAAGGCTGTATACAACGGTGTATTAAGCGTTATGAAAGGAGCGAAGGCCTTGCTAAAGCCCGGTGTTCTTATGAACGAATACCACAAACAAGTGGGTGAATTGATGACGAAGGAATTGGTAGACCTGAAGCTCATCTCCATGGATGACGTGAAGAACCAGAACCCCGAATGGCCGGCATATAAAAAGTATTTCATGCATGGCACTTCACACTTTTTGGGGTTGGATGTGCATGATGTTGGCGATTGGACAATTCCAATCGCTGCAGGAAATGTGTTTACTGTGGAGCCCGGCATTTACATCCGGGAAGAGAGCTTGGGTATTCGCATTGAAAACAACATTGTCATCACCGAAAACGGCAACGTTGATATGTTCGATCGATTCGCTATAGAGGTGGAAGAGATTGAGCAGATGATGAACTAACAAAACAGGTAACCGGATGACCATAGCGGTGAAAAAATACGTAGCGTGCTACGTTGGGCATGTGGCTGCTACTGTATTTCTGATAATTAGTCAGATGAATCATTGGTCAAAATCGTTTCCGCTGTTTTCTATGTTTTTTACAGCGGGTTTATTCATCTACGTTTTTTGGAAAAATGAAACAATTCCCCGCGAGAAGAAGTGGCTAAGAATTGTGCTGCTTGTTCTATTTTTTCAGCTTGCAGCGCTGGTTTTTACGGTCATCAAAATTCGCGAAGACGTAAATTAAGGCAAGCCTGTCGGTTTTCTGAAGCACTACTTGTTTTCTAAAGCCTTCCCGTTGTCATATTCAATTCGGACTTTCTCTTTGCCGGTCTTCTCATCGTAACTGACGTAGGTGCCGTCAAGCTTGTTGTTCTTGTAATTGGATTCTTCGATAACACGTCCTCGGGCGTCGTAAACAACGCTCTTCCCATTCAATTTGCCTTCTTTGAACGAGCAGTCGCGCATGGGCGCACCGTGCGGATGGAAGTATGACCATTTGCCATCGGGCTTGCCGTTCTTGTAGCTTCCTTTGCTGTCGAGTCTGCCGTTGTTGTAAGATTCATAAGGCCCATTCAAGGAGCCGTCCGATCCGTAGGTTTCCATTTTTTCAATGCCGCCTTTATCGTTCCAGTAGGTCCATTTTCCTTGCTTCACATCGCCCGACTTAATCTTCGCTACGGTGTCGGTTTTGATTTTATACAGATCGCTCATCGTTTGGGCAAACTGGTCTTTGCTCTTCACGATGCTCCAGTCGCCTTCATAGCTTTTCACGCCATTCGGGTGGTTGCCGGTCCACTTCCCATTCATCTGCCCGTGCTCGTAATGGCCGATGTCTTGAATGTATCCGTTGGTGTACCACGATGTCCATTCACCTTCTTCCAAATCGTATTTGAAATTGCCTTCCATCATGGGCTTCCCGCTTTCATACCAATACTTCCACAGGCCGTGCTTCTTGTCGTTCACCATATCGCCCGACTTCCACTTCTGGCCTTCCCAGTATTGCCACTGCCAAAAGCCGTTCATCTTTCCTTTCTCATACTTGCCCCAGTATTCGCGCTCACCATTGCCGTAGTAGAATGTCCACTCACCCTCTTGCAGGTCGTTGTCGAAATCGCCCTCCATGTCTTTGGTGCCGTTTTCCAAATACCATATCCAGTGTCCGGTTTTCTTTCCGTTGGCATAGATTCCATTGACTGAGACCTGACCTTTAGAATACTTCTCAGTGAACTGTCCGTCCAGTATGCCCAGCTTATAATGCGAATGGCGCTTCACCGTGCCGGAAGGATAAAGCTCTTCCCACAATCCATCTTCCTTACCCTCTTTATAATTGCCGCGAATGCGGGCAGAACCTCCGTTGTAGTTTTCCAGGTAAGGACCATCGAGTCTCCCGTTTTTGTAGGATGAGCTGCGGAGGATTTTTCCGGTTTCGAATTTCTCTTCCATCACGCCGTTGCCATAAGTGATGGTGCGCAGCTTGTTGGCATCGCAATACAACCACAACAATTCTTCATCACCCACGTATTCCTCCACCATCATGGTATCGCCCGCAGGGAAGAAGTAGTTCCATTTTCCCGACTTAATTCCGTTGTTGTAATAACCCTCTTCGACCAATGTCCCTTCCAAGGTATAGGTGCGTTGAACACTGTCTTGAACACCAGCCTTGAAGTACCCTTCTACCATGAGCTTGTTATTGCTGTGATAGCGCCTTACACTGCCATTCAGTTTCCCTTTTTTGTAGTTGGCCTCCTCTTGCAGCGTTCCTGTTTCATAGTAGTATTTCCACAAGCCCTCTTCGAAACCATTCACATAGTTTCCTTCACTGCGCGTCTTGCCGTTTGGGTATTGGTCCTTGAACTCCTGCACTTGCGCGTCAAGACATGCGCTAGTGAAGAGGATAAGAAGGAAAAGAATGAGCTTCATTGTTGTCTGATTGTTCGAGCAAATTAAAAACACGAACTACCATGCGATTATTGCTGCCAGGGATGTTTATGAACAATGAGTAGACACGAATGCACGAATAATGCGATGTTGTTTGTGCGCCGGCTCACTCGTCATTCGCCACTCGCCATTACGACAGTTTGTCCGTCAAGATTCGCATCTCCATCACCGGAGAGATTTTCTCGTACAGAATGCGATAAACCGCATCGGCAATCGGAATGTCGGCGTTGAATTTCTTGTTGATCTCGTGAATCCCACGGGCAGCGTAATAACCTTCTGCCACCATATTCATCTCAATCGTAGCCCACTTCACGCTGTATCCTTTGCCCACCATCGTTCCCAACGTGCGGTTGCGCGAATAAGGCGAATAGGCGGTCACCAACAAGTCGCCGAGGTAGGCGCTGCTCTTCACGTCGCGGTGCACTTCATGCACGGTATCGATAAAGCGCTCCATTTCGCGAATGGCGCTGCTGATGAGCACTGCTTGAAAGTTATCGCCGTAGCCTAAGCCATGACAGATTCCACTCGCTACGGCATACACGTTTTTCAGAATAGCCGCAAGCTCTGCACCGAAAACGTCTTCTGTAGTATTCGTTTTAATGAAACGACAACCAAGCATAGTCGCCATGATGTCGGCCTTGGTAATGTCGGAACAACCAATGGTCAAATAGGAAAGCTTTTCCATGGCAACCTCTTCTGCGTGACATGGCCCGCAAACGATGCCGATGTTTTCATAAGGCACACCCAATTGCTTGTGGAAATAACGCGCAGGAATGGAGTCAAACTCATTGATAACACCCTTGATGGCCGAAAACAAAACTTTGTTCTCGAGTCCAGTTGGCTTGAATTGTTGAAAGGCCTCATGAACGAATGCTGAAGGAATGGCCACAATGATGTAATCGCTGTTGTCGATTACCTCCTGCAAGTCATCGGTAACATGCAGTTGATCTTTCTCGAACTCGATGCTTTGGATGTAATTCGGGTTGTGACCGAACTGACGGATGTGGTCGATGGCTTCTTTGTTGCGCATCCACCAATACACTTTATCGGTGTTTTTGCATACCAGTTTAACCTGTGCTGTGGCCCATGAGCCGCCTCCTAATACTCCAATGCGTGGTTTCTCCATAACAGTTTTGGTAACAACAAAAATAACCGATAAATACGTTGATGCGCGTCAACCTTCTTCTACCCATGCAAGCTCGAATACATCAGCCAAATGATTTTTCAATGTGGCTTTTACCTCTTCCATGTTGAGGGTTTTTCCGAGCTCAAGGTGCATTGACGTCACGGCTTTGTCCGTGATTCCACACGGTATGATGTGGTTGAAATAGGAGAGGTCGGCATTCACATTGAATGCAAATCCGTGCATCGTCACCCAACGACTGCACTTCACTCCGAGCGCTGCGATTTTGCGCGCTTTCGCTCCCAACTCCGGGTCGAGCCACACACCGGTAAGTCCTTCGATACGACCCGCCGCAATGCCATAATCTGCTAACGTCAGAATGATGGCCTCTTCCAGATAGCGGAGGTATTTGTGGATGTCGGTGAAGTGATGGTCGAGATCGAAAATCGGATAGCCTACAATTTGCCCGGGGCCGTGATAGGTGATGTCGCCGCCGCGATTGATGGCGTAATACTTCGCTTCCACTTGGCTCAATGCTTCCTCATCGAGTAACAGATGCGCAATATCGCCGCTCTTACCAAGGGTGTAAACATGAGGGTGTTCTACAAAAAACAAGTGGTCAGTTGTGACCACTTGTTCTTCGGGCGCTTTCGCGCGATTATCAAATTTCGTTTGAACGGTGCGATTGAAATAAACCTCTTGTAAGTCCCAGCAGGCTTTATAATCCATGCTGCCTAAGTCTTGAAAAACAACAGGCCTTTTCATTAAACTCAATTCACCTTCGACAACTCATTTTTCAAGAAGATGATAGCCGGAATAGCTACAGCATCTTCATTGCGCAACTCGGCGAGGTCAATGCTGATCCAGTCGCCCAGGTGTATGAGATACATCGAACGCTCGATGCGTGTTTTTCCTTTTGACCAAGCTTCGATAATGGTGTCACACTTTTCGCCCATCAACTTCTTGCAAAGGTCCATGCGAAGTTGCGAGCGCTTGTGGTCGTCTTCATTGCGAAGCATGATGACGGCAACGCGATTGTCGCCACCGGTCCAGCCCACCAATTCGTTGTGATTCATTTCAGGGAAAACGTGGTGCCAGCAAAGCATCTTCGAGTTTTCGTTGATCTGCTGACGCCAGCGTATTGCAACGCCTTCATACATGGCTTCGCTATAAAGAATTGGAATGCGGTGCACAACCATTTCTGCAATTTGTTTCGAGGCTGCGCGCAAATCATCGATGTTGTTTTCGATGAGCGCAATGCTGTTTTCTACCTCTTGCTCAAAGCTTCCATCTATGAAGCCGTAATGACGGAGCACATAGAACAACTGTACAGAGCTATACCCAAACATCGAACGTGGCGGTTGGCCACCGGGAATGATGATGTGGTTGAAGCCATGTTCTTTGGCTGCGGCCGCAATTTTTCCTCCGCTTGTTACACAAGCTATTTCCGCCTTCTTTGCGATTGCTTCTTGCAATGCCGCAACCGTTTCTTCGGTATCGCCGCTGTAGCTGCTGATGATTACTAGTGAATGCTCATTCACAAACTCGGGCAATACATAGTCGTTGGTACAAATCACAGGAACCGAACACTTTTCGGCTACCAGCTGACTAACGATTTTGCCTCCGATGCCACTTCCTCCTAAACCGGATATCACAATGTTGTGAATGGTTTTGTTGCATGCGTGGAGTTGGGCTGCGCGACCAATTGTCAAGGCTTCACGCAAGTGATTGGGGAATTCTTCTACTAGTTTTTTCATCATGTTTCTTCGGTTTTAACGAAATGCGAATGTAGTGATTTAAGAACTTTACAAAATGAACGATTTGTGAAGCCTGAATTGTTTTACTTTGACCCCATGCGCAAATCGGTCGTTCACTTTCAATCGCCCATCGGTTGGCTCCGTATCGAGGGGCACGGTGGGATGCTCACACGGATTGATTTCGTGGAAGAAGCAGGTAACGACGATTTCGACCACGACCTCCATAGAGTATTACACGCGCTTGCTCTGTTTTTTAACGGAAACTCTACCACTATTGAGATTCCCATGCACCTCGATGGAACACATTTTCAGCAAACTGTATGGGAAGAGCTCATGCGAATTCCATTTGCTAAGACTTACAGCTACGAAGATATTGCACGCCAACTGGGCGACATCAAGCTTACACGCGCGGTAGCTTCAGCCATAGCAAAAAATCCAATACCCGTTCTCATCCCGTGCCACAGGGTTATAGGTAAAGATGGAACTTACATGGGCTACAGCGGTGGCATACAGCGTAAGCGTTGGTTGCTCGATTTTGAGCATCAGTATGTGCAGCTGAGTTTGCTATAACTACAGCATCCAGCGCAAACCAATGTAACCCATTCTTCCAAACACCGGCCCCCACAACAACGATCCGTCGAATAGCGATGAATTCGTATCCTCAGCCATGATGATGGCGTCGTGTACCATAAAGTTCGTGAGGTTTTCACCTCCCACGTATAGCTCCAGGTTGGTCTTGAATACATAGGTCACTTGAGCCATCACTTGCCAGTAATCGTCGGACCAGCTGCTCAGCGCTTCGTTGTCGTGTTCGTCGTGACTGCTTATCACAAACGGGATACGCTTGCGGCTAATCCACTGCACCGTTGCATCGAAGCGCCATTGAGAGCCGTTCGCTTTTTTGCGTGTTTCGTAAGCGAGGTTTGTAAACGCACGATGACGATTCACTAGCGGTCGGTCGCGCAGTCCTTCGCGGTATTGGGTGCGCGATTCAAGCCAGCGATAGGCCATGCGCACATCGAACCTTCGCACGGGCGACCATTGTAACTCTGCCTGTGCGCTATTGCTGAAACTTCTCCCTTCTAAATTATAGAAGTAAACGTAACCGGGTGTTTCGTAGTCGACCACTACTTGACTTTCAAAGTCGGTCACAAATCCATCAATGCTGAGAGTCGCCGGTCTGTATCGAATGTCACCTTTCCAGGTGAATACGAGTCCGGCGTTGCGCGATTTCTCGATGTCCAATCCATAGTATTTGTTGGTTGGAGCTTCGTCGCCTTCGATCATAATGAAACGATTCGAGGCTAGCATACCTACATTATCCATTACCAACACCGCCGTGCGGTAACCCATGCCGCCAACCGCTTTCAACGTCATGTGATCGTTGATGCTGTAGCGTGCATGAAGGCGTGGTGTAAACAGTGCGCCGTATATGTTGTGTAAGTCTTCTCTAACCCCTGCAACGAGCGTGAATTTGTCGCGCACTTTCAACGTGTATTCAAAGAAAGCACCGGGCACGCGTTCTTGTCGGTTGAGTGCGTAAGATGAAGGGTCTAGTTCAGGGAAATTAGAGCTCAGCGTGTCGCGGTAGTCATCGAACACATAGGTAAAGCCTGTGGTGAAGGTGTTCGACTCATTCAAAATGCGCGAAGCAAATAACAGATTCACGCGTCCGCTGCGTTGTTCGCCGTTGTAAGATTGAAAACCATAATCGCCTTGTTGGTCATGGTAAAGCGCGTTGTATTGTGAACCGAAACTCTTCCAGGGCTTACCGGGAAAAACATAGCCCACTTTGGCCGATGCTTCGTAGCGGCGTGTGCGTGTATTCACACCCCACAACTGCGAGCGTAATTCATCGGTCGGATTGTAATTGAGCTTACCGCTCACGGTGTTGATGTTTTGGTAGTTCAACGCTACCTGAGCGCCAAGTCCGCTATGTCCGTCGATGTGCCACTCGTTGCGCAGGGAAATGTTTGAGAAAAGCGGGTTGTCGAGGAAGCCATCACCGTTCATATCGGTGCGAAGCTGCGACATGGCGCCGTGAGCCAGCAGACATCCTTTGATGTGATGATCATGTTCAAGGTGATCGCTGCCTTCTTCCTCATCATGCTCATGTCCGGCTTTTGGCCCAACAACAAGATTGAGCTCAGTGCGTCCGCCGCTTCCTGCATACGCATTCAAGTGAAAGCGTTCCGCGGTATCGGGGTTTTTTAATGCAACGTTGATTTGCCCGGCCATGCTTTCATATCCGCTGGTGATGGAGCCAACTCCTTTGGTGATGTAAATATTTTTCACCCACGGACCAGGCACATAGGTGAGTCCGTAGGTGCTTGAAAGCCCGCGAACCGCAGGAATATTATCGAACAAAATTTGCGTGTACTTGCCTTCCAGCCCGAGCATGCGAATTTGTCGAGTGCCTGTTATCGCATCGGCATATGCTGCATCGACCGAGGCGTTGGTTTCGAAACTTTCACTCAGGTTGCAGCAAGCTGCTTTGCAAAGTTCCTTCTCGTTCATCACTTGAAAAAGCTGAGGGTCGCGGGAGTTGATATACGTTGATGCGCGCTCTCCTTCAATGACAATTTCTTTACCGTTTCCGGCTTGTTTGAGTGTAACATTGATTTCTTTTTGTCCGATATACGCGATTGTATCGGCTTGAAAGCCTACGTAAAAAACAACCAGCTTCTGTGCTTCAGGAGGAATACCGATATGATATTGTCCTTGTTCGTTCGTGAGTGTTCCGCTGCGCGTGTCTTTCCAAACCACATTAGCACCCACAAGCGTTTCCACCCGGCCATCGGCCCACTCGCCTTTAATCGTTCCCGATACTCCTTGAGCACGAGAAGCTAGAACAGAAGCGATCAGCGCTATGATACAAATGAGTCTCATGGGGCGATCAGTGTTTTTCGAGTTCGCGATACTTGCAGCAACCATGCACACGAGCGTATTGCGTTTCTGTACACGTGCTTTTTTCGGTATCGTAGCCTGCCTCATTCAGCAGCGAATGAATTTGCGCTTCTGAAATTTTCGAAGGCTTGTAGGTTACGGTTAGCTGGTTATCGGAAAGTTGAAAATCGGCTTTCAGAATACCCTTAGCATCAAGAGCGGCTTCAATGGTTTGCTCGCACATGCCACACACGCCGGCCACCCAGAAGGAAGCTGTAACCGGAGCTTTGGAAGGTTTCTGTGCGGGAAGGTTGAGCGCGATGAATAAGGTGAGTATGATGAGGGAAATATGTTTCATGGGAATAATGAATGTTGAATGGAGAATGGAGAATGGAGAAATGAAGCATGGAATTTACTACTTCACTATTTCACTATTTCACCCTCAAGCGTACAACACCAACGATCGATAAAGCACATACCGCCTGCTGATGGGTGGTGGAGAGTCGCTTTCCGTGATGAAGTCCGTTAGGCCCGTAAGCATTGCTTTACAGGGCACGGAATAGTCGGACGATTGCGCTATTTCAATCGGAATAAATCGAGCTGTCTCAGAAGGCTGATGAGAATCGTCTACCTTCAAATCGATGTGTATGAACGAACAGCAATTTCCTTTTTTACAGCAATGATCTTCTTGATCTGAAGGTGTCTGTTTGCACTCTTTTGATGCGAAGAAATGGAAATCGGAAAGTTCACCGCAGCAATAATGCAAATGCAACTGCACCCCTAACGAAAGCAGTGCATAAATGCTCAGCATGGCTATGATTGCTGCCCTTTTCACTGAAACGAAGATAGCGCGAATCTGTTATATTCAATACAAGGCTTGCCGCAAAAAGGGGGCAGAGAATTATCACATTCCCAATTCTTCTTGAATCGTTTTCATGCGGGCTTGCATTTCTTTTACTTGGGCATGATAATGTTCTTTACCGCCAAATGGAGCTTTCATAGAGAAGTAGAATTTAATTTTTGGCTCCGTGCCGCTGGGGCGCGCCGAGATTTTACTGCCGTCTTCCAACAAAAACTGTAACACATTGGATGCAGGAAGATTATTTTTTGTGATAACACCCGATAGCAAGTTCGTGCTTTGCTGTAATTGAATGTCGCGAAGTTCAATCACGGGTGATCCTGCCAACTGCTTCGGTGGATTTGCACGAAGGTTTGCCATCTGTGTTTGAATTTGCTGAAGGCCGTCGAGCCCCTTTCGTGTAACAGAAAGTAGCGACTCATGATAGAGCCCGCATCGCTCATATATTTCCATGAGCAAGTCCCACATGGTTCGTTTCTGAGCGGAACACCAGGCTGCTATTTCACAGAGTACTACGGATGACAGAACTGCGTCTTTATCGCGCACAAATTCTCCCACCGAGTAACCATAGCTTTCTTCGCCACCCGCAATGAAAATTTCCTTGCCTTCTTTTTCACGTATTACACCGGCTATGTACTTAAAGCCGGTAAGCGTGTCGTACCATTTTACTTTGTGCAATTTTGCTATCTCTTCTAGTAAATCGGTGGTTACAATTGTTTTTGCGATGTAGTGATTGGATTGAATGGTGTTCTTTTCGAGCATTCGTTCCAACTGATAATACACAAGCAGACATGCCGCTTGATTACCATTCAATAAGACCATTTCGCCATTGTTGTCGCGAATGGCCATACCTACGCGGTCAGTATCGGGGTCGGTGCCAATTACGAGGTCGGCTCCGACCTTTTCCGCTAATTCAAGTGCCATGGTGAGCGCTTCACGTTCTTCCGGGTTGGGCGATTGAACCGTGCTGAAATTGCCATCGGGAGTGGCCTGCTCTTCCACCACGCTTATGTTTTGGAAGCCAAAAGCCTCCAGTGCTCGCGGCACCATCGTAATGCCTGCTCCGTGAATAGAGGTGTAGACAATTTTTAAATCGCTCGCTTTTTGGATGGCTTCAGTGGCGTGCAAAAGCTTCTTTACGTTTTCGAAGTAAGAAGTTTCAACACCATCGCCGATAGTGTGAATGAGGTTTTCGTTGCCGGCAAATTTCACGTCGTCGGGTCGGGTTATCTTTCTCACTTCTGCAATAATTCCCTTATCGTGAGGTGGCAGTACTTGCGCCCCGTCCTCCCAATACACTTTGTATCCATTGTACTCTTTCGGGTTGTGTGATGCTGTAATGACGATGCCTGCCTGGCAGTTCAGCGAACGCACGGCATAGGAAAGGAGCGGCGTCGGTCGCAGCTCGCTGAACATATGCACTTCGATTCCATTGGCAGTAAGGACATTCGCGGCTGTTTGAGCGAAAAGCTTTGAATTGTTTCGCGAGTCGAAGGCAATCGCAACTCTCGAAGCTGTTTTAGGAAATTGAGCCAGGATGTAATTCGCCAGGCCTTGTGTAGCCATGCCTATGGTGTAAACATTCATGCGCATAGTTCCCACACCCATAATGCCACGAAGGCCCCCGGTGCCGAATTCCAGGTCACTGTAAAAGCTTTCGATAAGCTCTTTTTCATCGGAAGCTATCATGCGTTGAATTTCTGACTTTGTTGCGTCGTCAATCACTGCAGATGCCAGCCACGACTCTGCTTTTTGTTGTATGATGGAAATGTCCATAGGTGTCTATCGTATGAATTCAGGACAGCGAATGTACCAAAGACACTTGCGAGGCGGAAGAACTTCCTTCCGGTCAATAAAAAAACCGGAATAAATCCGGTTTTTCAATGGAGCTATTTAAGCTTTTATTCATTTCCAACACCTGCTTGTGCGGGAATCAATTCGCATGTACCTGTCGCTTTTGAAACGTTTTCATCAGAGGCAAGTGTAGTTGCTATCTTGTTGGCGGGATCGAGCTCCAGCGTTTTGTTGATAGCCGCACGACTGCATTCGTAATCCTTTTTGATCAAATAATAAATGCCTAGATAGTTGTATGCTTCCATCAAGTTCTTTTTGTTGGCTTCAATCGAACGAACATCACCGCCAACGAGCTGAATAAACTTCTCATGATAAGGTTTTGCCAAACCTGCTTCAGGTTGATCCGGATTTGCTTCCATTCCGTTTTTGCAACGACCTCTCCAGAAGTTTGCGTCAGGATATTTGGATGCGGCTTGCGCGAATGCAGTGTCGGCCAAAACGTATTCCTTGTTGCGGTAGCGTGACTGACCCAAGTAATAGAAATCGAGAGCTGCAGGAGTTTCTGAATGATCGATCTTCTGCTGGTAATAGTTTGCCGCATCAGCGTATTTCTTTTGCTTCATCAATATCGATGCGACTTCATTATAACCTTCTACGTAGGTCGGGTCTTCTGCAATGGCTTGCTTAAGCATTTCTACCGCCAACGAGTCTTGGCCGTTTTTAGAAAGCAGTTTTCCTTTTTGGCCATAATCGCCACCTGAAATTTTAACCTTACCGGATTCCTTTGCAAGGTTGAAATAGGTATCCATATACTGCAATCCTTTTGCGTAATCACCGGTTTCATAGCAGGTGTATCCGAGAACACGATATACGTATTCGTTCTTATCGTTGCAGGGAAGAGCTTTTTCCAGCTCAACCAATGCATTTTTGTAGTCTTTGGCGAGGTAAACGAACATCGCGTATCGCTGATTTACACGGCAATTTTCGTTGTGTTCCTTGTAACCCGCATAGGCTTCAATTGCTTGTGCATAGCGACCTGCATCTTTAAGCAATTCAGCCTTTTCGCGATATGCAGGAGCAAAACTTGGGTCGAGAGCAATGGCTTCGTTGTAATAGTTCAAACCTTCGTCCCAATTCTGAACACGCTTGTACAACATTCCTTTGCGCAGAATGGCACGAGTAGATTTAGAATCAATTTCAAGTGCCTTGTTGTATTGCGCAATGGCGTTGCTTTGGTTGATGCCATCGCGAAGACGATAGTAGTCGCCTAGCTGAATGTAAACTTCCGGATTCTTATCGTTTAAAGGAAGAGCAGTGTTCAGGTAAACAAGTGCTTTTTCAAGTTGCACATTGTTATCTATCAAGCATGCTTCTGCCATTTTCAACAAGGCTTGTTGCTTCACTAGCTTATCAACCTTGTTTGATTTTGTATTCATGATTGTTTCGGCTTTGGTGAATTGCTCGCTACAGCCGTTGGCGTCTTTGCGGAAAGCCATCAAATGACCTAAGCCCACGAAACAAAGTGGGTTTGTAGGAGCAACCTCCATACCCTTGCGAAAGAGCTTTTCAGCTGATTCCATTTTCTCTGCTAATTCGATTGCATCATCTTGATCGCTCACCCCCCAATAGAAGTTGTTGTAGCCTGCGGCCGCGTAATTGACTCCAATCGTTGGTTCTTTTGCAATCAGAGCATTGAGGTCGGCATCAGCTGCCTCGAAGCGTTCACTTAAGGTTTTTTGAATGGCTTCAGTAAGTGTCTGAGCATTGCTGAATATTGAGAGTACCAAAAAGGTGCTCATCAAGAACAAGGATTTAAACATGGTGATTGATTTATTCGGGTTCATTATTCTACGATTTTGACAGTTCGGTTCGGGGTTTTGGCCGCCACCATTCCCATTTTATGAATGATGAGCTGTCCTTTCTCGCCGATGAGGTGGTTGGCAAAGCCTGTGCCAAGGGTGCCCCTTAAGCCTGTGCGTATATAGAACACCTCGCGGAGCAGTGGATATGAGCCATCAAAAACATAAGCTTGAAAAGGGCGTCGTGGCATGTCAGGTTTTATCACGTTCGATGCATCAATAATGCCTAATGGGCGTATGAGCTTGCGGTACTTTGCACAGGTGCTGTCTTCGGCATCACTTATCCAACTCAAAGAAATAACACCTAAGCTACCGGGATTGTTGTGAACGAAGTTGATAACGTTCTCTGTTGTTTGTTCTGAAAAGCACCAGGAAGGAAAAGAAGTGACTCCGAATTTTTCTCGCATAGAGCGAGCATTGCAGGAGCCAGGATGATCGAATACAACCTTCACAACCCGGTCACTTCCCCCTGCTTGAATTTGGCTCCACAGGCTGTCGGTACCGGCAAAAAGTCCTCGAACTTTATCAAGGTGGATTACGCTGTCAGCGTGTTCCGGGTGAACAATAAGCGCAATGCCGTCTTTTGCTATGAGAAAACTCTCCGGAACGCGTTGTTTGCTTTTGAAGAATGCTAGTTCTTCTTCGGTTAAAGCTCGACCAATTACAGCCGCTTGAATACTGTCGGCGAGTAGTTGCTCAATGATGTCGGCTTCCGGCCCCGTATGCGCTTGGATGGAAGCGTATTTGTTCAGGTGCGTGTAGGTAAAAACCTCTGTGTCCATGAGCAGCGAGTATGACTCGTCAACACCCAGATTCAGCTTGCCTGAAGTGATGGATTCTGCGTTCTTGTCTTGAGCAACGTTGCACGAGAAAAAAAGCAGGATGCCGATAAGAATCGGTATGAATTTAATTTGAATCATGCTGCTCTTCCTGTAACCGTTTTTTGAAAACCTGAAGACGATACCAGCGAATACCGGTGTAAACAACCAATACTCCGGCCATAACATAGCGTCTATTTCCCGGGAGCCATTGTTCTGCAGAATCAGCGATAAGGCATGCAATGGCTAGGAGCAGCATTACGCCGATCATCACATAACTCATGGAAATGGTGGTATTCATGCGGGCGCGAAATTAATAGGATAGTGGTAAGTACACACCATAGTTGAGTTCGTTCAGAATATGAAAAAATTAGGGCCTCGCATGGCGAGGCCCTATTCTTAACTTTTAGTCAATATCGATTGTCAGAGAGTGCCTCTCAGCTCTTGCTCGCGCTCTATGGCTTCGAAAAGCGCTTTGAAATTACCTTTTCCAAAGCTCTTGGCTCCTTTGCGTTGTATGATTTCGAAGAACATCGTGGGGCGGTCCAGGACAGGCTTGGTGAATAGTTGCAACAAATAACCTTCTTCGTCGCGGTCTATCAAAATGCCGAGTTTTTTCAACGGAGCGAGGTCCTCATCAATTTTACCGACACGATCCAAAACATCGTCGTAGTATGTTTCAGGCACATAAAGGAACTCGACCCCTCGGGCTTTTAATGCGGTAACCGTTTCCAGGATATTATCGGTTGCAACTGCAATATGCTGCACTCCGGCGCCATGATAGAAGTCGATATATTCTTCGATTTGAGATTTCTTTTTTCCGCTGGCCGGCTCGTTAATCGGGAATTTAATGCGGCCATTGCCGTTGCTCATCACTTTACTCATGAGAGCAGTGTACTCTGTCGAGATGTCTTTATCGTCGAATGAAACGAGCTGTGCGAAACCCATCACTTTTGCGTAGAACTCACACCACTTATTCATTTCATTCCAACCCACATTGCCAACCATATGGTCGATGAACTTTAGTCCCACTTCCGGTGCGCGGTAGCCGGGGTTCCAAGCTTTATAACCGGGAAGGAAAATTCCATTATAATTTTTTCTTTCTACAAATACGTGCAGTGTTTCACCGTAAGTGTGAATGCCCGAAAGAACCACACTTCCATTTTCATCGACATGTGTCTCCGGCTTCATACAGCTTATACCGCCACGAGAAGTTGTTTCCTCCCAGCTTTTAGAAGCATCGTCTACCCAAAGTGCAATCACTTTAACGCCATCTCCGTGAGCGTTCACGTGCGCATTAATAGGACCATCCGGCTGAAGTGCTGAGGTGAGTACAAGACGAATTTTATCTTGTTGAAGCACATAGGATACACGGTCTTTAACACCGGTTTCTAGCCCGCAATAAGCGAGTGGCTGAAAGCCCCACGCAGAGATGTAATAATAGGCAGCTTGTTTAGCATTGCCCACATATAATTCTACATAGTCGGTGCCGAGTAAGGGTAAAAAATCTTCAGCTTCTGCCACGGTCTTCTCAATTTGAAGTGAGGTGTTGTCGGGTTTCATAGTTCGAAAGTGAGGTGAGTTGTTATGATTCTAACCAACTGGTTTTATAAGTGTCGTCGTTTATTTGAACCGCTTCAAGCGTAACTTTTAGTGGGCGGAATGTATCTACCATTACAGCTAGTTCAGCAGTTTCTTTTTGCCCGATGCTTCTCTCCGCCGCTCCCGGATGAGGTCCATGCGGTATGCCCCCGGGATGCAATGAGATATAGCCCTTTTCTACATGGTTACGGCTCATGAAATCACCATCCACATAGTACAAAACCTCATCGCTGTCGATGTTGCTGTGGTTGTAGGGTGCGGGTATTGATTTTGGGTGATAATCGTATAGTCTTGGACAGAAAGAGCATACCACAAAGTTGTGCGCCTCGAATGTTTGATGAACGGGGGGCGGCTGATGTATGCGTCCGGTGATAGGCTCGAAGTCGTGAATGCTGAATGCATATGGATAGTTGTAGCCATCCCACCCGATGACGTCAAATGGATGCGATGCATAAACGAGGGTATGAAGGTGCTGTTGCTTACGGATTTTCACTATGAATTCACCCTTGGAGTCGTGTGTTTCTAATTGCTGAGGTCGGCGTATGTCGCGCTCGCAAAAAGGTGAATGTTCCAACAGTTGACCAAAGTTGTTGCGATAGCGCTTGGGTGTTAGAATAGGTGAGTTTGACTCTACGATGAAAAGTCTGTTTTCCGTTGTTGCAAAATCAATCTGATAAATCATGCCGCGAGGTATGATCAGATAATCACCATAGCTGAAGGGAATGTTTCCTAGTAATGTGCGCAACACTCCCGAGCCCTGATGTACGAATAGCATTTCATCGGCATCAGCGTTCTTGTAGAAGTATTCCTTCAAACTATTCTGAGGCGAAGCCAGTGCAATGTTGAGGTCGCTGTTGAACAGCACGTAAGTGCGGCTATCGAGAAAGTCTGATGTTGGTTTTACGTTCCACCCCTTGAGCATCATGGGAGAAATGTTGTAATCGACAGCGGCCACGGGACCCGCGAAAACCGGCTCCGAAATCGACTTAATCATCGTTGGTCTATGTGTGTGATAGAGCAGCGAGCTCATGCCGTGAAATCCTTCCGTGCCGAAGAGCTGTTCATAATACATGCCGCCTCCTGTCTTTTCATGAACAGTATGTCGCTTGGGTGGAATGTTTCCGAGTTGATGGTAAAAAGGCATCTGTGTTTGGTTGTGAAAGCAAATTTAGCCGGGTGCTTTTTCGAAAAAACTAAATTTTATCAGTGGATGTTTTATCGCGACGGTTTAGATGCCCCATTCGATTTGGGTGGTTCGATTATATCGACGACCGAAAAGGCTTTTGGATAGTATGCCTCTAATTCGGCTAAGCATTTGTCCAGTTCCATTCGTGTGGTAAAATCACCGATTTGCAAAGCGTGTTCAGGCACGATTTGCTTCATGTAAGCTGAATATGGAAGCCCGAGTGACAAGTACTTGTTACGTTCAGCTTTCGCCTCCTCCAGCGGACCCAGAAAAATTTGAACGCGATATCCCTTGACTTCTTTAAATCTCCGCATGCCACGTTCTAGCTTGATGATCGATGAATCGGCCAGTAGTGTTACATCTCCTGAAATTGACTTCAAACTATCACTCTGACAGTAGGATGCCGTGCCAAGGAATAACAGGATTGGGATGATAAGAATGAGGTTTCGCATAGATTGTGCGCAAAGGTATGTTGCCTTAGTATTCAAATCCATTGTGAATTTGATCTGATGTAAGAGAATCTCTATCGGTGCTAAATTGCTGTAATATAGACGCATAGGTATTCGCCTTGGACCTTTATTTAGAACGGGTTTAAATTGTTAACATTCTTTTTGTCATACGAATGTCAATGGCTTGTGGCGTATAAATTTGCCGCGCGTTTAAACCTGCCACACAGCATAAAATATCAGTAATGAAAAGGCTTTCAAGAAGTTTTATCAGCAAAATTCTGGTTCCTTTTTCGGCGGCAATGTTACTCACTTTCAATGCCTTTGGAGGCGTTTTCGAAGGTGGTGATGCCGCAAAAGGGGAATCATTGTTTAAGGCTAACTGCGCATCTTGCCACAAGACCTCCGAAGAGGTGCTTGCAGCTCCGGGTCTCAAGGACATCGACGTGCGCTGGAAGGGAAAAGATGCTCTTATTGTCAAGTGGATTCAAAATCCGCAAGCTGCCGCTGCAAGCGGAGATCCTTATATCAAGGGGCTTGTCGATAAATACGTTCCCACATTTGGCTGGATGGCGGGTCAAGCGGTGAGCGAAGCCGAGATTAAGGACATTCTCACTTACGTTAAATCTGCTGCTGATGCTGCTGCTCCTGCGGGCGGCGCTGCGGTAAACAAGTGTATGACGCTGGAAGAAATAGCCGCGGAAAAGGAGAAGAATGAAGAAAGTGATGGTACTGTTTGGTTCATCATCATTGGTTCTATCCTGGCTATAATCGCTGTCACTGCCGCAAACATTTCAAAGTCTTTGAGAAATGCCGTTAATGAGCGCGAAGGCCTTCCGCCGGTAGTGGAAATGTCATACTGGCAATCATCGAAGTCATGGATGTGGGCCAATAGAAAATTCGTTTCTGTAATTGGCTTGTTCTTGTTCTGCTACTTCGCTGTTGTTGGTTACAAGAGCCTTATGGACATTGGTGTTTATGATGGCTATACTCCCGAACAGCCAATCTGGTTTTCGCACGCCATTCACAACTGTCAAAACGAAATTGACTGTAACTACTGCCACAGTAGCGCTGTTAAATCGAAGCACGCAGGTATTCCATCTGTGAACGTTTGTATGAACTGCCACAAGGGAATCAAGAAGGGTGCAATCACAGGCACTGCCGAGATTCAGAAAATCTATGATGCAATTGGTTTCGACCCCGCCACAGGATCTTACATCCAGGGATACGAGCAGAAGCCTATTGTATGGAACAAGGTAAATAACCTTCCAGACCACGTTTATTTCAATCACTCAGCGCACGTAACCGTGGGTAAGATTGATTGTAAAAACTGTCACGGTCCTCAAAACATGTATACAGTAGGTCACGTGCCAACAGCTGAAGAAATCAACTCGCAAGAGGATGTTGTAGGCTTGGTGAAATTGGAAAAACGTCCGTTCACTATGGGCTGGTGCCTCGAGTGTCACAACAAGAAGGAAGTGGACATGGCCGGAAGCGCCTACTACCAGCAAATGCACGAGCGCTACAAGGCTTCAGAAGTAGGACAGCGCACATTGCGTGAAATTATGGAAGATGGTTCCGCAACTGTTCGTGAATTGGGCGGTTGGGAATGCGGCAAATGCCACTATTAATAGTATTAAATCGAATAACACGGATTAACCTCCATGGGAATAACTAAGAAATACTGGTCGAGCCTGGATGAGTTGCAGAACACTGCAGCCGCTCAGGAAGCGCTTACCTCAGAGTTCAAGCGCGATCAAAGTGTGCAAGATTTTCTGAACGATGAAAATCTAAACGAATCGAATACCGGACGCCGTGACTTCCTGAAGTTCATGGGATTCGGTTTGGCGGCTGCAACGCTTGCGGCTTGCGAAACCCCGGTTGTAAAGTCGATTCCGTATGTTGTGAAACCGGAAGAAATTACTCCCGGCGTAGCTAACTATTACGCATCTACTTATTACGACGGAAGCGACTATGGCAACCTCTTGGTGAAAACCCGCGAAGGTCGCCCTATTCACATCAAGGGTAACAAGGACCACGGCATTGCCGGCGGTGGCTTGAACTCTCGCATGAATGCGTCGGTTTTGGGGCTTTATGATGGCGCTCGTTTGAAGGGTCCCAAGAAGGCCGGTGCAGATACCGATTGGAACACATTGGATACTGAAATGAAGGCTGCTTTGGCTTCTGCCAACAGCATCCGCATCGTTTCCAACACAATCATCAGCCCGAGCACACAGCGCGCTATCAACGAATTCAGCGCGAAGTATGCCGGCAAAGTGAAGCATGTTCAGTATGATACTGTTTCTTACAGCGGTCTTGCAAAGGCCAACGGCGGTTCTGTTCCAAGTTACGATTTTAGCAAAGCAAAAACGATTGTGAGTATTGCTGCCGATTTCCTCGGTACTTGGCTCATGCCTGCTGCTTTCACAGCGCAATACGCTCAAACCCGCAAGCCTGAAGGCGAGTGGATGAGCAAGCATTATCAGTTTGAGAGCAATATGTCGCTCACAGGTTCTAACAGCGACGCGCGCACAGCTATCAAGCCTTCACAACAGGGTGCTGTAGCCGCTGCATTGTATGCAGCGGTGACAGGCGGAAGCGCAGCCGGTGTAGAGGGTGCAGATGCTGCTATTGCTTCTGCAGCGGAGTCTCTGAAGGCGAATGCAGGTGCATCGCTTGTAGTGGCCGGCTCAAACGACCCGAACGTTCAAATGATTGTTGCAGCTATTAATGCTGCTCTCAACAACAATGGTTCTACCGTTGATACCAAGAATTCTTTGAATCTCTTCCAAGGCAGCGACGAAGGAATGGCGGCCCTGGTCGAAGAAATGAATACAGGTAGTGTCGATGTGTTGATTGTTTATGGTGTGAATCCTTCTTACAGCTGGATGAACGCTGATAAATTCAACAGCGGTCTCCAGAAGGTAAAGACTTCAGTTAGCTTCAACTTGTTTGCTGATGAAACAGCAAGCCGTTGTTCTTACATGGCTCCTGATCATCACTACTTGGAATCTTGGAATGATTATTCACCGATGAAGGGACGCACCGACTTGGCGCAACCTACCATCAACCCGCTTTACAATAGCCGTTACGCTCAGGAGTCGTTCTTGCGCTGGAGCGATAATGCCTCTGCTTATTACGACTACATGCGCGCAACGCAGAACGGTGCATACACCGCCGTGATGATTAAGTCTGATGCGGCATGGAATACTGCCGTTCACAACGGCACATTTGCCACCCCTGTTGCTGTTGCTGCCATTGCTCTGATTACGGAAGCTGCAGTACCTGCCGCCACACCGGTTGCGGCTGAGGCACCTGTCGCTGCTGCTCCTGCTCCTGCAATGAACATCTCAGATGCTCTCGCGGCTGTTTCTTCAGCGAAAGCAGGCGAGTGGGAAGTAACACTTTATCAGAAAGTAACCATGGGTGCCGGTAACCACGCGAATAACGCGGTGTTGCAGGAAACTCCCGATCCAATAACCAAAGTAACCTGGGATAACTACGTGACCATGGCCCCTGCCGATATGAAGGATATGGGTCTGGAAACGTACATCGGTCAGTGCGACTGTGCATCACTTGTTACGGTAACCGTAAATGGCAAGTCTGTTACTTTGCCTGCAATGCCTGTTCCCGGCCAGAAGCGCAAGACCATCGGTATTGCACTTGGATACGGACGTGGCGCAGGTAATGAAGAAATCGGAAAGGCAGCATATCAAACCGGTAAGGCAGGTGTTCATTTGATGGAGGGCGATAAGCGTCAGGCCATCGGAGGTAACGCTTATCCAATGGTTGCGATGAATGCCGGACACGCAGCATATTCAAGCAGTGATGTAACGATTGCTTCAGCTCCAGGTACTTATTCGATTGCCACAACGCAGATGCACGCTACCGTTATGGGCCGTGATTCTGTTATCAAGGAAACGGTAATAGCTACCTACCTTGCAGAGAAGGATGCTAAGCGTGGTGAGGCTTCTTACAATCTTGCAGTTACATTGCCTATTCACGAAGACGTGAACAAGGACGGTGCAATCGACGTGAATGACCGTCAAGGAATACGTGAAGTTGATTTGTGGCGCGACCACCCTGTGGAGGGTGTAGGTCACCGTTGGGGTATGACCATCGATCTTACTTCTTGCTTGGGTTGTGGCTCTTGCATTACAGCTTGTCACACCGAGAATAACGTTCCTGTGGTAGGTAAAGACGAGGTATTGCGTCACCGCGATATGCACTGGATGCGTATCGACCGCTACTTCTCATCAGAGCATCAAACGATTGATGTTGCTGATACGCTTGCTAATACGAAGGAAGCTACAGGCATGGGAACCATCGGTGCTTACCGTGAAATGGAAAATCCGGAGGAAAACCCACGCACGGTTCACATGCCGATGATGTGTCAGCACTGTAACCACGCTCCTTGCGAAACAGTGTGTCCGGTTGCTGCTACAGTTCACAGCAATGAAGGCTTGAACAACATGGCTTACAACCGTTGCATCGGTACTCGTTACTGCGCAAACAACTGTCCATATAAAGTTCGTCGCTTCAACTGGTTCAACTATGTAACGAATGATAAGTTCGCAATGGTGAACCCTGCACAAGACGACACTCTCCGCATGGTGTTGAACCCTGATGTTACAGTACGCACACGTGGTGTAATGGAAAAATGCAGCATGTGTCAGCAGCGTATTCAGGCAGGTAAGACCGAAGCGAAGCGCAACGGCACTACTGTTCTCGATGGAATGATTCAGACAGCTTGTTCTGAAGCTTGCCCAACCAACGCAATCGTATTTGGTGACCTGAACGACTCTACATCTAAGAATGCTAAACGCGCAGGCAACGTGCGTTCATACCACGCATTGGAAGAAGTGGGAATTCAGCCCAACATTTACTACATGACGAAAGTGCGTAACATCGAAGCAAACGAAGCTTAAACCTTTAAGAAACCAACCGAGATGTTCAAAGAATCCAACATAAGAAAGCCGTTGATCCTG
>Ga0315899_10001808_pt1 | contig 24164 bp, 20 predicted proteins | sample LakEriMetagenome_2_FD_203518 | JGI IMG/M metagenome (GOLD analysis project Ga0315899, IMG submission 203518) | Freshwater fungal communities from buoy surface, Lake Erie, Ohio, United States - Buoy 4 MA112 | ecosystem: Environmental > Aquatic > Freshwater > Lake | place: USA: Lake Erie, Ohio... | reverse complement strand
GCTCGGCGAGCGCAACTTCGGCGTGCTGCGCGGGCGGCGCTTCGACGAGCTCGACCACGACCCGATCCGCGACGAGCGCGGCCCGCCGGAGGGCGAGTCGATGGCCCAGTTCCGCGGGCGCGTCGCGCGGGCGCTCGACTGGGTGCGCGCGGCGCGCCGCGAGGCCGGCGGCGACGTGCTCGTCGTCTCGCACGGCCTGGTGATCCGAGTGCTGCTCGCCGAGCACTGCGCGTGGCCGGACTCGGCCTCGCCGCCCGAGGCGCTGTCGAACACGTCGGTGTCGGTGCTCGATCCCGAGCCGCCGCACGCGGTGCGGCTGAGCAACTGCGCCCGCCACCTCGACGCCGGCATCGCGGATTCCGGACGCGGCGTGGTCGGCGTCTGACGGGGCGAGCGGCGATGCACGACGCCCACGGACTGCCTTTGTCGACGCGCTCGGTCGATTCACGCGACGCGTACGTCGAGGCGCTCGAGCTGCTGCTCTCGCTTCGCACCGGCGTCGAGGCCGCGCTCGATCGCGCGCTGCGCGCCGACCCGGGCTTCGCGCTCGCGCACGCGGCGCGCGGCCGCTGGCTGCAGATGCGCGGCGACGGCGCGGCAGCACGCGAGGCGTTCGCGCGCGCGGTCGAGCTTGCCACGGGCGCCGACGAGCGCGAGCGCTCGCACGTCGCGGTGCTCGCGCGGATCGCCGGCGGCGACGCCCCGGGCGGCCTGGCCGCCGCGCGCGAGCACCTCGCCGCGTGGCCACGCGATGCGCTGGTGCTGTCGACCTGCGCGAGCGTCTTCGGCCTGATCGGCTTCTCCGGCCGCCCCGATCGCGAGGCCGAGCAGCTGGCGCTGCTCGAGCGCCTCGCGCCGCACTGGGACGGCGACGGCTGGTTCCTCGCGATGCACGCGTTCGCGCTGGTCGAGACCGGCCGCGTCGATGCGGGGCTCGCGATGGCCGAGCGGGCGATCGCGATCGCGCCGCGCAACGCGCACGCCGCTCACGTGCTCGCTCACGCCCTCTACGAGGCCGACGACGACGCGCGCACGCTGCGCGAGCTGCACGCGTGGCTGCCCGGCTACCCGCGCGAGTCGCCGCTCGCCTGCCACCTGTGGTGGCACGCCGCGCTGTGCGAGCTGGGCGCCGGGCGCGCCGATCGCGTCGCGGCGATCCTCGTCGAGGAGCTGCTGCCCGACGCGTCGCGCAGCCTGCCGCTCAACACCTACACCGACGGCGTGTCGCTGCTGTGGCGGATGTCGGTCGCCGGACTGTCGACCGATGCCGTGCACTGGCGCGCGGTGCGCGCGTTCGGCGAGCGCCACTGGCCCAGGCCCGGCGTGTTCGTCGACGTGCACCACGCGCTCGCGCTCGCCGGCTGCGGCGACACCGACGCGCTGCACGCGTACGTCGCGACGCTCGACGAGGCGCTCGCCGCCGGCCGTCTCGCCGCGGGCGCGGTCGTGCCGCAGCTCGCGCGCGCCGCGGCCGCGTGGCGCGACGGCGATCGCGCGCGCACCGTCGAGCTGATCGAGCCGGTGCTCGACGACGTCGTGCGGATCGGCGGCAGCCGCGCCCAGCGCGACCTCGCGCTGCGCACCGCGGTGGCGGCCTGCGCGAGCCTCGGCCAGACCGGGCGGGCCGCGACGCTGCGCGCGCGCCGGCGCGGCGGCGCCTAGGCCCGAGGCCGCCCGCTCACTCGCCGAGGTCGATCGTCCCGGCGAGCCGCACGCCGGCGATCGACGGCGGCAGCGCGTGGTCGGCGACGACCCATCCGCGCGTCGCGTGTCCGGCAGCGTCGGCGAGCAGCTCGCCGAGCACAGCGCGCGACGGCCCGTCGAGCCCGGCGAACGGCGTGTCGAGCAGCGCGAGCGCCGCGCCCGCGGCGAAGGCCGCGACCAGGCCGAGCTTGCGCCGCGATCCGGTCGAGAGCCGGAACAGCTCCTTGTCCAGGTGCTCGCGAAGCGCGAAGGCTTCCACGAGGTCGGCTTCGAGCGCGACGTCCCAGGCCGCGTGCGCCGCTCGCTCGCGGGCGAGCCAGTCGCGCGCGACCGCCTCGTCGTGCGCCGCGTCGTTCGGCTCGGGCGCATACGGCGCGGTGCCGCGCACGCACAGCGTGCCCGACGCGGGCTCGAGGGTGCCCGCCATCGCCCGCAGCAGCGTCGTCTTGCCGCGCCCGTCGCCGCCGATCACCAGCGTGAGCCCCGGCCCGACGTCGAAGGACAGCCGGTCGATCACCCGCGCGCCGCCGCGCGCGATGACGAGGTCGCGGGCGAGCAGCAGCGAGTCGGAGGGCGTGGACGGTGTCCTGGACACGATGGGCTCGGATCGGCGCACGGAGCGAGGCGGACGCGCCACGACACGGCTCGGCGCGGAAATGTTTGACGGAACACGAGCACGGTGGCCCGGATCGGCGTAGTCTAGGGGCGAAAGGTGCGTCGCGCGGCAAGCGGGCGCGATGCACCGGGCCCTGCCGGGAGACGACGCGACCGCGTCGAGGGCGGGGACCCGCACGGCGCGACGCTGGCGCGCCGCGATGGGTGCGCCGATGGGCGGGAGGGCATGGCCATGCAACGTTCCACCTCGGGCTCAGTCCGCCGCGCCCCGTCGTCGCAACCCGATGCAGAACCTCCGATACGTCGGTCCAGGTCCGTCGGTGAACCTCCTCCCGACTGGCTCCGGCGGCTCGTCGAATCCGAACTCGTGCCCCGGCTGGCCGACCGGCCAGGCCTGGCGGCGGCGCGTGCGGTGCCGCCCGCGGTGCCGGTCGACGCCGACGTCGAAGCGCTGGTCGAGCTGCTGCTCGACGACGACTTCGACGCCTGCCTCGACTGGATCGACGCGCTGCGCGCCACCGGCATCGACGCCCCGCGCCTGCGCGACGCGCTGATCGCGCCCGCGGCACGACGCCTCGGCGAACGCTGGGACGACGACCTGTGCGACTTCGCCCAGGTCTCGATCGGCCTGGGACGCCTGCAGTCGCTGGTGCACCACCTCGGCGACGACGCGCCCTGCGCGGCCGCCGCCCCGGCGGGCCGCCTGCTGATCGCGAAGCTGCCCGGCTCGGACCATATGCTCGGCCCGGTGATCGTCGCCGACGCGTTCCGCCGCGCGGGCTGGGACGTGCACTTCGATCCCTGCGCGATCGAGGCGGACCTGCTCGAGATGGTCCGCACCGTGCGCTTCGACGTGATCGGCCTGACGGTCGCGCTCGACCGCGACTTCGAGCCGGTCCGCGACCTGCTGTCGAGGCTGCGCGCCGCGTCGCTGAACCCGTCGGTGTCGACGATGGCCGGCGGGCCGGCGCTGTCGCGCTGGCCGGCGCTGCACGCCGACCTCGGCGCGGACCTCGTGCCCGCCGACGCACCCGAGGCGCTCGTGCTCGCGACGCGCGCCCTGCCGGGGCAGGCCGGACCCCGTGTCGCCGACGGACCGCATGCGACGGCCCGCGAGGCCGATTCGAGGCGCGCGATGCCGACCGAGGCGGCACCGACCGCCGCGCCCGCGACCGCCGCGGCGGAGGCACCGGCAGACCGCCGCACGAGCTTCCGGCGGACCGCCGCGCTGCGGCTCGCCGGCACGCTCGCGAGCCTCACCGCGCGCGCGGCCTGAGCGGCGCGCCGCCGGCTCAGCCGGCCGGCAGCACGGTGCCCTCGCAGGCGCCGAGCCCGATGCGCCGCGCGCCCGGGCGCTCGCACCACGCCTTGAGCACCAGCGAGTCGCCGTCCTGCAGGAAGGTCCGCGACTCGCCGTCGGGCAGCGCGATCGCCGCCTTGCCGCCCTGGCTCAGCTCGAGCAGCGAACCGCCCTCCTCCGGACGCGGGCCCGACAGCGTGCCCGAGCCGAACAGGTCGCCGGCCCGCAGGTTGCAACCGTTCACCGTGTGGTGCGCGACGAGCTGCGCCAGCGTCCAGTACGCCGCCTCGCGCACGTTCGCGCGGGACAGCCGCACCGCCGGCTCGCCCCGCTCGCGCATCGCCGCCGTGAGCAGCCACGCCTCGACGGTCATGTCGAACGCGCCGCGCGCGCGGTTGTCCGGCGAGTCGAGGTACGGCAGCGGCGCGGGCTCGCCCTCGCCGCGCTCGAAGGGCACGCGGAACGGCTCGAGCGCGTCGAGCGTGACCACCCACGGCGACAGCGACGTCGCGAAGTTCTTCGCGAGGAAGGGCCCGAGCGGCTGGTACTCCCAGGCCTGCAGGTCGCGCGCCGACCAGTCGTTGAGCAGCGTGATCCCGAAGATCGCTTCATCGGCGCGCGCCATCGTCACCGGCTCGCCGAGGGCGTTGTCGGCGCCGATCAGCACGCCGAGCTCGAGCTCGTAGTCGAGCCGCGCGCTCGGCCCGAGCGCGGGCGCGTCGGCCGCGCCCTTCAGCTGCCCGCGCGGGCGCCGGAACGGCGTGCCGCTCGGCACGATCGACGACGCGCGGCCGTGGTAGCCGATCGGCACCCAGCGGTAGTTCGGCAGCAGCGGATTGTCGGGCCGGAAGAGCTTGCCGACCGTGGTCGCATGGTGGATGCCTGTGTAGAAGTCGGTGTAGTCGCCGATCTCGCACGGCAGCGCGGTCTCCGCGCGCGCCTGCGGCACGAGGCACGGCGCGAGCGCCCGTTCGCGCGCGCTGCCCGCGGCGAGCGCGCGCGACAGCTCGGTGCGCAGCGCGCGCCGCGCGGCCGGGCCGCGCCGCATGAAGGCCGGCAGGTCGCCGGCGGCGAGCGGCTCGAGCAGCCGAGCCACCTCGCCGGTCCAGCCGCCGGCCGTGGCGAGCGCGCGCAGGTCGAGGACCTGATCGCCGATCGCGACGCCGATCCGCCAGGGCTCCGCGCTGCCGGCGCGGCGGAACCGACCGAACGGCAGGTTCTGGATCGGGAAGTCGGTGTCGTCGGCGTTCGCCGAGGCGACCCAGCTGCGCAGCGCCGGGTCGTGGGTCGCGTCCAGCCGCGCGCTCATCGCGTCGCGCTCCGTGTCTCGTGCATGGGTTGCCCTCCCGTGGATGCGGTCAAGGGCGCGAGGATAGCGCGGCGACGGGTCGCGGCGCGCCGTCGAGGTAGGCGAGGATCGCGTAGACCGACGCGGGATGCTGCGGCGTGCGCGCGCGCAGCAGCGCGACATAGTCGGGCACCGCGTCCCACGCGCGCCAGGACAGCAGGTCGAGCGCCGGATAGCCGGCGAGCGCGTGGCCGGAGCGCACGAAGCCGCGGTACGCGCCGACCACGCGCGCCCTCGGCACGGCCGCGTCGGCGCCGCCCTGCACCGACAGCGCCTGCAACGCGGCCTGCAGCTCGGGCAGCGAACGCCCCGTGCCCGACAGCCAGGTCCGCTCGAACCAGTCGAGCCGGGAGGGCCCGCGCAGCTCGAGCTCGGCGACGAGCACCGCGCCGAGGTTGTCGGCGTCGCGCGAGGCCGCGGCGGCGCGCGAGCGCCGGGTCGTCGAGCCAGCGCTCGACGCGGCGCGCGTCGAGCTTCGGGGCGAGCGTGCGCATCGCGGCATACGGCGCCCGCGCGATCTCGCCGCAGGCGACCTCGGCGACGAACGGGTCGGGGTGTTCGAGCCGGTCGGCGTGGAACGCGACGTGCTCGCGCCAGTCGGCCTCGTCCATCGCGGTACCGGAAGGATCAGGAGGCCCATGGACCGTACGTCCCGAGCATGGCCGATCGACGATGATCCGTCGCTTCGGCCGCACCGGCAACGTCCGCCCGGCCGAGGCGATCAGAAGCTCGCCCTGACCTTCACCAGCAGCTGCACCTTCTTCACGTCCGGATCGCCGTTCAGCGGGAACGCCAGGTCGACGTGCAGCACGTTGCCGAACGACGCGCGCACGTTGAAGATCCGCAACCCGATGCCGGCGTTCGCGAGCCAGCGGTCGTTGGTCGGGTCGGCGGTCGGACCGCCCCACGCGCGCCCCACGTCGAAGAACCCCGCGCCCCCGACCCGGAACAGCCGGAACAGGAACAGGTCGGTGTACATCCGCTCCTCGAACGTCAGCAGCACGCGCTGCGATCCGCTCTGGTAGCGCAGCGGATAGCCGCGCAGGCCGTTGTCGCCGCCGACGTACAGCGTGTCGAGCGGCGCCGGGTTCGTCAGCACGTCGCCCGCGAGCGACGTGTAGAACAGCCAGCGCGGGGACTGCGGCAGGTAGTACTGCAGCCGCGCCCCCGCCCGCTGGCGCTCGACGCCGCCGTCGGCCAGCTGCCCCTGCAGCGAGCCGCTCGTCACCAGCGTCTGCCTGGGCAGCGGCTCGTACGCGTGACTCACGTTCGCCTGGTAGACCCAGGCGTCCTTAGTCGAGCCGAGACCGGTCGACGCGTAGCCGAGCTGCACGGTCGTCTGCAGGCCGTAGGCGAGGAACTCGGTGCGGCCGATCTGGTCGCGGTTGACCGTCTTCTCGAAGCGGTCCTCGATCAGCTGCCAGCGCACGAACGGGCCGACCAGCGTCTGGTCGGGCGACAGCACCGGCGGCGACGCGATGCCCGGCTCGCGCGCGTACGATTCGTCGCGCGCGAACACGCCGGCGCTCCAGCGCGTGACCCAGCCGTCGACACGGCCGCTCGACCAGCCGGCGAAGACCTCGGCGACGTCGTCGCGGCGGCGATACTGCGTCGTCACCTCGCCGCGGCGGTAGACGCTCTCGATGCGGTCGAGGCTCGTCGCGGTCACGCCCGCGGCCCAGCGCGTGTCGAGCGTCCAGAACGGCCGCAATAGCCGCAGCGTCTGCGACTGCCCGTCGCTGTTGTCCTGCAGCGCGTACTCGGCCGACAGCGCGCCGCCGAACGCGCGCTCGTTGCCGATCGAGAACTCGCTGCCCGAGCGCTCGGCGTTGCGGAAGGCGCCGATGCCGAGGAAGGTGCCGGTGCCGAGCAGGTTGCCCTCGCGCAGCGAGACCGAGCTCGAGTTCGCGCCACCGGCGCGGCTGGCGCCGATGCCCGGATCGAGCGTCCAGGTGTCTCGGGTCACGACCTCGACGTCGACGACGCCGTCGGCGTAGGCGACCGGCCGGATGCGGACGTCGAACAGGAACCGGAACGTGCGCAGCACCCGTTCGGCCTCGTCGATCACCGCGACGCGGACCGGATCGCCTTCCTTGAACGTCAGCGCGCGCTCGATCACCTTCGGCTGCGTGACGATGTGCAGCCGGTTGGCGAGCCGGAACAGCGCGTTGTTCTCGGCCGGGTCGTCGGTGTCGAAGATGTTCAGCGTGACGATGCGGACCTTGCCGATCCGCGCCCCGGCGGCCTCGAGTTCGCGGAAGCTGGGCAGCGCCGCCGCGGGCGCGGTGGGTCCGGAGGCTCGGGTCGGAGGCGCGTCCGGGGCCGGCGCCGGCACCGTGCCCGACGCGGTCCCGGCGCCCGGCTGCGCGTGGACCGGCGCGGCGGCGGCGACGCACGCGAACGCGGCAAGCAGCGCGGCGGCGGGCCGCAGGCCGCGCGCCCTTGCTGCGGACGTGCGGGCGGCTGCGTCGGGGCGTCGGCGGGTCATCTCGATGCAACGGTAGCGGTCCGGGGTCGCCCCGGCAAACCGCAGCCGACGGATCGCCGGCCCAGGCTGGACGGCAGGCGACGGCCGTGGCCGGCAGTGTGCCCGTCGAGCCACGGAGGCGGACGCCTCAGCGCGCGCCGCCCGGCAACCGCACCAGCGCGAGTTGGCGCGACTGCGCGACCAGCCGCCCGCGCGCATCCCACAGCAGCCCGTCCTCGATCAGCCGGCCGTCGGCGAGGTCGACCGTGCGGAACTGCGCGAGCATCCAGCCCGGCGCGGGGCGACGCCGCACCTGCACGGTGAGCTCGACCGTCGGCACCCAGCCGACCGCGCCCAGCAGCCCGAACACCGCGGGCGCGAAGGCGTCGGCGAACAGCAGCGTCGCGAGCGCGTCCGGCTCGCGGCCGTCGCGAAAGCGGATCCAGCCCGACACCTGCGCGCGCCCGGCCGCGCCCGCGCGGGCCTCGTCGGGATGCAGCCGCACGTCGAGCCGGTCGAGGATCGGCAGCGCGACACCCTGCTCGCCGGGCGAGCGCGGCGTGCAGGCATCGGGCGGCGGCATCGCGGGCGGCGCGGGTTCGAGGGTCGCGTTGGCGGGCTCTTCGGCATCGGCGTCGGCGAGCCTGCCCATCGCGGCGAGGAGCTCGAGCCGCGGTCCGTCGTCCTGCGTCAGCGTCGCGCGCACGGTGCTGAGCGAGCGCCCGGTACGCAGCACCGCGACGTCGACGGCGCAGTCGGCCTCGGGGACGCCGGGCTTCAGGTAGTGCGCGGTCACCGAGAGCGCGTCGGGCTGCGCGGGTAGCGCCGCGCGCATCGCGGCGCTCGCGACCGCGAGCAGGTAGCCGCCGTTCGGGTTCGCGCCGATGTTGTAGCCGGGGTCGATCCGCCCGGCCCAGCGGCCCTCGCCCGCCGGGGCGACGCGGACGTCGTCGTCGAATCGCACCGCGCTCAGACCTCGGCCGCCATCCGGCTCGCCTGGTCGATCGCGCGCTTGGCGTCGAGCTCGGCCGCCTCGAACGCGCCGCCGACGAGGTGCGCCGCGACGCCGCGCGCGCGCAGCGCGTCGTGCAGCGTGCGCAGCGGCATCTGGCCGGCGCAGACGATCACCGTGTCCGCGTCGAACAGCACCGGCTCGCCGTTCACGCGCGCGTGCAGCCCCGCGTCGTCGATGCGCACGTACTCGACGCCGTTGACCATCTTCACGCCGCGCCGCGACAGCGTGATCCGATGTGTCCACCCGGTCGTGCGGCCGAGCGTCTTGCCCACCGGATCGGTCTTGCGCTGCAGGAGCCACACGGTGCGCTCGGCCGCATCGACCCGCGGCACGACGCCGGTGACGCCACCGCGCGGGTGGTTCTCGAAGTCGATGCCCCACTCGCGCGCGAACACGTCGCGGTCGAGCGCGGCCGACGGGCCGTCGTGGCTCACCAGCTCGGCGACGTCGAAGCCGATGCCGCCCGCCCCGACGATCGCGACCCGGCGGCCCGGCACGCGCCGCCCGGTGATCACGTCGATGTAGCCGGCGACCATCGGATGGTCGATGCCCGGGATCTCGGGCCGGCGCGGCTCGATGCCCGTCGCGACGACGACCTCGTCGAAACCGCCCGCGGCGAGCGCGTCCGCGTCGACGCGCGTGCGCAGCCTCACGTCGACGCCGGTGACCTCCAGCCGCCGGCGGAAATAGCGCAGCGTCTCGGTGAACTCCTCCTTGCCGGGGATGCGCTTGGCGAGGTTGAACTGCCCGCCGATCTCGTCGGCCGCGTCGAACAGCGTCACGCAGTGGCCGCGCTCGGCGGCGACCGTCGCGAACGCGAGGCCCGCCGGGCCGGCACCCACGACCGCGACGCGCTTCGGCGCGCGGGTCGGCTCGTAGCGCAGCAGCGTCTCGTTGCAGGCGCGCGGATTGACCAGGCAGCTGACCTGCTTGCGTCCGCCGAAGGTGTGGTCCAGGCACGCCTGGTTGCAGGCGATGCAGGTGTTGATCTCATCCTCGCGGCCCTGCGCCGCCTTCAGGACCAGCTCGGCGTCGGCGAGCATCGGCCTGGCCATCGACACCAGGTCGGCGTCCCCGCGGGCGAGGACCGCCTCGGCGACGTCGGGCATGTTGATCCGGTTGCTGGTGATCACCGGCACGGTGAGTTCGCGACGCAGCCGTCCGGTGACGCCCGCGAACGCCGCGCGGGGCACCATCGTCGCGATCGTCGGCACCGGCGCCTCGTGCCAGCAGAAATGCGTGCTGATCACGTTCGCGCCGGCCGCCTCGACCGCCCGGGAGAGCGAGACCACCTCGTCCCACGCGAGGCCGCCGTCGAGCATGTCCATCGCCGGGACCCGGAAGATCAGGATGGCGTCAGGCCCGATCGCCGTGCGCACGCGCTTCACGATCTCGATCGCGAAACGCATCCGGTTCTCCCATTCGCCGCCCCAGCGGTCGGTGCGCAGGTTCGTCCTGCGGACCAGGAAGGTGCTGATCAGGTAGCCGGCCGAGCCGATCAGCTCCACGCCGTCGTAGCCCGCCTCGCGCGCCAGCCGCGCGCAGTTCGCGAAGTCGGCGATCTGCTTCTCGATGCCGGCCTCGTCGAGCTCGTTCGGGACGAAGCGGCCGATCCGCGACTTGACCGCCGACGGCGCGACGCAGGCCGGGGTGCCCGCCAGCGACCCCGAGTGCAGGATCTGCATGCAGATCTTCACCTCCGGATCGGCCGCGTGCACCGCGTCGGTGACGATCCGGTGCCCCGCCGCCTCCTCGGGCGTCGAGAGCTTCGCACCGGAGCCGCCCTCCGCGTTCGGCGAGATGCCGCCGGTGATGATCAGGCCGACACCGCCGCGCGCGCGCTCGGCGAAGAACGCGGCCATCCGGGCGAAGCCGTCGGGCGCCTCCTCGAGCCCGGTGTGCATCGAGCCCATCAGCACCCGGTTCCTGAGCGTCGCGACGCCGAGGTCGAGCGGCGAGAACAGGTGCGGATAACGGGTCGTGCCGGGCATGCCGGACGCGGGTCGGATCGGGATCTGCATCGGTGTCGCGTTCCGTGGCGTTGGGTGCGGGCGATCTTACCGTCAGGCCGGACGCCGGCGCAGCGCGAACGCCTCGACCGAGGCGACGAACGCGTCGGTGCGCACCGCGAGCTGCTGCGTGCGGTTCTCGAGCTGCAGCGCCGCCTCCAGGCTCGGCGCGTCGACGTTGAGGTCGAGCACCTCCTTGGTCATCCGCAGCCCGAACGCGCTCTTGCCGAGCATCGTGCGCGCGATCTCCAGCGCGGCGCCGACCGCCTCCCCGTCGGGCACGACCCGCGACACCAGGCCGATGCGATCGGCCTCGGCGGCGCCGACCTCGCGGCCGGTGTAGAGGATCTCGGCCGCGCGCGAGACGCCGATCAGCCGGGGCAGCAGGTAGGTGCTGCCGATCTCGCCGGCCGACAGCCCGATGTTGATGAACGAGCCGATGAAGCGTGCGCTCTCGGCGGCGACGCGCACGTCGGCCGCGAGCGCGAAGCACAAGCCGCCGCCCGCGGCGACGCCGTTGACCGCGGCGATCACCGGCTGCGGGATGCGCCTGAGGCCCGAGACGATCCTCGACAGCTTCAGCTGCCCGTCGAAGCCCGCCTCGACGCCCGGCCGCGCATCGCCCGAGGCCGCGATCTGCTTGAGGTCGGTGCCCGCGCAGAAGCCGCGGCCCGCGCCGGTCAGCACCAGCACGCGGGCACTCGGGTGCGCCTGGAGCAGGTCGAGCACCGCGTGGAACTCGTCGATCATCGTGCGGCTGATCGCGTTGAGCCGGTCCGGCCGGTTCAGCGTCAGCAGCGCGACGCCGGGCTCCGGCTCGGTCAGGGTCATGGTCTCGAAGGTCGTGCTCACGGGTGCTCCGGATCGGTCGGGTCACGCATCTTCGGCCGGATCGGGGCGGCCGGCCACGCGGCGCGCCGCGCCTCGGAACGCCAGTGGCACCGCGACGGCCCCGTCCGGACCCGTCGGCCCGCGGCCGTACGGCCTGAGGCCGTTCGGGCCGCAGCCTCAGCCGAGCTCGGCCTCCCCGCCGTCGAGCACGACGAGCCCCTCGCGCGCCGGCACCGTCGCCCGCAAGCGCACCGCGGCGCCGTCACGCCACAGCTCGAAGCGCAGCGCGTCGCCTGGGAACACCGGCGCCGCGAAGCGCAGCGCGATCGCGCGCAGCCGCGCCGCGTCCATGCCCGCGTAGGTGCGCAGGATCGCGTGCGCCGCCATCCCGTACGCGCACAGCCCGTGCAGGATCGGCCGCGGGAAACCGGCCGCGCGCGCGAAGCCCGGGTCCGCGTGCAGCGGGTTCGGGTCGGCCACCAGCCGGTAGATCAGCGCCGACTGCGGCAGCGTCGCCAGCTCGACGACCGCGTCGGGCGGGCCGTCGGGCGCGGCCGCGCGCGGCGCCGCGAACGCGTCGCCGCCGGGCGGGCCGTTACCGGGGCGCTCGGAGAAGCCGCCGTCGCCGCGGGCCATCAGCGTCATCGTCTGCGTCGCGACGGGCGGGCCGTCGGGCGTCAGCGAGAGCGTCCGCTCGAACACCAGCAGCGCGCCGCGCGCGGCGCCCTTGTCGGACACCACGGTGGCGCGCGTGCGGCCGTGCACCGTGCCTGCCGCGGGCAGCGGCGCGTGCATCCGCAGCGCGTGACCGGCGTGCACGATCCGCGCGCCGTCGACGCCGAAGCGTGGATCGTCGAACCACATGAACGGGAAGCCGAGCACCGTCGCGAAGGTCGGCAGCGCGACGAGCCGGTCCTCCAGCACGAAGCGCAGCTGCGCCTCATCGAGCGGGTCGGCGCCGAGGCCGACCCCGAGCGCGTACAGGATGGCGTCGCGCGCGTCGTAGCGGTGCTCGACCTCGGCGATCGGGGCGGACTTCAGGGCGTGGTAGTCGAGCGGCATCCGCTCACTTTACGTCGAAGCGCAGCGCGCCGCTGCGCCCGTCCTTGAGCTTCACGGTCGCGACCGCCTTCGCGCCCTTCGCGAGCGGCGCGTCGCCGGCGACCGCGAGCCGGTTGTCGCCGGCCGGCACCAGCTCGCGCTCGGCCTTCTGCGCGCCCGACAGCACGACGAGCTTCGCGGACGCACCCGCCGTCGGCACCGGCGCACCGTGGTCGGTGATGTAGAGCGTCGCGCCCTTCGGGCCTGCGACCAGCTCGCCCTGGAAGGTGCCGGCCTCGGCGACCACGCCGCCGTGCTGCGGCTTGCCGTGCTCGGCGTGGGCGCGTGCCGGTGCGGGCGCGAGGGCGAGCCCCGCGGCGACCGCGAGCGCGAGGGCCGCCGCGGCGGCGGGACGGGACGGACGGATGAAGGTCATGGCGGACTCCGCTTCGAAGGCAGGGGGGATCAGGGCACCCGCGCGTCGGGCTCGTCGAGCAGGCGTCGGGCGGGCCGTTCGCCGATCCGCGCGAACAGCACCGGGGTCAGGAACGCGTCGATCAGCGTCGAGCCGATCAGGCCGGCGAAGATCACCACCGCGACCGGATGGAGGATCTCGGTGCCGGGCTGCTCGGCCTCGAACAGCAGCGGCGACAGGGCGAGCGCCGCGGTCAGCGCGGTCATCAGCACCGGAGACAGGCGCTCGAGCGAACCGCGCACGATCATCGGCCGGCCGAACGACTCGCCCTCGACGCGCATCAGGTGGATCCAGTGGCCGACCTTCAGGATCCCGTTGCGGGTCGCGATGCCGGCGAGCGTCACCAGCCCGACCAGCGAGGCGACCGACAGCGGCTGGCCCGAGAGCTTCAGTCCGACGATGCCGCCGGCGAGCGCGAGCGGCACGTTCGCCATCACCAGCAGCGCGAGCGCGCTCGAGCGGTAGCGCGAGTACAGCACGACGAACACGCCGAGCGCCGAGATCGCGGCGAGCCCGCCGATCAGCCGGCTCGCCTCCTCCTGCGCCTGGAACTGGCCGCCGAGCGTGACGAAGTAGCCCTCGGGCAGCCGCGTCGCGTCGACGACCGCACGGATGTCGGCGACGACGTCCGACAGCGCGCGCCCCTGCGCGTTCGCCGAGATCACGATGCGTCGCCGACCGTCGTCGCGCGAGACCTGGTTGGGGCCGTCGGCCTCCTCGATCGTCGCGAGCCGCGACAGCGGCACGAAGCCCGAGGGCGTGTCGATGCGGATGCGCTCCAGCCCCTGCATCGCGCGCGCCGCGTCGGGCAGCCGCAGCACCAGGTCGAAGCGTCGGCTGCCCTCGACGACCTGCGCGATGCGCTCGCCCTCGACCAGCGACTGCAGGTCGGCGAGCACCTTCGCGGCCGGCACGCCGAGCCGCGCGGCGGCGGCGTGATCGATCCGCACGCGGATCTGCGGTGCGAGCACCTGCTTCTCGATCTCCAGGTCCGCGAGCCCGCGGATGCCCGCGAGCCGCTGGCGCAGCGCAGCCGCCTGCGCGCGCAGCACGTCGAGGTCGTCGCCGACGATGCGGATCGCGATCTGCGCGCGCACGCCCGACAGCAGGTGGTCGAGCCGGTGCGAGATCGGCTGGCCGATCGCGACGCTGGCGGGCAGCCCGGCGAGCGCGGCGCGCAGGTCGGCGTGGACCACCTCCAGCGGACGGTCCGAGCGCGCGAGCCCGAGCTCGAGCTCGGTGACGTGCACGCCCTCGGCGTGCTCGTCGAGCTCGGCCCGCCCGGTGCGCCGCGCGACGTGCAGCACCTCGGGCACGCCGGCCACCGCGCGCTCGGCGGCCGCGCCGATGCGGCTCGACTGCTCCAGCGTCGTGCCCGGGTCGAGCCGGACCGACACCAGCGCCGAGCCCTCGTTGAACGGCGGCAGGAAGGTCCTCGGGAAGGTCGGCAGCAGCGCGACCCCGACAGCGAGCGTGGCGAGCGCGACGGCGATCGGCACGGCCGGTGCGTCGAGCGCCGCCTCGAGCGCGCGGCGATAGCCGGCCTTCAGCGCCAGGACGAGGCGCGGCTCGGCGTGCGGCATCCGGTCGATCCGGCGCGCGACGAGGTAGTAGGCCAGCACCGGCGTCACCGTGACCGCGACCAGCAGGCTCGCGAGGATCGAGGCGACGTAGGCGATGCCGAGCGGCACGAAGAGCCGCCCCTCGATGCCGGGCAGCGCGAACAGCGGCACGAACACCAGCGCGACGATCACCGTCGACCAGATCACCGCGCCGCGCACCTCCTGGCTCGCGTCGCGCACGACCGCGAGCACAGGTCGCGGCGCGGTGCCCGCCGCATTCTCGCGCAACCGCCGCACGATGTTCTCGAGATCGACGATCGCGTCGTCGACCAGCTCGCCGATCGCGATCGCGAGGCCGCCGAGCGTCATCGTGTTGATCGACACGTCGAGCGCGCGGAACACCAGGATCGCGACGAGGATCGACAGCGGGATCGCGGTCAGCGAGATCAGCGTGGTGCGCGCGTTGCCGAGGAAGAGCAGCACCACGACCGCGACCACCGCCGCGGCGGCGGCGAGCTTGCCCTGCAGGTTGCCGATCGACGCCTCGATGAAGTCGGCCTGCCGGAACGTGACCCGCGGCGCGTCGACGCCGGCCGGCCGCGAACGGGCCGCGTCGGCGAGCGCGGCCTCGACGGTGCGCGTGAGCGCGACGGTATCGGCGCTCGGCTGCTTCTGCACCGACAGGATCACCGCGGGCCGGCCGCCGAGGCCGGCGTCGCCGCGGCGCACCGCCGGGCCGAAGCGCACCTCGGCGACCTGCGACAGCAGGATCGGCTGGCCGCTGCGCGCGCCGGTCGCCACCGCGACGCCGCGCAGGTCGTCGAGGCTCGCGGTGCGGCCGACGTGCCGGATCAGCACCTCGCGGCCGTTGACCGCGAGGAATCCGCCCGATGTGTTCGACGCGAACGCGGCGAGCGCCGCGCGCAGCGCCTCGGGCGTCACGCCGAGCTCGGCCATGCGCTGCGTGTCGGGCAGCACCTGGAACTGGCGGACCTCGCCGCCGATCGGGATCACCTGCGCGACGCCCGGGATCGCCATCAGCCGCGGCCGCAGCACCCAGTCGGCGTATTCGCGGACCGCCATCGGCGTCGTCCTCGACGCGTCGATCGGCAGCGCGATCAGCAGGATCTCGCCCATGATCGACGTGACCGGACCCATCTTCGGCACCACGCCGCCGGGCAGCTCGGCGTCGACCGTCGCGAGCCGCTCGGCGACGAACTGGCGCGCGCGGTAGACGTCGGTGCGCCAGGAGAAGGTCACGTAGACCACCGACAGGCCCGCGGCCGACACCGATCGCACCGACTCGACGCCGGGCAGCCCGTTCATCGCGGTCTCGAGCGGGAACGCGATCAGCTGCTCGACCTCCTCGGGCGCCATGCCGCCCGCTTCGGTCATCAGCGTCACCGTCGGCTTGTTCAGGTCCGGGAACACGTCGACCGGCGTGCGCATGCCCTGCCAGGTGCCCCAGACGACCAGCAGCAGCGCGGCGGCGAGCACGAGCACGCGATTGCGCAGGCTGGCATCGAGGATGTGGGCGAACATCGCGCGGACCTCAGCGGAACTGGCCGAGCAACGGCGCGCCGTCGGTCACGACGCGCTCCCCGCCGGCGAGGCCCTCGACGACGCGGACCCGCGAGGCGTCGAGCGGCTCGACGCGCACGCGCCGCGGCTCGAAGCGCTCGGGCGCGGTCTTCACCCAGACCACCGGCTCGTTCGACGCGTTGCGCGCGAGCGCCGACGCGGGCAGCGCGACGCCGCGCGCGGTGCCCGACAGCCGCACGGTGAGCGCGACCGGCTGGCCGACCGAGAGCGACGCGATCGCCGGGCCCCGGGCGCGGAACACCAGCGGCACCGTCTGCTCGCGCAGCACGCGCCCCGCGCCGACGAAGGCGAGCGGCACCGTGCGCCCGCCGAGCGCGATGCTCGCGTCGGCGACCTGCGCGGCGATCGCGACGTCGGCGACGGTGGCCTCGATCCGCAGCCGCGTCGGATCGACGATCTCGAACAGCAGCTCGCGCGCGTCGACGACCTGGCCCGCGACCGCGTCGGCACGTGCGACGACACCGGCCACCGGCGCGAGCAACGGCTCGGCGGCGGCGAGCCCTCCCGATACCGCACGGATCCGTCCGTCGAGGCTCGCGAGCTCGCTCGCGGCCGCGTCGATCTCCTTGCGCGGCACCGTGTCGGCGAGGCCGCGCAACCGCTCGACGCGCGCGGCGGCGAGCGTGCGCGAGGCCTCCAGTTCGGCAAGCGCCGCGGCCTGGTTCGAGCGCGCGACCGGATCGATGCTCGGGCGCACGATCGCGAGCACCTGTCCGCGCGCGACCTTCTGGCCGATGCTCGGCAGCCCGCGTGGCCCCGGCTCGATGCGCCCCGGCACCGTCGACTGCACGCGGCCCGCCGCATCGGGCTCGATCGCGACGAGGCCGGGCAGCTCGACCGAGCGCGACTGCTCGCCCTCGGTCGCGACGACCGTGCGCACGCCGACCAGCCGCTGCGAGGCCTTGGGCAGGAAGAGCGAGCCGTCGGGCAGGCGCCTGGGGGCGCCCGACCCGGGTGCGGGCGAGGCAGCCGCCGCGTCGCCGTGGTCGTGGCCCTCGTGGGCTTCGGGCGCGCCGGCGGGCGCGAGCGCGAGGCCCCCGGCCGCGACGAGGAGAGCCACCGTGCGCAGCGCAGCGACCGCACGCACGGCCCGACGTTCGGGACGCGCCCCGGCGGGCGTCGCGACCGCGTCGCGTTCGTCGTGTCGCGGCGCGCTCATGCCCGCGCCCCGTCGCGTCGGCGCCCCGCGCGCCAGCCGACCAGGCCCGCGACGAGGGCCGCGATCGAGGCGACCGCGACCAGCCGCAGCGTGTCCGGCGGCAGCAGGGCGCCGTGGGCGCCGTGGTCCGCGTCGGCCGCCGGCCGCGGCGCCTCGATGCGCAGCTCCGCGGCCAGCAGGTCGGCGTCGCCGCCGGCGACGATCGTCGCGGCGATCGGCACCACACCGGGCGCCGGCGCCGTGTCGAGCTCGACGACATAGACGTCGCCCTCGGCACGCGCGGTGTGCGACCGGCCGCCGACGTCGAGCTCGATCGACGCGCCGGCGATCGGCGCGTTGTCGTCGGCGCGATCGAGCCAGAGCACGAGCCGCCGCCCGTCGAGCGCGCCGACGAGCTCGAAGGGGCCGGCCGCGGTCGCGAAGCGCGGGCCGCCTGAGGATTCGACCGCCGCGGGCTTCGGGTCGGCATGGTCGTGGCCGTCGTGGGCCGACGCGCCCGAGGCGATCGCGAGCGTGGCGAGAATCACGGGGATGGCGGCGGCACGCGCACGTGCCGCGCAGTGGATGAGGTTCATGGCTCGATTCCCAGGGCCTGGTTCAGCCGCGCGATCGCGAGGCCGTGCTGGGCACGCGCGAGCGAGCCCGCGAGCTCCGCCTCGAGCGCCTGCTGGCGCGCGCGCAGCACGTCGGGCAACCCGCGCTCGCCGGCGCGCAACGCGCGCTCGAGCGCCGCGGCGGCATCGCGTGCGGCGGCGGCGCGCTCGGTGCCCGCCTCGAGCGACGCGAGCGCCGCATCGAGCGCGATCCGCGCGCGTTCGATCTCGGCGCCGCGTTCGCGCGTCTCCTTCGCGAGCGCGACCTCCGCTTCGGCGAGCGCGGCGCCCGCAGCGGCGAGCCGCGGCGCGTTGCGCGCCTCGGTGTCGAGCGGCACCGCGATGCCGAAGCGGATGGTGTTGCGGTAGTCGGCGCCGTACACGTCGCGCTCGAAGCGCGCGACCGCGGACACCGTCGGGTTGTCGCGGCGCGTCGCGCGCGCGGCGTCGAGGCGCGCGCGGGCCGCGTCGACCGCCTCGCGCGCGAGCACGACCGAGGGGTGCGCATCGGGCGGCGCGCCGTCGCGCGCCGCCTCGTCGATCGCGCCCGGGGCCTCGAGGCCGACGAGCGCGCGCAGCCGCGCCGCGGCGGCACGGGCGCGCGCGTCGGCGTCGCGCGCCGCGGCGACGGCTGCGAGCCGCTCGGCGCGCGCGGCGAGCCGGTCGACCGGCGCGAGGTCGCCCGCGCCGACGCGCCGCTCGACGTCGGCCTCGAGCGCCGCGGCCGACGCCTCGCGACCGCGCTGCACGCGGCGCTCGACATCGGCGAGCACGACCGCCCACGCGGCCTCGCGCACCTCGCCGGCGAGCTGCAGCCGCTCGGCCCGCACCGCGGCCCCTAGCTGCGTGCGCTCGCGCTCGAGCACGCGGCGCTGCGCGTCGCGCTGCCCGGGCAGCCAGATCGGCGCCGAAATGCCGGAATCCACCTCGTTGCGACCCCGCTCGGACGACGGCTCGGTGCCGAACGGCGAGACCCAGACCGGCAGGTCGCGGCGCACGTCGAGGCCGACCGTCGGCGAGCCGGCGAACGGCGAGCGGACCGCGACGCCGCGAGCGTCCAGCTCGGCCGCACGGGCCCGCTCGACGTCGCCGCGGCGCGCGATCGTCCAGGCGCGCTCGACGAGCTCGGCGAGGCCGGTCGCGGCGACGCCTGCGGGCGGCGCGACCGGGCGAGGCGCGTCGACCGGCGGCTGTGCGCCGGCGACGACGGTGAAGGCGGCCAGCACGGCCGCGAGGGCGAATCGCATGGTTCAGGGGTCGCGTGTCGGTGAGCGGACACGGGTCGTCGACGTCCGTCGGGCGAGCGGCTCGCCTCGCGGTGCGCGCCGGGAGCCGGCGCACGACGGGATCGGGGTCGGACGGCCCGCCGGTCAGGCGGACCGGACCCGGGGCGGCCTGAACGGGCCGTCGAGCGCCGGCGACGCCGGCGACGCGTCGACGCGGGCCGGGGGCGGCGCGCCGAAGGCTGGCGCCACGAGCAACCGCTGCACCGCGGCCGGCAGCGTTCCACCGCCGTGGCAACAGCCGCCGCAGTCGGCGTGGCCGCAATCGCCGAGGTCCGCGAGCGTGCCATCGGCCGGGGTCGATGGGTCGGCGCCGTGCGGATCGGCGTGCGAGCCGAGGCCGTGCGACGCGTGATCGTGCGACGCGTGATCGTGCGACGCGTGATCGTGCGACGCGTGATCGTGCGAACCGTGACCGTGGTGCGCTGCGTGCACGTGCCCCGCGCGATCGTGGCCGGTCGACGCCGACGCCGCGTGACCGTGCCCCGCGGCGCCGTGCAGGCAGCGCACGGCCGCCGCCGCGCCCGACCACTGGAGCGGCAGCAACGCGACGAGGAGGATCAGCAGGATGCGGCGCACGGTCCGATTATAGGCAGCACGGCAGGTGTCCGGTGGCGCCTCGCGTCGGGTGCGGGCCGCCGGACCGCCGGGCCCGTGAGGCACATCGTGCCCCTTCCCACGGTGGGAAGGTCGATGCCCGGGATCGGCTCAGGGTCCGGTCGGGGTCCGACCGGGCTCCCCGCCGCCGGCTCAGCCGAGCGCGGGCAGCCCGACCGGCGCGACGGCGTCCACGAAAGCGCCCGAGGCGACCAGCCCGATCGCCTCGGCGAGGTCCGGATGCAGGTGGCGGTCCTCGACCAGCGTCGGCACACGCGAGCGCAGCAGCGCACGCACCGACTCGAGCGGCGCGCTCGAGGCGAGCGGCGCGTGGAAGTCGCAGGCCTGCGCCGCCGCGAGCAGCTCGATCGCGACGATCGCGCGCGCGTTCGCGGCCATCTCGCCGAGGCGTCGGGCACCGTGCGCGGCCATCGACACGTGGTCCTCCTGGTTCGCCGAGGTGGGGATCGAGTCGACGCTCGCGGGGAACGCGCGCTGCCGGTTCTCGGCGACCAGCGCGGCCGCGGTGACCTGCGGGATCATGAAGCCCGAGTTGAGCCCCGGGCGCGGCGTGAGGAATGCGGGCAGCCCCGACAGCGACGGATCGACCAGCATCGCCACGCGCCGCTCGGCGAGCGAGCCGATCTCGCAGACCGCCATCGCGATCGTGTCGGCCGCGAACGCGACCGGCTCGGCGTGAAAGTTGCCGCCCGACAGCGACTCGTCGGTGTCGGCGAGGATCAGCGGGTTGTCGGACACGCCGTTCGCCTCGATGCCGAGCGTGCTCGCCGCCTGGCGCAGCAGGTCGAGCACCGCGCCCATCACCTGCGGCTGGCAGCGCAGGCAGTACGGGTCCTGCACGCGCGGGTCGCCGACGAGGTGCGACGCGCGGATCGCGCTGCCCGCCATCAGCGCGCGGTAGACGGCCGCGCACTCGATCTGCCCGGGGTGGCCGCGCAGCCGGTGGATGCGCGCGTCGAACGGCGTGTCGGTGCCGCGCGCGGCGTCGGTCGACAGCGCACCCGCGACCATGGCCGCGCCCAGCAGCGCCTCGGCCTCGAAGAGCCCCGCGAGCGCGTAGGCGGTCGAGAACTGCGTGCCGTTCAGCAGCGCGAGCCCCTCCTTCGCGTCGAGCTCGAGCGGCGCGAGGCCCGCGCGGCGCAGCGCGTCGGCCGCGGGCAGCCGCCCCTCGGGCGTGTCGACGTCGCCGGTGCCGATCATCGTCGCGGCCATGTGCGCGAGCGGCGCGAGGTCGCCCGACGCGCCGACCGAGCCCTGGCACGGCACCACCGGCACGAGCCCGCGCGCGAGCATCGCGCCGAGCATCGCGACGGTCTCGGGCCGCACGCCCGAGGCGCCCTGCGCGAGGCTCGCGAGCTTCAGCGCCATCATCAGCCGCACGACCTGCGCCGGCATCGGCTCGCCGACGCCGGCCGCGTGCGACAGCACGATGTTCCGCTGCAGCGTGCGCAGGTCCGCGTCGTCGATGCGCACGCTCGCGAGCCGGCCGAACCCGGTGTTGATGCCGTAGACCGGCGCGCCCGCCGAGACGATCCGGCGTACCGCGCCCGCGCCGGCGGCGATCGCCGGCGCGCTGCCCGGATCGAGCGCGACCTCCGCACCGCGCAGGATCGCGCGCCAGTGACCGAGCGGCACGCGGCCGGGCTCCAGCACCACCTCCATCGCTCGCCCTCCTCCCGACGCGCCCCGCGCATCGCCAGCCGCGATCGTAGCCGAGCCGTGTCCGCGTTATGCTGCGCCGTCACCGAGACCGGCCTTGACCCCGCTGATCGCGTCGATCCTGCTGATGTTCGCGACCGCAGCGCAGCCCGCGGCCACGGCCGAGCTCGTGCTGGTCGACGGGCTCGGTGCGACCTCGCTGCGCGGCTTCGACTGCACCGCGATCGCCCGCAGCGCGCTCGTCTCGAGCGTCTGCCACGATCCGACCCGCGACCTCGCGATCGCGATCGTCGGCGGCCGCGCGCGCGCCTACTGCGGCGTGCCGAGGCCGCTCGTCGACGCCTGGCTCGCCGCGCCGTCGATGGGTCGCTTCCACGCCGAGCGCATCGAGCCGGCGTACCACTGCGACTGATCCGCGCCACGGTGCGCCGGACGCGCGGATGGCTAAGCCCCGCCTTAGGTGCTACCCTCGCCCCCTTTCCCTCAGGTTCCGATCCGATGACGACCAAGAGCCAGCAAGCCGCGAAGGCCGCCGCGCCCCCGCGCCGCGGCCGTCCGCCGCGCCGCGTCTACATCAACGTGCTGGTGAAGGCGACGACCCGCGAAGGCCTGACGCGCCTGAAGGCCGACGGCCAGCTCGCGAGCCAGGGCGAGGTCATCGACCAGCTCGTCGCTCAGGCCCTCGCCGCGCGCCCGAAGCGAGGCGAGTAGCGCAACCGCGGCCGCGCGCCGCTCAGGCGCGCGCCGCCCGCAGGAAGTCGAGCAGCAGGCGCACGACCTCGCCGGGCCGCTCCTGCTGCACCCAGTGCCCGGCGCCCTCGACGAGTTCGCAGCCGAGCATCCTCGTGCACGCCCGCGTGCGGGTCGCCTCGAGCGCGCCCGGCACCTGGTGGATGCCCCAGTCGCTCGCGCCCGCGACGAACAGCGACGGCACGTCGATCGTGCGTCCGGCCCAGGTCTGCTCCTCGGCGAGGAAACGGCCGGTCGTGCGGCAGCGGTACCACTGCAGCCCGCCCTGGAAGCCGGTGCGCGCGTACTCGCCTGCGTAGACGCGCAGCGCGTCGTCGGGCAGCCAGCGGCACGCGGCGATCGCCTCCGGTGACGGCATGTGCGGCGCGACGGTCGCCGCCATGTCCGCGTCGAGGTCCATCACGTAGTAGGTCGGCAGCTTCGCCAGCTCCTCGGCCTCCCACGCGCGCAACGGGAACGGGCGGTTCTCCGGCCAGTCGGCGCTCTTGTGGTGGTAGTAGGCGCGCAGGAACGCGTGCAGGCCCTGCGGCGCACCGACCATGTCGGCGTCGGCCTCGGGCATCGAGTAGTACCACTGGTAGTGCTTGCGCGGGCGCGGCAGCGCCGCGAGCGCGCGCAGCGCGGGCTCCGGGTCGCGCGGGCCGCGCTCGCCACCGAGCGGCGGCATCGGCGGCGGCCCCGAGAACGGCGAGCTCATCATCGCGACCGCGCGGAACACGTCGGGGCGCATCAGCGCGCACCACGCGGCGACCGGCGAGCCGAAATCGTGGCCGATCACCGCGTCCACGTGCGTGCGCCCGAGCGCGGCGACGAGCCCGAGCGCGTCGCGCACGAGGTTGACCATCCGGAACGGCGCGAGATCGGCGTCGTAGGCGCGCGTCCAGCCGGTCGTGCGGCCATAGCCGCGCTGGTCGGGCGCGACGACGTGCCAGCCCGCGTCGGCGAGCGCCGGCATCGTCGCGCGCCAGCTGTAGGCGAGCTCCGGGAAGCCGTGCAGCAGCAGCAGCATCGGCCGCGGGCCGCCCTCGTGCCCCGCCTCGAGCACGTGCATCCGCAGCCCGTTGACGCCGTCGACGAAGCGCGCGCGCACGCCGTCGGGCAGCAGCGCCGCATCGAGCGGCGGCAGGTCGGGATCGATCGCGCCATCGGCACGCATCGTGGTCATCGTGTCAGCTCCCCACCCGGCGGCTCGACTGCGCGTCGAACCAGTGCAGCTGCGCCGGGTCGATCGCGAGGCCGACGGTCTGCCCCGCGCTCGGCGGCACCAGCGTGCCGTCGATCCGCACGGTGATCGCCGCCTCGCCGAGCCGTCCGTGCACCAGCCGCTCGGCGCCGAGCATCTCGACCAGCTCGACGCGCATCGGCCAGCCGCCCGGCGCGAGCGTCAGATGCTCGGGCCGCGCGCCCAGCACCAGCTCGCCCGAGCGCGGCGCCGGCGCAGGCAGCGCGATCACCGCGCCCGGCAGCTCGAAGCGCGTGCCCTCGGTGCGGCCGGTCACCAGGTTCATCGGCGGCGATCCGATGAAGCCCGCGACGAAGATCGTCTCGGGCCGCGCGTACACCGCCTCGGGGGACCCGATCTGCTCCATGACGCCCTTGTTCATCACGATCATCCGTTGCGCGAGCGTCATCGCCTCGACCTGGTCGTGGGTCACGAAGAGCGACGTCGTGCCCAGCTCGGCATGCAGCTTGCGGATCTCGATGCGCGTCTGCGCGCGCAGCTTCGCGTCCAGGTTCGACAGCGGCTCGTCGAACAGGAAGACCTGCGGCTGGCGCACGATCGCGCGGCCCATCGCGACCCGCTGGCGCTGCCCGCCCGAGAGCTGGCGCGGCTTGCGTTCGAGCAGCTGCCCGAGCTCGAGGATCCCCGCGGCCTTCCTCACGCGCGCCTCGATCTCGGGCTTGGGCACCTTCGCGATCTTCAGCCCGTAGGCCATGTTGTCGTACACGCTCATGTGCGGATAGAGCGCGTAGTTCTGGAACACCATCGCGATGTCGCGATCCGAGGGCTCGACGTCGTTGACCACCCGTCCGCCGATCGCGATCTCGCCGCCGCTGATCTCCTCGAGCCCGGCCACCATCCGCAGCAGCGTGCTCTTGCCGCAGCCCGAAGGTCCGACGATCACGATGAAC
>Ga0315899_10001807_pt1 | contig 24166 bp, 21 predicted proteins | sample LakEriMetagenome_2_FD_203518 | JGI IMG/M metagenome (GOLD analysis project Ga0315899, IMG submission 203518) | Freshwater fungal communities from buoy surface, Lake Erie, Ohio, United States - Buoy 4 MA112 | ecosystem: Environmental > Aquatic > Freshwater > Lake | place: USA: Lake Erie, Ohio... | reverse complement strand
GGGGCCGGCCGTGCGTCGCCCGTGCCGGGCCCGGGCGCCCCGGCCTCGAGGAACGGCGCGACGTGCCGCTCGAGGAAGCGGCCGGCGTCGCGGCCGATCAGCAGGTCCTGGTGCCCGTAGCCCTCGACCACCTCGGCGCGGAACCAGGGCATCCCCGCGAACGCGGCGTTCGCGCGCTGCACGGAGGACGGATCGAGCACGCCGTTGCGCGCGCCGACGAAGTGGCGCGTCTCGAAGCGCCAGCGCTCGGCGAGCCAGGCCGGATCGGTGCGGAACTCGCGGTCCGGGTCGGCGACGCCGTCGGCGGACGCGGCACGGTGCGCCATCGCGAATCGGATCGTCTGCGCGATCGTCTCGAGGTGGATCTCGCCGAAGAAGTCGTCGATCGCGTCGCGGACCGGCCGCTCGATCGGCGCCATCGGGAAGGTCTCGGCGAACAGCAGGTCGAGCCGGTGGCGCGTGCGCACCCACGCGGTCGAGGCGGTCGACCCGAAGAGCGGGTTCTCGGCGCGAAAGTCGGCGTCGTCGCGGTACGGCATCGCGGCGAGCAGCCGGTCGACCAGGTCGTCGGCCGCGGAGGGCGGCACCGACGCGCGCATCGACCAGGTCGCCTCGCCGAACAGCGCGCGCGTGCGCGCCGCGACCAGCGCGCGCAGCCGGTTGGCCGGGCTGAACGTCAGCACCGGGCCGCCCTGCGTCAGCACCACGCGCCCGAGCCGACCGGGCAGCGCATCGAGCGCCTCGCGCCACGGGCCGCGGTGCGACGGCGGCCTGAGCACCGCCATCGACAGCATCACCGCGCCCATGCAGTGCGCGACGACGTCGACGCGGTCGTGGCCGGTCACGCGGCGCACGTGCTCGATGATCGCGGGGATGTCGTTCCAGGCGACGTCCTCGAAGCGCCACGGTCGCGCCGCGGTCTCGGGCAGGCCGCAGCTCGTGCGCAGGTCGGCGACCCAGACGTCGCGGCCGCGCGCGGCGAAGAACGCCGCGAGCCCCGGGTCGAGCGCGGGGTGCGCGAAGGTCGTGCCGCCTGCGCTGTAGCCGTGCAGCGTGACGATCGGCCGGCCGACGGTCGACCGCGACAGCCGGTAGCGCGACAGCCGCACCGCGACGCGCAGCGGCGGCTCGCCGCCCGCGCGCGGCTCGTCGGGCCGGCGCTCGCCGGGCTCGACCGCGATCGACTCGAGCTCGGGCTCGAGCGTGCGCACGCGACCGTCGGGCGTACGCACCGGCAGCGCCCCGGGCAGGCGGCGCGGCGCACGCGCGAGCGGCGGCTCGGGCTTGCGGAAGCTCCACAGGTGCACGCCGACCAGCATCCGCGCGAGCGTCGCGCCGAGCGCGCCGAGGTCGGCCCAGGCGTCGGGCAGCGAGTCGGCACGCACGATCCGCAGCAGCGGCACCCGGATGCGTGCGAGCCAGGCCGCGTCGAGCGTCAGCACCGGCGGCGTCGCGTCGGCGACCGGCAGCGGGAACGCGTCGAGCCGGGCCTCGGTCAGCTGCCGGAACGGATTGCCGCGCGGCACGTAGGCGAGCCGCTTGTGCAGGCGCAGCTCGAACGGCGGACCGCCGCGCGCCACCCCGCCCGCCTCGCTGCCCGGTTCGGGCGCGGCACCGGGGACCGCGAGCGGGCCGCCGAGCGCCTCGCGCCAGCCCGGCCGCGCGATCGTCGGCGTGCCGAGGCGCAGTCGATAGCGGAAGCGGCGCGCCTCGCCGGCGCGGCTCGCGAGCCGCACCAGGTCGGCGACGTAGGCGGCGACGGTGCGCAGGCCGTCGGCGAGCGCGGCGGCGAGCGCGCGCACGAACCGCAGCCCGCGCATCGCGGTGCCGCCGGGCCCTTCCGGCACCGGCGATGCCCGCGCCGCGCGCAGCGCGCGCAGCCACGGGCCGGGCCCCTCGCGGCGTGCGGCGAGCGTCAGCAGGACATCGCGCAGGCCGCGGTTGCCGGCCCACGCCCGGAGTGCCCGCGCGATGCGCCGTGCGCGCGTCGACGGCTCGCGCTCGAGCACGACCAGCTCGCCGTGCACCGGCACCGCGAGCAGCGTCGCGGCGCGCCGCACGCCGGCCTCCTCGAGGCTCGCGTACCGCGGGTCGCGCTCGGCGGCGGCGAGCACGGCCCGGTCGAGGATCCGCAGCTCGCTCGTCGGGCGCGCCTCGGCGATCGCGGGCAGCGACGCGTCGTCGAGCGGGGAGACGCGCGCGACGCGCAGGCGCGCGCCGTGGCGCGACGCGAGCGCGTGCGCGCGCACGGGCTCGAAGCGCAGCGTGAGCTCGATCGTGCACGCGTGAGGCCGGCCGTCGATCACCAGCGTCGCGGGGCCGTGCAGCCGCTCGACGATCTCGACCTCGGTCGGCGCGCGCGGCCGGCGCTCGCGCGTCGACACCGGCGCGAGCGGCGGCCGACGGCCCGGCGCTCGCGCGACGTCGGACGGCGCGCCGGCGGGCGCCCAGTCCTCGGTCCACAGCGCGTCGCACGCGCGCAGCGCGAGCACCGCGATCGTGAGCGCCGGGTTGATGCCGAGCGCGCACGGCACGATCGCGCCGTCGAGCACCGCGAGGCCTGCATGGGTGCGCATCGGATCGACGCGGCCGTTCGCGTCGGGGGCCGGGTCGAACACCCGGCCGATCGCGTCGACGACGCCGTTCTCGGCCGACTCGCCCATCGCGCAGCCGCCGAGCGGATGCACCGAGACGATCGGACCGCGGACCGGGCCGATCATCGACTCGACCTTCGCCGGCAGCAGCCGCCACATCGGGTTCGGCAGCACGCGCGGGCCGTCGGGCGCGCCGGGCGACTCGCCGATCCGCTTGCGCAGCCGCGCGAGTTGCGCGGCGAAGATCGGCCGCTCGCCCGCGCCCGGCCAATCGAGGGTCGCGGTGCCCGGCGCGGCGCCGGGGTCGCAGGCGATGCGGCCGCAGGCGCCGTCGTCGCCCATCATCGCGACCAGCGCGGTGCGGCGCACGCGCGCGGGGTCGACCGCGAACGGCTCGCGCACCGGGCGGCGTGCGGCATGGTCCGTCGGGTCGGCGTCGCCGAGCCGCGCGAACAGCGACGCGGTGGCCACGGTCTCGCCGAACAGCCGGCCGAGCGGGCCGGGCACCGCGAGGTCCTCGATCACCATCGGCGGCGACTCGTGGCGCAGGTCGACGATGCCCGAGATCGTCGGCCCGACCCCACGCGCCGCGGGCGCGCGGCGCTCGTCGGCGGCGGCGTTCGCGGGCGCGTCGAGGCCGGTGACCGCGTGGATCGCGTCGCCGTTGGTGCCGGCGCGCTCGCCGAGCCGCGCCGACACCGCGAGGCCGCGGACGCGCGAGCGTGCCAGCAGCTCGGTCGAGCCGAGCGCGCCGGCCGCGAGGATCACGCGACGCGCGCGCAGCGCGATCGGCCCGACGTTGACCGCGAGCATCGGGTCGGTCGGGGCGAGCCGCAGCACCCAGTGCGCACCGTGTCGCAGGCGCGCGTCGTCCGGCGGCGGCTCGATCGCCTCGACGGTCGTGCCCGCGTAGAGGCGCACGCCCGCGTCGTGCGCGGCGACCAGCAGGCCGCGGTCGAGCGAGTCCTTCGCGTCGTGGTTGCAGCCGGTCGCGCAGTCGCCGCAGCCGACGCAGTCGGACAGCCGGGCCGCGCCGTCGGACGCGCCCCACGGCCCGGCGAGCGTGACCGGCGCGAGCCGGGGCGCCGGCTCGCCGGGCACCGCGCGCGCGAGCGCGGCGAGCTTCGGCGGTCGCGGTGCGTCCGGGCCGAGTGCGCCGGCACGCAACCCGAGCCGCTCGCGCGCGCGGCGGTGCAGCGCGGCCCGCGTCGCCGCGTCGCCGAGGTCGCGGCGCAGCGCCCGCGGCCAGCGCGGATCGTCGAACACCGCGGGCGCGGCCGGCTCCATGACGCCGGCGTTGATCAGCGAGCCGCCGCCCAGCCCGTTGGCGAGCAGCACGCAGACGTCGGGGCCGAGGCGCAGGTCGAAGAGGCCGTTCGCACGCCCCGCGACCGCCCGGCCGCCCGCCCGCGCGAAGCGGACCTCGCCCGGGAGCTCCGCGAAGCGCGACGGGAACGAGCCGGCGAGCCGCTCGTCGCCGCGCTCCAGCACCGCGATCCGCAGCGGCCGCCCGTGCTCGCGCCGGCGCGCGAACGCCTCGGCGGCGATCGCGCCGCCGTAGCCGCTGCCGACGATCACCAGGTCGAACGCCGGCGCGTCGCCCGGCACCGCGTCGAGCGACGCGAGCGCCTCGTAGCCGCGCGAGATCCAGCTGGCGCTGCGGCCGCCCGCGCGCGGCACCTCGCCGCGCGCGGCGCGCGCCGTGCGGGCCTCGCCGGCCGACCCTCCGCCCGCGACGCTCATCCCCGCCCGGTCGCGTCGCCGCCGGCCAGCGCGTCGCGGATGCCCTTGGCGAGCGCCTCGGCCGGCACCGGCTTGTGCAGCAGCACCAGGCCCGCGCGCTCGGCCTCGCGCAGCCGGTCGGGCGCGGTGTCGCCGCTGATCAGCAGCGCGGGCAGCCCCGGGCGCAGCGCGCGCAGCGCCGTGACCGCGCGCACGCCGCTGTCCTCGCCGCGCAGCCGCAGGTCGGCGAGCACGATGTCGGGCGCATCGTGCGTGGCGACCTCGACCGCCTCGTCGGTGCCGCGCGCGACGCTCGCGCGACAGCCCAAGCCCTCGAGCAGCAGGCTCGTGCCGAGCCGCACGCTCGCCTCGTCGTCGACGACCAGCACGTGCAGCCCGTCGAGCGTGCGGCGGTGCGCGGCGAGAGCCGGCTCGGGGACGGGCGCGGGGTCGGGCGCAGCCGTCAGCCGCAGCGTGAAGGTCGAGCCGCGACCGAGCTCGGACTCGACCCGCAGCTCGCCGCCCAGCAGCCCGACCAGGCGGCGCACGATCGCAAGCCCGAGCCCGAGTCCGCGCTGGCGGTCGCGCTCCGGATTGTCGACCTGGTAGAACTCCTCGAAGATCCGCTCGTGCTCGGAAGGCGGGATCCCGCGGCCGGTGTCGACGACCGCGAGCGCGACCCACGGGCCCTCGCGCCGCGCCTCGAACGCGATCGAGCCGCGGTCGGTGTACTTGATCGCGTTGTCGAGCAGGTTGCGCAGCACGCGCTCGATCAGCGTGCGGTCGGTGTCGACGAGCAGCCCCGGCTGCGCCGACAGCGTGAGCGACACGCCCTTGCGCTGCGCGAGCGGCGCCATCGTCTCGACGAGCCGCGCGGCCACCGCCGACGGGTCGAGCGTCTCGCGGCTGACGCGCACGATGCCTGCGTCGAGCTTGGAGACGTCGAGCAGCGTGTCGAGCTCGTAGGCGAGCGCCTGCGTCGCGTCGTCGATCCGCGCGGCGATCTCCTGGCTCTTCGGGTCGAGCCTGCGCATGCTGAGCGCCGCGGTGAACAGCAGCAGCGCGTGCAGCGGCTGGCGCAGGTCGTGGCTCGCCGAAGCGAGGAAGCGCGTCTTCGCGCGGTTGGCGGCCTGCGCCTGCTCGAGCGCGACCTTCAGCCGCTCGTTCAGGTCCTGCAGGTCGCGGCGCAGCGACACCTCGCGGCTGCGGATCGCGAACGTCTCGGCGACGGCCGTGCCAGTGTCGGTGGCGAGCCGCTGCAGCAGCAGGTACAGGAACACCAGCAGGCCGGAGACGCCCCAGCGGCTCCAGTCGGCGAGCTCGGGGCTCGACACCAGCGACCACTGGATCGCGAGCAGCCCGAGGATCGGCGCGGAGAACGCGCGGAACAGCGCACCGCTGACGACGACGCCCGAGGTCAGCCCGACCAGGATCATCGTCACCAGCGCGCGCTCGGCCAGGTCGAGCCACGGGAACGCGAGCACGCTGCTCGCGTGCATGCAGCCGTTGAAGAGGCTGATGCGGCTCGCGTACGCGAGCCGCTCGGCGTCGGGCCGCGCGGTGTCGGCCGCCAGTCGCGGCATCGACCACGCGCGGAACAGCTGCATGCCGATCGTGCCCGCGAGCCACGCGAGCAGGATCGGCATCGGGATCTTGTCGCGGACCGCGCTCAGGATCACCAGCGAGGTCATCGAGACCGGCACCACGACCAGCCGCGACTGGCGCGCGACCGTGTCGAGCAGCGCCTGCGCGGCGCTCGGCGGCCCGATCGGTGCGGCCGTGGCCGGACGGTCCGGCGCGTCAGCAGCCATGTCGGGCGGCGGGCGCCAGCCTGATCTCCGCCGTCGCGTAGACGGCCTCGGTGCGATTGGAGACGCCGAGCACCCGGAACGCGGCCGACAGGTGCTGCTTGACCGTGCCCTCCGACAGGTCGAGCTCGCGCGCGATCTGCTTGTTCGACTTGCCGCGCACCGCGAGCATCAGCGCGTCGAGCTGGCGCGCCGTCAGCGCGTCGAGCGCGGTGCCCGCCGACGCGGCGGCCGGCGCGCCGGCGCGACGTTCGAGCACCGCGGGCGGCAGGTAGACCCCGCCCGCGAGCACCAGCCGCAGCGCGCCGATCATCACCTCGGGTGTCGACGCCTTCGGGATGAAGCCGGACGCGCCGTCCTCGATGACCTCGCGGATCAGCGACGGATCCTCCTCGCCCGACAGGGCGACGACGGTCGACTCGGGCAGCAGGGCGCGGATGCGCGCGAACGCGGTCATGCCGCTCACGCCCCGCAGGTTCAGGTCGAGCAGCACCAGGTCCGGGCGCCGCGCGGCGGAGGACACCTCCTCGACCGACGCGGCCTCGACGAAGTCGATCGTCTCGTCGAGGTCCGACAGCAGCAGCCGCATGCCGCTGCGAAAGAGCGCGTGGTCGTCGATGAGCAGCACGAGCATGGCGTCGCGTCGCAGGGAACCTGAATGCGGGACGGCCACAGTAGCGCGAAGCGCGCCTGCGCGGACGCCCGGCGCGCGCCGTCGTGCCCGCGCTTCGCCCGAACGGCTGAGGGCGCGCGGCCGGACGCTGCGCCGCGTCATTCGCCGGCCCGGTGCGCGGCCACCTCGCGCCGGTGCGGCCGGCGCCGGTGCGCGTGGAGCCGGACGCCCTGCCATGTGCCGGGCCGCGGCGCGCCGTCCGCAGCCGGGCGTGGCCACGACGATCGTGCCCTGCGCCGGGCGCATCGGCGGCGCGTCAGCGCGGCGCGTGTCGACGGCCGACGATGAACGTGTAGCCGTTCGGGCCGTAGTGCTCGCTGTGGACGACGTCGCGAGCGACCTCGAGCATGTCGCCCGGCCGGTAGGTGCGCGGGCCCTGCCCGCAGTCGATCGTCGCCTCGCCCTCGAGCACCAGCGCGAGCACGTCGAACGGGTGCGTGTGGTCGGGGATCACGGCGTTCGGCGCGAGCGTCTTCGTCAGGATCTCGTCGTAGCCCTCGGCGCGCAGGCGCGCCTCGAAGGCCTCGCGCTCGGCCTGGGTGGGCACCGCGTTCGCGGTCGTGGTCGGGGTCATCGCGGTCTCCTCGGGGGGTCCGGTCAGTAGGTGTACACGCCGCGGCCGGTCTTGCGGCCGAGCCAGCCGGCCGCGACCATCTCCTTGAGCAGCGGGCACGGCCGGTACTTCGAGTCGGCGAACTCCTCGACGTAGACCTCCATCACCGCGAGGCACACGTCCAGGCCGATCAGGTCGGCGAGCGCGAGCGGGCCGATGGGCTGGTTGGTGCCGAGCCGCATGCCGGCGTCGATGTCCTCGGGCGACGCGAGGCCCTCGGCCAGCACGAAGAACGCCTCGTTGATCATCGGCACCAGGATCCGGTTGACGACGAAGCCCGGCGCGTTCTTGACGGTGATCGGCGACTTGCCGAGGCGCCCCGCCAGGTCGCGCACCAGATCGTGCGTCGCGTCGGAGGTCTGCAGCCCGCGGATGATCTCGACCAGCGCCATCATCGGCACCGGGTTGAAGAAGTGCATCCCGATGAAGCGGTCGGGCCGCGAGGTCGCGGCGGCGAGCTTCGTGATCGAGATCGACGAGGTGTTGGTCGCGACGATCGATTCCGGCCCGAGCAGCGCGTCGAGCTGCTTCAGGATCCTGACCTTCAGCTCGAAGTTCTCGGTCGCCGCCTCGATGACCAGCGGCAGGCCCTTCAGGTCGTCGTAGCTCGTCGAGCCGCGGATCCGCGCGAGCGCGGCGTCGCGGTCGGCGGCCGACAGCTTGTCCTTCTTGACGAGGCGCTCGAGGCTCGTGCCGACGGTCGCGACGCCGCGGTCGAGCGCGGCCTGCGCGACGTCGACCATCACGACGTCGATGCCGCGGACGGCGCAGGCCTGCGCGATGCCGTTGCCCATGGTGCCGGCGCCGATCACGCCGATTCGCTGGATGCTCATGTGGTCGATGCAGTGGAAGACGGGACGGCCCGCATTGTACGGGGCGGCCCGTCAGCGGCCGATCAGCGGGCCGAGCTCGGCCCAGCGGTACATCACCTCGTCGAGCCGCTGCGCGCCGACGCTCGTCGTGCGCTCGGCGGCCTGCCGGCCGCCGAGGTGCTCGTAGAAGGCGCGCGCCGGCGCGTTGCGCGCGAGTGCCCAGACGGCGAGCGAACCGAGCCCGCGACGGTCGAGGCCGCGCGCCATCGAGCGCAGCAGCCGCGTGCCGAGGCCGCTGCGCTGCGCCTCGGGCAGCAGGTAGATCATCCAGACCTCGCCCTCGCGCCACGGCACGCCGGCGCCGCGGGCCGCCCCGCCGGTCGCGAAGCCGACCACGCGACCCTCGTCGTCGGCGGCCACGCGGGTGAACCCGGCCGCGGGCGCCGGGTCGAAGCTGCGCAGGTAGCGCTCGCGCCCGGCCTCGACCGACAGCGCGTCGAGGTAGGCGTCGTCGATGATGCCGCGGTAGGCGGCGCGCCAGCTCGCGACGCGCACGCGCGAGATCGACTCGGCGTCGACCGCCGTGGCCTCGCGGATCAGCGGGGACAGCGTCTGGATCATCGGCTCATCGTACGCCGTTCGGGTCGCCCGCGGCGACGTCGCCCGCGCGCGCGCCGCCGGTCCAGAACTTCGGGAAGCGCACGCGCACCCAGTCGCCGGACGCGGCCCACGCGATGCAGCTGTCGATCAGCGGCGGCGGCCGGTCGGGGTTCGTGGTGTAGGACTTCACGCGCATCTCGCGCATCGACTGGAACGCGACCGTGGCCATCTGCTGCAGCAGCTCGCGGATGTGCGTGCAGCCCTCGACGCCGCCGATGCGCTCGGCCGCCGCCTTCAGGAAGCCCTTGCGGATCGACAGCCCGACCAGCCGCGAGAAGTTCGCCGCGCCGCTCGGGCAGCTCGAGTGCGGGCCGGCGAGCGTGCGCGCCTCGAACGCGCGGATCGTGCCGTCCACGTCGACGGTCATCGTGACCGCCATGTCGTGCATCGGAGAGCCCGCCGGCAGCGGGCCCGAACCCCAGCCGGGCAGGTCGTAGTGCTTGACGTCGGTGAGCCGCGCCTCGACGTCGAGCAGCCCGTCGGGTCGCGCGAAGCCGTCGAGGCGGATGGTGCGGGTGTGCAGCGGCGTGCGGGCCGCGGTCGTCGTCGGGTCCACGGGGCTCCTCCTGATGACCGCATTGAAGCACGCCGGCGCCGAGGCTACAGTGGGTCGACCGCCGCGACCGCTCGCACGATGCCCGCCGAACCGCCCGAGACCGCCCCGATGCCCCGCCCCGACCCGGTACAACCCGCCGACGACGATGCCCGCGAGACCGCGCGGCGGCTGCTCGCCGGCGCCCGCCACGGCGCGCTCGCGGTGCTCGAGCCCGGCACCGGCCACCCGCTCGCGAGCCGCGCCGCGGTCGCGCTCGACGCCGACGGCGCGCCGCTGATGCTGCTGTCGGCGCTGTCGGCGCACTTCGGCGCGCTCGAGGCCGATGCGCGCTGCGCGCTGCTGGTGGGCGAGCCGGGCGCGGGCGACCCGCTCGCGCACCCGCGGCTCACGGTGATCGGCACCGCGCGCCGGCTCGGGCGCGACGGCCCGGACGCGGCGCGGGTGCGCGCGCGCTGGCTCGCCGCGCACCCGAAGGCGGCGCTCTACGTGGACTTCGCGGACTTCGCGTTCTGGCGGCTCGAGCCCGAGCGCGCCAGCCTGAACGGCGGGTTCGGGCGGGCGTACCGCCTCGCGCCGGCGGACCTGCTCGCGGCGCCGGACGGCGCCTGAGCCCGCGCGGGCACGCCCGTCAGCGGGGCGCGGGCAGCGTGACCGGCAGAGGGCGCTCGGAGCCGGCCGCGGGCGGCGTGGTCGCGACGCCTCGGGCGTCCGGGGCCGAGGGCATCGTCGGCGATTCGTCGAGGCCCTTCTGCTCGGCGAGGAACAGCTCGACGAGGTCGAAGAACCGGTCGTAGAAGCGGCCCGGCGGGATGGTCTCGCTGCCGACCTTGATCAGCGAGTCGGTGGACGAGGCGAGCGGCAGCGAGATCGAGCCGATCGGGCTCACGCCGACGCTCGCCGACATCGGGTTCCTCTTGAGGGTGTAGCGGTCCTGCACCGCACTCACGAAGGCGACCGTGGTCGGCTGCCCGCGCGCGAGCGGCGAGCAGACCACGTGGAACTCGATCTGCACGTGCTGCTCGCTCTCGGGCTGGAAGCGCTTGCGCGCATCCATCTGGTCGTCCTGCGTCGCCTGGACGACGTAGCCCTGGCTCAACAGCGCGCGGCGCGCCGCGTTGCAGGTGTCCGCGGGCGAGGCGACGAACTCGCGCGAAAACGCGTTGCGCGCGTCGAAGGACTCGCGCTCGTAGACGCGCGGGTTCGAGGCCGGCCCGAGCGCCGAGCACGCGGCGGCCGCGGCGGCCGCGCACAGCGCAAGCGCCCGGAGCAGCGGTGCGGCGTGGCGCGGGGCTCGATTCATGGGATTCATCCTGACTGCGGACGGCTCAGTCTACCCGCTGTCGGCGCCCGCCTGCATCGCGGCCATCCCCGATGGGCGCACGGCGGTCGGCCGGCGCCGCCGGCCACGCTCGCACGGGGCGACGGACGGTCGCCGCCGCAGCCGAAGCTCAGCCGAGCACTTCGCGCGCGACGATCTCGCGCTGGATCTCGGAGGAGCCGCCGAAGATGGTGTAGGCCCGCGCGTTCAGGTACTGCGCGACGACCGGTCGCGCCTCGTCGTCGAGGCCGGAGGGCGGCGGGTTCAGGTGCATCGGCCGCTCGGTCTCCCAGACGAGCGCGTCGGCGCCGAGCGCGCGCACCGCCAGGCGCGAGATCGCCTGCTGCAGCTCGCTCCAGCGCAGCTTGAGCATCGACGACACCAGCCCACCCGGGTTCTGGCCGACCTGCATGGTCGCCATCACGCGCAGCTCGGTCGCCTCCAGCGCGTCGACGTCGACCTCGACCGCCGAGACCGCGAGCGCGAGGTCCGCATCGTCGAGGGCGCCACGCGCGCCGGCGAGCGCGACCACCCGCTCGAGCGCTGCGCGCAGCCGCGCCGCCGCAATCGCGCCGCCGCGCTCGAACTCGAGCAGGTACTTGGCGATCGTCCAGCCCTGCCCCTCCTCGCCGATGAGGTTCGCGAGCGGCACGCGCACGCCGTCGAAGAACACCTGGTTGACCTCGTGGTCGCCGCTCGCGCTGCGGATCGGCCGCACGGTGATGCCGGGCGTGCGCATGTCGATCAGCAGGAAGCTGATGCCGTCCTGACGGCGGGCGCTGTCGGCGCCGGTGCGCACCAGCGCGAACATCATGTCGGCGTGGTGCGCGTGCGTGGTCCAGATCTTGGTGCCGTCGACGACGTAGGCGTCACCGTCGCGCACCGCGCGGGTCTTCAGCGACGCGAGGTCCGAGCCCGAGCCGGGCTCGGAGTAGCCCTGGCACCAGACGTCCTCGCCCGACAGCATCCGCGGCAGCCAGCGCGCACGCTGCTCGGGCGTGCCGAAGCGCATGATCACCGGTCCGGCCATCCGCAGCCCCAACGGCGACAGCGGCGGCGCGCCGGCGCGCGCGAGCTCGGTCTCGAAGATCCAGCGGCGCACCAGCGACCAGCCGGCGCCGCCGTGCTCGACCGGCCAGGCCGGCGCGACCCAGCCGCGCTCGAAGAGGCTCCGCTGCCAGCGCAGGCAGACGTCGGGCTCGGAGAACACCGAGGTGTTGAGCCGCGTCGCGCGGACCAGGTCGTCGGTCAGTCGCTCGCGCAGGAAGGCGCGGACCTCGTCGCGGAAGGCGAGGTCGTCGGCGTCGAGCATCGGGCTCATCGGGCGGCCTCCGCAGTCGGACGGGACGGGTGCGCGGCGGCCGCGCGCTCGGCGGCGCGCAGCGTCGCGTGGCGGCGCAGGTGCCACTCCGCGGGGCCGAGCATCGCGTCGAGCGCGAGCTGGCGCTTCAGGTGCCGCGAGACGCGCAGCTCGTCGGTGACGCCCATGCCGCCGTGCAGCTGGATCGCCTCCTCGGCAACGCGCCGCGCGACCGCGCCGACCTTCGCGCGGACGCCGGCCGCGACGCGGGCGTGCGCCCGGTCGTCGCCGGAGCGCGCCGCGTCGTCGAGCGCGAGCACCGCGGCGAGCGCCGTGGAGCGCGCCTCCTCGGCCGCGATCGCGAGGTCGGCGACCCGATGGCGCAGCGCCTGGTTGACCGCGAGCGGCCGGCCGAACTGCACGCGGGTGCGCAGGTAGGCGACCGTCTCGCGCAGCAGCGCGTCGATCGAGCCGACCGACTCGGCGCAGGCGACGACGAGCGCCCGATCGTCGACGCGGGCCGACACGGCCTCGTCGACGCCGGGCAGCCACGCGTCGTCGGGCAGGCGCGCGCCGGCGAGCTCGAGCCGGCAGGCCCGCCCGCCGTCGACCGAGTCGAGCGCGGTCGCGCGAGCGCCGGCGGTGCCGCGCGGCACGACGAAGTGCGCGGCGCCGTCGACGCCGAGCGCGCCGACCAGCCACGCGTCGGCGTCCCCACCGGCGGGCAGCGCGCGCACCACGCCGTCCAGGCGCCAGCTGCCGGCGTCGCGGACCGCGCGCACGACGTCGTCGCGGGGGCGGTCTCGGCCGCCACGCTCGAGGGTCGCCGGGATCAGGTGTGCGGCGCCGTCGGCGAGCGCCGGCAGCCAGCGCGCGCGGCGCGCGGGGTCGGTGCAGGCGGCGAGCAGGCCCGCGGCCTGCACCGCGACCGGCAGCCACGGGTCCGCCGCCGCCGCCGCGCCCAGCGCCTCGGCGAGCGCGCACGCGTCGGCAAGCCCCTGGCCGAGGCCGCCGTCGGCCTGCGGCACGAGGACCGCGAGCCAGCCGAAGCCGGCGATCGCGCGCCGCCGCGCGGCGGGGTCGAGGCCCTCGGCCTCGGCGACCCAACGGGTCGCGGCGTCGTGGAGCAGGGTCTGCTCGGTGCTGCGCTGCAGGCTCATCGTCGTCTCGCGGTCGGTGCCCGGACGATGATACCCGCGCCCTCAGCGCCTCAGGACGAGCTGTGCCTGCACGAACGGAACGAGGCCGAAGGCGAGCTGCGCGGCGAGCCCGAGGAGGCCCGGCGGGGTCGTCCACGCGGCGATCTGCTCGACGGCGGTGCGGCCGAACAGCACGAGGCCGAGCGCCCACTCGGCGGCGATCAGCACCGCGAACGCGAGGCCGCCCATCGCGAGCCGCGCGATGCTGGTCCGCGGCACGCGCAAGCCGCGCACCAGCCACGCGCTCGCGAGCCAGGAGGCGACCAGCATCGCCGGCACCTCCACCGCGACCGCGGCGAGCTCGCCGAGGCGCGGCGCGAGCGTGGTCACGCGCAGCGTGCCGAGCGCGAAGCCCACCGCGAACACGATCGCGAAGTAGAGGACGCCGGCGGTCAGGGCGGCAGGCATCCGGGTCTCCTGCGGGGGTCGTCGCGGCCGCGAGCGCGGCCGTCTGCGGCCGATTGTCGTCGATTCCGGCACGCGCGGGGCGTCCGCGTCGCGATAATCGACGGCCGGGCGCGCGCCGCGCCGAAGGAGCCCACCGATGTCGACCCCGAGCTTCGAGACCCTGCTGTACGCCGTCGAGGACGGCGTCGCGACGATCACGCTGAACCGCCCCGAGCGGATGAACGCGTTCACCACACGGATGCGCGACGAGCTGATCGCCGCCTTCGACGCCACCGACGCCGACGACGCGGTCCGCGCGGTGATCGTCACCGGCGCGGGCAAGGCGTTCTGCGCCGGCGCCGACCTGTCGGCCGGCGGCCAGACCTTCGACTACGCCGAGCGCCGCGACGCCGCGCGCGAGTCGGTCCGCGTCGGCGACGTCTACCGCGACGGCGGCGGGATGGTGACGCTGCGGATCTTCCGCAGCCTGAAGCCGGTGATCGGCGCGATCAACGGTGCGGCGGTCGGCGTCGGGGTCACGATGCAGCTGCCGATGGACATCCGCCTCGCATCGACCGCCGCGCGCTTCGGCTTCGTGTTCTCGCGCCGGGGCATCACGCCGGAGGCCGCGTCGACCTGGTTCCTGCCGCGCGTGGTCGGCATCCAGACCGCGCTCGAGTGGTGCTACACCGGCCGGGTGTTCGACGCCCAGGAGGCGCACCGCGAGCGGCTTGTCAGATCGCTGCACGCGCCCGAGGACCTGTTGCCGGCAGCGCGCGCGCTCGCCCGCGAGATCGCGGACAACGCCGCGCCGGTGTCGGTTGCGCTCGCGCGGCAGATGCTGTGGCGCATGGCGGGGGCCGACGACCCGATGCGCGCGCACCGCGTCGACAGCCGCGCGATCCAGGCGCGCGGCCGCTCGGCCGACGTGCGCGAGGGCGTCGGCGCGTTCCTCGAGAAGCGCCCGCCGCGCTTCCCCGATCGCGTCTCCGCCGACCTGCCCGATTTCTTCCCGTGGTGGGACGAGCTGCCGTTCGAGTGAGCCGCGGCGTTCAGCCGGCGACGCGCGCGCGACGGGCACGATCGGGTCGACGATCTGGCGCTCGAGCGGCGGCCGCACGGTGCGTGCTACCCTGCGCCGCATCCCCCGGAGGAGACCCCCGTGCGCCGCATCGCCCGCATGCTGGCCGCCGTCCTGGGTGCGACGCTCGCCGTCGCCCCCGTGGTCGCGCAGGCCCAGGCGTTCCCGAGCAAGCCGATCCGCTGGATCGTGCCGTTCCCGCCAGGCGGCCCCACCGACGGCTTCTCGCGCGGCGCCGCGCAGAAGCTCTCCGAGGTGCTCGGCGTGCCCGTGATCGTCGAGAACGTGCCCGGCGCGGGCGCCTCGATCGGCATGGAGCGGGTCGCGCGCTCGGCGCCCGACGGCTACACGATCGGGCTCGCCACGACCGGCACGCACGCGATCAACCCGCACCTCTACGGCCCGCGCCTGCCGCACGACACCTCGAAGGACTTCACGCCGCTCACGCTCGCGGTCCGCTACGTGAACGTGCTCGTCGTGAACCCGAAGCTGCCGATCGACTCGGTCGGCGACCTCGTCGCCTGGGCGAAGGCGAACCCCGACAAGGTGACCTTCGGCTCGGCCGGCAACGGCTCGTCGAACCACCTGTCGGGCGAGGTGCTGAAGATGGTGACCGGCGCACCGATGCAGCACGTGCCCTACCGCGGCAGCGCGCCCGCGCTCGCCGACGTGATCGCCGGCAACATCACCTTCATGTTCGACATCCTGATCACCGCGATGCCCTCGGCGCAGGCCGGGCGCGTGAAGGCGATCGCGGTGACCAGCGAGCGCCGCTCGCCGTTCGCGCCGACCGTGCCGACGATGGCCGAGGCCGGCATCAAGGGCTTCGCCGAGGCCGGCAGCGACCTGTGGTTCGGCATCGTCGGGCCGGCCGGCATCCCGAAGCCGGTGGTGCAGAAGCTCAACGAGGCGCTGATCACCGCGATGCGCTCGCCCGAGATGCGCCAGCGGATGTCGGCCAACGGCTTCGAGCCCTGGACCAGCACGCCCGAGGACTTCGCGAAGGTGATCCGCGACGACCGCGACCGCTGGGGCCCGATCGTCCGCGCGTCCGGCGCGAAGGTCGACTGAACGCGGGGAGGCCCCGATGGACATGACCCGACCCGGGGGCGTCGCGCCGGCCGGCGCCGACGCCATCCCCGATGCGCGCGGCATCAACCTCTACCGCGCCGACCCGATGGCGGCGCCGCTGTTCGCGACCTACCTGCCGCGCGAGCTCTTCGAGCACCTCGCGTCGCACTTCGACCGGCTGGGCGGGCTCGCAGGCGGGCGCCTCGACGAGCTCGCGTCGGTCGCGGACAAGCACCCGCCGACGCTGTCGGTGCGCACGCGGCGCGGCGCCGACGAGTCGCGCGTCGTCAAGCACCCGGCCTACGTCGAGCTCGAGCGCGTCGCGTTCTGCGAGCTCGGGCTCGCGGCGATGTCGCACCGCGGCGGCGTGCTCGGCTGGCACGAACCGATGCCGCCCGCGGCCAAGTACGCGCTGACCTACCTGCTTGTGCAGGCCGAGTTCGGGCTGTGCTGTCCGGTGTCGATGACCGACTCGCTCGCGCGCACGCTGCGCCGCTACGGCGACCCGGCGCTGGTGGAGCGGGTGCTGCCGCTGGTCACCGCGCTCGACCTTGATGCGCTGCACCAGGGCGCGATGTTCATGACCGAGCAGGGCGCGGGGTCCGACGTCGCCGGCACCGCGACGCTCGCGCGCGAGCGCCCCGACGGCACGTACGGATTGACCGGCGACAAGTGGTTCTGCTCGAACCCCGATGCGGGCTTCGCGATGGTGCTCGCGCGCAGCGAGCCGGCGGTCACGCACCCGGGACTCAAGGGGGTGTCGCTGTTCCTGCTGCCGCGCAGCCTGCCCGACGGCACGCCGAACGCCTACCGGATCCTGCGCCTGAAGGACAAGCTCGGCACGCGCTCGATGGCGAGCGGCGAGATCCGCCTCGAGGGTGCGACCGCGTGGCGGGTCGGCGAGCGCGGGCGCGGCTTCCAGCAGATGGCCGACATGGTCAACAACTCGCGCCTGTCGAACGGCGTGCGCGCGGCCGGGCTGATGCGCCGCGCGTTGACCGAGGCGCTGCACGTCGCGCGCAACCGGGTCGCGTTCGGGCGAGCGCTCGTCGAGATGCCCTTGATGCGCCGTCAACTCGCGAAGATGGCGCTGCGCACCGAGCAGGCGCGCACGATGGTGTTCCAGACCGCCGGCGCGCTCGCGCGCGCCGACCGCGAGGGCGGCCGCGCGGCGACGCTGGCCCGGATCATGACGCCGCTGATCAAGTTCCGTGCCTGCCGCGACGCGCGCGTCGTCACCGGCGACGCGATGGAAGTCCGAGGCGGCTGCGGCTACATCGAGGAGTGGAGCGACGCGCGGCTGCTGCGCGACGCGCACCTCGGCTCGATCTGGGAGGGCACGAGCAACATCGTCGCGCTCGACGTGCTGCGAGCCGCCAGGCGCGACGACGCGCTGCCGGTGTTGCGCGGGCACGTCGACGCGCTGCTGGCCGACGGGGCGCCCTGCGACCCTGCGCTCGCCGGGCTGCAGGCGCGCTGCGTCGAGCGCGCGTTCGCGCTCGCGGCCGACGCCGCCCGCGACGACCGCGCCGAGCTCGCCCGGCAGGCCGCGTCGGCGCTGTACCACGCGACGACGCTCGCCGGCCTGCGCTGGGAGGCCCGCCACGCCGGCCTGCCGCTGCGCGCCCGGCTGGCCGACGACGTGCTGCGCCACCGGCTCGCGCCGCGCGACCCCCTCGATGCGCCGCCCGACGCGCCCGCGGTCGAGCTCGAACCGGAGGTCGAGCTCGGCCGTTGACCGACCGTCGCCCGGGGTCGCCTTCGAGGCCCCGGTCGACGGGCGCTATCCTTGCCCAGCCCGACGCACGAACGACACCTACACACACGGACACCCCCGGGGGACCCTCCATGCCCGACGCCCGCAAGCCGGACCGGCCGCACGCCAGCGCTGCCGCGCGCCCGATCGACGACGACCTCGACGGCCTGGCCGCGCGGCGCGACGCCACGCCCACCGGCCCGTCCGGGCTCGGCGACCGGCTCGCGTTCCTGCTCGGCTTCGTCCGTGACCCCGCGGGGGTCGGCTCGGTCGTGCCGAGTTCGCACCGCCTCGAGCGCCGCCTGGTGCGCAACGCACGGATCGCCGAGGCCCGCACGGTCGTCGAGCTCGGTCCCGGCACCGGTGGCACGACCCGCGCCTTCCTCGACGCGATGTCGCCGCAGTCGCGACTGCTGGCGATCGAGCTCGACCCGGTCTTCGCGGGCCGCCTCGGCGACCAGCTCCGCGACCGGCGGCTGCACGTGGAGTGCGGCAGCGCCGAGCGGATCGGCGAGATGCTCGCCGCGCGCCGGCTGTCCGCGCCCGACGCGATCGTCTCGGGCATCCCGTTCTCGACGATGCCGCAGGACGTCGGCGAGCGGATCGCGGCCCAGGTCGCGCAGGTGCTGCGCCCGGGCGGCGTGTTCGTCGCCTACCAGGTGCGCCCGCGCGTGGCCGACTTCACCAGCCCCCACCTGGGTACGCCGAAGTTCGAGTGGGAGCTGTGGAACGTGCCGCCGATGCGCGTCTTCACCTGGGTGAAGCCGACCGCCTGACCGGCCCCGCGCGACGCCCTACTGGGTCCGGACGATCTCGTCCGTGATCCGGTACCCGCCGTCGAGCCAGTCGACGATCTCGCGCGCGGCCGGGTGCTCGAACGCCGCATACTTCGCGCGCAGCGCGGGCAGCGCCTCGCCGAGCCGGTCGAGGCCGGTGTCCTGCAGCGGGATCAGGTCCCCGCGGACCGCGTCGGCAAGGGGCCCGTCGCCGAGCACCTCGCGGCATGCGCGCGCGAACGCGGCGCCGTACGCATAGGCCGCGTCGCCGATCCGGTAGCGCTCGGCGAGCGTCAGCAGCGGGATGCAGCCGAGCTCGGGCTGCAGCGCGGGGTTCACCGCGTGGCCGTCGAGCAGCGCCGCGTTCGAGGCGGGCCGCCCGGTCGCCGCGCGCAGGTGCAGTGCCTGCGACATCCGCTGGCCGTCGTTGACCGGGTAGTTGTCCCAGAGCACCGGGCGGCGGCCGAGGGTCTCGGCGACGCGCGTCAGGTGCGCCGCGCCGTACTCGCGCGAGCAGACCTCCTCGCCGGTCCAGAACACCCCGACAGAGGGGTCGAGCAGGCGACCGAGCCGCGCGAGGTAGTCGGGCGGGCGTACGCCGAAGACGCGGTCGAGCACCGGGTCGTCGGAGTAGTAGCTCGGGCACGCGTAGAGGCGCGCGGCGCGCGTGCGCTGCGCGACGAACGCGACGAGCGCGGCCTGGCGATCGGCGAGCGTCGGGTCGTCGCCGCGGATGTCGTCGAACAGCAGCGCGAGCGCGTCGAGGCCGACTGCGGCGTCGAGCGTCACGACGCGCGCGGCGAGCCGCGTCCAGTCGGCCGAGCCCGGCGCGCCGTCGAACTCGTGCGGCGACAGGCCGACCCCGAAGCGCATGCCCGCCGCCCGGCACGCTCGCGCGAAGTCCGCGATCGGCGCGAGCTCGTCGTCGGTCATCGGCTCGCGCCAGCGGCGGCGCAGCGCGGTCGCGGCCTTGGGCGCATACAGGAAGAACCCGAAGCCGCGCGCGGCCAGCCGCACGGCGACGCGGGTGCGCGCCTCCCAGCTCCAGGGACGGCCGTAGTAGCCTTCGACGATGCCGAGATCGACGGGGAGCGGGGAGGACGACGGCGTCATGGGCGGATCCGGACGGCGCGAGGCGGGTGCCGCATTGTCCGCCATCGGCGCGCCGGCGCGCGACGCCGAGGCCGACGCGGGGCGCATCGAGCCGGCCCGCTTCGACCTGGCGCGGCTGCGCCGCTTCTGGGCGATCGCCGGCCCGTTCTGGCGCTCCGAGGAGCGCTGGCGCGCGGGCGTGCTGATCGCGCTGCTCGCGCTGCTGCTGCTCGGGCAGACCGCCTTCAACCTGCAGTTCGTCCGCCAGAGCGGCGAGCTGACCTCGGCGCTCGCCGCGGGCGACGCCGACCGGTTCTGGGCCGCGATCCGGTTCACGCTCGGGCTGCTCGCGGTCGCGGTGCCGATCTGGGCGACCTACTACTGGGTACGCGACACGCTCGGCCTGCACTGGCGACGCTGGCTGACCGGCCGCTTCCTCGACGCCTGGCTCGGCAACCGCGCGTACTACGCGCTCGGCGGGCGCGGCGACATCGACAACCCCGACCAGCGGATCACCGAGGACGTCGCAACCTTCACGCAGCAGTCGCTGTACTTCCTGATGGTCGCGCTCGGCGCCGCGATCCAGCTCGCCGCGTTCGTCGCGCTGCTGTGGTCGATCTCGCACGAGCTGGTGTACTTCCTCGTCGGCTACGCGGTGTTCGGCACCCTGATGACGACGGCGGTGTTCGGGCGGCCGATGGTGGGGCTGAACTTCCGGCAGCTGCGGCGCGAAGCCGATTTCCGCTTCGGGCTGGTGAGGATCCGCGAGCATGCCGAGGCGATCGCGTTCTCGCACGGCGAGCGCGACGAGACCGATCGCGCGATGCGCGGCTTCGAGCGCGTGTTCCGAAACGTGCGCCGGCTGCTGCGGATGCAGTTCGGGCTCAACCTGTTCCAGTACGCGTTCAGCTTCCTCACGATCGTGCTGCCCAGCGCGATCATCGCGAACCGCGTGCTGTCGGGCGAGCTCGAGGTCGGCCACGCGGTGCAGGCGGGCGGCGCGTTCACCGCGATCCTCGCGGCGATGACGATCGTCGTCGACCACTTCGAGGGGCTGTCGCGGCTGTCGGCGGGCGTGGACCGTCTCTACGGCTTCGCGCGCTCGCTCGACGCGCACGCGGACGGCGCGGCCGCGGCCCCGCCGCTCGTGGAGCGCACCGCCGCGTCGCCCCCTCCCGACGACGGCGCCGACGCGGGGCCGCGGATCGCGACGGTCGCCGCGCAGCGGCTCGCCCTCGACCGCGTGACCGTGCTCACGCCAGACCGGCTGCGCACGCTGGTGATCGAGCTCAGTCTCGAGGTCGAGCCGGGCCGCGGGCTGCTGGTCGTGGGCGGCAGCGGCGGCGGCAAGAGCTCGCTGTTGCGCGCGATCGCCGGGCTGTGGACCGCCGGCACCGGGCGCATCGAGCGGCCCGGGCCCGAGCAGATGGTGTTCCTGCCGCAGCACCCGTACATGGCGCTCGGCACGCTGCGCGACCAGCTGCTCTATCCCGACCGCGCGCGGCGCGTCGACGACGCGGCGCTTCGCGCGCTGCTCGAGCGGGTCAACCTCGGCGCGCTCGCGGAGCGGCTCGGCGGGCTCGACGCCGAGCAGGACTGGGCGAAGGTGCTGTCGATCGGCGAGCAGCAGCGGCTCGCGTTCGCGCGGGTGCTGCTCGCCGAGCCGCGCTACGCGATGCTCGACGAGGCGACGAGCGCGCTCGACGCGGCCAACGAGGAGCGGCTCTACAACGAGCTCGCGGCGACGCGAACGACGCCGGTCAGCGTCAGCCACCGCCCCGGCATCGTCCGCTTCCACCACGACGTGCTCGAGCTGCCGGGCGACGGCAGCTGGCGCGTCGTGCCCGCGCCCGGCTACCGGCTCGGCTGAGCGGCGCGCCGCTCGAGCGCCTCGCGGCGCGCGATCCAGACGTTCGAGGCGATGATCACCGCCGCGCCCGAGATCGTCCACGCGGTCGGCAGGTCGGCGAAGAAGATCGCGCCGATCATCGACGACCACACCAGGTCGAGGTAACGCATCGGCTGCATCGCCGAGATGTCGGCCATCGTGAACGCGCGCGTCATGCACAGGTGCGCGGCGCTGCCGAGCAGGCCGCAGACGAGGAACGCGCCCCACTGCCATGCGCTCGGCGCGACCCAGAACGGCAGCGCCATCGGCAGCGCGAACAGCGTCACCGTCAGGTTCTGCCAGGTGACGATCACCGAGGCCGAGTCGTGCTTGGTCAGCGCCTTGTTGATCAGGAACGAGGCGGCGAACAGCGGCGAGGACGCGAGCATCACCAGGCTCCAGACGCCCGCGCGCCCGCCGTGGTTCAGGTGCGGCCAGACGACGATCGCGATGCCCACGAAGCCCACCGCGGCCGCGGTCCAGCGCGCGGCGGTGACCTTCTCGCCCAGCACCAGCGCCGCGCCCGCGAGCACGAAGATCGGCGTGGTGAACATCATCGCCGTCATGTCGGCCATCGGCACGTGCGGCAGCGCGAGAAAGAAGAGCGTCAGCGCGCCGCAGTGAAAGACGCCGCGCCACAGCTGGCCGGGCAGCCGGTTCGGCCGGTACGCGACGAGGCCCGCGCGCAGGATCCACGGCAGCATCACCAGCAGGCCGAACAGATAGCGCAGGAACTGCGCCTGCAGCGGATTCATCTCGGTGGTCATGCGCTTCATCAGCGCGTTCATCGAGACGAGCAGCAGCCCGCCGAGCGCCATCCAGGCCATGCCGCGCAGCGTTGCCGCGCGGCGCGCCGCGTCGCTGGCGACGGCGCCGGTCGGCGCGGCCGCGGTCGTGCTGCTCAAGGGTGCTCCCTGTCTCCCGTCGGGCGTCCGATGGTACGCCCGGGCGCGTCCGCGGCGCAGCGCCCGTTCCGCGGGCCGGCTTTGCGGCGCGGCGCGGCCGTCGGACAATGCCGGCATGAAACCGAGACACCGCCTCGCCGCCCCGTCCGTCCGCGCGCGCCTCGTGCGCACCGCGGCGGCCCTCGTCGCCGCGCTCGCGCTGCCGGCCTGCGCCAACCTGGAGTTCCAGTGGGCGAACACCGGCTCGCCCGCGAAGCTCGAACGCCGGATGCTCGACCTGTACGATCCGATGAGCCCGGTCAACGTCTGGAACGTGTTCTGAAGCCTCCGAGCGACGCCACGGCCCGATCGAGGCCGGCGACGCCGCCCCGCGCGCGTGCGCCGTCGCGGACGGGGTGCGCGTGAGGCCGCGCCGCGCGCTCGCCGCCGCGGGGCTGGCCGCGTCACTCGCCGGCTGCGCGTCGGCCCCGCCGCCGCGCACGCCCGATCGCCCGCCGCCGCTGACCGCCTCGAGCGTGCCGCCGGCCTTCCCGGTGCCCGGCGCGTGCGAGCGCATGGTCCACCTCGCGCGCCAGGAGTGGACGCTGTTCGGCTCGCCGGAGGTGCTCGCGCAGCCGGACGGCGCCGCGCGCGTCGCGTTCGCCGACGCGGCCGCGCCGACGCACGAGCTGCACGCGCCGATGCTGTCGCGCGTGCTGGTCTACTGGTACGGCGTCAGCCGTTCGCCGATCGTCGGCACGCAGGGCGAGCTGCGGCCGTGGTCGGCCGCGTTCGTCTCGTGGCTCGCGCGCGGCGCCGGGTACACCGCCGACGAGTTCCCGCAGACCGTGCTGCACTGGGACTACATCGAGCGCTTCATGCGGCCGCGCCCGGGCGACGCGTTCGAGACGCGCGACCCGCTGCACCACGCGCCGCGCGCCGGCGACCTGGTCTGCAACGCGCGCGAGGCCACCGTCGACGCGGGAGCGCGCCAGGCGGGCGTCCTGCCCTTCGCGTCGCTGCGTCGCGGCGCGTACCACTGCGACCTGGTCGTCGCCGTGCAGCCTGGCGAGGCGCAGGCGATCGGCGGCAACGTGTCGGACGTGGTCGCGCTCACGCGGCTGCGGATCGCCGAGGACGGCCGCCTGCTGCCCGACCCGAAGCGGCCGTGGGCCGCGATCGTCGCGCGTCGCGGGACCGCGTGCGCACCCGTGCCGCCGGTGCCGGCGCGCGGGCCGGTGCCCGCGACCTGAGCGGTCCGCCGGCGCCGGCGTCGGCGCCGTCAGTGCTTGTGCGAGTGACCGCCGCCGGACGACGCGTTCAGCGGCCGCACCGGCGCCTTCACCTCGAGCGTCTCGCGCCGGCCGCCGGTCTCGAGGACCAGCGTGATCGGCACGACCTCGCCTTCCTTCAGCGTGCGGTTCAGCGACATCAGCATCACGTGGTAGCCGCCGGGCTTCAGCGCGACCGGCTTGCCGGCGGGCAGCTCCAGCGACGGCACGGCACGCATCTTCATCACGCTGCCGTCCATCGTCATCTCGTGGATCTCGACGACGCCGGCGACCGGCGAGCGCGCCTCGACGAGCCGCGAGGGCTGCGTGGCGGTGAGCGTCATGAACGCGCCCGAGGCCTGCTGCTGCGGGACGGTGGCGCGCACCCAGGGGTCGCCGACCGCGACCTGGGCGAGGGCGGATGCCGCGGGCACGGCGGCCAGCACGGCCGCGGCGGCGAGGATCGCGAGGGAATGCTTCATCGGAGTGTCCTGTGCGCCGCGGGCGCGTCCCGAGGGGAGCCCGCGGCGTGATCGTCGGGGTCCGGACCGCGTGCGGCCGGCGGTGCCGGGCGCGTCGGGGCCGTGCGTGTCAGGCGAGCGGGGGAGCCGCGGGCGGGCCGCGCGGCTCCGGGGCGATGCGCGCGCCGCGCGGCGGCGCGGACGCGTGCGCACGGGCCACGGGCGCCGGCCGGAAGGCCGGGTC
>Ga0315899_10001806_pt1 | contig 24167 bp, 13 predicted proteins | sample LakEriMetagenome_2_FD_203518 | JGI IMG/M metagenome (GOLD analysis project Ga0315899, IMG submission 203518) | Freshwater fungal communities from buoy surface, Lake Erie, Ohio, United States - Buoy 4 MA112 | ecosystem: Environmental > Aquatic > Freshwater > Lake | place: USA: Lake Erie, Ohio... | reverse complement strand
CGACGAATAACTTGAGTTTTTCCGCCAAGTCGAGTTACACGATACGGGTTCGAACGACTGATCAAGGTGGATTGAGTTTTGATAAATCGTTTACGATTTTAGTTATGCAGAGCAATGTTGCTCCGACCGATTTGAATCTCTTCCCAGGATTTGTCTTTGAGAATGCAGGTGTCAATGTATCGGTTGGGGCGTTGAGCACGACAGATGCGAATGCAGGAGACACGTTTACTTACACGTTGGTCGCCGGGCTTGGGGACGGAGATAATGCTGCGTTTAACGTACTCGGATCAAGTCTTCGAGCAAATTCGAGTTTTGATTATGAAACACGATCGAGTTATGCGGTTCGTATCCGGACGACGGACCTAGGTGGGCTCTTTACGGAGAAGGCCTTTATCGTAAGTGTTCTCAATACGAATGAAGCTCCATCGGATATTGTTTTGACATCGAGTCAGATTGCCGAGAATTCCGTAGCTAACACTACGGTGGGAGTATTGAGCACCATTGATGTCGATGCTGCGAATTCTTTTGCTTACACGCTTGTAGCGGGAGCGGGCGACACGGACAACGCAGCCTTCAATATCAGCGGAAATGCTCTTCGGGCAACGAACAGTTTGGATTTCGAGAACAAGTCGAGTTATACGCTACGGGTGCGTTCGACCGATCAAGGTGGATTGTTCACGGAGAAGGTTTTCGTGATCTCCGTTGTAGATGTCAATGAAGCTCCAACCGATCTAGCACTCACTTCGACTTCGATCCCTGAAAATTCAGGGGTGAATGCGACGGTTGGAACGCTCAGTTCGACCGACCCCGATGCAAGTAACACGTTTGTTTACGAGTTGGTTGCGGGCGCGGGTGATGTTGACAATGCATCGTTTAACATCAGCGGCAATGTGTTGCGAGCAACGAACAACTTGGTCTTTGCTACGAAGTCCAGTTATGTCATTCGGGTTCGCACAACCGATCAAGGGGGACTGTTTGCTGAACGGTCGTTCGTGATAAATGTCACCAGCCCAAATACAGCACCTACCGATATTGCCTTATCCTCGACTTCGATTTCGGAGAACCTGGGGGCGAACGCAACGGTGGGAAGTTTAGGTACCACTGACAGCAATGTCGGCGATACGTTTACTTACACGTTGGTGGGTGGTTTGGGTGATGTGGATAATGCTGCGTTTAATATCAGTGGCAACCTTTTGCGAGCGACCAACAATTTAGATTTTGAGACCAAGTCGGGCTACACGGTTCGAGTTCGATCGACGGATCAAGGCGGATTGTTTACGGAGAAGGCGTTTGCGATTACGGTGCTTGATGCTCCAGAAGACATCCTTATAGCCGGGACGGCAGGCAATGATACGATTATTGCGAACTACACCGGTGATGGTGTCGTTGCACAGTGGCTTGTCACTCGCAACGGTGGAGTTGTCTTCAGTGGTATTGTGCCGGTAGGTCAGAATCTTTGGTTCGATGGGCTGGCAGGAACAGATACACTTCAAGTGGTAGGCCGATCGGTGGACGATTCGTTTACGCTCGATGGTTTACGCATCGCGGCCAATGGTGCTTGGACACGCAGTAGCAACATTGAGTCAGTCCGCATCTTGGGTGGAAATGGAAACGACCTTCTACGGGTTGTTTCTGGAACGGCCAGTTTTGAGGGAGGGGGTGGTGTCGACCGCGTCGAAGCGACTGCGGGTGCCAATACATTCACACTCACAGGCAACGGAACGGGTAACTTCAATTCGAGTTTGACGTTTACTACGATCGAGTCCGTTCAAGGAGGGATCGATTCCGATCGATTCGTGTTTGGTGCAAGCGGGTCTTTGACTGGCCAAGTCATTGGTGGATTGGGGGTTGATACCATTGATCTATCTGCAAAGACTGGAGCAACCACTCTTAACTTTGTTACCGGTATGCTAACTTCAACAGGAGGATTTTTTGGGATAGAGTCGTTCGTCTCCGGTAGTAACACGGCAGACACGGTAACTGGTCCAAATATCAACAGTCTGTGGAATATTACAGGTCCAAGTGCTTGGAATCTCAACGGAGAGATGACGTTCAATGGATTTGAAAACTTGACAGGTGGAACTGGGGCTGATCGCTTCGAGTTTTTACCGACGGGCCGAGTCGTTGGCACCCTCAATGGCGGTGCGGGGGCTGACGTTGCAAGTTTTGCAGCGTTGTCGACTCCGGTTCAAGTTCAGTTAGGAGCCAATGCGGCTATTACTGGATTGGTCGGTCGGTACACGGCGGTCGAACGAGTTAACGGGAACGGTCTGGCGGGTAGTCGGATTGTTGGATCCAACGCAACCACGGCTTGGGTTGTTAATGCGGCAGGTGATGTCGTCGCAAGCAACGTGACTTATTCAGCGATACCAGCGATTGCTGGTGGTACAGCAGTTGATACCGTTACAGGGCCTGCTGTTGCGACGAAGTGGACTTTGAATGGTGCGAATGCAGGATCGGTGACTGTTGGTGCCGTTGCATTGGCCTTTACGGGGGTTGAGAACCTTACGGGATCGACTGCTAGCGATGAGTTCATAGTGATGCCGACAGGTAGCCTCAGTGGGAACCTCAATGGTGGAACTGGAACCGGTATTAATTCCGTCGACTATTCCGCTTGGAGTACGAACGTTGTCGTGAATCTAAGTGTCACGTCGGCTGGAAATGCGACGGGTGTTTCCGGTGCGATGACTGGTATTGGGATGGTAACGGGAGGCGCGGGTAATGATTCGTTAACCGGTCGTGCTACGCTGTCGACCATTCTGATCGGTCTTGGTGGAAACGACGTATTGATTGGCGGTAGTCAGCGTGATTTGCTCATCGGTGGAACCGGTGCAGATATTTTGCAAGGGGCAGCCGGCGATGATTTGCTAATCTCGGGAACGACAGTGCACGAGCGGGATCGAGCTGCTTTGTTGCAGATTCTTGCTGAGTGGACGTCCACCAGGACATTTGCTCAGAGAACAGCGAACATTTGGGGCAATGGGACAGGTACGCGTGCCAACGGTACGACTTATCTGAACAACAGTGCTGCTGACTCCATCACCGACTCGGTCTTTGCCGACACAGATACCGATTTATTGACGGGTGGAACGAACCAAGATTGGTTCTTTGCGGCACCTGGAGAGATATCCGACTTGGTCACTGCGGGAGCAACTCAGGATCGCAGAGACTAGTCGGTTACGATTGATACTTCTTCATGGGTGGTGTGTGAAATGCACCACCCATGGAGATAGTTGTTATTGAGTAAAGTAAGTTGAATCGCCAGAACGAGGGTGTTGGTGGGTTTCGCGGTCAGAGGGTTGGCCGCGTTGAAGTGATGATGGTGGATTGGTGATTGACGGTCGTCGGGTAGTTGAGAACGGACCGCTGCACCGCACCCTACGAAGCGCGTGTTGGTGGGTTTCGCGGTCGCAGTATTGGCCGCGTTGAATGGAGATGGTGGATTGGTGATTGACGGTCGTTGGGCAGTTGAGGGCGGACCGCTGCACCGCACCCTACGGAGCGTGGGTTGGTAGTTATGGCAAGGCGAATGCAGCACCGGTGACGAACGCGGCTTGGGTGACCGCTCCACGCCCGCTGATCGGCACGGGGCCGACGGACCAAGGTGCACAGGATCCTGGGCGATGGTATCCGAGCGGGTGTTGGCATTCGTTCGGTGGATGGATTCCCATCTTGTATGGGAGCACGGCGAGGTCTCCGAAGAAGCGAACTGTGGAGATTGCGGGTTGAACCACGGGGCCCCATTCGTGTCCGTAGCGTTCTAGCTGTACGTCTTCGAAGTACAGGGGTTTGTTGCAAGCGCCGGATGCTTTCCAAGTGACAGTCGATTCGACGAAGGAACGTGGGGCAAAGCCTTGGTCACCCAGAGAGCAAGTCACGGGAACACCCCAAGCTTCTGCGACGAAGACTTGATCTGCATCGCTGAGTTGGCGTTGGAGGTACGATATGCGTGAGCCGTCTTTCTGCTCGATCACAATGGTGCCGTAGACCAAGTCGACGAGTTTGCCTTCGGCGATATGTTCGCCACCAATACCTCTCCAAGTTCGGGAAGGTGTTTTTTCGATGAAGGATTGTTTGTTGGGATTGCCGGCCTGGTCTTGGTTTTGAGCACCTTGAACGAACACTGGCGATGAGTTGACTTGGACATTGCGGATATCGGTGCCGGCAGCGAAGTTACGAACCAGTTCGCAGTTTGCAACGGACTGATCTGCGCGTTTCGGAGGGACTGGAGGAAGGTCATCATCAAGCCGAGCGGGTTCTCGAAGTTTTCGGTCGGAAGGGGAGCGAAGTTCGGGAGGATCGACAGCAGGTGACTTTTCTGGGAAAGGACTTGGCAAGGATTTCTCGCCTAGAGTTGCCGGTTCGTTTGTCTCTGGTGGAAGAGCTTCGAGTGCCGGTGGCACATCCAGCTTGGGCGCTGGTTCGAGTTTTGCTGATTCAAGTTTTCCAGGGGTGCCTAGTTGTGGCGGAGCAGCGGGTAGAGCGTTTGGTGGTAGCGCGAGAGGTTCTACCGGCGGGCTAGGCAACTTGGCTGGAGGGATTACCAAGTTTCCGCTCGATAGTGGTGGATCTTGAGGTTGTTTGATCAGCAAGCTTGATCGCGTAGATTTCTGTTCTTGTGGTATTACGACGGGTTCTTGGAAGTTCACCGTAGCAATGGAAGGATCAGCGATGAAAGTATCAGCGATCGAAGGATTGTGCGCAGGTTTCGAAACGGTCAGTTCGATGACTTCTGGAATCCCGGTCGGGACTGCAGGTGCTTGTGCTTTGCGGAATGCTTGCTCAAGGCTTTTGGCGTTCTGGTTTGCAGATGCGATCGGAGTTGTGGAATCGACTTTTCGCCATCGCACGACTTCGGCTGGTTTCGTGGTCGAAGCTTGGATTTCAGGGAACGCGGCGGAGGTTACTTGTCCGGATTGAACGCCCTGCGAGGGGGCTTTGAATTGCCCCGAGGAAGCTTCGGTAGATTCAGAGCGAAGGGGATTTGAGAAGCTCTTCGGCGCTGAGGAAGGTTTGAATGGGGTTGGAGACCAAGCAGGGGCAGATTGTATTTGGGGAGCTTGGGCTGAGGAGTACTGATCGATCGTTCCTAGGAGTAGTGCCGGACCGAGAAGGATCGCTTGGGATAGGCAAGAGTAGGGTTTCAGGATGATCGCTAGAGAGTCGACTGCCGCGGCGCGTAGCGACTCTCGCTTTTGGAGTTTGAGCGATGTCGCCGGAGTCTCAGCCTTCGTTAGGTTGGTGTACCTCCGGGCTGTAATTGGGTGCTTCTTGCGTGATGGCGATGTCATGTGGATGGTTCTCCCGCACGGTCGCGGCCGACACTTTGATAAATCGAGCAACGGAGCGAAGCTCGGCGATGGATTTGGTACCGCAGTATCCCATTCCAGCGCGTAGCCCGCCGACGAGTTGGTAAACGTAATCGGCCAATGGGCCTTTGAACGGTACGCGGCCTTCGACCCCTTCAGGGACCAACTTCGAGAGTTGGTCTTGGGAGCCTTGGCGGTACCTTTCGCTTGAACCTTTGACCATCGCCCCGAGCGAACCCATCCCACGGTAGGCTTTGAAGGTCCTACCTTGGTAGAGGATTGTGCGTCCTGGGCTTTCAGCAAGTCCGGCGAACAGGCTTCCGATCATCACGGTCTGGGCCCCAGCAACTAGGGCTTTGACAATGTCACCCGAGTATCGGATGCCACCGTCGGCGATGGTCGGAATGCCAGCTTGCGAACACGCTTTTGTGGCTTCATAAATTGCGGTGACTTGAGGTACACCGACACCGGAAATCACACGGGTAGTGCAAATTGATCCGGGGCCGATCCCGACTTTCACCGCATCTGCGCCTGCGTCAGCCAACGCTTTTCCACCTTCAAACGTTGCTACGTTTCCGGCGATGACGTCGATCTTCCACTGGCGTTTCAGTTGTTTGACCGTTTCGATCACATTTGAGGAGTGGCCGTGAGCGCTGTCGACAACAAGGATGTCGACGCCGCGTTGGATCAATCTCTCTGCGCGTTCGTAATCATGCACACCGATCGCAGCACCGACTCGAAGGCGACCGAGTTCGTCCTTGCAGGCCGATGGGTAGCTCTTCATCTGGTCGATGTCTTTGATGGTGATTAGACCGGTTAGTTGGTATTGATCGTCAACCAGCAAAAGTTTCTCCACCTTTTTATCCGTCAAAATCCGCTCAGCTTCCGCAAGCGATACATTTCCCTGAGCCGTTACCAAATTCTCTTTCGTCATAACCGATGAGATTGGCCGGTCGCTCGATTCGAGGAATCGCATATCGCGGCGGGTCAGGATTCCGACGAGTTTCCCGGATGCTTCGACGATTGGGATTCCAGAGACGTTCTGCTTGCGCATCACTTCCTGGGCAGTTGCAACGCTAGCATTGGGTTGCAGGGTGACAGGATCGGGGATGATTCCGTTGGCGCTTCGTTTGACTTTGGTGACTTCGGCTGCCTGGGAAGCGACATCCATATTCTTGTGGATAATCCCGAGTCCCCCGACTTTCGCGAGGGCGATCGCCATTTCGCTTTCCGTGACGGTGTCCATCGGTGAGGACAACAGGGGGATTTCCAAGCGGATATTGGCAGTCAGCCGGGTCGATACGTCGACTTGGGACGGAAGAATTTCGCTGTAGCGCGGTTGGATAAGCACGTCATCGAACGTGATACCCTCACAGGCAATTTTGTCATCCATAAGAATGTTTCCTGGAGTATTTCAGATGCGATCCTGGAAACCGTTGAAGTATCCCAAAAAAGCTAGCTTGTGCAACCTCACTCAGAAATCCGAAAATTACAAAAGCAAAATGTTAAAGTTTACCGTTCGGGAGGAGTTGTTTGGTTGAAGTGGCGGTAGGGGTTGTTCCGATGATACCGATTAGAAGGGCTCGCAGGCAGAGCCATCGAAGGTCTTATCGATTGAGGAACGACCCCGTGAAACGACGCAGGCAAGAAGGCAAGACGCTCCGAAATACTCGAATCGGTGCATATTTCACCCGCCGCCAGGCCAAAAACGCCATTAAGCAGTTGCTACTTACCATGGTGGCCGGGGTGGGTGTTTTTCAAGGGCTTGGGGTGGTCGAGGCCCAGGTGCCCGGCAGTGGGAATGCTTCGAGGCGTCCGATGACGTTGCCGCCGAGTTCGCAGCCTAGCTCGGCACAGAATTTGCCACAGAATCTGCCGCAGAGTGCCCCGCAGAGTTTGCTGCAGAGCGGAAATCCTGCAGCGGGAGAAGCGAAGCTGCAGGTTTACGCACTTCCCACGGAGTACGTGGCTTACGTGGTGGGTCAATTGCAAGCGCAATTTGGGGCGGACAAGCGGGTTCGAATTACGACTGAGCCGGAGACGGGCCGCTTGATGGTGCTTGCACCGGAATCCACACAGCGAAAGATCGCCGAATCGGTCGCTGGCATTACGCAGCAATTGAGTCCGGTTGCGACGGATGTTTCTGGGCATGTGCTTTCGAATTCGGTTCAATCGCGTCAGTACAAGCTTCAGAAGATTGGTTGGCGAGAGCTAGAGGACGCGATCTCGAGGATTGCGGGGGCGAAGCTGACCGTTTCTACGACCAACAATGGCGAGGTTGCTCAGTTGCAGTTGATGACCGATGCTGGTCCTCGCGAGATTATGACGATCGATCGCAGGCGGGACGAAGTACGGATGCAGGGAAGTCCCAAGGACGTGTTGGCTTGGACGCAGGTGGTAACCGCTGTAGATATGGCGCAAGCCGACCCGCAGCGTCCGACGCAGATCGTGCCTATTAATCCGGCGACCCCTGAGCGGATTGAGACCGCGTTGCGTTTAGTGCGACTAGCATCGTATCAGCAACCTCCGCAGGACGAGCAAGTCACCGGGCAGTTGCCGGCCGATGCACAGGATGACAATTCACCTGGTATGGCTGTCGGGTCGCCTGATTCGCTCAGCAGCGGCACGGGGCTTATCGGTGACGTAGATATATCTTTCGTCCCTGAGATGGGATTGGTGATTGTCAAAGGTGGCAAGCGGGATGTGGCTCGCGTGTTGGAGGTGATCGATCAGATCAAGAAGCAGAGTGCCGAGACGCAACCGGAGATCGAAGTTTATCCGCTCAAGCATGTCAATGGCGTAGCTTTAGAGCCAGTGTTGAAGGATTTAAATGACAAAGTCTTCTCGCCGCGTCAGGGGCAGATCAGTCTTTATGCGTTGGGTCAACCGAATTCTTTGTTGTTGATAGGACGTCCAGAGGCGCTTACCGGGATCAAAGAGTTGATCGGCAAGTTGGATCAGCCGTTGGATCCGAACAACCAGTTGCGAGTATTCCGGTTGGTGAATTCATCGGCGGTCGATGCTGAGACGATCGTGAGGAACTTCTTTGGTGATATTTCGACGCAAGCGACCGGTGGCAATGCTGCTGCGGCGGGTACGCAGTTGAATGCACGAGTCAAAGTGGTCGCCGACTATCGGACCAATTCGTTGATCGTGCAAGCGTCCCCTAGGGACATTGCCGAGGTGGCGCGATTGATTTTAGAGATCGACGTAGAGTCGACACCGGCCGAGAATGAGATTCGGGTGTTCCCGGTCAAGAATGCAGTGGCTTCGGAGTTGCAGCCGATCCTTCAGTCTGCAATTACAGGTTCAGCCGCAGCGACCACCGGCCAAGGTGGGGCACCTGGTGGCCAGCAACAAGCGACTGGTGGGACGGGCAATTCCCGAGCTCCGAGCAGTCGATTGATGGTGGTTCCACGCGAGGGAGATCCGGTAAACTCGGGAATTCTCGCTGGTGTAACCATCACAAGCAATCCAAGCATCAACGCGTTGGTTGTGCGTGCACCGTCGAAGAGCATGCCGTTGATTCAAGCATTGATCGAGCAATTGGATCAACTTCCTAGTGCCGATGCGAGGATCAAGGTTTATCCTGTAATCAATGGTGATGCGACGAGCCTTGCAAATACCTTGCAACAGATCTTTGGTTTGCCTGCGACTGCGGGAACAAACACCAACAATGCAGCCACAGCCTTGGGGCTTCAGAATTTGGCCGCGTTGACAGGTGGCGGTGAAGGCTCCCTGGTTCAACTACGTATTTCCGTCGATACCCGGACCAACAGCATCATCGCTTCAGGTGCTCCATCGGACCTTGAAGTGATCGAAGCTTTGTTGTATCGACTCGATGAGACCGGTGGGCAGCAACGCAACAATGAAGTGGTTTGGTTGCGTAACGCAAATGCAATCGACGTATTCAACGCGCTCAATACGTTGCTGACCAACCAGCGAACGGTGATCACTCAGCAATTGGTTACCGGTCAGGCGATCAGTTTATTTGAGCGGATTGACCGAGAAGTCTTCGTCGTCTCGGAGCCATCGACCAACAGTCTGATCATCAGTGCCACTCCTCGGTACATGCAGCAGATCAAGCAAGTCATTGAGCGGCTTGATCGTCAGCAACCGATGATTGCCGTGGAGATCTTGATTGCCGAAGTGACTTTGGATGACGCGTTTGACATCGGTACGGAGTTGGGATTGCAAGACTCCTTATTGTTTGACCGCAACAGCGCCACCGGCGGGACTTTGAACAGTCCAGCGTTTAACTTGGGAACACCGTTCGGATTGAATCAACCGCAACGCCGTCCGCAGAATGTTGCGGGGCAAGGGCTTTCGAGCTTCGCGATGGGGCGATCGAATGCGGACTTGGGGTACGGTGGTTTGGTGTTAGCAGCAAGTAGCGAGTCGGTGGGGTTGCTGTTCCGGATGTTGCAAGATGCCAACCGTGTTCAGATCCTCTCGCGTCCAAGCTTGATGACCATCGATAACAACATCTCCGTGGTGAACGTCGGTCAGTCAGTTCCGACGCTGACGGGTACCACGAACGGAATCAACGGGGTGACCACTGGGGTTAACTACGTCAATACAGGTTTGACGATGCAGATTCAGCCTCGAACGAATCAAGACGGGCTGATCAACATGATCGTTGCGGTAAGTCGTTCGAACATCGATCCGAGCGGTGGGATTCCGATCGGATTCCAGATCGACGGCCAAGGAAACTCGCAGCCGATCAGCGCTCCGATTTTCAATCAAACGTTGGCTCAGACACGTGTAACTGCCTACGATGGTCAGACAGTCATCCTCGGTGGTTTGATCACCAAGGAACGAGCGACTCGATCCCGTCGAATTCCTTTCCTAGCAGATATTCCTTTGGCAGGATGGTTGTTCCGCTACGACAGCGAAACCGAACGCCGAACGGAATTGTTGGTTGTGATGACTCCACGGGTGATCAATTACAACGATCCGAACAAGCTTGACATGATCAAACAAGTTGAGTCGTCGCGAATGAGTTGGTGTTTGGCTGACATTCTCAACGTCTATGGCGATGTTGGGTTGAGCGAAGGGAACGGATTGTGGGGACCGGCAGCGAGCCCTGTGATTTATCCGGATACAAACCCAACCGGTGATGTCGGTCGAAGCGAAACAGGAGGGAATATCGACGGAACTGGTGCTCCGACTTATATGACACCGAGTTTCGATAACGTTCCGCAACCTCTCGCACCTCAATCGATCCCGACGGTTGGCAATTGGAACGGTGAGGTTCAAGTAGGGCCGTACGGCGCACAATCCAACGGTAATGTGATCTCGAACGGCGCTGTTATCTCGAACGGCACTGTTATCTCGAATGGTGCAGTGATCTCGAACGGTAGTGCGGTACCTAACGGTCAGTTTGCACCAAGTAACCAGTTTGTACCAAGTAACCAGTATTCACCTAACGGCCAGCCCGTGGGCAACGGCCAGTATGCTCCGGGTGCGGTCTTGATGGGCGAGGAGGAATCAACTTTGATTCTCCAGCAGGAAGTCCCGCAAGGATCGGTGCCACAGAGAGTACCGCAGCAGGTTATTCCTGGTGGGCCGACATCTAGTCGTCAGGGGCCGAAGACCTTGTTGAGAAACGGTGTGGCGCCTGCGAACTCAACCACAGTTGGGTCAAGCAACAACGGGAGTGTCCCGAACAACTATCAGCCGATCACCATAGCACCTTCGCCTTATGTTGTACCGGCTCCGAACATGCAGACCAACATGAGTATGCAAACGAGCAATAGCAACGGCAATACGCTTCGCACGAAGTAGTGCGGTCGGATTCAAACCGAGTCCACTTGACGTTAACAGACTTACCCGAATGCACGGCAGCATAGCAAGAAACCCAACGAATTCAGTGAGCTTAATCATGCAATTGCGATACGCAAAATTCAACGATTCGAAGCGAGTAGTAGCGATGAGTTCCTCGCGTTGGCTCGTGTTCTTGGCGATGTGTTGTGTTGCTATTTCCGGTTGTGCGTCGATGACGGACAAAGGAAAGGGGAAGAAGAATGAAGACTCGAAGTGGTCTTTGTTCAAGAAAAAAGAGTATCAGATTCCGCAAAGTATGAATGTCACTTGGGTGCACGACATCATCTCGGTTCCCGGCAAGCCCCCGACACGAGGGTTTGGGGGGCGGATATATTTCTACAACGAGAAGTCTCAGACGATTCCCGTTGATGGTGAAGTGATGGTCTATGGATTCGATGACACGTATGAATCCCATGAAGGCGTTGGGATGGATCAAGCGGACAAGCGATATCGGTTTACTCCGGAGCAATTCACGACCCACTTCTCTGAAGGAGATCTTGGGGCTTCTTATAGCATTTGGGTACCATGGGATGCCGCACCGGGTGCGAAGAAGAAGGTCATGCTGATTCCGACATTTAAGTCGAAGGATGGGAAGGTTATCCGTGGCAACGCAGCTACTTTGCTTCTTCCTGGCTGGACTGAAGAGGAAGCGGCCGGGAAGGTGATTCAAGCGGGCGCGACCCAGGCGAATAAGAATCAACAAGGTGTGCAATTAGCTTCGGCAACAGGGGCGCCAATGCACGGTGGCTCAGATATGATGGGTCAAGCGAACGCCATGGGCTCTGACGGGATAGTTCAAGAACGTCCGAGAACGACAACGATCCAGATGCCGGCCAGAGCTGCTGCTCGCGTACAGCCTTTATTGACCCCTGAGCAAGCAACGCAGTTGCTCGAGCAAGCACGCAGTGCGAATTTCGATCCTGCGACTTTGCAACAGTTGGGAGTACAAGCTCCATCGGGGGCGGGCGGAGCATCTACCGGAACAGCACCTGCTGTGGGGAACGCCTCGGGAGTTCCCGGGACCCAGGGAATGCCAGTAGGTTTCGGCAATCAAGACATGTCGATGCAACGAGCGATGAACTCTGGATCGACACCCTTGTTTCACGTGCCTTCTGCGGGAATGAGCCCATCGCTTTTGCCTGGCATGCCGAATCAGCTATCGGTGATGCCGAATGCGACTATGCAACATTCCGCCAGCGGTTCGGGAGCTAGTTTCGGACAGCAGGGACAGATTCAAGCTGGGATTGGGATGCAGCCACAACCAGTTCATTCCGGACTGAATCAACACCCGGCTCAAGTTTCATCAAACGCTCCATCAGCCTCTTATCCGCTTCGGTAGCGACTGTACCACGCAGGGTGACTTCTCCACCCTCGACGCCAATGTTGATGTTTCGCAAGCGTTGTTGAATGGGAGAGCGAGAGATTCGCTCTTCGATTCGATTGGTTACTGCGGGGATGGAGTTTGGCGAGATTTGGAAGTCGGGTTTGACCGTAGCACGAATCGGCTTTTTGCCTTGCTGGTTCCCTTGACCACCAAATCCATTGGTTCGATTTCGGTTATTCAATCCGCCGCCGAGTCCGCCGATACCACCAAGTCCACCCAGCCCCCCGAGGCCGCCACCGAGTCCACCAAGTCCACCCCCAAGTCCACCAAGGCCGCCACCTAGACCGCCGCCAAATCCCCCACCGAAACCGCCACCGGTGTTGCCGCCGAAAGCATTTGCTCCGAAAGCGCTACCGGATCCGCCTCCGCTGGCACCGACGCCGAATTGGGAAGACCCAGTCATGGTGCTGGCCGTGATCGGGCGTGTGTTCAGATTGCCGATGAAGTTCTGTCCTGTCACCCCGGGTCCGCCGAATGTTCCAGGAAAGTTTGAAGTGTTCGTTCCTCCTAATCCTCCCCCGAGCCCACCCGATCCGCCGCCGAAGGAGTTTCCGCCGAAGCCACCTCCGCCGAACCCGCTTTGGGATCCACCGCCGAAACCTCCGCTGGTACTACCGAAGCCGCCGCCTGTCATTCCACCCGAAGTGAATTGAGCTTGTGCGCTCGTAATGGGATCGAGATTAGCAATCAAACCGGTGCTGAGCAACGCTGAGGTGGTAACGCAGGCCAACGAGCGTAGGCATTTTGATTTCATGGTACTTTTCATTGTTTTTATTCCTGCGTTTTTTCCGGCGTTCTTCCGCCGACTTTGCCAAAAGGAAAGGGCTTCTGCGGATATCTAACCCGTCAATTGTAGCGAGGTTGCGACTCAAGGCTTGAAAAAACCGGCTCGGTGATTTCAACAACAACGCAATTCTACGACGAATTGGTATCGAATCTTGTGGTCACCATTCTCGAACTTCGGGGCAAATTTAACGTTCGCAAGGATTCTTTCGAGTTTTCGGTGCCAGGGCAAGTCCACTGTTTCCCTGGATTCGGCTTGCTGTGCTTTTCGCGGATTCCAGGTCGGCTTATACTGTTCGCTTGGATTGATACGGGTTACCAGTGTTTGTACGAAGCCCGCCAGTTCGAGCAACCGGAGGCCGTAATCGGTTGCTAATTTCTTCCATCCAATATTTCCAAGCTGACAGGAACGTTATTATCGCTTCGGGACATCAAGGATCAGATCGAGCGCAAAGCGCGAAAAGCAGCGAAGTAATGGAACGCGCTTCGGAGCCTCAGGTAGGGGGCAAGTTTTCACTTACAGACCACTGGAAGTTCCTAGCTAACGCCGTGGATGCTGCATTAGATGCGAACATCGGGGAACTTGGTGATGGATGTCCCGAACGCTTGCGAGCCGCGATCGGCTATTCACTTTTGTCCCCCGGTAAACGGCTTCGTCCAGTCCTATGCTTGCTTACTTGCGAAGCCTTGGGCGCGTCGCATCAAGTAGCTCTTTCAAGTGCTTGCGCCTTGGAGATGATCCACTGTTATTCGTTGATTCACGATGATTTGCCGGCGATGGATGACGACGATTTGCGTCGGGGGCGCAAGACGTGTCATCGCGAGTTCGACGAAGCGACAGCGATTCTTGCCGGAGATGCTTTGCAGCCGCTGGCATTCGAGACGATTCTTACCAGCTCTATGCCTGATTCGGTCAAGGTGCAAAGCGCCTTGGTACTGTCCCGAGCGGCGGGTTCGGTGGGGATGGTCGGAGGTCAGATGGATGATTTGTTGGGGGAGAAGCGTCCGGAGATGCTTTTGGGGCCCAAGGGGCCTGAGCGCGAACCGGGGGAGCAACTCTCATCGATTCATCGACGCAAAACAGGAGCGATGATCGAAGCATCGGTTGTTTTGGGGGCTTTGGCGGCGGGTGCTACGACAGAATGTCTGAATCAAGTCGCGAAGTATGGTCAAGGAATTGGAATTGCGTTCCAAATCACCGATGATCTGCTGGACGTAGAGTCGACAGTTGAAAAGACTGGTAAAGCGACGGGGAAGGATGCCCAGCGAGGTAAGTTGACCTTTCCTGGGCTCTATGGTGTAGAGGAAAGCCGTCGGATGGCGGATTGGCATGTATCCGAGGCGATCAACGCATTGGAAGAGCTTGGGCAAGAGGCCGATGGACTACGGCAACTTGCGATGTACATCTTGAAAAGGAACACGTAATGGCGTCTCATCCCCTGCTTTCCCAACTTGAATCGGCCGACCCGCTGCGAAGCATGGGGGCCGATCAGCTTGAGCAGCTGGCAAGTGAAATTCGAGACGTTTTATGCAATTTGTTGGCCACGAGAACGGCACACTTTGCGTCAAACCTTGGAGTTGTCGAACTCTGCTTGGCTCTCCACAGTGTTTTTGACTTCAAATCGGATCGATTGATTTGGGACACGGGGCACCAGATTTATCCCCACAAGTTGATTACTGGCCGCTACAAGAACTTCAAGTCCATCCGAGAACGGGGTGGCTTGATGGGCTATCCGAATCCATCGGAGAGCGAATACGACCTTTTTATGACCGGGCATGCTGGCTGTAGCGTCTCGACGGCCTTGGGTTTGAAGTCTGGCGACGATTTGTTGGGTGGAAGATCAAAGAAGAGCATCGCGGTGATTGGCGATGGCGCGTTTCCTTCGGGAATTGTCTTTGAAGCGATGAACAATGCTGGGGAACTGAACAAAGATCTCATCGTCGTGCTCAACGACAACAAAATGTCGATTTGTCCACGGGTCGGTGCCTTGGCCAATTATCTTGATCGACTCCGCACGAATCCCTTTTACACGGGGCTCAAGCATGAAGTGACGAAGATGTTGACGAAGGTACCGGTCTTTGGTGACTCCACCGAGCGATTTTTGGCTCAAGTGAAAGAGGGAGTCAAAGCCGGCTTCGTAGGAGGGATGCTGTTTGAGGAGTTTGGGTTTAAGTACATCGGTCCTATCGATGGGCATGATATCCGATTGCTCAAAAAGTACTTGGAGATGGTCAAGGACTTAGAGGGCCCGACGTTACTGCACGTAGTAACGGAAAAAGGGCGAGGGTACAAACCGGCGGAAGATGACCCTGTGTACTTCCACACGCCGCCTGCGTTTGAGGATGAGGATGGCAGTCCGAAGATTCTCAGCATCGGAGAGAAACCGGCTTTTACGAACTATGCAAGGGATGCGATTTTATCGCAGATGCGTAAAAACGAGCGAGTTACTGTGATGACCGCCGCGATGTGTCAAGGTAACAAGCTCGAACCCGTCCGCGACGAGTTCCCCGAGCGTTTCTTCGACGTCGGGATTTGCGAATCGCATGCGGTGGCTTTTGCTGCTGGTCAAGCGAAGGTGGGGTTGCGTCCAATCGTTGCGATTTACTCGACGTTTATGCAGCGATCGTACGATCAGATATTCCAAGAAGTTGCCCTGCAAAATTTGCCCGTGGTTTTGATGATGGATCGCGCAGGCTTGACCGGCCCGGACGGCCCAACGCACCACGGACTCTTCGACATCGGTTACACGCGGGTCTTCCCGAATATCGTTATGATGGCACCTGCGGATTCGACCGAAGTCGAACCGATGCTTGAGTTCGCACTCCAGCATTCTGGCCCTACCTCCATCCGTTATCCAAAAACAAGTGCCCTGGCTTTCGATCGTCCTAAACAACCGATTGAGCTTGGGAAGTCCGAGATCATCCGACCGGGCAGGGATGGAACAATTTTGGCGATCGGTGCGATGCTTCAGCAGGCACTCAGCGCTGCGGATCAGTTAGCCGCCGAAGGGATCGACGTTCAGGTGGTCAATGCGAGATTTATCAAGCCATTGGACATCGAACTTCTCGAAAAGGTGTTCAAAGAATCACGTTTTGTGGTCAGTGTCGAAGAAGGAGCACTGGCTGGTGGATTTGGTTCTGCTGTTCTCGAAGCGGCTTGTGAACGGGGTTGGGATACGCGTATTCTGCGAACGATCGGGATCCCAGATCGATTTGTCGAGCATGGGGAACGCAACGAACTGCTTGCGTCACTGGGAATGGATGCTCCTGGAATCGCAGCGACATGCCGGAAGCTTTTAGAGCGGTACCCCGAAGTAGTCGGCGTCTGACTTCGGGCGCTTCGTTGTTGAAAAGGTAATCATGGAACACGGATTTATTGCTTGGGCCAAGCAACGCGCGATGCGTTTGCCGAAAATCAAGCTTGGGATTGGGGACGACTGTGCACTGATCGCTCCTAACGGAGCAGACGCAGTCGTGACGACAGACTCTTTGTGCGAGGGGACTCACTTCATTCTTGAGGAATGTGGGCCGTATGCCGTTGGGCGTAAACTACTAGCGGTGAATTTGAGCGACCTTGCTTCGATGGCAGCTGAGCCTGTCGCGGTGTTTCTTTCGTTGTGTTTGCCTCGCACTGGCGCGGAGTCTATCGCCGCAGAGATATACGAGGCAGTATGCGATGGCTGTCAGAAGTATTCGGTAGCCATCGGTGGTGGAGATACCAACGTTTGGGATGGACCTTTGGTGGTCCACATGACGGCAATCGGTCGCGCGCGAGAAAATGGATGCTGGCTTCGAAGCGGCGCAAAACCAGGTGATCGGCTTGTTGTAACTGGGAAGCTCGGCGGAAGTTTGCTTGGTAAGCACTTGGATTTTGAACCGCGATTAGAGCTTGCCCGCGAGCTCTATCAGCTTGGAATTGTCAATGCAGCAACGGATATCAGCGATGGACTCGGAGTTGACTTGCTCAACCTAACCGTTGCTAGTCGTTGCGGTGCCGAGGTAGATTTGGACGCGATCCCAATCAGTGATGCGGCGATCGAGCGATCGCAAGGATCGGGAGCTGCTCCTCTCGAGCATGCTTTGGGGGACGGAGAAGACTTTGAATTGCTCCTGGCCGTGGATTCAAATCGCTTGGGCGATTTGCCCAGCGAAGTTGCTGGGATTCCTTTGACTCAGATCGGTACTTTTGTTTCAAGAACCGGTCTATGGGCTAGGAACAAGCGTGGATTGGTGCAATTACCTGCGCGGGGATATGTCCATAGCTAAGTCGTATCCGTGAAAGCTAAGTCGTATCCGTGAAAAGAAAAAGCCGACCGTAGCACAAGGGTGCTAGCGATCGGCTCAGTAAGATTTGAATGCTGGTTTCCGCGAGATTAAGCTGGTTTCAATAACTGCTCGTCGTTAAAGCGACGCTTTTGATCGCTTCGATTATTGAAACAGAGCCGCGATTTTCTGAAAGGCCTTGATCGACTCGATAGCTTGTTCTGCTGATCCGCTTTGACGAATGAACTCGCTCGTAGCTTTCAAGTTCGATACATCGAAGGAAGCAGCAGCGCTTGCTGGCTTGGTGCCGCTAGCGACTTGTGCCTTGCCTCGCGTCTTGCGACGACCTTTCTTCGCGGTCGGGGTTCCACGAAGGGCTTGGCTTACGAGGGCTGGATATACCTTGTGCCCTTGTGCCGAGAGTTCCTTAATGATTTGCGAAGGCTTCATGTCAGGGTTTGCAGTTGCGAAGTCTCTGATTAACTGCGATTTGTTCCCGCTTGACTTGGTACCCTTTTTCAAGATTTAACTCCTAAGTGTGTCTGAGAATATGATTGCTCGGCGTGTCTGTACGATAGTTCCGCGTTATTAAAATGCAAATCAAAAGAAAATTGAATTGATTAAATACCGAATTCCACCGGTTTTTGAAATAAAAAACGTGGCGTTATTCTCCTTGCAGTTAGAGACTTAACGCTGTCAAGTGGGGTTGGGCGAACAATTTTTGACGGTTGACCGATCGCGGATTTCAACGGATGGTTGTGGACGCTTGGCGTTCATTAACCGAACGCAATGAAACAAGCGATGGTTTGTTACTCGTCATGAAGGAGTGTGCTATGCGCAAAGTTGCATTGATTTGCTTGCTAGGGTTTGCTGGAGTACTGGCGACAGGATCTGGTTCTGCCTTGGGTTGCGATACCTGCGTTGCCCAGAGTAAAGCCCAGCAGCAAGCCAGCGAGGGGCGATGTCGCCACGTTGGTGGTTCGATGGGATCGGGGCGTTACGAGGGAGTAGGATTTTCTACTGTCTCCGCCGATCATGCGATTTCCAAGTGTTGTTATTGGGGACAACGCACAGCGATTGGGATCGGCGTCGCACGCGGTCGCAACGGCTGGTATGCAACAGTTCTGTACCGCTAGTCAGTCTGTGTACACGAACCGGATCTTAAAGTGATTCGATCTGTCCGTTGCTATCCCCAAAGGAATCAGTTGTGATTCCAACCCGATTTAAAAGCGTTAAGTAAAGATTGCACAGGGGGACTTCCCCGTGCAATCGGATGTGTTGACCGGATTGAATGCTGCCACCACCCTTTCCTCCGAGCAAGATCGGTAGGTTGTCTGGATCGTGTCGGTTTCCATCGGACATACTCGATCCGAAGACGGTCATACTGTTGTCGAGAAGGTTCGATTCTCCTTCTTGGATAGAACGAAGTTTCGTTAGGAAGTTTGCGAATTGTTCAACATGCCAACGATTGATTTTTTGGTATTGAGCGATTTTCTCGGCGTTGTTTTCATGGTGTGACAATTCGTGGTGTCCACCTTTAACTCCATCGATAAATGAGAAGTTTCTTCCAGAAACATCGTTTGCAAACATGAGGCTACAAACGCGTGTTGAATCGCTTTGAAAAGCCAGAACCATCAGGTCGAGCATCAAGCGAATGTGGTCGCGGAAATCGCTCGGCACGCCCTTCGGAAGGCTTTGTGCCACTTCTGAATCGGGGCGGAAACTCTCGTCGCGGTCGGGGTGAGCTGCCGCGTATTCGATTCTCTCTTCCACCGCTCGGACTGAATCGAGAAATTCATCCATCTTGAACTGATCGTCGCGACCCAGTCGCCGGCGCACGTCTTTTGCATCTTCCAAGATGTAGTCTAAAAGGAGTGCTCTTTTACCCCCCTGCCCTTCTCCGGTCGAATTCTTTTTCCCAAACAATCGCTCGTAGACAACTCTTGGATTGATCTCTTTGGCTACCGGCCGCTGGGCACTTTGCCAAGAGATGTGCGAGCCGTAGAGCCGAGTGTACCCTACGTTGCTATCGATACCACTGATGACTGGTTCGGTCCCAAGTTCCAATGAGCTCAATGGGGTCTGACCTCGCCAATTTTGGGCAAAGAATTGATCGATGGAGATCCCACCGCTGCTGACATCCCGTCCGGTGGTTTTAACCACAGGCATTCCGGTGAGGAAATTAGCGGTTTTCGCATAGTGTCCGTCGCCACCATGGCTGTTCTTCTTATCCAAACCACTCAGTACGGTTACGGAATCGCGAAGAGGTTCGATCGGCGAGAGCGATGGACTCAAGGCGTAACCTTTGCCCTCCTCTTGTGGGACCCAATCGTTCTCCCAAACACCATTTGGGAAATAGATAAATGCCGTTCGAACTGGCGGCTTGGATTTCGCATCGCTGGCCCCCGAAGCTCGAGATTCGTTGCACAACGATTCCAGAAAAGGCAATGCAAGAGACAGTCCGGAGCCTGCTAGCCCGGTTCCCAGAAGTCCCGTGCTACGAAGAAACGTTCGTCGGCTCTGTCCTGCTGACTGAGAGCCCAGGTGCGAAGTAACCGTTCGTGAATTTGGATTATGCATTCGGATTCGATGGCTGTTGTTGATTAAAGTCTTTGTGAATTCGTTTTACTTGCCTGGATAGTATCGGTGCTGAAAAGGGTAGGACAGCAGAATCTCTTCGAGGATAACATCGGCGCGATTCTCACTGCGCAACCTCTGTAAGGCGCGATCTTGAACGCATTGATCGAACTTGTTCAGATCGCGTCCGAAAGCGAATCCCACAAGCTTGCGAATGGCATGCTTCTCAAATTCGTCGCGGCGTTTTAACAAGACCTCTTTGAGTCCCTCTGCTCCGGAGAATGTGTCACCCGAGGGTAATACTCCTTGGGCATCAATCGGTTTGCCGAACTCTTCGCTGCGCCACTGTCCAATTGCATTAAAGTTTTCCAAGGCGAACCCCAACGGATCCATGCGATCATGGCATGAAGCGCATTGGGCGTCTGTGCGGTGCCGGCTCAAGCGTTCCTTCAAGGTCAATTCAGATCCGGGTTCTGACGGTACATCTTCAAGGGCTGGCACGCCCGGTGGAGGCGGTGGGACTTTCGCTCCTAAAATCTCTTCGAGAATCCACCGCCCTCTCAATACGGGACTTGAGCGTCGCGGGTAGGATGTTCGTGTGAGAACAGCGGCGGAAGTAATAATGCCTCCCCGGTGCGTCTGCACCGTTGGAAGCCATCCCCAATGGTCGGCATTTTGAAACTCCGGAGCTGCAAGCTCCTGCTCGTTTAAGCCGTAGTGAGCTGCCAGCGAGCGATTGACAAGAATCCGATCCGAGACCAATAACTCTGTCAGCGGCCTTGCTTCCCTAAAGACTCCGCTGACGGTTCGTACGACTTCTTCTTGAAAATCACGAAGTCGATCCTTGTTGAATTCCGGGAAGACTTCGGCATCTGGTTGTTGGCGAATCAGGTCGGTTAGTCCGAGCCACTGCAAACCAAAATTCTCACCGAGCGCTAGCGCTCGTGGATCCGCAAGCATTCGTTGTAACTGATCGCGAATGATTTCGGGCTCCATCAAGCGTCCTTGGTCCGCCAGATCTAATAGCTCATCGTCTGGTATCGACGACCAAATCAGCAAAGCAAAACGCGTTGCGTACTGATGCTGGCTTAATCGTTGCACTCCACCACGTTCTTTTTCAGAAGGCCCTTGCGCGTCTGTCGAGGGTTCTTCGACGATAAACAGAAAGTTTGGAGATGCAAGGATCGCTTGTATCGCAAGCGATATGCCTTGTTCTTGCCCGATTCGCGTGATGGATTCGTCTTGGGAATTAGGCTGGGAACCGTGAGTCTCGTCAAAGGACAGGAAACGCTCGAGTCTTTCAAGCTGAATTGGTTCAATCGGGCGTCTCCAAGCACGCTTCGCGAAGCTCTTAATTGTGTCCTTTGCAAAAGCATATTGCTCGGCAGGTATGGTTGAATCTTTCCGAGGATCGGCATTTGAGCGATAAAGCTCTCTTGCGAAATGCTCGGCGCTTTTCTCCGCTGCATCGAGGTAGGCTTCGATATGAATTGGCGAGGTGAAAAGGGCATCCCCGACTGTGTCGAATCCTATACCACCTGCACCGTCGCTCGGTGGAGTTTGGTCTTCTGGCAAAAGGTAACCGGTGATGTCTTCGATTGCGCGGCGGAACTCGAATCGAGTCAATCGTCGGCTCATCACTGCGCCTTGATACCAAGCTTGTGTTTCTTCGGAAGCAATTTGATTGCATAGATCGGCCCCGGGTCGGGAGTCTACCCAACGATGCAATGTCCCTTTTTCTGGATCGGATAAACCGGGGCTTCCCTGCGGGGGCATTTCATTGAGTCGCACTCGTTTTGCAAGTCTCTCCCATGCATCTGCGGCGGCAATTGCAGAAGTCGCATCGGGAAACTTGGTTAAGTCCAACTCGCCTTCAATCTTCTCTCCGCTGTGGCAGCTGTAGCATTTTGATTGAAGGATTGGGAGGACTTTTTCCTCATACGTTTTTCCCCATTTGCGAAGTAGTTCTTCGTCCTGGCAATACGCTCGGGTTGCAGTTAGACAGAATCCTGCGGCTGCGAGAATCCAACAATGGGATTTGCAAATGGACCAGAAATCGGCTTGCATGCGATTTTGTTGTTGGTGGGACTTCGTCGGTGGTAAGGCGGGGGGCGTTGAGGTTTAGTATGATACGAATATCAAGCTGCGTCTAGTTGGCTTGAAATTCGACTTTGGCGATGCTGTAATCGCTGACGGTTCTTTCATGGCGTTTCGTTTAATGAGGTTCACTGTGCGCATTGGATTCGATCGGGTGAGGCGTCAGGTGTATGTGTTTTTGATCGCTGTTTGTTGCGCGATGTCTTTGCCAAAGGCAATCTGTGGATCGGAACCGCTGGCTTCAGGTTTGCAGGTTGGAGAAGGTTCATCCGCGATTAAAAATGTGTTGTGGATTATCGCGGACGATTTGAATACATCGTTGGGTTGTTATGGGGACACCTTGGCAAAGACCCCCAATATCGATGCACTTGCAAAACGTGGTACACGATTCGAGCGAGCTTATTGCACTTTTCCGTTATGTGGCCCAAGTCGGAACTCAATCCTGACGGGGCTGTATCCGAACTCCACCGGCATTTTTAACAATGGTCAGATCTTTCGCCAGTCGATTCCCAAACAGAAGAGCCTGTCGCAAAACTTTCGTTTGCAAGGTTACCTCGCAGCACGCGTCGGCAAGCTCTATCACTATAACGTGCCAAATTCGATCGGCACCAATGGGCATGATGACCCTGCAAGTTGGGAAATTGAGATCAACCCGGCGGGGGCAGACCGGATGGTTGAGCACCCAAAAATTCATTCGTTAGTTCCGAATCAATTTGGAGGGACTCTCAGTTGGCTCGCTTCTGAGTTTCCAGAGACCATGCATACCGATGCGATGCAGGCAGAAGATGCGGCTTGGGTTTTAGAGCGATGCGCAAAAACACCAGATCGTCCTTTCTTCCTTGCCGTTGGATTCTTTCGCCCTCACACACCCTACGTGGCTCCTAAAGCCTACTTTGATCTTCATCCACCCTCGTCGATGCGTGTCGCAAGTCCTAACTCCTTGGATACGCAAAGGTCACCTCGAGCTGCCTTTGCAAGTGCGAAAAAGGAACAAGATAACCTTGATGTCGAAACAACTCGCGAGATTCTTCAAGCCTACTACGCGAGTGTGAGTTTCATGGACGTCCAAGTCGGTAAGGTGCTAAAGCGTCTCGATGAATTAGGTCTCACGGAGTCGACCGCTATCGTTTTTACGAGCGACCATGGCTATCACTTGGGTGAGCATGGGCTATGGCAAAAAATGTCCCTCTTTGAACAGAGTGCTCGAGTTCCGCTTCTATTGGTCCTACCGGGAATCACTCAAGGTGGTAGCGTTGTGGAAACTCCCGTATCTCACGTCGATTTGTTCCCAACTCTGTGCGCTGCGACGAAGACTACTGCACCGGAGAATTTGCAAGGACAAAACTTGGTACCACTATGCCAAAATCTAACTCAGAAGGGACGCGGATGGGCGTTGACCCAAGTCAGCCGAGGAGGTGGAAAAGAAAACCGCTTCTTCGGTTATTCTTTGAGGACCGAGCGTTGGCGCTATACCGAATGGGATAACGGCGAGAAAGGGACCGAACTCTACGATCACTTCAACGATGCGATGGAGGTTGAAAACTTGGCAGAGAACTCTGAATTCCAAGAGACGGTCAAAGACCTACGAGAGATGCTTCAGCAGGCTGTCGCTAAGAGTTTACCAACAGAAGGTGGCTCACCGAATGTCAAGCCGATGGACTGGGCCCCGAACATTATGGATCAAGAGTGATCTTATCGAAGCTTACCGTCGGCCGATGGCCATGCCATGCAATGCAATGGTAACCCGAAGTGTAAACGAGGCAGCTACAGTGCACGCCCAATCGCCCATCCGCACGGTCAACTATCTGTACTCCCTCACTGATGCTCGGTCAGCTGGCCGCTGGCCACGCAATGCGATGGTAACCCGACGTGTAAACGAGGAAGCTACAGTGCACGCCCAGTCGCCCATCCGCACGGTCAACTATCTG
>Ga0315899_10001805_pt1 | contig 24182 bp, 25 predicted proteins | sample LakEriMetagenome_2_FD_203518 | JGI IMG/M metagenome (GOLD analysis project Ga0315899, IMG submission 203518) | Freshwater fungal communities from buoy surface, Lake Erie, Ohio, United States - Buoy 4 MA112 | ecosystem: Environmental > Aquatic > Freshwater > Lake | place: USA: Lake Erie, Ohio... | reverse complement strand
TCTTGGTTCAGAATTCAAGAGATGTTTCGCTTACAAAGTTTCCACATGTATGGCGTAATTGGGACTGCAGTAGTGGTAGGTGCTATTTCAGTTTTCTTGATTAAGAAATTCAATATCAAAACAATTCATGGAGAAGTGATCAAAATTGCAGATAAGGAATTTAATAAGGGGCAAATTTATGGTGGGCTCTTATTTGGATTCGGCTGGGCTATCACTGGTGCTTGTCCCGGCCCCTTGTTTGCACACATTGGTGCAGGATTCTATGCTGTGCTTGTGGTAATTCTAAGTGCCATTGCTGGTACTTGGACCTATGGTTATTTTCAGAAAAAACTACCACACTAAATATATCAAAAAATATTCCGTTTTCTTCCTGGTCCTTGAGAAGAGCCTAAAGCCGAAAGGCAACATATTAAAGGGTTTATGCTGTTAAAAGCGTAGACCCTTTTTGTTTAGCCTCTATTTAATCAACAATGAGTTGAACATAGATTCTACAAATTTTTTATAGTTGAATAGCCACATGTTTGATTTTCTTACGATTCCAAGTGTATACAATGTGAATTTTACCATCTTTTGTTTGAATTACGGCAGGATAGGAAAATTCTTCTTTGGGGGTATTCTCTAAAATCGCAATTTCATTCCAATTTTGACCGTCATTAGAAATAACCACATTTAAAGGGGATCTACTTCCTCCCCATGCACTAGATTTTTTTGTCACATGGTTGTAGACTAGAATATGTCGGCCGTCTTTTAAGGTAACGGCGTCGGTACCAGAATTTGGATTAGGCAGCGAGGTGGTCTTTAATGCCGACCAAGTAATACCAAGGTCATTTGAGAATGCTTCTAATAATACTCCATTTTTACTACGACAAAGTAATTGCAGTTTGCCATCTTTTAAAAATAGTACGCTAGGTTGAATTGCTGAAAATTCTTTACCATCATTGATTGCCTCCGTTCGGGTCCATGTCTTTCCGGCATCTTTAGTCATTTCAAAATGCACACGCCACCCTTTGTCTTCAGAGGAGGTAGGGCATAATAAAGTGCCGTTATTAAGTAAAACAGGTTTGTTTTTGATGGGTCCATATATGCCCTCTGGTAACTTTTCAGCCTCTGACCAAGTTAGCCCATTATCTTTCGATCGTTTTAGCATTCCCCACCAGGTAGAGGGAGAAGGGCCCACTTTATAAAATAAAATTAAATCGGCATCAGGCATTTTAAATAAAACGGGATTCCAAGTTGGATAACGCAGTGTTTCATTTTGAACCCCATTGGCTATTTCCATTGGCACAGTCCATTTTCCATTTTCTAAACGACTAGCCCAAATTCCTACATCTTTATTTCGCTCTTCTGTGCCTCCAAACCAAGCAGCAATAATACCACGCGGTGTTTCTTCTATCGTAGCTGCATGACAAGAGGGAAAAGGCGCAGTTTCATAAATAAACTCAGCAGTCATTTGTTGACCAAAAATGGGACTTGTTAGCGCACATAAGGCTAGTATTTTTATTAATTTATTCATAGATATAATAGATTATTCTCAAGGTATATATTTTATTTTGGAGCTGCAATAGACTCGATGTTTACTTTTTCAATTCCTAATTTATCACACCATCCTAAAAATCTTTCATAAATTTCATTTAGCGTTTCTTTTTGTGAAGGAGTTAATTCTAGCACATGCGCACGACTTATTGTTCTAATGGGTAATCCTCTTTTTGTCAAAAAATATTTAGCACTCATAGGATAGGCTACATGAATTAAAGGATCCACTTGTATCAACTCATTCTGCAACCAGTCTACTTGCTGCTTTAAAGCAGGATTAGCTGCATTATTAACCATCCAAACTAGAATTTCAGGATAAAAATTTCCAGAGATTGCACTCATTCCTTTTCCATTATTTCGCATCACAAAGGATGTATTAGGCGTATGGGCATCGAAAAATTCAAAATGAGTATTGCCGCTTTCTTTCAAAATAGCAAGTTTCTCTTTTACTTGTTCCTGTTCAATGGAAGTATCTTTATGATAAATAAATCTACCAGATGCTACCAATGTTTTAAAAACATTTGCAGAAAGAATACGTTTATAGGGAGCTGGGCACTCATATAATCCAAATGGAATATCAGGACAAAGTGCTAGTATCCGATTAAAATTTTGTATTAAAATTTCATCGCTATCCTCTATATTAGCAAAATGTCCTGTAATTAAAATTACCGCATCAATACCTGTTTCATATATTTTTTTTGCGAAAATGGCTTTGTCTTCAATGGTTAAACCAAATGAACCAGTAGCTACAATGGGTACTCTTCCATCCACACATTTCACAATAAAACTGGTGAGCTCTAATCGCTCATCTTCAGTTAAGCTATACATCTCGCTACTTAAACAATTAGCGAAAAATCCCTTAACACCTGCGGCTAAATAAAATTCAATCAATGCAGAAACGGCATCAAAATCAACTTTTGCCTTTAAATTAAATGGCGTAATCATTACCGGTACAAATTTATTTTCCATCTTTTTATAATTGATTATTTCTTTTATTTAATTGTTTTATTTTAGTGAGCAATAATCCAGTAAAAAAAATAGTTAGCGTGCCCACTACAATGATCATATTTTTATGCAGTGCGATTTTTAAATAATATAAGTCAGGGCCCAGTTTGTCTGAAAAACTAAACCATATTATCACAATCACACCAACAATTACTGCTATTAATGCTTCTGTATTTTTTGTTTGTTTACTAATAATACCTAATAAAAATAAGCCTAACATGCCTCCTGAAAAAATTCCAGACAGTTCCCACCAAAGATCTAAAATACTTTTGATACCTATCATAGATAACCCCACTAATAATCCAATGATGCCCACTAAAATAGTTGTTCCGTAGAGCGTCACAAATTCCTTTTTATCCGATAATTGTGGGTAAAAATATCTTTTATAAATATCTTTTGTAAAAACAGTAGCCGAAGCATTCATACCGGAACTAATAGTACTCATGGCTGCAGATAATATAGCTGCCACCAATAACCCTAAACAAATAGTAGGTACTTTATTAACCATAAAATGAGGCATCACTTTATCGGCATAATCTTCGGGGGTAAGTTGATGCATAAAATTAGAAATATCTAGCGCACTCGCATTTACGCCTAGTTTTTGTATTGCTATTCCCTGTTTCAAAGAATCTGCAATAGCAGGATTGATTTGGTAATAGGCAAATAAAGAAGTCCCAATAATAAAAAATAATAAGGAAGCCGGTACGTATATAAAAACAGATAACCAAACCGACTTGCGTGCTTGTTTATCAGAAATAGCTGTGTGATAACGTTGAACATAATTTTGATCCATACCAAAATTATTGAGATTTATAAAAAAGCCATAAAAAAGAACTACCCAAAAACTGCTTTCTTTAAAATTCAAGGCAGCTGTCCCCAAACTAAATTTATGCTCTGTTTTGGCAATAGTATAAACCGTAGTGAGGCCACCAGGGATCTCCCAAATAATTAAGACCAGAATTAATAGGGCCCCAAGTGTTTTAAGTATTCCCTGTACCACTTCTGTCCAGATAACTGCTTCAATTCCCCCTAAAACAGTATAAATAATTATACAAATACCCATCACTATCATGATTGAAGACATAGAAAAACCAAGCAATGCCTGAAGCGTTAATGCCATTCCAAAAAAGACCGAACCCATACGCGCAAATTGGGTTAATAAAAAACAGATGACGGCATAGGTTCTAGCCCATGCACCAAATCTTTTTTCTAAATTGGTATAAGCCGAAATCTCTCCTGTATTTCTATAAAAGGGAACAAAATATTTAGACGCTATCCAAGCGGCAAAAGGCATAGAGATACTGAAAACAAATGCATTCCAATTGCTACCAAAAGCCTTTCCAGGCACTCCTAAAAAAGTATTGCTGCTTAAAAAAGTAGCATAGATAGAAATACCAATGGCCCATCCTGGTACTTGTCCAGAAGCTTTTGTAAACTGATCTGTATTTTTATTTTTTCTTGAAAAATAATACCCGATACCAATCATTGCAAAGAGGTAAATGAAAACGATGATCAAATCAACGACAGGAATGTTTTGCATATTTAAAAGTAAAAATATAAATTATTATTTCGAAATATCTTGAACACATCTAAATCCTGTGTGCTCCAAACTTGTATCTGGACTGCTTTTCATTCTTCTTGATACTCTATAGCCTGAGCAATAGGCATCATTGCATAAAAAACTCCCTCCACGTAAAACTCTTTTTTGTGTATAAGGTTCATCCGGATCATAGCTTGTATTTGGACCCAGCGGATTTTTTGATGCTGAATCTTTTAAAGAAGTATAGTAATCATTTTTATACCAATCACTGCACCATTCCCAAACATTGCCCGCCATATCATACAAACCGTATCCGTTGGGTAAATAAGATTTTACTGGAGCTAAAAGTTCATAGCCATCTTTTTTCAGATTCAGATAAGGAAACTTTCCTTCCCAGGTATTTGCTTTAGGCTTTCCTTCATTAATTGGTTCGTTCCCCCAAGGATACACCTGATCTAATTTTCCACCTCTTGATGCGTATTCCCATTCCGCTTCTGTTGGCAATCTTTTTCCAGCCCATTTACAATAAGCATTCACATCATCCCAACTTACTTGTACAACGGGAAAAGAATCTTTTCCTATTATAGTTGAATTGGGCCCATCAGGATGTTGCCAATCTGCACCCGCCATCCATTCCCACCATTGACTGTAATTATTTAAATCTACTGGGCCTTTTGCTTTTTTAAAAACCAATGAAGCTGCAATCAATAATTCATCTGGCGGTTTAGGCGTACCCGGCGGTACCGATTTTTTTAATTCTTCCCAATCAGGTTTTCTTTCTGCAGTAGTTAAATAACCTGTTGCCTCAACAAATTTTTTGAATTGCGCATTGGTTACTTCTGTTATATCCATAAAAAATGAATCAACGCTTACTTTGTGTTTTGGAAATTCATCTCTATCGGCTTGTTCATTGTCTCCTCCCATATTAAATGTTCCTCCTGGTATCAATACCATTCCATTGATTGACTTTTCTACAGTAAGATGAAAATGAAGGCTGTCATGTGTATTAGTAGAAAATCTAGAGGGTATTTTCATACAACAAGATGGAAGCGTATCTATTTTTGTAGCCTTTTGCGCAGCCACTAATGTAACTGATAAACTAGTATATATTAGCAATACACTTACTACTATTTTATTAGTTATTCTATGATTTAAAAATAACATCAACTTAATTAATTTTATTTGTCAATTTTCCAACTGGTCTTACCTGCTCTCCTTTTCTATTTTGTATATCATCTCCTAAATCCTTTCTTGCCTCCTCGGCTAATTTATTTAATTCGCTTACGATTAATGGATTTTGATCTTTAACATCATAGGCTTCCGACGGATCTCTTCTTAAATCATATAAGGCATATGGCATCATTACATTTTCAGGTGTATTTCCTGGGTAGCCGTCTTTTCCTGGAGCTTGATCTAAATAAGACCTAGAGGGATGCTCAAATACTAATTTCCAATTATCTCTTCTTACCGCTTCCAAAGAATTTTTTCTGTAATAATAAAGGAAATTCTTACGAGGCGTTGCATTCATATCTCCTTTAAAAATTGAAACTAAGCTTACTCCATCAATTTTATTTTCAGGTAATTGTAATTTACAAATACTCGCTATGGATGGCATTATATCTATAGCAGAAACCAATTGATTACAAATTTGTCCTGATGGTATATTCCCTTTCCATCTTACAATAAATGGAACTCTATGACCTCCTTCATATGTAGTGCCCTTGCCTTCTCTAAATCCACCTGGATTACCTGCATGATTACCATAGTTCAACCAAGGTCCGTTATCACTGGTAAAAATGACAATGGTATTTTTATCTAAACCATTTGATTTAAGGGTTTCCATAATGCGCCCAATTCCATCATCTATTTCCTGTATTACATCTCCAAATAATCCTTGCTTGCTGGTTCCTCTAAATTTTTTAGAGGCATTGATAGGAACATGTGGCATACTGTGTGCAAGGTATAAGAAGAAAGGTTTGTTTTTATTACGCTTGATGAAAGAAATGGCTGCGTCTGTATATATACCAGTTAAAGTAGATTGATCTTCTAAGGTTTTTATCTCTGCTATTTTATCATTGTCTTTAATTAAAGGCAAAATCGGATGTTTGGATTTATAATTTTCAGGTTTGGCAGCAGTCCCATCGTAATCCATTGGCCACATATCGTTTGAATAAGGGATGCCTAAGTATTCATCAAAGCCTTGAGATAAAGGTAGAAAGGCTTGATTGTCTCCTAAATGCCACTTTCCAATAATAGCAGTGGCATAATTTTTTTGTTTCATCATCTCTGCAATAGTCACTTCTGAATGCGCTAAACCTGTTTCACTTCTTGGGCCTAATGCTCCTGCCATACCCACTCTATTAGCGTAACATCCTGTAAGCAATGCTGCCCTTGATGCACTACAAACAGCTTGAGGCGTTAAATAGTTTGTAAAACGTATACCGTCTAATGCAATTTGATCAATATTGGGAGTTCGAAAATCCAAAGCGCCATAACAAGATAAATCTCCATAGCCTAAATCGTCCATCAACACTAAAACAATATTAGGTGTTTGTTCTTTCGTTTGCGAATACCCAACAGAAGACATTAGGATCATGCAAAATATAAAAACAAATTTTATTTTATTTAAATGCATCATATTTTATTGAAATTATTTTTGGAAAATTATTTTTTAGAAAATGTATTTATGGAAGATGTTTTTTTAGAAGATATTTCTTTTTCTAAAATAGCTTTCGCTTCCTTATCCTGATACTTATCTATTAAAATAGCAAGCTTAGTTTTTAAATTGGTAATGGTAGATTGATAATTTTTATCATGAATCGAATTTTTTATTTCACTTGGATCTTTTTTTAAATCATAAAACTCCCAAGTCGTTTTTGCGTTATAGAAACGAATTAATTTATATTGTGGGGTACGTATACCAAAATGGGGGCTCACATGATGGGGCTCAGGATATTCATAATAATGATAGTAAAGCTCATCCTTCCATTGCTTCACTTGATTGTTTTTTAAAACAGGCACTAATGATACGCCCTGCACTTCTGCTGGTATCTTTACTTGTGCTAAATCTAAAATAGTAGGTGCCCAATCTATATTAGAAGCAAACCTTGTAATATGGGTACCTGGTTTTATGAGTGTAGGATATCTTATTAAGAAAGGCGTCTTCAAAGATTCTTCATACATAAATCTTTTATCAAACCAACCATGTTCTCCTAGATAAAAGCCCTGATCTGAAACATATACCAGCACTGTATTTTCAACCAAATTATTCTTATCCAAGTAGTCAAGAATTTTCCCAATATTTCGATCCATCGATTTTGCTACTGCTAAATAATCCTTCATGTAGCGTTGAAATTTCCATTTAGATAATTCTTTCCCACTTAACTTCTTTTCATCAAATTCTTTGGTCACTCCATCATAATATTTTTTTAAAACTGCGCGTTGTTCATCATTAAGTCTTTTAAAATCACCAGTGATATAATCCATATGTACTTTTACATCCTCATTCATACGCATGGTTTTTTCCACGGTCATATCCTGATGCATGGCTGCTTCTCTTCCTTCATAGGTATCAAAAAAATTAGAAGGTATGGGAAAATCAATTTCATCATAAACGCCTAAATCGGGCAAATCTGGTATCCATTCTCTATGGGTAGCTTTTTCTCCTATCACCAAACAAAAGGGCTTATTTGGATCTCTTGTATTTAACCAATCTAAAGATTTATCAGTGATAATATTAGTGACGTATCCATTTTGCTTAATCGTGTCTTTATTGCTGCTAATGAAATCTGGATTGTAATAATTCCCCTGTCCTCTTAATATGTTAAAATAATCAAAGCCTTGCGGTAGATTTCCTAAATGCCATTTACCCACCCATGCTGTTTGATAATTATTTTCTTGTAACAAGCGTGAAAAAAGAAATTGATTTACATCAAACTTTTTTTCATTTAAAGTATACCCATTTTGATGACTGTACTTTCCGGTTAATAAAGTAGCCCTGCTTGGCCCGCAGATTGAATTAGTCACAAATGAATTTTGAAAAATAGCACCTTCTTTCGCTATTCGATCAATATTTGGGGTAGGCATTAATTTACCTCCATAAGCACCAATGGCTTGAAAAGCGTGGTCATCGGAAATAATGAAAACAATATTGGGTTGTTTGGCTTTAGTGGAGGTTTGAGCCAACAACTGACTAGAATGGCTAGCTAAAATAATAAAGCTAATTAAAATTGATTTTAAGTAATTCATCTTAAGGCAATGGGCTTTGGTAAATACTACCTTAAATATACTTAAATAATCTTTTCTCCCAATAGCGCTATAGCCTAATTACATTAAATCATATTATTTTATGTGATATATTTATACTGGCTATCTTTAAAATTTTAATAATCGACATATGAAACAAACTCTATTGGTCTTATTATTTTTTATCAGTCAAATTGGTTACGGACAGCTAAAGTCAAAAAATGTGCTTATTGCTTATTATAGTAAAACAGCTCATACGCAAACCCTAGCGGAAGAAGTAGCAAAAGGAGCGCAATCTATAGCAGGCGTTCAGGTGGTACTTAAAAGTATTGATCAAACTACCAGAAAAGATTTACTAGAGGCAGATGCAATTATAATTGGCAGCCCCGTTTACAATGCGAACCTCGCACCCGAAGTAGTTCAATTTATGAGTGCATGGCCATTTGAGGGCAACCCCTTAAAAGATAAAATTGGTGCTGCATTTGTGACAGCTGGTGGCATATCTGCTGGGGAGGAACTAGCACAAGTTAATATATTACACTCTATGTTAATTTTTGGAATGATTGTGGTGGGAGGAGACAATTGGACTTCGGCATTTGGAGCCTCCGCCATTACCAATGAAAGTATTTTCAAAACAGAAAAATTAGACAAGCTGTTTTTACAAAAAGGATTTACCCTTGGCAGCCGCGTTGCTACGATTGCTAAAAAAATGAAATAAGTAGTTTAAAAGTGTAATACTTTAAGTTGTGAAATAACTACTTAAATACATTAAAGAACAAATATTCAAATTTCAATATAAAACCATTGGGTGCGGTTCTTTCCATGGTAGAATACAATTGCTGGCGGTAGCCAATATCAAATCTTGCCTGGCTGTTCACAATAAATTGTATGGAAGGCCCCATATCTAAAAACGATTTTTGATTCCCGTTCAAACGCTGACCAATAAGTTCAAACATTAGATTCACATTGGTTTGATTATAGCTTGTATATATTTTAGGTAGCATTAGCTTGCCCAAAGAGAAAGTATAGTTCATTGCACTATTACTCTGTGTTGAAGGGAAAATATAACCCGGTTTATTATCAAAGGCTCTTTCATAACTAATGGTACTACTAATAGCCACCTTATGTAATAATTTAGTAGCAATAAACCCGGCCTCATAGCCAGTGTTGTGGCCCATGGTCTCAATTTCATCTTGGTGTATATCAGCCCTATTTTTACTAGCACGTGCAAACAAGGCCATTCTAAAGTGACTTTGTTTTGCATCTTCACTGAAGAATCTATACTTCGCATATAAACTTCCACCTTCTGTTTCAAAGCCACCCTCTTGTCGGTTACTTATAAACCCCTGTGCATGCACCATCCATTTTTTATTAATGCCCCACATAAGTTCTGGCATATTATGGTAATTCAGTTTACCATCTTTTTCAAACATAAAACCATTCATATCTCTAAACCCTAATGACTTTGCAGGCATATTACTTGCAGGCTCAGTGAATACAAATAGCTCTTGAGAAAATGTATTTGAATAAATAAAAAGAAATGCGAGAAGCAATAATTTATTCATATTACAATACCTTAATATGAAATAAATTTTTATTGTTGCTAGCGTAAGTAGGATATTGCTTTGCAGCCTTTGATAATTGTTTGTACTCTTTATCAACAATAAATCCTTTATCCAAAATTTTTACTTTTACTTCTCCATTTAAAGTACCCGCTTTGGTATCCATAAAAGTATATGTGTTATTGTCTAGTGTAAAGCTTCCGTTATTCGCGGCTTGTTGATTTTTAAAATTAAATACAACCACTAATTCACCCACAGAAAAACCAGCATCTTCTACTTTCTTTTTAACGTCGTCTAAATTCACAGCAGTCCCATTTTTAAAATAAAGTAGAAAGGCTGTATTATTTAAATCGGGTTCTACTTTATCAATGGCTGCTATAGATACTAACTGCTTATAAGTAGCCTTAGAACACATAGAGCAAGTAAGCCCCGTGGCGGTTAATTCAGCCTTAGTAATTTGAGCATTTACGAGTACTGAAACAAATAGTACCACTGTAAGTATTAATATTTTTTTCATTTTGCTTTATCTAATTGTTAAGCTTATCAATTAATACACAAAATTAGTCATTTTTGAACTAATTATGTATGAATTATATCAATTTTAGTATTTGGGATAGCTTTCGAAATTAGAAAAATTCAATCATTACAGCCATATAGCGCTACTCTATGCCATAAAGCTTGTACTTTTTAAAAATGAAATTGAATTTTAGCCTAATTTCAGGATTGGAAAAATTATAATAAATCTTAGATTAAACCATTAAATATATTTTATGAAAAAAATATTATTTTTATTGATGCTCTTAGTTTCTTTTTCAAGTACATATGCACAAGAAACTACTAAGAAAAAATTAGTGTATAACCCAAAGAGTCCTACCTATGAAGTGGAAGCTACCTGTGGTAATTGTATGTTTAAAATGAAAGGTGACGGTTGTAATTTAGCTGTGAAACTAAAAGGTAAGAACTATTTTGTAGACGGAACCAATATTGATGATCATGGCGATGCGCATGATACAGAAGGTTTTTGTAATGCCATAAAAAAAGCAAAAGTGCAAGGCACCATTGTGAATGATAGGTTCCTAGCCACTTATTTCGAGTTAATTAAAAAATAAAACTTCTGTAACATAAGGTTAACTTTGCGCCTTAGCAGAAAATAGCATAAAAATGATATATAAAATACTTACTGTAATTGGACTTGCCACTTTTGAAATTTATGCTGCAATACCTGCTGGATTTGCTTTTAAATTAAATCCAATATCTATTTTTTTATATAGTGTGCTAGGTGGTTTAATAGGTGTTTTTGTAGCAGCCTACCTTGGTGATATTATTAAAAAATGGATAAGTACATTCAAAAAAAATAAAGTTGAAAAAGTTGCCAAAGAACCGGGATTTGTCTTAAAAATTTGGCAGAAATATGGTGTTATTGGACTAGGGCTATTAGGCACTATGACTGTGGGAGCTCCTATAAGTATTGGTATTGGCGTAGGATTTAATGTACCCACCAATAAAATGGTTTTTTGGTGTAGCCTAGGTGTCATTTTAAGATGTGCCCTATTTACAGCCATTGGTCATTTTGGGCTACAGTTGTTATAATTTTAAAACATATATCTGATATTAAATTTTCTTAACAGAAATTAAAATTTAGGTAAATAATAAAAAGCTTAAGCGATCCGTCTTAGTCTCGACACTAGAAAACATTTACTGCAGTAGATGCTAAAAAAATGCGTAATTTCATAGCCAATGAATAACGCTAAATCAGATAAAGTGTCAGTTTTAAGAACTTTTAGAAAAGTGCACAGGACAATGGGCGCTTTATTATTTGTTTTATTTTTTGTGGTTGCAATTACTGGTTTTTTACTAGGCTGGAAAAAAAACTCCAACGGTTGGATATTACCAGCAACAGCTCAAGGAACCTCTTCAAATTTTGATACTTGGAAACCCATCAAGGAATTACATAAAATTGCAGATAGTGTTTTAATACATTCAATTGATTCTTCTTTGTCTACCGAAATTGATAGAATTGATATTAGAAAAGAAAAAGGTATTGTAAAATTTATATATAAAAATCATTACTGGGAAATTCAATTAGATGGCAGTACTGGAAAAGCTTTACAAACCAATCTTAGGAAATCCGATTTTATAGAAGATATACATGACGCCTCCTTTCTTGATTTTTATTTCAAAACTAAAGGAGAGCCTATAAAACTTACCTACACACTTATAATGAGTGTTTCTTTATTTATGTTTTGTGCAACAGGCTTCTGGTTATGGTACGGACCCAAGCTTATTCGAATGAGAAAAAGAAATTCGAAGATGGAGAATTAATTTTTAATGACTTGCGCTTCATTAATTATTACATCACTTAATAGGCCAGTACATACCCCTTTAATTTCTATGGAGTCGTTTATTATAAGCTTGTAATTAGGGCGTTCATTTAATGTTATATATACATTAGAGAGACTCTTAGGATTACCTATTGTAACTGTTGGATTACCCTCTTGATTAGTTGCAGTATCAAGTAAAACCCCTTTAATGAGTAATACTTTATTTAAATAGATAGTATTCGCATTTGTTTCGTTATCAGCATATTGTTGAGTTAAATCATCGGCTATAATAGTGATAGCTGTTTCTTTGTTTATATTTCTATGATTTTGAACAGAATAAACAAATACATAATAATACACAGCAGCAATGGTAATAAGTATGAACAATAAGACCGGAACGAATAGGCGCTTAATCATATATTACCATTTTACATTTTTAAGTTCCTTAGGTTTTTTCAAAGTAAATGCACGCGTTAAATTGAACCCAAAACGAAGTGCCCCATTGCCCCAGCTACCAGTTGTTTCATTGATAAATGTTCGTTCTGTCATACCTGTAGAGTTAGTAACATGTAATTGAAAAACATGGCCTCCCGTTTCAATATCTACGCCTAGTGTTAATGGGTCATAATACCCATCTAATTTATCTATTCTATAAAAATATTCGGTTGTAAAATTTACGCGCTTAGTAATGCGCTGCCTAAAACTAATACCTAATGATTTAAAATCATTTGGCATATTGGAGGTGGCAACAATATTATAATGAATAAGTGTAGGACTTAACTGTAATGAAAAATAATCATTGAATTTTCTAGCAATAAGTAGTTGGTGCGCATAAGAGTATTTGTCTGAACTATAGCTAATATATTCTGCAAGAGGATTGGTTTTTAAAGACTTATAAATGATAGTACTTACCATACTCACTGAAACAGGTATTTCTTTTAAACCGGTTTGTTGTTGTATTAATTTGAATTTAAAAAAAGCATCATATTGTTTTTCAAAGGTGCTTCTGCCAATACCCACCATAAGACGTTTATTCACGCCATAATCTAATCCCATTCTCATGGAGGCTTGATCTAAGCCAAATAATTCATAAGCGCCCGTACTTATATTTCCAAAACGATGTAATATTTTTAAATCCAAAACGCCATTGCCTACGTTTTCAATAGATTGCCCATTAACCACTCTGGATGCTTTAAAAGTAGCGGTAGTAATATCCTTAGTTTTTTCATCTTTTATTTTGAATAAATCAATTTCTTGGGCTTCAGAAGAAAGACTTGATAAAACAAACAAACAAATAGGAATAAATTTTTTCATATTAATACTTGCAATTTAATTTAATAATAGCATCGCTTGCAATTTTATCTCCAATATAAGAACCCTTAATGCCGTATTGTTTTAGGGAGACTTTGAATTCTCCTTTTATAGCGGGCACTCCTTTGTCTATACTTAATACCCCTTTATTACTTGTTTTATTTCCTACCCCATGAATGGTAAGCGTTCCTTCTACAAGAATGGGGTATTCGCCATCTTTAGAAAAATTTACTTCTTTAATATTAGTAATATACCCTTTAAAATCGGCCTTAGGGAACTGAGTTGATTCCATATAGTTTTCGTTGAAATGGTCCTCCATTAACTGGTTCTCAAATTTAAAGCCTTTAATAAGTACACCAAAAATTATTTGTCCACTTGATTCCGAAAATTTAGAATCGACTTGATTGTTTAGTCCAATAATTTTAACCAATTCCCCAGTTGCATTAAATGAAATTTGACCACTTTTGGTGGAATATAGTTTCTGGGCGCTCAATGGAGAGAGTACTACGAAAAGTAAAATGCTTAAAAATAAATTTTTCATTGGGTGTTTATTTAATTGTTAAGAGCCCCTTTATTAATCCATGCTTGTATGGTTGCAATAGAGCAACTATTGAGTTTATAAGCGTTTTTAGGCATGGGTGCCGCTTTGCCATTTTGTAATATTGAATTCATTAGGCTTCCATTGGATATATAAGGTTGTACATTACTATAGGTACTTAAGTTAATACCGCCTCCAATACTATTTGCAGTGGAAGCGCCATGGCAATTATTGCAATTTGTTTGGAGTAAAATAGCAACATGGCTAGCATAAGTTATTTGTGCAGTATCACATAGGATACTAGCTGAAAAAGGATAAACAATATCCGCTTTATCATAATAACATGAATTAAATAACACAACTATTATAATTGAAAAAAACAAGAACGATATATTTTTATTGATTTTTGGCATTGACTTCTAATTATTTGATTTTCCTTGTTTAATCCATTCTGAAATTTTACTAATATCACAGTTGCTTAATGATATGTTCGCCGTTGGCATTGGCGCATAACCTGAAGCATGTGTGATAGATCCAATAATTCTAGCACTTACTGCAATAGTCCCTGCATAGGTTGTCAAATTTATTCCAGCAGAAGGTGCTACAGCATTATGACATCCATTACAATTTGATATAAAAATGGGTAACACATCCTTTGAAAAAGACATATTCGAAATTACACAATTACCCGCAATAGTATTTGTACATGCATTGTTTTTTGCACCTTGTGTTATCCATTTACTGACTAGTTCAATTTGCGTTTGGTTATAGGGAGGGATGGGTGCCATGGGCATTCTATCTTCAGGGTCTTTATCAATTAAAGATTTATATAATTTACTGTTTTTAGGATCTCCTGCTTTCACCGTTTTCATGATATTTACATAATCAGTCATTACAACACCGTCTTTTCTAGTTTTTTCATCATGGCATCCGCTCATTGCGCAAGTTGAAACCAGGAGTGGCAAAATTTGCGAGGCAAAATAGACGGTATCAGGATTGCAAGTGTTTATTCCAGCTGGCGTCAGTATAGGGTTCACTATTTTTGTAGTATCTGTACTTCCAATTGAATCCAAAATAGCAATTTCATGTGAATATGAAAAAATGAAAAAAAGAACAGAAAAAATGAAAAATACTTGTTTTTTATAGTGCCTCATATTTGCAAGGTACGACATATAAAAATTGAAGAAAAATATGAATGACTTATTGTAATAACTTTAACTTTGCAAATGATATATATCAGTAAAACCAAATTCAAACCATGAAAACAACAAAAATTATTTACTGGATAAGCACAGGTATTATTTGTTTATTCTCATTAGGCGCTATTCAAATGAATTCTCCAATGGCAATTGAAGGCGCAAACCATTTACTTATACCACGCTACTTGGGTCTTGAAGTGAGTATTGGTCAGTTAATAGGTTTAGTACTTTTAATAGTACCGGCTGTTCCTGCTCGTTTTAAAGAATGGGCCTATGTAGGTTATGGCATTATGTATATCACAGCCTTGGTAGCGCACATAGCAGTAGGTGACGCCTTTATACCATTTGGTATTATGTCTGTCATTTTCTTTGGGCTACTTCTTACTTCTTATATAAGTTTTCATAAATTACAGGAAGCAAAGAAGTAACTAAAACGCTCTTATAGCGCGGACATAGACTGTGGTCCTCTTGTCATAGTTGACCTGATTGCCAGTGTTGAAAAGCTGGGTCCACGCGGCGAAGTTGACGATCTCCGTAGAACTCCAATAGTTGAAATTCGCAAAACCCCCAACCACTGATTTTTGTAAATAAAGTAAATTGAGTTCATATTTTGAAGGTAAGTACCAATCACCATATTTTACTCCATCAACAGTTACTGAATACTCATTACAAACCGTTGCAGCAAATGCATTGCCATCTACAGCTCCTTGATTTGCAATAATTATTGCAGTATTTTTTAATCCAGCCCCAACCCCATCTGCCCTTGCTCTTGTATTTGTATTTGAACCACCATACCACCTAATTCCTCTACTTTGATCAGATGTTGCAGCTATTAAACCATGTTTACCATTATCATATACATAAAAAACAATACCTCCTCCAAATGATTCACCAATATAGTGGGTACCCGTTAATTCTGACACATTCGTCCAAGTTAAAGTACCAGCAGATGAAGTGGTTAAAACCTGCCCACTTAATCCTGCAGTCTTTAAACCAGTTCCTCCATGTGTTATATCTATAGTAGTGGCACTCCAAACACCGCTTGTAATAGTGCCTACTGTATTTAAATTAGATAAACTAGTTAATGTTGTATTACTAGTGGCAGTAATATTACCCGCATAAATTGCAGTTGCAGCATTACCTGTTGTGTTTTGATTAAGTATTGGAAAATTATTTAAACCTGCTGCACTTCCTGTAGGAGTTAATTTTGTAAGCAAAGCAGAATCGGTATAAGTTTGCTTAGTGTATTTCATGGTATCCGATGCGCCTAATAAACTAGCTATTTGTTTTTTTAAATAATTACTATCTAAATTATAAGACATTTTAGCATAAGGTGCTAACATAGCAGCAGTATCCTTGGTCGCTAATTTAGTATCAATAGTAGTTGATAAAATTTGAACAGTTTTCCCTTTAGCATAAGGTTCAAGCATTTTAGTTGTATCTGAAGTGTTTAATTTCTCATTAATATTGGCAGTATTTGCTGAATACAAAGCAAATGGTACGGTACCGAAAATAGTAGTGCCTATATCCACCCACTCTTTAGTATAATCCCAGCCAGCACCAACAGTCACAGGTGTAATTACAATTTTTAAATTTAAATAATAAGGGCCCTTAGACCAATCTATAGTACTTAAGCCTGTAACGGTACCACCTACTCTTGCACCACTACCAACTAAAATACTAAATATACCATATGCATCGGTAAAGGTTTGATGCTCTTCTGTTAAAACTATAGTGCCCGTTGTTGTTGATTGAATAATATTAGTTTGTACATATATTTTTCTGTCTTTAGCAGGGTTCGCATTTCTATCTCTTGCAATAGCTTGAAAAAATATTCCAGATTGCGCAATTGCATGTGACGTTATAAAAAATATTAAAATTAAAATAAATAATTTTTTCATAAAATGAAATTACAACAGATTGTAATAATTTCTTCTTAAACTAATTTAATATTTTTATATCGAATACTTACATAGAAATTTTTCAGGCATCAAATGCCGTAAAATAAAATAAGAAAAAGAAACTTAAAGTATAAGCTCCTTTTTCTTAGAATAAAGTTTAAACTAAATTAAAAAACTACTTCTTTACAATAGTTGTAGTAGGTGTATATAAACCACCAGTCAAAATATTAATTAGGCCATCTACTACAGTGTGTGAAATAGTTACTTGATAGTTTTTAGCATCGCCAGCCATTTGAGTAGGATTGGCAGTTTTAATAGGCGCTAAGCCAGCAACTAAATAATGATTTTTTTCCATAATGGTTTCACCAGTCTGAGAACCACTGCCTACTGCATAAGAAACTGTATAGCAAGAAGCCATACTTAAGCTTAATAAACATACCAATGCAAAAGAAAGAAACTTATTTTTCATATGATTATAATTTATGCCTACTCTAGAATACAGTTTTCGGCTTCCCTGTGATTAAAATTGTTAAAATAAAAATACAATTTTTAAAAATAGCTGGAAGTTAAACTAATTTAATATTTTATTTAAAATGAAAAATATTAAACTATTTTAATAATATATTATTTTATTAAAATATAATTATAAAATTTTCTAAGTAGCTATATTATTCTAACCCTCAAAAAAATTAATACCCAAAGCTTATGAAATGGGCAATAGATACCGACTCTCCAATAACTCCAGTCCGTTGTATTGCTCTAGCCTCCCTCGCTATTAAAAGCATAGGGGCTAAGTGTTTGAGCATTTGTTGTAGGGGAAAATAAAAATGTAACTACTATAATTATACTAAGCTTGTTTATAAACCTCATACAATTCGATTAAATTTGATGTCATTGTTTTATTAAAAATAGATTTCTTGATAGTCGAAACAGTATTGCATTTTATATTTAATAATTCTGCAATCTTATTGGTGCAATTACCCATTAACAATAAATTACAAACTTCAATTTCTCTTTTAGATAATTTGATCATACTAGTATCCATAGTAAATTCCATTTTTAATAATTTATTGCTGATTTAAATTAATGAGTTGTCTTACCGAAGGCATTAACACTAAACGTATTCGTCGGTTATTAGAACGTCCAGCCTTGGTATTATTACTATCCATAGGCAGGTATTGACTGCGTCCTGCTGCAATCATCCTTTTAGGATCTATCTTATACTTGGTTTGTAAAGCTTTTGCTACTGCAGATGCTCTATTCACACTTAAATTCCAGTTATCCGTTTTGCTATTGCGCTTAAATACTTTATTATCGGTATGTCCTTCGATTAAAAAATATAGATCTGGCTGCGCTTCTAATAATTTAGCAATCCCCCCCAGCATTTGAATTGACTTTTTATTGAGTGTAGCACTTCCACTAGCAAACATGATATTGGATGGGATATCTACAAATACAAAGCCTTTGTTTAATTTAATATCTCCCTCATTGATGGCATATTTTTTCAGGTCAGCCTTAAACCCTTCTAGCCAAGCATTCTTTACTCCGATAGCAATTTTTCCTGCTTTAATTGTAGCCAATTCAGACTCAGTTAACAATGCATTGCTAAGTATTTGGTTTAAGAATACATCCCCATCAGTTTCAACAGGGATGGATAATGCCAAACTGCGATTGCGATAATAGCTAACACTATCATTTAAATGATTGACATTCGCTTTTAATGCACTTAGGCTAGCACTAAAATTAGCCACGGTGTCTGTAAACTTAGTTTTTAAGGTATCATACTTTTTAGTAAGTAAAGTATTAGCATCTAAAGACTCACTAAGTTTACCCGGAGGCACACAAGAAGCAAGAGAGGCAATAATGGTGAAGGGTATTAGGTATTTTTTCATAGAATATTTAGTAAAGTCTAAAATCCAAATTTTGATTTTTCTTTATTATAAATTGATGCGATTTCATCACTAGATAAAGCCTTGCTATACATTAACACCTCTGCAATTGTGCCTTTAAATAGATTAGATGCCACATTGCTTGCAGAAGCTATTGTTAAATATGTTGGTTGTGTAGCTAAATTTATTAAACTACCTTGTACAGTTCCTATTAAGGCGCCATTTATATAAAAAGAAACTATGCCAGCAGAGTTCAAAGTAACAGCTACATGGAAATAAATATTATCTGTCATAGTAAAGGAAGGAGAGCTGACCTTTGTACCTCCAGAAACACAATAAAATCCTAGCGTTTTACCTTCAAGCTCAAAGCCTATTCCTTTAAAAAGAATACTTTGCCTTGCACTATTTGTGCTTAAATCTTTCGGTTTTATCCAGCCGGCAATAGTAATTTGTCCATTTATATAGTTATTTGTTGCATTAGGAATATTTACATATTGAGTACTACCATTAAAATCCAATGCTCCATTAATATATGTTGGTGCATTTACGATACTGCCATGATTGCCTTTGCCACTTATGTCAGTCCAAGTTGTATTTGCCCCAAATGGTGAAGATGAAGACCATTCTGCAGCTGCATTATTGGTTAACGTATAATTTCCACTAGCATCTGTAAGGAAATCCGAACTGCTATTTGTTTTCAATAATAATTTTGTATTGGTAACAACACCCAATTGCTCTGTTGGTACTGTAATTGAACTTATAGTAGGATCATACACATTTGAACCAACTACAACTCTAAGCTGAGATAAATTTCCCTTTAAATAATTGCCATTATTAGCAAATCTTGATATATATATTGTATTTCCATAATAATTTAAATTTGAGGCTGCACTAAATATTCCTTTCCTACTTCCATTTACAAAGACAGCTTCATCCCCATTAGTATTTCTAGTAGCTACAATATGATACCAAGTATTTTCATTTATTGTTGCATTGTAATTATGAGCAGAAACACCAGCGGCATCTATTGCTATATAATCAGAATTAACTATCAAACTTAAACCCGGCGAACTATTAATTGATCCAATAATAGTTGCTCTAGAAGGAGCAGTAGTTGGAAAATAAACAAATGCTTCCACCGTGTATGCTCCTGTACCAAACACAATTGAAGGACTAAGATCCAAGTATTTATTGGCTAATAATAATGTACTTCCTCCAGAAGGAGGCCTAAATGATTCAACAAGAGAAGCATCTAGTCGTAAGTTTAAACCATTTGAAGTTATGTAAGGAGACCTTTTAGACTTTGCTGTCGCATTAGGACTAATTGTATTCGGGGATGATGAAATATCTTCTAAGTACTTACTACCAAAGCCATAAATCGTATTCATTAACAACTTGGTATTTGTCACATTAGTTGGGGCAATGGTAGATGGGGTAAAATTTGCAGTATATAATGCGGTACCCTTGACCAACCTTATGTTTGAAATATTTCCTGTATAATTAGATTCATCCGCTCCATTGGTATTAATCCAAAATTGTCCATTTCCAGAAACTCCATGATTCATTTCTGTTGATGTGGATAATGTTTTGGAGGCCTTTTCTATTCCATTTACATATAAACTAATTTTAAGACCATTCCTTACCAAAGCAAGATGTGTCCAAGTATTCAATGGAAGATCTGAAGTTGTGTAAATCTTAAGGTCAGCTGTATTAGTGGAATTAGGTATAATAAATCCAAGAAAATTATCTGTATTGCTTGACGATATAATTCCAATTTGATTACCATTTGATCCATAACCCATACTAATTATTGGAGCATTGTTTGATGAAGAAGAAGCTATAGGATAAGTCCAACATTCCAAAGTAAAATCACTGGTGCCCATAACAAAGTTCGAGGATGCTGCTGCACTTGCATATTTTCCAGGGGCTACCTCAATACTTCCATTAAAGCCAATAGATTCAGTAAAATTAGAGCCTTGAAAACTTGACAAAACAACTTGTGCACTCAAACTTGTGACAAAAAAGTATAAAAGAGTTAGTGTAAATATTTTTTTCATAATTATTGCATATCTCCTCCTGTAATAAAATAATTACTTACGATTGAAATAATAGTAACAATCGCATTTTGACCACCTGTTTTAGTACCTCCACTTCTATTGGTAACAGTAACTGTATTTGCTGGACTCAATGTTACTACACCTACTCCTTTTTGAACAATCATACAATTAAAACCTGAAACTAAACCAGCTGGGACAGTTACTGTAATTGCAGAAGCATTACTTAAAGTAACTACTTTACCATTATCACTTGATTGTAAGGTATAAGTTGTTCCAGTTTGATCATTTAAATTTGCACCAATTGAAGCTGCTCCTAAATTAGACAAAGCAGCGGAGGCTGTAGTTGCATTTGTTCCTCCATTCGCAATTGTCACTGTTCCAGAAATACTACTAGCAGTTGTCGCAGTAGTTGCATTTCCAGTAAGGCTGCCGGTTACATTTCCTGTTAAGTTGGCAGTAATAGTTCCAGCAGAAAAATCGCCACTCGCATCTCTTTTTACAAGTGTGTTTGCAGTATTGCTATTTGTAGCTGCAGTAATTATTGTATTTAATGTTGTAATACTTGAGGTATTAGATGCTACATTATTAGTTAATATTAATTCCGCTGCTCTTGCTGTGGTTGCTTCTGCTGCAATAGCTGAAGTATTTGTAGCTATATTAGTTGTATTAGCAGCCATACTCGTATTTAAATTCCCAATTGCAGTTGTATTTGAAGCTGTGTTGGTGATATTAGAAGTAACGCTACTATTCAAATTCCCAATTGATACTGTATTTGCTGTAATGCTTGCAGTGTTAGCAGTGATATTATTAGTTAATACTAATTCAGCAGCTCTTGCAGTTGTAGCTTCAGCAGTAATTGCTACCGCGTTTGCTGTGATACTTGAAGTATGTGACGCAATATTTGTATTTAAAGAATTTATTGCGGCTGTATTTGCATTTAAATTATTTGTTATAGTTAAATCTGTTGAACTTAAAGACGCAACTTGGTCAAAAAGATAGGTTGTTAAAGAAGTAATACTTGTAGTGTTAGCTGCTATGGTAGTGTTTAAGCTGTCTAAATTACTAATCGCAGTAGTGTTTGCTGTGATACTTGCTGTGTTAGATGTGATATTATTAGTTAGGACTAATTCAGCAGCTCTGGCAGCAGTAGCTTCAGCATTAATGGCATTTGTTACATCAGTAGTATTTGCTTTTAAATTAATGCGGCTTGACAAACTAGTTGTATCAAATGTTTTTGCAGCAAGTTGTGTTGGTGTGATATACTTTGTACTATCCGCAATACTTAATTTAGTCCCTAAAGATGAAGTCAAATTTATTATTTCAGTAGCATTTGCTTTTAAATTAATTCGATTTGATAAACTGGTAGTATCCAACGTAACTCCTCCTCTCCCAGTTGAAAAATTATAACTTGCTAATTGTGATTTAGTCACATAAATAGCACTATCTGCAATATTTAATTTTTTTGAAAATGCAGAGTCCGTAAATTTTTGTTTGGTATAATTAATTGTATCTGAAATATTTAACTTTTTAGCAATAGCAGAATCCGTATACTTTTGTTTGGTGTAATAAATTGTATCCGCAATAGATAATTTAGTCGCTAACTGTGATTTGAAAAAACTTGAATCTATTGTATACGCAGCCTTAGCATAAGGAGCCAGCATGGTCAAAGTATCTGCTGCGGTTAACTTACTCGCTACTGCAGTTTCTAATGATTGAACCTTTATTGCTTTAGCATATACCTTTAACATTGTGGTTGTATCTGATACATTTAGTTTATCATCCACTTTAGCAGAACTTGCTGAATACAAAGCAAAAGGCACCGCACCAAAACTAGTGGTACCCATATCCACCCACTCTTTGCTATAATCCCAATTACTATTTCCTCCTATTGGTGTAATAGCCACTTTTAAGTTTAAATAAAACGGACCCTTTGACCAATCTATCGTTGTTAAGCTTGAGGCAGTCCCTCCTACTCTTACTCCATTGCCTAAACTAATACTAAAAACACCGGTAGCATCGGTATTGGCTTGATGCTCCTCCGTTAATACTTTAGTACCTGTGGGTGTAGTTTGTATAATACTAGATTGAACATAAATTTTTCTGTCCTTTGCAGGATTAGAAAAATTATCTCTAGCTACTGCTTGGAAGAATATACCGTTAGTGGTTTGAGAAAATAAATGATTAGCATTAATGGTTAATACTAATGCAATTAAAATAGTTTTGAATGTAGTAAACTTTTGAATGTTCATATTTGAAGGATGGGATGTCATAATTATGATTGTATGAATATTGTATTCATTAGTTGGCTTTAATAAATTTTAAAGCATCGGTATATTTTTCTGATTCTATTTGTATGATATAACTGCCAGCAATTAAACTGCTAAAATCCATTCCCTTACCTTGGAAGATTTCATAGCCTGTAGCTTTGGCACTGCTAATTTTAAAACCTTCAGAGTTCCATACCGATATTGTAAATTGATCCGCTAACGGAGGTGTATTGATGAATTTTATCTTGGTGCTCGCACCCACCGGATTGGGGTAAAGTTTTATGCCTAAACTATTAAAAATGGTATTCACTTCACAGTTAATAGCAAAATTGCCTGTTCCTCTATCTCCTGTTAATACAGCTGTGCCGTTTTGTACATTTAAACAAGTAGCGCTGCTACTAAATGTAACAGCCATGCTATTGTTGGACATATTTTGTAATCCGCCCACACTACTCATAATAAATGCCCCAGTAAGTTGCTGGGCTTGTATACTTTGGGGGAAGGCTATTACAAATAATAAAATATTTGTAATGAGTAAGCTATATTTAAAATTTCGATTCATACTTATCTTTTTTTACTTAATAGTGAAGTATAATTTAGTAGCAGGGCCGGAAACTAGTTTTGATAAAATCATATTAGTTTCACCCACTGAAATAATATTATAAATAACTTCAAAGGGGTTGCCATTGCTTGTTTTTAGTTGCATATGTATTTGAGACTGACCATTAATTAGTTCAACTGTATAAGTACCGGTTATGCCATCTGAGTCCTTGGTATCTCCATTTTTTAAATAAGTAATAAAGTAGGTCGACTG
>Ga0315899_10001803_pt1 | contig 24191 bp, 10 predicted proteins | sample LakEriMetagenome_2_FD_203518 | JGI IMG/M metagenome (GOLD analysis project Ga0315899, IMG submission 203518) | Freshwater fungal communities from buoy surface, Lake Erie, Ohio, United States - Buoy 4 MA112 | ecosystem: Environmental > Aquatic > Freshwater > Lake | place: USA: Lake Erie, Ohio... | reverse complement strand
AACGCTTGAATGATCTGATGGGGACATCAGGTCTGCTCATGAGCCAGACCGAGAGCTCGCAAAGACAGATCAAGCGTTACGAAACAGATCTTGCAAATTTAGAAAAGCGGATGGAGACCTTGCTGGCGCGCTACACCAAGCAGTTCTCCATCATGGATGACATGGTGGGTAACAGTAACAGCATGCGTACTTACCTCAAGAATCAATTTGCTGCTATGTCCGGGAGTAATAGTGGCTAAACCGTAACGTCATCCAAAAAGATTTTTTTCACCCACCCCTAAAGTTTTCAAATCGTCTGTCGAATCCACATTCGAAGAGCGGCAAATCCATGCCGCTTGCCGATTTGATACTTTTAGTGAGGTGGTCGCATGACACCGTCCATTACGACAGCAAGTCCACAGCAGGGTGCCAGTACTACTCCTGCTCCCGCTCCCGCGCCTGCAGGTAACACAAATGCGCCCGCGCCTGATGCCCTGCAAGCGAGCGCCAAAGTTGCGCTGCCCGCGGCGACTGTTACGCCCCCGAAAAAAACCTCAGTCGACCTTGAGGCAGGGATTCGCAAGATTCAAGACATCGTTGAGCGCATGAACGAAGAAATGAAGTCTAACCAGCGCGGCCTTAGTTTTTCATTTGATCGAACGATAAATACCCATGTGGTGACAGTGAAGAGCGCTGATTCAGGTGAGGTGATTCGCCAAATTCCAACCGAGACCGTGATTCGAGTGGCTCACAATATCGAGAAGCTCAAAGGGCTTTTATTCGACGGAAAGAATTAAGCTAGTAATCCACGGCCGCTGGATTGTCGGTAACGGAGACTTTTTAACTATCTGCTGACCCTCTACTACCTAGCCAAAAAGATACTCCAAAGACTTCATACGAGTCACCTTCATCCTCTCAAAGCGGCAAACAATTGCCGCCCTGACGCCTTTTTTTTCTTCTGGCGCCATTACCAGCAGTAAATCGGTCGCCGAGACTAAAGTTTACGACGTTACTTACGATCTTCAGGACATCGGCTAAGGCCGTATTGATCGATGTATTCACTGGAAAAGGAGCATCACCATGTCCGTGATCAACACCAACCTGAAGTCCTTGCAGGCACAGGACGCGTTGAATATCAACAACCGTTCACTGTCCAAGGCAATGCAGCGCCTTTCCACCGGCAGTCGCATTAATTCCGCTGCTGATGACGCAGCTGGCCTGAGTATTTCGTCGCGCATGGATTCTCAGATCCGTGGTCTAAACATGGCGATCAAGAACGCCAATGATGGGATGTCGCTAGTCCAAACGGCCGAAGGTGCGATGGATGAAGTGACCAACATCCTGCAGCGCATGCGCGAACTGGCCGTTCAATCCGCCTCCGATACCAATAGCGCGGAAGATCGTACTAACCTCAACCAAGAAATTGAGCAGTTATCCACTGAGATTGATCGCATTTCTAATACCACCCAGTTCAACAACATGAACGTATTGGACGGTTCATTTGCTGGCAAGGTGTTCCAGATTGGTGCCAATGCCAACCAGACTATGGGTCTGAGTATCGGTAGCATGAACTCCCGCGTGCTCGGTGTGGCCGCTAGCACTACCACGATGGCATCAGCGACGCCGGGTACTAACCCGGCGGGTGAAGTCAATGGTATTACCGCCCAGGGTGTAGCGCCGGAGGAGACGGTAGTGAAGCTGGAGTTCCATAGTTCGGGTATTTACAACTTTGGTCTCAAAGACAGTGTGACGGGCCTGGAGATGACCACGGCCAATATGGCTAGCATGACGGTTGATCTGACCAGCCAACTCAGTAAGGATTATTTTGTTGAGCGTATCAACGAGGCGCTACAAGATGCGCAGGGTGACACGACGGTCACTGGCTCGCGCGTTTGGACATCGACGACTACGCTGGATCTGACCGATACGGCGAATCTGCAGAAGATGAAGTTTTCGATCAGTGTGGATGGTGAGCAGGTTGATATCGATGTGACGCAGGCCTTGCTGGGTGCGCACCCGGCGTCGGGTACGGCGATCGCGCGAGACGAAGCGATCAGTGCGGTTGAGGCGGCATTGCAGTTGGCCTTCGATGACAATCTGAACGTATCGGCTGCAGCGACCGGCTACATCAAGATTGAGGATGCGCAGGGTCGCCGTATTGAGGTCATGCAAGGCGCTGGCGACGGATTCATTTTTGGTACGGATGTTGAGAATGGTGGTGGCCTGCTGGCGCGCGAGACGGCACGTAATCCGATCTCGGTGGCTTGGGATGGCGACAGTAACAATCTGATCGTCTCTAACAGCATGGGTGGTAAGACCAGCTTGACTGGTTTCTCGTCGGATACTTCGGGTGTCATGTTCAATGTGATCAATGACAGCCAGGTAGATGGTTTGTTCGAGCCGCAGTGGCTGAGCCAGAGTCCGGCTGCGGTGGCGCCATCGATGAGCGCAGTGACCTTCAACGGTAATGTTGAGCCGACTGAGATTTCGTTACGTTTCTCGGATTTAGCCGGTGCATCGGTAGGTGCGACGTCGGCGATATATAGCTTCAAGCTGACTAACGGTAAGGGAGATGTGTACGGTACGTTTAGCGTGAACATGTCGCAGAATTTGACGGATCGTGAGGACACGATTGCTTCAGCCATGCGAGCAGAGCTGACCTCAGCGGTAGCGGCATTGGCTACGTCGGGTGATTCGACCTTCAACGCTGATGAGTTTGAGATCACAGTTGCAGGCGATACGATCCAGATCCGTAACAACTCAGGACGCGCACTGGCGGTGGAAGATTTCTCGTCGAGTGCTGGCTATGTTGTGGTGACGCCGCTGAATGAGCCGGCTTCTTCGGAGGTATTGGCAAGCAGGAACGCCTACTACTCAGAAAACCGCATCAAGGTGAATGCTGGTGCGTTTAACGGGGTGGATTTCGCGGGTCTGGGGACATCGGCCTTCCGTGTGACGGTCAATGGGATTCAGTCTTCAGGCTACCCCACGCTGAGCCTGTCGGCGGGCGGCGATTTGGCGAGTGGTACAGCGCTTGCGTCGGCGATTCAGACCAAAATCCTGGCACAGGATGTATACGCCTTGGTTGGTGGTGCGATTTCGGCCACCGTCAAGGAAGTATTGTCGGCGAACGTGACAGTGTCATGGGATGAGGAGAACTCTGAGATTGTCATTCGTGATGCGAATGGTCGCTCGATTGGGTTTGGCTGGGCTGCATCAGCGCAGGGTGGATTGGTGTTCACCCAGAACTTCAACGTGGGTAACTCGAATCAGGGCATTGCTACGAAGCTGGATTCGCAGATTGCGCAGGGCGATGTGTATGAAGCGACCCGTGTGACGATGACGTTTGATTCGGATGTATCAGGGTTTAACTTCAAGCTTAACGGTACGGCGTTAGATAGTAGTGCAGGTGCTACGGTACTGTGGGATGCGACTGAGCCGTTTGAAGGTAGCGACCTGAAGACCAAGCTGGATGCGATGATGGTGAAGTTGAACGCTGATCATCCGCGTACGGTATTCGAGTACTCAGTGAGTGGTCGGTCGATTACCTTCTTGCAGCGTGATGGTGGGCCATTGGAGTTTGGTAGCTACACGACGGACGATGATACGCCGTATGTGAAGGCCTCGCTGACACCGGCGGATGGGCAGGGCGAAGCGACAACGCTGGCGTACTACGGTCATAACACGACGGATGATGCGACTGCGGCGGGCACTTTGGCGGTCACGACGAGTGCGACGTTGAACTTGGAGGGTGACGACATCTACTCGCTGACGGTATCGGATGGTACGAAGAGCTACTCACTGTCGAGCACGGTGCTGGATATCAGCGACAATGACAGCGTCAACAACTTCCTGAAGAAGTTGGAGAACACGCTGGATGGCTCGAGCATCACTGCCAGCATGGACACCAATGGCAATGTGTACTTCAGCCGTGCGGATGGTGGCAAGCTGGTACTTGAGTCGTTCGCCTCGGCAACCGGCCGTAAAGGAACCTGGACGCCGGGTGATGGGCAGGGCGATGCGATTGCGCTGTCCGGCAGCGGAGCGGTGTCCGGCACGACGGTGTCTGGTGCTAGCCCAACCCAATCCGGTAGCGCTGGCGCCACGTCGGTCAAGCAGATCAGCATTGCAACGCAGGACGGTGCAACCAAGGCACTGTCGGTGATTGACAAGGCGATCAGCTACGTGAACACTGAGCGTTCCAAATTGGGTGCGGTGGTCAACCGCCTGACCCATACGGTGGATAACCTGGCCAATATCGTGACCAATACCGAGGCATCACGTAGCCGGATCAAGGATACGGATTACGCTTCCGAGACTGCGGAACTGGCCCGTACCCAGATCATCCAGCAAGCTGCAACGGCGATGCTGGCGCAGGCCAACCAGGCGCCCCAGAGCGTTCTGGCCCTGTTGCGGTAAGGGGTAGCGGTCGAATTGGCAAGGCGTGTCAAAGTGATCTGATTGACAGCAGCTTTGCCCAACAAACACCCGGCCACCGGCCGGGTGTTTGTGTTTGTGATTAGCGCAGATTCATGAAATGGACGTTACTGTCGACTATTACGGAAGCCCGGGAATTCTGGGGATCTATCTTTCGAGGTCAGTATGGCAGCCCGACGAACCAATGTATTGCGACTCCCGCCCGCACGAGCATCGCATCGTGCTGACCTAGGCGTTGAGGAGTTGGGGGCGCTGATTGCCAAAGCTGAAAGATTTCAGCAGCAGGGGCACACTGTTAAGGCAATCGAGGCTTACCGCGAATGGATTAGCTGTGGTAAGCGGCCAATGGCGCACGCCGCGCTATTCAACTTGGGCGTATTGCTATCCTCTGCCGGACGATACGAGGACGCCATTGCTGCCTACCAACAAGCGATTGAACTGACTGGCGATTTTCTCGAGCCACGAATTAATCTTGGCACTTTGTTAGAGATTCAGGGTAGGCCACAGGAGGCAATTGCGGTCTGGTCAGCGACATCGGACCTAGACATCAAAGCAAATCCGCACCGCCAGGCGCTGCAGATACAGGCTTTGAATAACATGGGGCGCCTTCACGAAATCTGCCGCCAATATCCGGAGGCAGAGGCCGCACTTGCCAGGAGTCTTGATCTCAAGCCGCAGCAACCTGATGTCATACAACATTGGGTGCACCTGCGGCAGAAGCAATGCAAATGGCCTGTCATTCAGCCAATCGCTGGTCTAAGTGCTGCGGAGCTGATTGAGAGTGCATCACCACTCGCCATGCTGGCTCACACTGACGACCCTGCGATACAACTACTCGCTTCAAATAACTTTGCGCGCCGTAAATTACCTCAGCTATCGACAACTCTGTGCAAGCCGCTGGCGCGCCCTGATGGGCGCTTACGGATCGGCTACTTGTCTGGTGACCTATGCGTTCATGCTGTTGGACTACTCATGGCGGATGTGATCGAGCAGCATGATCGTGAGCGCTTCGAAATTTTTGCGTTTGATTGGAGCCACGACGATGGCTCAGCTTATCAGGAGCGGTTACGTGCGGCATTTGATCATCGGCATCAACTCCGAGGGCTACCCGATGAGGCGGCCGCCCGACTCATTGCAGAGTGTGGCATCGATATTCTGATTGATTTGCAGGGGCTAAGTAGCGGTGCACGACCTGGCATTCTTGCCATGAGACCCGCGCCTGTACAGATTGGATGGTTGGGCTTCATTGGTACTTCAGCCATGCCGTGGATCGATTATGTCATTGCTGACCGGTTCTCTGCCACGCGCGAGATGGAGGAATTTTTTACAGAGAAGATTCTGCCGATGGATGTCCCTTTGTTGCCGTGGGATCTGCGCCGGGAGTCGGGAACGACTATGACACGTTCGGCGCAAGGCTTACCGGAAGATAAATTCGTTTTTGCATCATTCAATAATGCGTATAAGCTGAATCCACGGATGTTTGCATGCTGGATGAATATTTTGCAGCAAGTGCCTAATTCAGTTCTTTGGTTACTCGATGAAAATCCATCAGCGACTATTAATTTGCAACAAGAGGCGATTCGCGCAGGCGTAGACGCAAACCGGCTGATTTTTTCACCAAGAACCGGTTTTGCTGATTTTATTGGTCGGCTCCAGCTGGCTGATCTGTTTCTTGATAATCATCCGTACAACGCTGGCTCGACAGCACGTGATGCCATGTACGCTGGCCTACCGATGCTGACGCTATCTGGACGGAGTATGGTGTCACGCATGGCAGGCAGCTTACTGATTCATGCGGGACTACCAGAGCTCGTCACGTTCACTCACGCGTCTTACGTCGATACGGCAGTCGCATTGGCAAGTGACTCTCAAAAATTAACTCAGTGTCGGAAAAAGCTTGCGGAGCACCGCGACTTTGAGGCGGTGAATAGTACCCAGTCTCGCGCTCAGGTAAGGGCACTAGAAGCAGCGCTTACCCAAGCCATTGCTCATGATGGCGAAATTGCCCCGTTAAATTGGGCGCATGAGATCGAACGTGCGATCAATCAAGAAAAGCAGTCGTCAGCTATTAATCGTGACGATGAGCCGAGCCAGGATAGCGATCGTGTCAGGCTATATCAGGTAGCTTACTCACCCGATACAATCTCCCAGATACATGCGCCGGTAAGAGTGTTGAATAATGTAGCGAATCCCCGACCCGACTGGCGTGAGGCCTGGCCTATTCGCCAGTTTTTACGCAACTCGTCACTCGACGAGAATCTTTTTTACGGGTTCTTATCGCCACGCTTCTCAGAAAAAACGGGCCTTTCTACAGATGAAGTCGTGCGCTTTGCAGAAGCGCAGACAGATGATGTAGATGTTCTGATCTTTAGCCCACAAGCTGATATGGGCGCATTTTTTCTCAACGTATTTGAACAGGCCGAGGCTTTTGACCCTGGCTTCTCGATTACAGCCCAGGCGTTCTTTGATCAGATCAAGCGACCTGTCGCGATCGACCAGTTAGTGATGGATAGTCGTCATATCGTATTCAGTAATTATTTATTGGCTAAACCGAGATTTTGGCGTGAATGGTTAGCGTTGAATGAGGAATTATTTTCTATTTGCGAGCAAGTAGAGGATTGTCAACTACGCTCAGAATTACTAAAGTCGACCGATTATCTTGACGGAGTTCAAAGGAAGGTATTTCTTTCGGAGCGGATCGCTTCCGTGATTTTATGCGTTGACAATCAATTTAAGTCAGTACCCCATCCGAAACTTGTATCGTCACGATCAGCCACCAAACTCGGTGGATTAATTGATGAGGCAATCTTTAGTGATGCGTTAAAGGCCGCTATGCGAGCAACCGGACGTCAAGAATTCAGGGGTGCTTTTGCGCGCTTACGCGACCGGATTATCCAAGAGCATCTTGGTGTTCAGCCTCAATAAATACAACTGAGCGCTAGCTGATGATTTCCCTGACCCCCTCTCAAATTAGCCAGCTCACCACGCGCCAAGTATCTGCGTGGAGTACGGCTGATGTCGCCTCGCTGACGACAGCGCAGGTGAGAGCACTCAATAGCAGTCAGATTGCTGCTCTGTCAGGGGAACAGGTTGCGGCGATTGCTCAGGATGATGTCGTCAGCCTGACGTCGACTCAGATTCAGGCGTTTTCCCGCTTGCAGCTTGCTGCGATGGGTACTGCACAGCTGAACGCACTAAGAACATCGCAAGTATCGGCATTAAATAGCGGGCAGTTAGATTCACTGTCGAGCGCACAGATAAAATCTTTTACAACGGATCAGATCCGCTCGTTAAAAAATGCGCTGATCACCGCTTTGAGTACAAGTCAGGTGATGTCACTCGAATCCGATCAGGTGCGCGCGTTGATGACTGGTCAAATCAGTGCGATGGAGACTCGCGACATCGCGGTGTTGACGAGTGAACAACTTGCTGCGATGGGATCTGGTCAGCTGGCGGTATTGAGTTCGGCACAAGTTGCTGCCATGTCTGCCACCCAGATTGCTGCGATCGACGCTGGTGACCTTGCTGGCTGGGGTACGGCGCAGATGCAGGTGCTATCCTCTTCCCAGGTCAGGGCATTGGGTTCCGATCAGCTCCGCGCATTAACCAGTCGGCAGATTGGTGCCATGACGACCCGTCAGGTGACGATTTTGACTGATAGTCAATTTGGCGCACTGAGTAGTACACAGGTACGCGCATTCACGACTGCACAGATCGCTGCATTTTCTAGCAATCAGCTGGCTGTGTTGACGTCTGGCCAATTACAGGCAATGGCCACCAACCAGATTGCGAACATCCGGGCGCGGGATGTGCCGGCAATGAGCACGGCACAGGTGGCTTCATTACTTCCATCGCAATGGAAGGCCATGACCACCGGGCAGCTCACCTACCTCACCAGTGAGCAAATAGCGGCAGTTGGTGCGGAAGCGCTGCAAGCACTGAGTAGCACGCAGATTCAAAGCCTGACCTCTGCTCAGCTCGCCACTTTGTCATCGACCCAGATCGGCGCCCTAAAGAAAGAACAGGTTACAAGTCTCAGTACAACACAGATCAGGGCATTGTCGGCAGCACAGCTGGGCGGCTTGACCACAATACAGATTGCTGCCCTGTCGACCACACAGGTACAGGCGCTACAAACGACACAGCTTCAGGCGCTGGATGATGCTCAGATTGCTTCGCTGACGAGCGCTCAGATTCAGGCTTTATCAACCACGCAAGTAGGCTCGCTCAGATCGACGCAAGTCGCAGCGATCGAAGTGCGCGACTTCAAGCTGATGTCGACCCAGCAGATTGCGCAACTCAGTGCCTTACAGTTAGCTGGCCTGGGTAACGATCAGTTAGCCATGTTATCGACTGATCAGATCCGGGCTCTTAACGCTGACAGTCTGTCTGGCCTGGGTACGATGCAGGCTGCTGCATTAAAAACCACGCAACTGAATGCACTCACGACTACGCAAGTCAGTAAATTATCGCCAGCACAGATTTCTGCGCTGAGTGGCGATCAGATCAAGGGGTTCTCAATTTCTCAATTGGCAGTACTGTCGAGCGACCAGATTGCTGCTCTGACCAGCACACAGGTCACAGCAATGTCCTCAAGCCAGCTATCTGCCCTGAGTACATCTCAAGTTACTCGGCTTTCTTCGACGCAGGTTGCTGCTGTTGAGAGCAGAGATCTAAGTACGCTTTCGACGGGTCAGGTTGCTGTGCTGGCGGCAGCACAGGCTGCTGCGCTGGATGCCGCACAGGTAGCAGCCATGACAACAGCGCAGATACGTGCGCTAACCACTGCGGCTCTACAGGGCTGGACGGCTACCCAATTGCAGGCGCTCAAATCGTCACAGCTAGCGGCGCTTGATACTGACCAGATTACTGCACTAAAGACTTCCCAGATTTCGACATTCAGCACGGCGCAGATCAGTACGTTGAGTACGGAACAGTTGCGTGCCTTTTCCACTGCACAGATTCGTGCGATCACAACCGGACAGGTAGCTGCTTTGGCGAGCTCGCAGATAGCGGCTCTCAAGACTGAGCAAGTTTCTTCACTCGCCACTACACAAATAGCTTCACTGGAGACGCAGGATATTTCGGCAATGACACCGACGCAAGTCGCTGCGCTTACATCGGCACAATTTGCTGCGCTGTCATCCACACAAATTTCGGCATTACGCGTTGGGCAGATACCGTCGATCACTCCAACCGCAATTACGGCGCTGAGCACGACGCAGCTCCAGGGTTTCTCCAGTCTACATGTCGCTCAGTGGACCACTGCGCAGATGGCTGCCCTGAGTACGGCCCAAGTCACCTCGCTTCAGACCGACCGGATCAGCGTGTTATCCAGTAATCAGCTCGTGGCTATGACGACGGCCCTGCTCGGCGCACTGGGGTCTGCTCAGGTGAAGGCATTGCAAACCCAGCAAGTGCGTGCTTTAAATGAGCAACAGCTTGCATCGCTAAGTACTTCTCAGATTTCCTGGCTGGAGGCACGTGATGTCGCTGCGATGAGCACTGACCAGATCAGTGCACTGACATCTGCTCAAGTGGCTGCGCTAGCAACTGATCAGGCCGTTGCATTAACTACCGCACAAATAGAATCCATTGAAACAGCCGATATCGCGGCGCTATCCACTGCGAATCTGCAGGTTCTTTCACGTAGCCAGATAGCAGCATTCACCTCCGCACAAGGTAGGGCATTCAGCACCAGCCAGATAGCGGCGCTTCGAACAACGCAAATACCGAATTTAGCGCCGACGGTTATTGCTGCGCTTTCTACAGCGCAGATAAACACACTATCGGCTGACCAAATAGCTGCATTGAATAGCAGCCAGACAGCAGGACTGACGACCGAGCAGGTTGCATCAATGACGACTGCGCAAATTGCCGCTATTGAGGCGCGCGATATGGCGGCAATGGCTGCCAACCGTATGACTGCTCTCCGGTCGGACCAGGTAGGTGCTTTGACCACTGCCCAGGTAAAACTTCTCAGCAGCAGCCAGCTAAACGCATTGGATGCCTCCGATATACCCTACCTTGGCACCGCGCAAGTGCAAGCTCTGGGCACCGAACAGATTTCGGCTTTGACAACTGCGCGAATTCAGGCGCTGACCACCGTACAGGTTGGTAGTATGACGGCGGCTCAGGTAGCAAGCTTGACTACAAACCAGGTTTCAGCGCTCACCGAACAGCAGGTATCAGCATTGACGACATCACATGTCGTTGCACTTTCAAGCAGTCAGTTGGCGGCAATGTCCAACGAACAGTTTTCTTCATTCAACGCCTCCCAGTTACAAGCCATCGAAGTGCGAGATGTTGACGCTTTGCAGACCGGCCAGCTGGCTGCGCTTTCGTCCGTTCAAGTTGGTGCCTTGCGTACTGCCCAATTGGCAAGCTTGACTACAACACAGCTGCGAGCGATCGATGCGCTGGATATCCCCGCATGGAGACCCGTTCAGATTCAGAGCCTGACAACAACCCAAATTGCTGCGTTAACGACTGATCAGGTGTCAGCCCTGACCACAGAGCAGGTCAGCAGCTTGAAGGTCGGACAGATCGGCAGCCTGACGAGCGCACAAATACAGACGTTAGATACGTCGCAGGTCGTCGCACTCACCACCGGGCAAGTAAAAGCGATGTCGGGTACTCAGCTTTCGAAGCTGACGTTGGAGCAGTTGGCCGTTATGTCTACGGACCAGATCGTAGCCATTGAGACCCGTGATATGGCCAGCCTCACTACCGCACAGGTTGTGGGCCTGTCCAGTCAACAAATAGCAGCATTAACGACGAACCAGCTGACCGCGCTATCTACGGCACAGGTAGCAGCGATTGAAGCTAGTGATTTGGGTGCCTTGTCCAGTACGCAGTTGCGCTCGCTGAGTACAGCGCAGATACGCGCATTAACTACTGACCAGTTAACGTCCGTGACGACTACGCAAATTCGATCATTACGAGAGGCGCAAATTGCTGCTCTAAGTACCGATCAGTTAACAAGGGTTACCACAGCGCAAATCGCAGCACTGACAACATCGCAGATTGTCGCCTTGACCACAGACCAGGCAGCGGCATTGACCAGCGACCAGATAGTTGCATTCACAACGGGTCAGGTCGCTGCGCTTGAGACTCGCGATTTGGTGAATCTAACGACTGAAAATATTGAGGCGCTCGGATCGCAGCAGGTGGCAGCACTCACCACGCAACAGATTGCAGCGATCAGCACCGATCAGTTTGTAGCAATCGAACCGCGCGACCTGGCTGCATTGAGTACGGCACAGATGGTAGCGATCACTACATCGCAACTCAGCGAGATGACAACTGACCAGTTGACAGGGCTCAGTACAATACAGATGGCCAGCCTAACAAGCTCGCAAATCGGTGCGCTCACCACTGAGCATATCGGCGCCATGCTTAGCGTGCAGCTTGCCAGCCTGACCACTGGCCAGATAGTAGCGTTGTCAAGCGACCAGCTGCCTGCTATTCCTACCGATATTCTGCCGGCGCTGACAACGGCCCAAGTCAGGGCGATTGAGATCGGCGATATCGCATCGCTGGGAACGGCTCAGATTGAAGCGATGACGTCACGCCAGATTGCCGCGTTCTCTACAGCGCAATTCGCTGCCTTGCAGACTGACCAAATCGTGGCAGTAGAATCTCAGGATCTGGCGGCGATAGGCACTGCCTTGATCGCTGCGCTAACAAGTGATCAGGTACCAGTATTGACCTCTGATCAATTGCAAGCAATGACGACGACACAGGTACGCGCATTGACAGTCAGCCAGATTCCGCAGTTGCTCGATACTCAGGTCAGTCAGCTTTCAACACAGCAGGCTGCGGCGCTAACAGCGGCGCAGGTTGCTGTTCTGACCACTGATCAGGTGGCAGCGCTGACGACCGAGCAGATCCCGGCATTGTTAACTTCGCAGCTGATTGCGCTGACCACATATCAACTAGGTAGCATCACGACAGCGCAAATCGAGGCGATGACCGGGGCGCAGCTAGCGGGTCTCACCACCACTCAGACTGCTGCGCTATCTACTGATCAATGGATCGCCATTGAAACTACCGATATGCCAAGCCTAACGACGGGACAATTGCGGTCGATTGCTATCGGTGATGTTTCTGCGTTGCTTACTGATCAGATTGCCGCGCTGACAGGTGGCCAGCTTGCCGGACTGTTGGATAATCAGGTTTCTGCACTGACTACCGATCAACTAGTTGTGATTGAGCCGAGTCGCCTGGCTACTTTGACGACCTCGCAAATCGTTAGCCTGACAACGGATCAGGTCGAGGCATTGACAACAGATCAGGTCGCCGCTCTCACGACTACACAAATACGGTCACTGACCAGCGCGCAAATATCGACGCTGACAACAGATCAGGTGCCAGCGCTGTCGGCCGCGCAAGTTGGTGCGCTCACGAGCACACAAGCGCAGGCGCTGACGACGGATCAGATACCAGCTATCGAGAATGCCGATATCGCCGCCATGACGAGCGAGCAGCTAAATGCGTTCGCATCCGACGAGTTGCAGTCTATATCGACTAGCCAGATACCTGCGCTAAGCACTACGCAGATCAGTCAGCTTGCGACTGGACAAATTACAAATCTGAGTACCGAGCAAATCGAGGCATTGTTATCGGAGCAGTTATCAGCAATGGGGACGGCGCAAATCGGTGCATTGACCTCAGCACAGATGGCTGCCATAGAAACCGAAGATCTGATGGCGCTGCGGACTGCTCAAATCCGAGCGCTGAGTACCGCAAATATCCAGGCAATGACGAGCTCGCAAATTCCCGCCTTGACCCAGTCTCAGATAGAAGCAATTACTACCACCCAAATCCGCGCGTTTTCTAGTACGCAAGTTCCGCAATTTACTACTGCCTCGATCGCAAGTCTTTCTGGCACCCAGATTGGCGCACTGACGACGGATCAGGTAGCAGCGCTCACCACAGAACAGGTAGATACGCTGAACACTACTCAGCTTGCAGCACTTGGCACTGACCAAATTGGGGCCCTTGTCTCGTCGCAACTAGCCGCTATCAGTGATGCGAAATTTGCTTCGCTAAGCGTGACACAGACGAATGCGCTGACCACAGCGCAATGGCCGACGATATTAATAAGCCAGCTATCGGTACTGCCGACAGCAAATATCGCTGCATTAGGTACCGATCAGATACAGTCGCTCACCGACAATCAAGTTGCTGTACTCTCCTCAGAGCAGATTGCTGCCTTGACCACAGCCCAAACAGCTGCCCTCACGACATCTCAGGTTGCCGCTCTCACGGCTAACCAGGTGATAGCGCTCGACAGTACTCAATTGAATTCGCTATCTGCGATACAGGTTGCAGAACTGACAAGCGGGCAGATCGGCGCAATCGAAACACGAGATATTGCGGCCCTAGGTACTGCACAGCTCATCGCAATCTCAACCACAGTGATCGCAGGCCTCTCTGATGAACAAATATCCTCGCTGAGCTCGACACAGCTGGCAGCAATGGATGCCACACAGATTGGCGCATTGACTTCTGACCAATTAAATGCGATTGATACCGGCGATATTCCTGCATTGACGCCTGGCCAATTGGCTGCGATTTCGTCAACGAATATTGCGACAATGAGTGTTGACCACATCAGAGCACTGACAACTTCGCAGTTGGCCTCACTCAGCACAGACCAAATATCTACATTGACTACTGATCAGTTGGCTGCACTCGACTCTGCACAAATACTCGCACTGACGACAAGCCAGGTGGCCGCTCTGACTACTACTCAGTTACCTGCAATTGAGACACAAGACCTTATATTGATGAGCACAGCCCAGATAGGGGCGATACCAAGCGATCGTGTCAGCGCACTAACTACCGAACAGATTGAAGCATTGACATCGGACCAGTTGGTGGCGATGGATGCGTCTCAAATAGGAGAGCTAAGCACGGATCAATTAGCCGCTATTGAGATTGTTGACGTTAATACACTTAGCACAACTCAATTGGCAGCTATTGATAGTGCTGATATTGCCGCCTTCACTACTGAACAAATGATGGCATTCACGACAGTTCAGTTAGCCTCGCTGAGTACCGATCAGATTCAGGCGCTCACAACAGACCAGATCGTCGCATTGGACCAAACGCAGACAGTCGCCTTTACTCAAGCGCAGCTGGCTGCGATGAGCCAAGCGCAAACAGACGCTCTACAACTGTAAATATTTTAAGACTTTGAGACATCTATAGATCTAGATTCCACAGTTCAGCTGAGCCATCAGTGAGCTGCACAATCCTAAGGCCGCGCTCGCGGCAATACTCAAGATGCCCCGTTTGGGCAAGCATACCGTAATCTTTGATGAACAGTACGCCCGGCCGACCAGATGACAAAAGATCAATCACGGACCGGATGTCATCTTTTTCTGTGGCCGGCATGAGTGCGATCAGAAAATCCTGCCCATCCGAGGCTTTCTTAATAAGAGACTTAAGATCGTCTGCGCGATCTTCAGGGCGCAGCTGCGTAATTAGATCATCGACCATCGCATGCGAAGAAACCCCGGCCTCTGGTGCGATAGTCAAGATATGTTTTTTCTTCGATTGATTGCCGTGTAAATACAGTAGCAGGCACGTCAGTACGGTTAACTTGCTGATCCCAATCATGAAGGTGGTGGGTGCTTGTTTTCTGGCTGTAGCTAAGCCCAGAATTCGAGACATTAAGGTCCTGTCCTGTATATCCAGCAATTCCGGATTCTTGGCAAGTACAGATATCAAAGTCGGGACGTCGTGACTGGGATCAAACTGGATCATGCGCATGTTGCGCAGTGTCAAATATTTATCTTCATAAACGCTTTTCATCGAACCACCACCTTTGCTACGCGATCAACCAAGTTTGTGATCGGCTCATCATGATGTCTGCGAAAAATACCCACCTCCGGGTAAGCGATCGACCAATCCTCATCCAATCCAAGAACCCATGGCCCTTGAGGCTCCGGCATAACGATAGCGACCTTTTGTCCGCAAGCACCAGCAAAGTGTACTAGCGCGGTAGAAACCGAGATAATCCCATCGCATGCAGCGCTTATTGCTAACCAGTCTTCTAGATCAGCTTTAAAGTTCAGGTCATTAAAACTGAGCATATCGTACCCGAGTTCTTTGATGTAACGCTGCTCTTTGCTAGTGTCGCCGTACTGTAGATTCACACAAAGTGCACCAGATTGAAATATTGGTAGCCAATGTTCGATCTCGAGTGCCTTCGTCTTTACTTGCGCCTCCCAGAATCCGCCTTTCCAAGAAATTCCGACGATCGGTCGACCATTCGCAATCTTTCTTAATTTTGCATGATATTTGTAATAGAGATCGCCATCCACCTGTATAAAGTTTCTTTTATTTTTCAAGAAACTGTCTAGATTCGGGCGATAGCGAGGAAGAACGCTGCCGAGAGGGATGTAGCCATTTTTTGGTAAATGTGACTTTTGCCATGATTCCAACATGCCGGGAGTGGCGATAGTGATGTTCGGAAAAGCGCGCTTCATCATGCTGACCATGCGAGCCTCGCAGGTAAAAATGACCTTACCAAATTCTTCGATCGCTTCGTCCATGGCGCTGAGAAATAAAATTTGATCACCGATACCTTGCTCAGCGCAAATTAGCGTCCATTTATCCTTGTCAATCTTATCGAGATGGTCAGCGCGTGGTGCATCGCGAATGACTTGAGGAAGATTACGGCCCATCGTACCGATCTCCTTACGGAACCCAAGCTCCCAGTACTCCCAGCCGCGCTGAAAGTCACGCGCTCTTAAAAGATGAAGAGCCATGTTCCATTTCAATGCTGTATCGGCTTTACCTTTAGCAGCGATCGATTTCTCAATCGCATGGTCGTAGATCTTGATGCCAGCAAGCGAATCGTGTTCAGCGACGATATCGGCTTGTAGCCGAAGTATCATCAAGTCCTCAGGAAAATCTTTCTGAATTTCATCAAGATAGAGAAAAGCCTCCATCTTCTTGCCTGACCCTTTGAGTCCAGCTGCTTTAGCCAGCCTGAGTTGCTTGTCGCGCGGGTCATCGGCTAAATAGTGATCACAGACTTCAATGACCTTTTCGCACTCTTGTACATCCAGCAAGCAATTAATATAGACAAGTCCGTTAATGCGGTCTGCCGGCTCTTCCTCAAAAACTTTTTTTGCATGTTGTAGGGCGAGTCGGTGTTTCCCCATCTGAAGATAAAGCGTCGCAAGCGTCTTGAATGCTTGAATCCCGCAATCAGTTAGGCGAGTGGCCTGCAACAAAAGCTGCTCAGCTTCGTCTTGTTTAGATTCAAGTGCGAGGATGGCGGCCTCGGTATGGAGTCGCTCCCATTCCTTGAGATCTAATTTATTCAACAAAACTTTTTTGAGTTTTGTTATTTTTTGTTCATTACCAGAGACAACTTTCTTTGTGCCGCCAAACCGTGCTGCGGTTTTGCCTCCCACTGGAAGAACGCCATTAAATGCCTTTTTAGGGCGGGTAGAAGCTGTCATCATGGTACCCATATTATGGCCTTACTGATCGCGTCAAAACCCAAAATCCGGAGCCATCAGACAGTGTTTGTAACTGCTGAATCTCGAAATAGTTTGTCAGGCGTTTCAGCCACCAAGAGCTAGGCTCCTGAATCAAGTGAGCATTGCGACCGTCAGGCAGTACTTTGATTGCTGGGCCAGTATGTACTGAGAAAAAGCCGAATTTTTGGGTTATTTTTCCCAGATCATTGAGCACATTATCCAAGAGATCGGGTTCGATATGCTCGAGGACATCAATGCAACATACCAGATCAGCTGCGCGTGGTTCGCCGTACTCTGGAAATGCTGGATCGTAGGGGTAGTAGTTAAAACCACTAGACCCTAAGTCGCTTAATCCTCGAAGAAGGTTCTTTTTGCCTGCGCCGTAATCTGCCACCGAGCCGATTCTTAGTCCCTCGATAATCTTTGCCACAAGCGGAGCGAATTTCAGGCTAGCAACGCCGTAGTCAGGGTTCTTATGCAGGTGTTGCTGCATTTGACGGTACTCTTCGCTGATAACTGCATCGATTTTCATGGAATATCCTAGTAGTAAGGTTGGGTTTTTATACTAAGCGAACATTGTTGATTAGCAGGCGCCGGCTAACATTTTCGTCCTGCACTGGTTCAACGCCGTGGAATGACTTTGCAGTTCTAACAAACATCAGAAGCCGGTTAGGGAGGAATTCAATCGTTTTTAGCTTGTTGAAATCGTCGAATCTATAGTGTGGCCCACCTGGGCAGGCGAAGTCTGGATCTTTATGGGTGTAGATTGACGTACCCAGATGCTTTTGGTCCTCATTTTTGGGAAGGTAGAACAGAAATGAAATCAGTCGATGAGGCGCATCTGTATGAGGGCCTATCTCATAGCGAGTCTGATCATTAACGATAAGTGCGTCGCTGCGGACGTCGATTTTTCCCTTTGCGTCAAATCGTCGCGAGAGCAGGTTAGAACACCATGGTTTAAATTTTTCGACGATTGCACTTATAAACTCTTCGGAGTACATCCACGAAGCCATGCCACGCCAAAATTCTTGTTGTTCATTATCCAGCAACGAGAAGTGTTCTTCAGTGAACAGGGTGACGAGGCGCTGCTCATAAGCGCCCGCGCTCACGCGGCCAGTCTCGCTGAGGGCAATCATTTGGTCCTTTTGTGGGAACAGATCTTTTATTTTTTGATAGTAGTCTTCTGGAAAAATATTGTCTATGACAGCGTACGGATAAGGATCCTCTATTACCGGTGTGCTGTGGACTTTTTCCAAAATATGCTCAAGAACTAGCGCCTCCGCCGAATTATTGGTTGGGGTTAAGTCATAATCCAAATTGCTTGGTGCGATAGTTACCGGCTCGGCGACGCGATCAAAAATATACTCTGCGCAACCTTCGAACGATCCAGAAGTTCGCTCTACACGCGCTACTTGTAAAGGGTCAAAATAGAATCCTAAAGTTTCTAACTGAAGGATCAGATGTTTATGCTCATCAAGTGATGGATTTATTTCGATGCATAGCGAGCGTACTTTGGGGTTGCTCAGTGTGAGCTTTGCTCCCTCAACAACCTTGTGTTCAAATCCATCGACATCAATTTTTATATGTGTGGGTACTTCGATGGCGCCATGCTCGACTGCTTCGTCGATCGTATAGCTGAGACAGCCTTGGGCCAGTGGTGACTTTCGAGGTTTTAGATCGAAACCAACCTCTGCCCCGAATGAATGACACGATGAGCCACCATCCCACGCAAAATCTGATAAATATAGGGTACTAATACTGATACTGTCGCTCAGCGCTGCACAGAAGGGAACAACCCGCTGATTTACTTTGTTTATGACGATATTTTTTACCAAGAGTGCAAAATTCTGAGATTCCGGCTCAAAAGCAAAGACTTTAGCTCCTCGCTGACGTGCCGCATAAATCGTATACATCCCGACGTTTGCTCCCACATCCAGCAGAATATCTTCTGGCTTGATTCGGTCTAACCACTCGATTGTTGCTGGTTCCTTGGTAAACAAGGTTTTTACTCGCCACATCGCGATTTGGTTCGGCGTAGTGTAAAGCAGCTCCTGTTTTCCCTCGCCAGAGATTTTTGCGATCGGACGGAGCTTTTCATATTGCTGGATGCTCAGGTTCATAATATTTGCTCTTACAAATTAGTCAGTCGTTTTTTAGGCAACGAATTCTAGTACGTGATTTCGCAAGTAGGCCTGATATTCATTCAGCCATTCTGTGGCAAAGTCACATTCTTTTTTGTTATCAAACCATGGCCCACCCAAGGTGTAGTGAATTGCTCTGAGTTTTTCATAGTGTGGTTCGTACCAGCCCTCGAGATAATTCCAGCCTTTGTCTAGTTCTCCGATTTCGCTATCGTTCAACCAGGAAAATCTATGTAAAAAGGAGGGCTCTGCCGAATTGACTACAGTTGGACTTAATGCTCGTACTGCTGGGTGTGCGCAGTTAAAAACTATGAATGACGACCAATTTTTTCTGGGATAAGGGTGTTGAATGCAGCCATCCATTTTGGTATTTTCTTTTGGCTGATAATCGTGTTTGACCACTGATATTGCTTTGGTTGGATCAAATTCTTTCAATACGTCTCGAATATCAGTCAAAAAAAGGAAGTCGCAATCAACGAAAACGGCATAACCTTCCTTGCCTGCGAGGTGCGGTACCAGAAAGCGGGTTAGGCTGAACTCGGTGGCGGCAAGTTTGTCGACTGGTCGCTTATAAATGCCGGCCTCCCTGAGTTGAGATTGAATCAGAGGCTCGACGCATACCTCGTTCGCGTTTGTGCGAGATAGGATTGAGTGGCGGCAAACTTCCCACGCGATGTCTTCGCGCGGGTCCCAGCCAACGAACACTTGTAGTTTCATGATTCGACTCCTTTGGGAAGTAATGCGCTCCCAAAAGCAATTACCGTTCCACCGTCGGCAAACCGTCAACAAATCAACGACATTCGGGCGCAGTGAACAGCTTTGCCGTGACCCGGCAAATAATCACCCATGCACGGCTAAGGCTTGCCGTCACTCCTCTATGAACTTTGATGGCGACCTGAAGTGGCGTTGCCGTATCAATCTTTGCCCCGTTAAGCCACTACGCAAGATTTCATAAATACTGAAAAAATCTTCGGCTAAGGGCTCAAGTTTTTCTGGCATTTGTTTTGCTTTGAGGCTCCTGTGAGCGTGTGGCGTAGGCGAACTAGCTGCCGAGCCACGTGCTGCAATCCCGTCTAATCAGGAGTCTATTTATGTCTATTCTTGCCCAGCAGTTAATGAGTCAGGATTCCACCGGTTTTTCTTTTAGCCAGATGGAAGTTGCTCGCTTCTCCCCAGAAGACATTCGTTTGGCGATCCAGTCGCTGCTCGGCGAGGACCGAGTCAATTTGGCTTATGCCTTGGGCGACGCCGGACTTGCGTTGTACCCGGAGAGCGAAGACATATTGGCCGTTACCAGTTTGCTGGCTGTGATGGCGCAGGATTGGCCACAGGCGGTAGATCTAATTCGACAGCTTATGGAGATGCAAAACGGGCAGGCGACGGTATTCACCCATGCCATGCTGATCAGATCGCTGCGTTGTAATTTGGAATACGCATCGGGCTTTGAGGCCGCACGGGACGCGCTGGCACTATTTCCTAATCATCCGGAATTAGTGAAGGAATACCAGGCGCTGGCAGACGCGATGGGCCTTTCTGCCGTTTGAACCATGAGGCCTGAACCCGGGGCGGCAATAGCGGAAATTCACTGCCGGTTTTACGACACGGTTTGCCGCAGTGATTGGGTTTTCGAAATGCACCCACCAGGGTTTATAGAAATGTCAAATGAAATCAATAAGTTAAGATTTGGCACGAAAAATGCTTAAACGTGTGCAGCAGGGGATTATCCCCGAGAGATCAGCCGAGCGCGGATAAAAGAGCGCGAAGGAGAATTCGAGCATGTCAGTAATTAATACGAACCTAAAAGGACTGTTCAGCCAAGCAGCGCTGAAGACGACCGAGCGGGCGCAAGCAACGGCGATGCAGCAGCTATCGACCGGCAAGCGGATTAACTCTGCTAAGGATGATGCTGCCGGCCTCGCGATTTCTACGCGCATGACGCAGCAGATTCGCAGCCTAGATCAGGCAGTCCGAAACGCAGGCGATGCGATCTCGTTGATTCAGACCGCTGAAGGAGCAACCAACTCCATCACGGACATGATGCAGCGGATGAGAGAACTTGCCATTCAGGCGATTAACGATACAAATGATAACGCGCAGCGCAGCTACCTGGATCTCGAATTCCAGCAGTTGAAGCAGGAAATTGTTCGTATTGCCGACATGACGGAATGGAATGCTTTCCCAGTCCTCAATGGTACCGCCGGTATTCCGCAAGGCCCGCAGCCGGTTTTTAAAATCGCCGCCACGGGTGAGTTGAGCACGACGATAAACTACAGCACGATCACCGAGTCGACGCGCGAAGATATCGAGCAACAACAGGTGACGTTCTCTGCGGTGCGGCCCGCACAGCAGTTACTTACATTTGGTGCCGCAAGTGCAGCAACTGGTCTTACCTTCGATATCATCACCTACGGCGAGGCAAGTGCGCAGCCAGTGACTGCCACGGTTACATTGGCCTCAACCAGTGCTACGGCGGTAGATGTAGCATCCGCAGCGGCGGTTGCATTGAATAGCCAATTCCATACGTCCAACGTGCCGCGTCAGGCAGTCGACAATAAGGACGGCACGGTCACAATTATTTATACCGACACAGATGGTGCTGCGACCGGCGCTGAGTTGGATAATGGCACCGCTACCGGGGTTGATCTGGTTGCCGGATCGGTCATTAGCGCTGGCAAGATTTACGTCGGCGGCGTGACAGTAGATGTAGTCGCCGGCATGAGTAAGTCGGATGTGGGATCGGCGGTTGCCGTTGCCCTGGCCGCCGCCTCTGCATTTTCCAACACGATTATTAAGGATAACGGTAGTGGCTCTGTCACCATTACGTATGACGAAGCGGATGGTGATGTTGAGCTAATAAGCTTCAGCGCGGGCATCGCCGGTAAATTGCCAGCAAGGCAGGTTGTGAGTTTCGGTTCGGCATCCGCTGCGGGGTCCTTCACGATCACTACCTACGGCGAGGCATCCGCTAACCTAGTTGCTACGACGGTTACGGTCTTGGCAAGCGCTGCGGCGGCGGACATTGGCTCAGCGGCTGCAGCTGCATTGAATCAAGATTTCGCCGCTGCCGGCATCTCGCGTCAGGCCTTGGATAACAAAGATGGCACGGTCACGATCGTTTACAGCGATGATGACGGTGACGTGTCGTCCATGGATATAGCAGCGTCGGCAACCGACGCCACTTGGTCAGTCGGGTCTGCCACGGGCTATAGCGAAGTTGCGATTGGAATCAGTGGCTCGCCCACGACTCTGGGTATTGTGGATACTTCATTCGATTTCGCAAATAGTGGAAAATTTTTAAAGTCAGGCCAGTTTGCTTTTGAGATTAATCCGACGCCGCTGAAGCAAGAGATCTTGTCCATGGGGCCGGTTTCTGCTGCTGGGACAATGATCGTGGGCGGTGTTACCGCTTCATTTGCATCAGCAATGACCGCCATCTCCGCAGCTGCGGTAGTTCGCTCGGCATTACTCGCTCAGCCAGAGTGGGATTTCTCTGCATCTGGTCGTCTGATCGTTGATAACGAGGACGGCACATTATCGATTACTTATTCAGAAGAGGATGCAGCTGCGTCAGCATTGACAGTTTCCTCATCTGCGACGGCCGGTGTAGTAGCGTCGGTTATTCCAGTCAATGAATACGGATCGATAATCGCTTCCTTCAAGGTTGATTACGGCGACCCAGTCACAATGAGAGGTAAAGTTGACTTCTCTGCAGGAACCATTTCGTTCGCCAAGGAGTCAGTTGCACAACTTGATGAGTTCACCTTGGCTGGCGATTACATCGCCAGTGATGTGATTAACTTCAAGCTGGGCGCCTACGAGTATGCGTATACCGTATCTACTTCGGATGCGTCACTCGCTGCCTCAGCATTGGCAGTGAACGTCGTCAAAGATATGCTGAACGACGAGGACATCACTAAAGTTGTCGATGTCGCGCTCAACCGAGATGGAGACATAACCTTTACTGCGGTTAAACCCGGACAGGCCTTTGTCGCTACCGCGGTCACATCCCGGGCTACCGGCAGTTCTGCCACCATTGCCAAAGAGACTACTCGGGCCAATATTGATGCGGGTGGAAATGCCACAGTCATTTCAGATGATTTGACGGTGTCTGTACTTGAAGCCGCGGGCAAAAAAGCCAACATCACTTACCGAGCGCCTGCTGCAGTCGTAGACATTGGCCGCAGCTTCCAGTCGTTGAAAGCACTTCGAAACAGCGACTTGCTTATCAATGGTCAAACCGTCAGTGTTTCGCTGCCAGATTATGACAAAGTATCGACGTCAAACACTGCGTCAAGCGCTCTAGCGAAGGCAACTGCAATTAACAAAATCAGTAACCTGACTGGCGTGAAGGCTGTCGTCAAGGAGAATGTCTTTACTGGTACGCAAATGGTGCCAGGTGATTCAGTCACGGGTACGATTAGTATTAACGGTTACACCTCACCGGTGATCACGACGGTTGAGAATAACCCACGAGAGACTCGATCGAATATCGTCGAAGCGATTAATCGCATGACACCACACACCGGTGTTGTTGCGGTCAATACGAACGATGACTTGAAGGGCATCGTGCTGAAGGCTGCAGATGGCCGAAATATCGAAGTCTTCTTCAATACGAATGCACCAGATCAAGTATTTGCCGCGCGTACTGGTTTGAAACAGGGCTTGCAGTCTAGTGTTTACGCACTAGAATCCAAGCTGGAAACCGCCATCAAGGTTGGTACCAGCTCTACTGGTGATATCACGCGTTCTGGCTTGACAGCGGGTGATTACGTTGACAACGAGACGGTCCTGGTCATTGATGACCGGCTGGCTGTCAATCCGCCAGTTGCACAGGTTAACGAAGTTGAGCTGTCTGGAGTTGTTGGCACTGGGGAAACTTTTAGTATCACTATCAACGGCCGTACCAAGAGTTTCAAGACTACTGCCTCAAATAATACGTTTGAAGATATTCGTTCGCGATTAATCTCTGAGATCAATGCAGATCCGAAATTAGGTGTGACAGCGACGGCGAGTAATGGCGATAACCTAAAGTCGATTTTTATTACATCAAAAAATCCAGGCGTTGATTTTACGATCTCGGTTTCGACTGATTCTTCCGACGCTTATATGGATCAATCAACAGTGGTTG
>Ga0315899_10001802_pt1 | contig 24191 bp, 24 predicted proteins | sample LakEriMetagenome_2_FD_203518 | JGI IMG/M metagenome (GOLD analysis project Ga0315899, IMG submission 203518) | Freshwater fungal communities from buoy surface, Lake Erie, Ohio, United States - Buoy 4 MA112 | ecosystem: Environmental > Aquatic > Freshwater > Lake | place: USA: Lake Erie, Ohio... | reverse complement strand
ATTCCGGTGTTCATTTGGATATCTATAAGCCTAAAAAATTTGTTCTTGGAATAGATATCGACATTAGAAAGCATAATTTAGATGCTATTAATGGCCATCCGATGGCGAATAGAATCAAAATGATTCAAGGGTCCAGTGTTGGTGAAAATACTGTTGCTGAAGTTTTTCGATTTGCTTCGAATTTTAGGAATATTATGGTGTTCCTAGACAGCAATCATTCCCATGATCATGTTTTGAGCGAATTAAAGTTATATTCTAAACTCGTATCAAAAGGTAGCTATTTGGTTGTTTTTGATACTATCTGCGAGGATTTGCCTAAGGAATTCATGAACGACCGGCCTTGGGGCCCAGGTAATAGTCCTAAAACTGCGGTATGGGAATTTTTAAAACATTCTCCTGATTTTGAGATAGATACAAATTATGAGAATAAATTGCTTATTACCGCAGCAAAATGTGGGTTTATTAAAAGAGTTAAATAGTACTGATAATCACTACGTTAGTATGTTAACTGTTGTAGTTCCTACTTATGAGAGGCCTTCGCGACTTACGCGATCATTAAAATATTGGTCTACTAGCACTTATTCTGTTGTTGTAGCGGATGGTTCTAAAAATAGTTTTGATTGCAAGATTTATGATAACATTTATTATTACTGGGATTCAAGAAAAACAATTGCCCAAAGATGGTATGATGCCATTTCTTTTGTAAATACCAAATATGTTATTTTTTGTGCCGATGATGATTTCATTAGTTTTAGTGGTATTCGTAAATGTCTCGACTTTCTTGAAGAAAATCCTGATTTTTCGTGTGCACAAGGGTTATACTCTGTTTTTGTTGATTCCCCTGGTTGCCAGTCGAAGTTTAGAGAGTTATATCCATTCATTAGAGAGTATTCACCATGTGGCAAACCTGCTAATGAAAGAATTGTTGATGCTTTAAGATACTATTTTCATACTATGTATAGTGTTCAAAGAACAGAAAACGTTCAACGGTTCCTTAATGGTTTTCCTTCTTTGACCAATGGTAATGCCTTTGAAATGCAATTTACCATTGGAAATGCCATTTTTGGAAAGCATAAAATTTTTCCTTTTCTTTATGGTGTAAGGGAAGGCATTGATAATTCTGCGGGCTGCACCACCCCGAATTTGGATCATTGGAAAACCAGTGACCCAAAGTCGTTCAATGAGTGGGGGAATTATTGTGCCGATTTAATTCAAAGGGAGATGCCTGGGATTTCGGATGGTGGTCAATTGTTTGACCAGGCATTTTCTGCTTATTGTGAGTTTTTAGAAAAGAATTATGGGCCAAGAATTCATTCAACCACCACTCTCAATCAAATAAAGAATCGGACCAAAAACCTGGTAAAAAAATTCATCCCTTCCCATTTCTTAACCAACCTTCGTTCCAGAAATTTAAATTTGTTAAGCGGTTGGGAACCAGACTTGGTGCAACTGACTCGAAAGCTCTATGGTGAGGAATCTGTTCCCGACGCGATCAGAATTCAAAATGCAATTTTAGCGGGATCTGAACATTGAACATTGGCTTGATTGGCGCTGGCAGGATGGGTCGAAGGCATATCGCTGCCATTCAGCTTCTGAGGCATGTTGTTTTTGGTGTGGTTGACTACAGTCCACAATGCCTGGAAATTGCCCATAAAGAGAACGGGATACCTCCTGAACTTTGTCATCCCAATGCTGCCAGCTTGTATGCGAGAGGGATTCCCGATGCTGTGGTGATCGCCACCACGGCCGATTTCCATCATTCGTTGGTGATAGATGCCGCCAGGCGGGGAGTGAAACATATCCTTGTGGAAAAGCCGATGGCGGTTTCCGTTCAGCAGTGCCAGGAAATGATTCAGGTGTGCATGGCTGAGGGAGCTTGCCTGAGTGTGAATCACCAGATGCGATTCATGGAACAGTATTGCCTGGCCAAGAAAAAATGCGAGCAGGAGGACTTGGGTGGTTTTTGCAGCATGAATGTGATTGCCGGGAATATGGGTTTGGCCATGAACTGCTCTCATTTTTTTGAGGCATTCCGCTACGTTTCTGGGGAGAAGATCCTGAGTGTGAACGCCTGGTTGAGCCGGTATGATTTGCCGAACCCGCGCGGGCCCCAGTTTCGGGATAAATCCGGCGTTATTCGCGCCCATACGCAAAGCGGTAAACGATTGTTCATTGATTGTGGCGCAGACCAGGGTAACGGCATTTTTGTTGTTTACGGTTGCCGCCTTGGCCAAATTCGCCTGGACGAATTGAAGGGCGAATACTCGGTGATGCATCGGAAGGTCGCAGACCGTGAATTGGCCACCACCCGTTACGGAATGCCTTCTGATTACTTTGGTTCCACCATCAAGGGGGTCGAAGTGGTGGAGAGTTCAGCGCGGGTGTTGGAGGCCTTGATCAAACAAGAGGACCCCGTTACCGGCGAAGACGGTCTACACGCTGTGAAAGTGTTGGCGGCCTGCTACCGTTCCAACGCCCACAATGGGGTTGAAGTGCTTGTGGATGATTTGGACCGTGATGCAACGGTGTTTCCCTGGGCCTGATGGTTCCGGATTTCGTGCGATCCAAATTGTGCTGGGAGGTTCGTTCGGGGGGGTCCCTTGGTTTCTTTGGGTTGGATAGTGTTCTTCGATCGCATCAGGCGAACCAAGCGCCCAAGGACTTCGTGCTGACCGCAATGGTTTTGGCTGGCAACCTGTACAGCAAGAATAGCCTCGTGAAGCAGCCTCCATATCTGTACCAGATGATCGCAGGGGATGGGGTTTACCAGATTTTAAGGACGGGCATCCATAATCACAATCCGCATCCCTTTAGCGGCGATGGCTTGGATGATTCCTTAGGCAACGCCGCCGACCTTTTTCGCCATTTGAGCCTCGAAATTGAGACCACCCCCAATGACCGGATTCGGCGGGTTGACCTGGCGGATACGAATACTGCAAACAGCGGGCCCTTGGTGGGATGTGTCGACCTGCAAGGGGAAAGCACTAGGATTGAGGTGTTTTTTCCCATTCGGCATTGGAATCGTCTTGGGTCTGAACCAGATTTTCAGGTTGAAACCGGACCAGTGCTGTGGCCGCGATTAACGAGAAGCTTTTCTGGTGGCAGAGAAATCCACCATCTGCAGCCAGCCTTTCTGCATTTTGTTAGTAAAGGACAGGTAGAGGTTAGTTTGGATTATCCGTACTTCAGACGGTTGGACCAGGAAAACCAACGATCAGAAACGCATGCTTGTCAGGTTCATGTTTATGAAATCGTCGCATGACTTATCTTTTTGCCAAAAGGTGGACCTGACCTTTTGAACGAGGTTCGGGTTGCCATTGTCGGTGCCGGTTACATGGCGACGGAGCATGCCAAAGCTTTCAGCCGTTTGCCGGGTGTGCATTTGGCTGGAATAACTTCGCGGACCTTGGCACGGGCGGCGCGGTTGGCTGATAACCATACAAGTCTTCAAGTTTTTGATTCGATTGAGGAGATGCATGCCCACACCCAGGCTGACCTTGTGGTTGTGTGTGTGCGGGAGCTGGATCTTTTGGGAGTGGTTGGGAAGACCTTTTCGCTGCCATGGGTGCATCTGGTAGAGAAGCCGTTGGGGCATGACCTGCAGGAAGCCCGAATCATCCACCGGATGAGTTTGGAACGGCAGTCGAAGGTATATGCCGCGTTCAATCGGCGGTTTTATTCTTCCACCCGAATCGCATTGAATCAGCTTGAGGCTGATGATTCACGCAGGTTGGTGAGCATACTGGACCAGGAAGACGCCGTTAGCGCGCGCGCCAGTGGCCAGCCGGAGGCAGTGGTTGAAAATTGGATGTTTGCCAATGCGATTCATTTGATCGACCTGTTTCATATTTTTTGCCGGGGTAATCTTGAATCGGTCCGGCCGATTCAGCCATGGCGTGGCCTATCCACCGAATTGGTGCTGGGCGAATTGACCTTTGATTCTGGCGACATTGGTTTGTATCAGGCGGTTTGGAACCGGCCTGGCCCGTGGTCGGTTGCCGTCTCCACCCGTGATCGGCGACTTGAAATGAAGCCGGTGGAGAAAGTTACAGAGCAGTTGGCAGGTTCGAGAGTGAGCCGGGAACTGGACTTGGACCCGGTGGATGGTGAATGCAAACCTGGCCTGGTCCGAATGGCTGAGGCTGCCGTGGCAGCGGTTCGGGGAGAAAACCACTGCCTGCCGACCATTGAGGCGTCACTCCGGTCTATGGAATTGGTCGCGGCCTTGTATGGGAAAACGGTTTGAAGGTATGAAAAAAGTACTGGTGACCGGAGCGGATGGATTCATTGGTTCCCACCTGACTGAGGGATTGGTTCGCCAAGGTTATTCCGTCAAGGCATTCGTCCAATACAACTCGTTCAATTCCTGGGGGTGGCTGGATCATTGCGCACCGGAAGTTCGTGGACAATTTGAGGTATTCCCGGGGGATGTGCGGGATCCGAACGGAGTGAGGCAGGCTTTGGATGGGTGTGAAGCGGTCCTGCATCTGGCTGCCCTGATTGCCATACCTTACTCGTACCATTCCCCTGACACCTATGTAGACACCAACATCAAAGGCACCCTGAATGTGGTGCAAGCGGCCAGGAATTTGGGTATCGAAAGAGTGATACACACTTCCACCAGCGAGGTGTATGGAACGGCACGGTTTGTGCCCATCACGGAAGAGCATCCGCTACAGGGGCAGTCGCCTTATTCAGCCAGCAAGATCGGGGCTGACCAGATCGCCCTATCTTTTTATTCCTCATTCCAAACTCCCGTGGTGGTGATCCGGCCCTTCAACACCTATGGTCCCCGGCAATCGGCCCGGGCGGTGATCCCCACTATTATCACCCAATTGGCAAAGGGTAAAAAATCCATTCGGTTGGGGACAACCACTCCAACCCGTGACTTCAATTATGTGTCGGATACCGTTTCGGGGTTCATCGCCGCACTGCGTGCCAAGCATGTGGTGGGAGAAGTGATCAACCTGGGCAGCAACTACGAAATATCAGTGGGGGACACCGCGCGCTTGATTGGCGAGATCATGGGCGTGGAATTGGCCATTGAAACCGATGAGCAGCGGATCCGGCCGGAGAAAAGCGAGGTAGAACGCCTGTGGGCTTGCAATGCCAAGGCGAAACGCCTTTTGGGATGGGAACCCCGGTACGGACAGCAAGAGGGGTTCAAGCGGGGATTGAAAGAAACCGTGGGTTGGTTTTCTGAACCGGCCAATCTGGCTGGCTACAAGGCGGAAATCTACAACCTGTGATATCGGTTTGGCCTAAAACTGGGTGGCTTGAAAAAACGGTACAGGCGGTTCGTTCTGTCACTGGCCAAGGGAACATCCCGCTACACCAACCGGAATTTTCCGGCAATGAATGGGCCTATGTGAAGGAATGTCTGGACTCCACCTTCGTTTCTTCGGTGGGGGCATTTGTTGACCGATTTGAGAGGGAACTGGCCTTCTACACCGGGGCCAAACATGCGGTAGCGGTGGTGAACGGGACTGCTGCCCTGCAGGTGGCGTTAATTCTTGCCGGTGTGGAGCCGGGTGACGAGGTTCTGGTTCCGGCGCTGACTTTCGTGGCGACAGCCAATGCTGTGCATCATTGCCATGCGATCCCCCATTTTGTGGATTCCTGCGAACAATCCCTTGGGCTGGATCCCGACGCGTTGCGCGCTTGGCTGGAATCAAATGTAGAAATGATCCATGGGAAGGCGAGAAATCGACAAACAAGCCGCCGCATCCAGGCGGTGGTGCCAATGCACACTTTTGGTCACCCGTGCGATATGGACGGAATCCTGCGGGTGGCGGAGGATTATAATCTGTCGGTGGTAGAGGATGCCGCCGAATCACTGGGTAGCCTGTACCATGGCCAGCACACGGGAACATTCGGCCAGTTGGGGACCCTGAGTTTCAATGGAAACAAGACGATCACTACCGGAGGAGGAGGGGCCATTCTGACCAATGACCCCCTCCTTGCCAGAAAAGCCAAGCATATTACCACCACAGCAAAAGTGCCCCATCGCTGGGAATTTGTTCACGATGAGGCCGGTTTCAATTACCGAATACCCAATCTCAATGCGGCTTTGGGCTGTGCCCAATTGGAACATTTGCCAGGATTTGTTTCAAACAAGAGGCAACTTGCAGACAGGTACGGGAAGGCTTTTGCCGGGATCGACCAATTGGAACTGGTCCGGGAACCATCCGGGTGCGAAAGCAATTACTGGCTTCAAACAATTCGGTTGAGGGGTGATGGGTTCGGGCACAGGGATAGCCTCCTTTCTGCGCTGAACGATGCCGGAGTGATGTCGCGTCCGGTCTGGAGATTGATGCACCGGTTGGACCCCTACGGTGATTGCCCTAGAGCCCCTCTGCCGGTTGCCGAGAAGTTGGAGGAAACTCTGGTGAATATCCCCAGCAGTCCATCTCTGGTGTCAAGAGCCTGAGATGACGGAGCTGGAGAGCATCTTGGTGGTGGGTGCCGGGGGACATGCGATGTCTTGCCTAGATGTCATTGAATGTCAGGGGAAGTACAAGATCATCGGCTTGGTGGGTAAAGGTGACGAGGTGGGCCGTGAGGTGGGTTGCTACCGGGTTATTGCCGGTGATGAAACTTTGGGAGGATGCCTGAAGCTGGCGGGGAACTTCCTGATCGGCGTGGGCCATATAAAGACTGCCGAGACCCGGAAGCGATTATTTGAACTGATCCAAGGTATGGGTGGCAAGTTTCCGGTAATTGTTTCCTCCAAGGCCTATGTCTCGTCCAAGGCGGCAGTGGGGCCGGGGACCATTGTCCACCACGGGGCGATTGTCAACGCCGGGGCCAAAATCGGCGCGAATTGCATCATCAATTCGGGAGCGCTGGTGGAACATGGTGCGATCATTGGAGATCATTGCCATATAGCAACCGGGGCTTTGGTGAACGGGGATGTGGAAATTGGATCCGAAAGTTTCGTGGGGAGCGGTGCCGTCTTGAGACAAGGGATTCGGATAGGAAGTAATTCCATGGTAGGGATGGGGGCGGTAGTGAAAACAAACCTGCCAGGGCAGGCTTGGGTCGGGACAGGAATGAACCGCAAGTGATTCGGTCACGGACGCTGATCATTGCCGAGGCCGGGGTGAATCACAACGGTGACATGGGTTTGGCGCATGATTTAGTGGATGCTGCCGCCGAGGCCGGAGCTGACCTGGTGAAGTTCCAAACTTTTTCCGCCGAGGCCCTAGTCGCGAGGGATGCGCCCAAGGCTGAGTATCAGAAACGATTGACTGCCGGGGATGAAGACCAGTTTGGCATGTTGAAACGCTTGGAGTTATCAACGGCGGACCATCTGGTTTTGATAGATCGGTGCCGGGATCGTGGTATTGGTTTTTTTTCCACAGGTTTTGACCTGGCCAGCTTAGATTTCCTGGATGGATTGGGATTCAGCCGCCACAAGGTGCCCTCCGGCGAGATAACGAATTACCCATATCTGCGAAAGATTGGTTCATTTGGCAAGGAAGTGTTACTTTCGACCGGGATGGCAGATTTGGGCGAGATTGAGGCGGCGCTGCGTGTCCTGGAGGAAACAGGGACGCCCCGGGAGAAGGTTATCGTCCTGCATTGCACCACCGAATACCCAACACCGATGGGTGAAGTGAATTTGCGGGCCATGCGTTCGATAGGCGATGCGTTTGGGGTGCGTGTCGGCTATTCCGATCATACCTCTGGTATAGAAATACCCATTGCAGCAGTGGCCATGGGGGCCTCAGTGATAGAGAAACATTTCACCCTAGACCGGAAGCTTCCGGGACCGGACCATCAGGCTAGTCTTGAACCCGGTGAACTTAAAGAAATGGTCCGGGCGATACGGAATTTGGAGGTTGCCCTAGGCGATGGAATCAAGAGGCCGACACCCTCGGAGCTGAAAAACAGGGTGGTAGCCAGAAAATCAGTCGTGGCAATTGGCTTGATCAAGAAGGGCGAGCGTTTCACGGAGGAAAACCTTGGCTCGAAAAGACCTGGAAACGGTCTGAACCCGATGGAGATTCCAGACTTGATCGGCCGTATTGCGGACCGCGAATATCGGGACGGGGAAATGCTGCATCGATGAAAAAGGTGTGTGTATTTACAGGCACGCGCGCGGAGTATGGTCTGTTGCGTTGGGTGATGGAGGCCATACAAAACTCAGATGGTCTTGAGTTGCAAATCATTGCCAGCGGCTCCCACTATTCTGCCGCACATGGCTGGACCTACCGTGAGATTGAATTGGATGGATTTCGGATCAACAGGAAGGTGGAGATGCTCCTGGCCAGTGATTCGCCAGTGGCGGTGAACAAGTCAATGGCGTTGGGGCAGATGGGTTTTGCTGAGTCTCTGGAAGAGTTGAAGCCGGATATCCTTCTGGTTTTGGGGGACAGATACGAAGCGCTAGGCGCCACAGTAGCAGGGCTGCTCATGAGAGTGCCAATCGGGCATATTCATGGCGGTGAAACCACTGAAGGCGCTCTGGATGATTCCATCCGCCATGCCATCACCAAGCTTTCCAATCTCCATTTTGTTGCTACACAGCAATACGAGGAAACAGTCATCCAGATGGGTGAAGATCCTGAAATGGTTCATCTAGTCGGAGGATTGGGGGTAGAATCTGCCCTGCGATGTCCAAGACTTTCCGCTCTGGAGTTGGCTGAAAGTCTTGGTATTGAATGGCAGCAATCGTCGATGCTGGTGACCTTTCACCCGGTGACAACCGAAAAGGCGGAAGAATCGGTCCTCCAAATGCGTGAGCTCCTGAAAGCCTTGGAGTTTTTCGAGCAATCCACCATCCTCATCACAAGGCCAAACGCCGACGAGGGACACTCTGGTTTGAACCGGGAAATCGATGGTTTTGTCGCCACCCATCCGAACGCGCGCGCCTACAGTTCCCTGGGAAGCCAAAGGTATCTATCCTGCATGGCAAAAGTAGATGTGGTGGTTGGGAATTCATCAAGTGCCCTGCTGGAAGCTCCGGCCTATCACAAGCCAGCCGTAAACATTGGAAACCGGCAAAAAGGGAGAATCCGGGCGGAAAACGTGATTGATTGCCCACCCCTTGCTGGAGAAATTCAGGATGCGATTCGAACAGCCTTAAGCTCCGAATTCACCAACAAGATGCAAGGTATTCACAATCCCTTTGGTGATGGAAAAACCAGTGAAAAAATTGCTCGAATACTGTGCGAAACCAATTTGAAAGAATTAAAGAAAAAAGGTTTCCAAAAGATTGTAGAAAGGGCAGCACCAAACGGATGATATCCCTCGAGGCAGGAGAAGCCAGAAAGAAACTAGTCCTGGAAAATTCAGGGAAAATTGGTGATTCTGTCCGTCTGCTTAATGACCATGGATTGCGGATGGTACTGGTAGTTGAGGGGGAAAGCAAACTTGCGGGAGTGATCACGGATGGCGACATCCGGCGCGGTTTGATACGCGGCTTGAACCTGGAAAGTCCGCTAACGGAGGTAATGAAGTCCAAACCCCTGGTAGTCACCCGGGATATCGGGCCCGTCTTGGCCAGGCAAATCATGGTAGCAAACGGCATTTATCACCTACCGGTAGTCGATCAGGACGGCGGACTTTTGGGCATCCACATGCTGGATGAACCGCAACAAAAAAATCACCATAAGGAAATTTTCGTTGTAATGGCCGGGGGTAAAGGTAAAAGACTTTGGCCCCATACCCAGAATTGCCCGAAACCGATGTTGCCTGTGAACGGCAAACCTATGCTTCAACATATCCTGGAAAGAGCCAAGGACGAAGGTTTTCAGCGGTTTATCTTGGCAGTGAATTATCTGGGAAAAATCATCGAAGAGCACTTTGGGGATGGCTCGCATTGGGGTGTGGAGATTGATTACTTGAGGGAAGAGCAGCCTTTGGGAACCGCCGGCGCGCTGTCACTGTTAGCCTTAGCGCCGGAAGTTCCATTGGTGGTGACCAACGGGGATGTGCTCACAGATGTGAGATACACGGAAATTTTGGATTTTCATAGACGCTATGGCGCACAAGGAACAATGGCAGTCCGCCAGTATGAATGGCAACATCCGTTCGGGGTGGTGAGGACGAATGGCATGGAAATCATCGGTTTTGAAGAGAAACCTGTGACGCGAACCCATATAAACGCTGGAATATACGTTTTAGAGCCTGAAATTCTGGCATTGCTAAGTAAAAATACCCACTGTGACATGCCGGAGCTTTTTATTAAGGCACAGAATTTCAGGCTCAAAACCATGGCCTACCCGATGCATGAGCCATGGTTGGATGTGGGAAGACCTGTAGATCTGCAAAAAGCGAACGAGAGAAACACCTAACATGGACATTATTAAATACCCGGAGAAAAGAAATTATGCTCTTTTTTCCAGTGATATTGCCAATCCCGCAACCCGGTATGGCCTGCCGAATGAGGTTCGCTATTGCCGCGAATGTGTGATCTCGAACCAGCGCCCCAATTCCGCAGTAGAGTACAACCACACGACCGATTCAAAAAAAACCACAATCCATTTCAATTCAGATGGTATTTGCGATGCCTGCAGGCTTTCAAAAAGGAAGAAAACCGAAATCAACTGGGAGGAGCGAGAAAGGCAACTACGGGATTTGTGTGATCGCCATAGAAAGGATGATGGATCGTACGACTGCATCGTGCCCGGTTCGGGTGGAAAAGATAGTTTTTATGCTTCCCACATTCTTAAAACAAAGTATTCAATGCATCCCCTGACTGTGACTTGGGCACCGCACATTTACACTGATTGGGGCTGGAAAAACTTCCAGGCATGGATTCACGCCGGGCATGATAACTACCTGATGACTCCTAACGGCAGGATTCACAGGCTCCTCACAAGGCTGTCCACTGAGCTATTGTTCCACCCCTTCCAGGCTTTCATGTTCGGTCAGAAAAGCCTCGCGCCAAAGATGTCGATCCTTTTTAATATTCCCCTGGTCTTCTACGGGGAAAATGAGGCGGAGTACGGGAATGCCATCGTCGATGCGGAGAGCCCAAAAAGGGATTGGTCCTATTTCAGCGAGAGCGACCAGTCGAGGATATATCTGGGCGGCGTCAATGTGAAGGACCTTAAGAATCAGTTCGGGGTAGATCAGAATGATTTGGTGCCCTATCTGCCTGCGGAACCGGATAAACTTGAAAAAACGGGTACCGAAGTTCATTATCTGGGTTATTACCTCAAATGGCACCCGCAGGGCTGTTACTACTACGCAGTTGAAAACGGAAATTTCCAAGCCTCACCTGAAAGGACACCTGGAACCTACTCCAAATACAATTCGATCGACGACAAGATCGATGACCTTCACTACTACACCACGGGAATCAAGTTCGGGATCGGTCGAGCAACCTACGATGCTTCTCAGGAAATTCGATCCGGTGAAATTGATCGTTCCGAAGGTGTTGCCCTGGTGAAAAAATTTGACCATGAATTTCCGACAAGATTTGAGGATGAACTTTTCCAATACCTTAGCCTTCCGGAAAAAGACTTTCCTTTGGCATCCTCAATGTTTGAACAACCAATCATGGACAGGGAGTATTTCGACCGGTTGACCGATACATTTCGTTCCCCGCATTTATGGGTTCACAAGGATGGGAATTGGCAACTGAGGCATCCTATAAACTGAGATGAGATCTATCCGTCTGATCGCCAGGCTCGACATAAAAGGACCGAATCTCATCAAAGGGATTCGATTGGAAGGATTGCGTGTCATTGGCGATCCGAATTTTTATGCCCGGAAATACTATCAGGCGGGTGCGGATGAGATCATCTACATGGACACGGTAGCTAGCCTTTATGGGCGGAACCACTTAGGCCCCATTATCCGTAAATCCACGGAGGAATGCTTTATTCCCATCACTGTGGGTGGGGGTATTCGTTCCATCGATGATGTGCGCTCAATTTTGGAATGTGGCGCTGACAAGGTGGCAATAAACACTGCATTGATGACTAATCCGAAACTGGTCAAAATTGTCGCTGAAAAATACGGAAGCCAGTGCATGGTTGCTTCGATTGAAGCCAAAAACTGTGGTGTTGGTAAATGGGAAGCTTATTTCAATAATGGGCGAGAACATTCGCATCGCGACGTGGTGGAATGGGCGTGTGAATTAGAAAACCTAGGTGCAGGTGAAATTCTTCTTACATCGGTAGATATGGAAGGTACTCGGAAGGGATTCGATAATAAATTGATTGAAGCTGTGAGTCGTGTGGTTTCCATCCCGATAATCGCCAGTGGTGGATTTGGACAACTCCAACATGCCAAAGATGGGGTTGAATCCGGAGCGGATGCCCTCGCGTTTGCTGACTGCCTCCATTACGATCGCATATCACTTGATCAGACTCGTTGGTTCTTATTGAACCAGAATGTCGAAGTGCGAGAACGGAATGGCTGAAGTGGCGATTTTGGATTACGGGGTGGGAAATCTCCTTTCCGTGGAAAGGGCCCTACAGCATCTGGGTATTCCGACTTACAGGACAAATAACGAAAAGGAAGTTTTTCGTGCATCGCATCTGATCTTGCCAGGGGTGGGTGCTTTTGGCGCCGCAATTTCTGTTTTAAATGAAAATAATCTGGACCATGTGGTGAAACAGTTTGCCCGAACAGGTAAACCTGTGCTTGGCATATGCTTGGGAATGCAATTGCTTTTCAACGAAAGCCATGAATTCGGGTTGCATGCGGGTTTGGGTTTGATTCCTGGCGCAGTAAAACCTATTGCCGGTGCCATGTGTGAAAAAGAAAAGATCCCGAGTATCGGTTGGAAGAACTTGACAGTGAATAATGGGTCACAAAATCCTTTTCTAATTACAACGCGGAGCTACTTCTATTTTGTTCATTCCTTCATGGGTATCCCTGACAAATCTACCGATTTGATTGCCACCTACCAGTATGGTGGGGTTTCGATTCCAGCAATCGTTCGGAGAGATAATGTGATAGGGGTTCAGTTTCATCCTGAAAAATCTGCCCAGGATGGGCTTGAATTGATTCGGAAATTTTCAAGCCTGTGAAAATATTGGCAATTATTCCTGCTAGGGCAGGTTCCAAAAGGCTTCCAAACAAGAATAAGCTGCTCCTTGGTGGAAAACCCCTTATTGTATGGTCGATTGATTCGGCGAAAAATATCGATTGTATATGTGGCATTCTTGTGTCCACGGATGATCCGGAAATAGCTGAGATATCGAAGAACCATGGGGCATTGGTACCCTGGCTTCGGCCTTCAGAATTTGCCACGGATGAATCCCATGTGGTGGATACCTTGATACATGCGGTGGATTGGTATGAGAAAAACAAATTTAAAATTGATGGGGTATTGCTTTTGCAGCCCACATCACCCTTTAGAAGAAAAGAGACGATCAAGGCTGCGTTGCAATCATTTAGGGAAGGTGGTTACTCCGGATCAGTAGTAAGCCTTTCCAAAGTAAAGACGCATCCCGATTGGTGTTTTCAATTTGAAAAAGAAGGTAAACTAAAGCCCTTTTCAAAAAATGACGGTTTCACAAAAAGAGCACAAGATTTGGAAACGATATATGGTTTAAATGGCTTGATCTATGTCATAAACCCCCAAGAATTGCGGGTCACAAAAAAGGTCATTGGGGAAAACACCAAAGGTATTGTTGTCCAAGGTTTTATTGAAGCGCTGGATATTGATACGCAGGATGATTTTGATTTGGCTAAGTACTACCTTGAGACTAATAATTTACAATAAAATGAGCCATGATGAATGCATACTATTTTGGTCAGATAAAAACGATAAATCTGACATATTAGACGGTAAGTATTTTTCGAGGATAATTGATCCGATTGCAAGGATAGTAAATAATAAGGGGAAAAATCACTGGGAAATAATTAGGGGGGTCAGTGATACCAATAAATCCGAAATTTTTCATAGTAATTTAATATGCTTAGATAATTATATAAATAAAAGCCATTCACTGAATCCACTAAAAATTTTAAGTATTATCAAAAAAAGATTAGGTTTTTTGGATAGTTATTTAAATTTCGATTTGGAAAAAGCATTTGGAAAAATACTAAATGAGAAAAAAATTACTACTGTTGTTGGGATCGAATTACCAATCGAATTAATCTCTGCCTGCAAAAAAATGGGCATACAAAATTTTGAAATAGCACATGGCTATGGTTATTCATTGGATAAACCGCCAAGTTGCTTGAGAAATCGAATAAAAAATTCTTTTCCTAGTAATTTAATAGTTTTTGATAAAATTGCATATGAAAACTTGGCTTCATCTTTTTGTGAAGTGAAAATTCATTTTTGCGAACATCCGTTCTTGAACGAAATCGAGCATTGGAAAAATAAATTAAGTCAAAAACATAAAGAATTTTTAACCAAGATATATAAGTCCAAAAAAAGAACAATTCTTTGTTCTTTAAATTGGGGGTATGCGAAAGATCACCCAGAAATGAGACGGTTGGACGATATTTTAAATAATGGTTTGATACATGAGAATTTGTTGGACCTAATTGATGATACGAGGCAGGAATTTAATTGGCTAATTCGCTTACATCCAATTCATATTAAGAACAAAGACAAATACAAAACGCATTTTGAGTTATTAGGGAAAATTTCAGGAAAATTTGATAATGTAGAGTGGAAAATGGCTTCCGAAATTCCGTTGTTGATTTTGTTTAATTTTATTTCCAACCATGTCACAATGAGAAGTGAAACTGCTTACGATGCAGCTTTATTTGGCATCAAGACTACGTTTTTGTGTCCGTTAATTGGACAAGAGGGATATTATACTAATTTAGTAAATTGTGGTTATGCCTCTCTTTGCGAATTAAAAACTGACAAAATATATAATTCTTTAAAGCCTTTGATGTTTGAAAATAGGAATTCTTTTTTTTCCAAACATGACATTTTAAGTGTTCTTAATGAGGGATGGGCATGATGGATAAGAGTTTTAAAAATTATGAAGATTTTGAAAACGGTATTTTATTGGATACTTATAAAAGTATTTGGTACGAGTGTAAAAATACTGGCAATTATAAAAGGGTTCAAAAAAGCAAATATCCGCTGGAATGGCTACCTTTTAAAATAATTCGACATTTGCCAAAATTAAAGGTTCTTGCAGGCTACCTGCAAAGGAATAAGCAAGGGGTGGATGCTTATAAGTACTATGTAGATGTCCTTGAGAATAATCAACGCGGCAAATGGCAAAATGAATTCGATAAGGTTAGCGCTGAATTAAATTCTCTAGGGTTATCACTTCAAAGTTTCAGTGTGCTGGACATTTCAGGCGAACCAGGCTATTTTGCCTACGATTTGAAAAATGTTTCCAAAGAAGTTGAGGTAACTGCATTTGCAGAAGTTGTTGCCAACATAATTACCCAAAAATTAGGTGTAAAATCTATAAAATACGATTTTCAGGAAGATGATCTTGCTGTTATTTACAAGTCAAAGAAGTTTGATTTTATCTTTGCCAGATACTGTATTGGGTTTTGTATAAATCTGGTTGATTTCGCAAGGCAATGTTCCTCAATTTCCAAGAATGGTTCTGTTCTTTATTTATCTTTCAGCCCTGCCTCTAGGGGTGTTGCTGCACGATGGATGTTCGAAGATTATGTTTATTTGCATCAATACTCTCAGGACTATCTGATATCAACCTTTAGTGATTTTGGTTTTAAACCTCTTTCCATTATTGACCAAGGATCTTTCAGATGGGATCAAGATATGAGTTGGGTCCAAAAAAAAATGACATCCTTTTATTTAAAAAAATTATTCCTAAAATGTAGTGAGAGGGAGTTTTATCAGCACAATAGCAGTGTCATTTTTCAGAAACAATAGTGTTGACCAATAATTCCAGGTAACCTTTTTATTTTTATATAGGATGCGATGATAGGAATAATTGATTACGGGCTTGGAAATTTAAAATCTATAAGTGGGATGCTTCGCAAAATTGGATCACCATGTGAAATAGTTCATTCCAATTCTAATTTTTGCCATTTTTCTAAGTTTATTTTGCCGGGGGTTGGGTCTTTTGACCACGGGATGAGTGGACTTAGGGAGCGTGGCTTCATCAATCCGCTGATATTTGAGATAATTGAGAAGAATAAGCCACTTTTGGGAATTTGTTTAGGTATGCAGTTGCTTGGAAAATGTAGTGAGGAGGGAACGCTTCCTGGTTTAGGTTTGCTTGATTGTAAATTTAAAAAATTTCATTTTAACTTAAGTGAAAGATATAAGGTTCCTCACATGGGTTGGAATTCTGTAAAAGCGATAAAAAAGAATCCATTGATACCTACAAACGAGATCAATGAACCAAGGTTTTATTTTGTACATTCCTTTTATGCTGATCCACGAGAATCAGTTGATGTTATTGCGACTACAGTTTATGGAAATGATGTAGCAGCAGCCATTTCAAAAGGGAATATTTTCGGCGTTCAGTTTCACCCTGAAAAAAGTCATCGTTACGGCATGGAATTGCTCAAACGATTTTCCGAAATCTAACAGATGTTAAAAAATCGGGTTATTCCTGTGCTTCTTCTCCAAGGTAGCGGCCTTTATAAAACGCGTAGGTTTAAGAGCCCAGTTTATGTTGGTGATCCCATTAATGTGATTCGAATCTTCAACGATAAAGAAGTTGATGAACTTATGGTTCTAGACATTGGAGCCTCAAAGGAAGGCCTAGAACCTAATTTTGATTTAATAGAAAAATTTGCCGGTGAATGCTTTATGCCACTCACTTATGGAGGAGGCATTCAAAATTTAGATCAGGCAAGTAAATTGTTTTCTTTGGGTATTGAAAAGGTTTCAATTCAGACATCTGTTATTAATAATTTTTCAATTGTTCGAAAGATATCGGACAAGTTTGGGTCACAAAGTGTGGTTGTTTCGGTTGATGTCAGCCGGAATTTTTTTGGATTTCCAAGATTGAGACAAAGTTCTACTGGCAAGATGGTGAAAAATAATTGGCTTGAATTTGCGAAAATGGCGGTTGCTGCTGGGGCAGGTGAAATTCTACTGAATGCTGTCCATAGAGATGGGACTTTGGACGGGCCAGACCTTCCATTGATCAGGCAAGCATCCGAAGCGCTTTCTGTGCCGTTAATTGCCATTGGCGGCGTAGCAAATCTTGGAGATATCAAGTGCTGTATTGATGCGGGAGCTTCTGCTGTTGGGGCTGGTGCATTTTTTGTTTTCCAAGGTCCTTACAGGTCAGTTTTAATTACATATCCAGATTATAAGGATCTTGAATTATTACTCGGAAAAAGAGATTAGGAAATATGAACCAGTATCAGATTTGTTCAAGATGCGTTATGGATACTACTTCAGTTGGTATACAATTTGATTCCAGTGGAGTCTGTAGTCATTGCCAAAGGTTTGATTCTTACGTTCGCCCTCAATTACTAAATTCACAGCAGAAAACAGAGGGGCTCAAGGCCCTTTTGGATGACGTTAAATTGGCCGGTAAAGGCCTTAAATATGATTGCCTAATTGGTTTAAGCGGTGGAGTTGACAGTTCTTACGTTGTTTATCTTGCAAAAAAACATGGATTGCGACCCATTATTGTGCATTTTGATAATGGTTGGGACTCTGAACTAGCCGTCAGGAATATTGAAAGCATTATAAAGAATACCGGTTTCGATTATTATAATTATATTGTTGATTGGGAAGAATTTAGGGATATTCAAAGAGCATATTTTAAGGCTTCGGTTGTGGATGTTGAAGTTCCAACCGATATGGGTATTCAAAGCCTTATCCCCAGGTTGGCAATTAAGTTTAATGTACCGTTTGTTCTTTTCGGTGAAAATATTGAAACCGAATCAACCATGGGATATGGTTGGAATTTCGATAAAATGGATAGAAGTAATTTCGAAGACATCTATAAAAAATATGGAGGAAGGCCTCTTAAAACCTTTCCCTATTTATCGCCACTTCTTAGATTAAGGTTTAAATTTAAGAAGATCAAACTTGTCAACATTTTGGCGTTTGATGAATGTAATTATTTCAAAATTAAAGAACTGTTAAATAGAGAGTTTGGCTGGAGAGACTATGGTGTTAAGCATGGTGAGTCTGTTTTTACAAAGTTTTATCAGTCATATTACTTGCTCAAGAAATTCGGCTTTGATAAAAGAAGGGCTCATTTGTGTGATCAGATTAACTCCGGTCATATTCAACGCCAACAAGCCTTGGCTGTTTTGGATAAGCCTGTTTATTTGTCATTAGAGGATGAGAAAAATGAGCTTGAATATGTTATTAATAAGTTGGGTTTTTCTGAGAAAGAATTTTCAGAAATTTTAAATTTACCATGTCGTACCCATTCTGAATTTAAGATTGGCAAAATGTATGGTTCCTTTATTGACAAAGTCTTTCTCATTTTAATTGGTGCTATTAAGAAGCTTAGGGGATATTTTGTTAAATAAGATTACGAATAACCATTAAAATGAATCACAATTTTATTTCTATACATAAAAGTGCAATTATTGATGATGGTGCTGAGATAGGCGCCGGTACCAGTATTTGGCATTGGGTGCATGTTTGCGGCGGGGCCGTGATCGGGGAAAGGTGTTCCCTGGGCCAGAATGTGTTTGTCGGCAATCGAGTGGTGATCGGCAACAATGTGAAGATCCAGAATAACGTCTCTGTTTACGATAATGTGACGCTCGAGGACGATGTCTTCTGCGGGCCCAGTACGGTCTTCACCAATGTCTACAACCCCCGTTCGGCGGTCAGCCGTAAGGAAGAATATCGAAATACCTTGGTCAAAAAGGGTGCCACCCTGGGGGCCAACAGCACGATTGTCTGCGGGGTGACCATAGGTGAAAACGCATTCATCGGCGCGGGCGCTGTCATCAATCGAGATGTGCACCCCTTTGCCTTGATGGTAGGTGTTCCTGCACGCCAAATCGGCTGGATGAGCGCCTATGGAGAGCGCCTTGCCCTTCCCGTTCGAGGGGAGGGTTCTGCTATTTGCCCCCATACGGGCGACCGTTACTTCTTGGAAAAAAGTCTTTTGAAAAGAGTGCCTTTTTCAAAATAACAAACCCTGAACCACCCTAATGACTGTCACCAATCAAAAATCTGTTCCATTCATTGACCTGCAGACTCAGCAGGGAAAGATCAAGCATCTGATCGACCAGCGATTGGGTAATGTGTTGCGCCATGGACAGTACATCCTTGGTCCGGAAGTGGCCGAGCTTGAAACTGCTTTGGCCAAGTATGTCGGGGTGGAGCACTGCATTGCGGTTTCTAGCGGAACGGATGCTCTACTGCTGGCCCTGATGGCCCTGGAGATCGGGCCCGGGGACGAGGTGATCACCACCCCGTTCTCCTTCATTGCCACCGCTGAGGCAATTGTTTTATTGGGTGCGACCCCAGTTTTCCTCGATATTTGCCCCAAAACCTATAATCTGGATCCGCGTCTGGTAGAGGGCGCTATTACACCTCGCACCAAAGCTATCATGCCTGTTAGTCTCTACGGCCAGTGCGCGGCGATGGATGCCATCAATGAAGCGGGGCGCAAGCATAACATCCCGGTTATCGAGGATGCCGCCCAGAGCTTCGGTGCCACCTACAAGGGTAAATATTCCTGCGGGCTAACCACAATCGGTTGCACCAGTTTTTTCCCTTCAAAACCTCTGGGTGGGTATGGTGACGGCGGTGCCTGTTTCACCCAGGATGAAGAGCTTGCGGCCAAGATGCGGCGGATCTCGCGCCATGGGCAGTTGCGGCACTACTATCACACCGAAGTTGGGATCAACGGTCGCATCGACACCTTGCAGGCCGCAATTCTTCTGGCCAAGTTGGAGGTTTTCCCGCAGGAAGTGGAAGCGCGCAAGCGTATCGGGCTGCGCTATATCCAGCAGTTGAACCTGGCTGGCATTGAAACCACGCCGACCATTTTGCCTCACAACACTTCGGTGTATGCCCAGTTCACAGTTCAGGTAGATAACCGGGCGAAAGTGCAAGCCGCGCTAAAGGATAGGGGAGTACCCACTGCCGTGCATTATCCCCTGGTACTTCACAAACAACCTGCCTTGACTGGCAAATCGGTCAATCATCCGTGCCCCCATGCGGAGGCTGCCAGTGAGCTGGTACTCAGCCTGCCGATGCATCCCTACCTGAGCGAGCCAGACCAGGACCACATCGTCCAGTCTTTGGCCGAAGCAATTCGGGAAACGGCCTGAAATGACCCTGAAAATATCTACCCCCATCCTTGACCGCAAAATCCGCATCGCCTTAGTCGGATGTGGAAGGATCGCCTACAAGCATTTCGAGGCGATTGAGAAATTCAAGGACCAGTTGGAATTGGCTGCCATTTGCGATAACCAGGCATTCCGGCTGGAACCGGCTGCGCAAAAAGCCGGAGTGCTCGGTTATCTCCATCTAGAGGAAATGCTAGATCAACAGAAACTGGATTTGGTGGTCTTGGCAACTCCCAGCGGGTTGCATGCCCGGCAGGCCATCCAGGTCGCCCGGCACCGGATCCATGTGATGACAGAAAAACCTATGGCCACCCGTTGGCAAGACGGTTTGGAAATGGTGAAGGCCTGTGACGATGCTGGGGTGCACCTGTTCGTGGTGAAGCAGAACCGCCGGAACGCCACCCTGCAACTGCTGAAAAAGGCCCTTATGGAGAAACGGTTTGGCCGCATCTACATGGTGACCAGCAACGTGTTCTGGCAGCGGCCGCAGTCCTACTACGACACCGATGCCTGGCGTGGGACCTGGGAGTTCGACGGCGGGGCCCTGATGAACCAGGCCAGCCACTATGTGGACCTGTTCGACTGGATGATTGGCCCGCTTGAAAGCGTCCACGCCTACACGGCCACCCTGGAGCGCGATATCGAGGTGGAAGACACCGCTGTGATCAGCATGCGTTGGCGCAACGGGGCCTTGGGAACCATGAGCGTGACCATGCTCACCTACCCCAACAACCTGGAGGGGTCTTTCACGGTACTGGGTGAAAAAGGGACCGTGCGCATCGGTGGCGTGGCGGTCAACCAGATCCAGCATTGGGAATTCGCTGACAAGCGACCCGAGGACGCCAACATCCAGCAGGCCAGCTACGAGACCACCACGGTTTATGGATTCGGACATCCTTACTACTACGGCAATGTGATTGATGTCCTGCGGGGCAAGTGCGCTCCCGAAACGGATGGCCGGGAGGGGTTACGGTCGCTGGAACTGCTGATCGCCGCTTACCGATCCGCAAGGGATGGCAAGCGCATTCCTCTGCCTCTGGAGTACTGACCGTGCATCACGCCGATCTGCTGCAAAAAATGAACAATCGCACGGCCAAGATTGGCATTGCCGGACTGGGTTATGTGGGTCTACCCCTGATGCTGCGGTACAACGCGGTGGGCTACCAAGTGCTGGGTTTTGATGTGGATGTTACGAAGGTGGTGCAATTGAACGAGGGGAAGAGCTACATCGAGCATATCCCATCAGCCAGTGTCGCTAAGGCGCGTCAAATCGGGTTTGAAGCCACTGCCAATATGGCGCGGGCCCAGGAATGCGACGCGCTAATTTTGTGCGTGCCCACCCCGCTCAACGCGCACCGCGAACCTGACATGAGTTTTGTGATCGACACGGTGAATTCCCTTTGCCCGCACCTGCGCGCTGGCCAGGTGATGTCGCTGGAAAGCACAACTTACCCGGGCACCACCGAGGAAGAACTGGCGCCTCGTATTCAGAAACAAGGTTTCAAGCTGGGGGATGATTATTTTCTGGTCTATTCCCCCGAACGGGAGGACCCGGGCAATCCCGACTTCACCACGCAGACCATTCCCAAGGTGGTGGGGGGCCATACCGCTTCCTGTGCCGAAATTGGTAAAGCACTCTATGGGCAGGTGGTCAATAAACTGGTGCCAGTCAGCTCCACCAAAACGGCTGAAATGACAAAGCTGCTGGAAAACATTCACCGGGCAGTGAATATCGGCTTGGTGAATGAGATGAAGATTGTCGCGGACAAAATGGGGATCGATATCTATGAGGTAATTCGCGCGGCCGCCACCAAACCCTTTGGCTTTACAGCCTATTACCCAGGGCCCGGTTTGGGGGGACATTGTATTCCCATTGATCCGTTTTACCTGACCTGGAAGGCTCGGGAATATGGGCTGAACACCCGATTCATCGAATTAGCCGGCGAAGTCAATTCGGCGATGCCACAATGGGTGGTCACCAAGCTGGCCGATGCGCTGAATGACCGTCAAAAATCAATCAAGGGCAGCAAGATCCTGGTGCTGGGAATCGCCTACAAGAAAAATGTCGATGACATGCGAGAGTCACCTTCCGTTGAGATCATGGAGATATTGCGGGATAAAGGTGCGATCCTTTCCTACAGCGATCCCCATGTGCCGGTGTTTCCCAAGATGCGCCAGCACCGGTTTGATCTGAAAAGTGTGGAATTGACGCCGGGAAACCTGCAGCAATTTGATGGGGTTGTTTTGGCCACTCACCATGACCGGTTTGATTACTCCGCCATACTAAATAATGCTCGTTTAATAGTAGACACTCGCGGTGTTTTTGATAATAAATCAATTAATATCATTAGAGCGTAAAAGAGCAACATGAATAAGCTTAAAATTATGAGAATTACTCATATTTTCGGAAACCAAATATTTTTGAAGGACAATAGTTTTAAGGATATTTTAAATGGAAGAGACTGCTATGATTATAAGATGCTAATGTTGCACAAAAATTCAATAGATGTATCGTTATCTCTTGCAAATGAGATTGCAAAATTGGGACATAATGTAGAAACCGTTTATTTTGATTTAAAGGAAATGCAAATCTTATGGGCAAAAGAAAATGAATGTAAAGTAGAAGGAGAGCAATGGACTGAATATGTTTTACATGAACAAATTAATAAAATAAAACCAGAAGTTATATTCTTTCAAAAATCAATTCCATTTACCAAGACAAACCTTCGCCGATTAAAAAAGAAATATCCATTTGTGAAAAAACTAATATTCCACACGGCATACTTGGGGGCAACATGGGGATGTCAAGAGATGGATCATTTGTTAGTTGGTACCCCAAGTTTGGTGCATCGATATAGCAAGATGGGCCTAAAGCCAGAGTTATTTTATCATTATTTTGATCCAAATATTGGTTTAAACATTATGGAAAATTTAAAAAATCTAAGCGAGGAAGAATATGACCTTACATTTGCTGGAAGCTCGGGGTTTGGGGGTGGTTTCCTTCACGTAGATAGATACGAATTTCTAAAATGTCTCTTGGACAAAACAAACATATTAATGTGGCTTTTGGAAGAAAAAGATGTACTTTCACCCAGTCTTACGTTCAAACAAAAACTTAGAAGACTAACCAAAAAAATGCTAAAGAGACTACCTTTTCGATTGATAAATACAAAAGTACTGGGTGAGTGTTGGACAAATTTTATTTTGGAAATAAATCAGGAGTTAGATTTCTTTAAAAAAGGTGTAAAGATCCCAACGATTCCTTTGAAAGAGTTATATCCTTCAAGATGCTATGCCTCGGTTCATGGTTTAGATTATTACAGAATCTTATCCAAATCAAAAATATCTTTTACAAAGGCTGGGAATAATGTTCACAACCCAAAAGAGTCATTAGTTGGTGACATAGGTGCGCTTAGATTGTTTGAGGCAACGGGACTAGGTTCCTGCCTTGTTTCCGACACCGGTCCAAACATGCAAGAACTTTTTGAAGAAGGCAAAGAAATAGTTACTTATACCTCTAAAGAGGAGGCGGTTGAAAAAATAAAATACTTGTTAAGTAATGAAGGTGAGCGAAAAAAAATTGCCGTCGCTGGTCAAGCCAGAACCTTGAAGGATCATACCGCGGCCGAAAGAGCGAAACAGTTTGATTGTTTACTTCATGATATTTTCCGGAGAGGAAGTTAAAGGCAGTGAAGATTGCCTTTCTGGTCCATGACTATCACAGGAGGGGTGGACATTCCAGGTATGTGGTGGAGCTAGCGACCCGCTTCCAGCATGAACATGAAGTACATGTATTTGCGAATACTTGGGATTCTTTAGGTTCGGAAAATGTTTATTTTCACAAAGTTCCAGCCTTAACAAATAGGGAAATCCTCAAAGTTCTTACCTTTATAATTCCAGGAACCCAAATGATTGCGAAGGGTACCTATGACATTGTTCACGCTCAGGGACTTTGCGGCTTGCGGCATGACATCACGACCTCTCATTGTGTCCAAGCCTCTTGGTTGAAAGGGCTGGAATCCCGGGGAATCAAAACCGGTTGG
>Ga0315899_10001801_pt1 | contig 24191 bp, 23 predicted proteins | sample LakEriMetagenome_2_FD_203518 | JGI IMG/M metagenome (GOLD analysis project Ga0315899, IMG submission 203518) | Freshwater fungal communities from buoy surface, Lake Erie, Ohio, United States - Buoy 4 MA112 | ecosystem: Environmental > Aquatic > Freshwater > Lake | place: USA: Lake Erie, Ohio... | reverse complement strand
TGCCGATCCCGCTCGACCTTCGGGTCACTTCCTGCCTTGGCGAGTTTGCGCAATGCCGCAGCCTTTTCCCTTGCTTCAGCCAAAGACAGATCTCGACGCAGCATGAGAGGGGCATCAGAATAACGGGAGTCGCCGACGCCAAACGCTTCGCGACCCAGGCCGTCAACGTCCGCAGTCCCAAGACCGATGTCTCGGCGCTTGCCGTCGACCTGCACGCGAAGCATCCACGACTTCGCCCCACCGGGCGATACCAGCAGGAACAGCCCGTCACCATCCTGATAGGCGCGCTTCACTGCGGATTTTAGGTATCGACGCGCTGTGGCCCGATCGGTCGCAGCCGCTGGCCTATCGCGCCAGGGCCGCCGCGTTGCGCAGCACCAATGTGCCTGCGCTGCGGCTCTCGCTCCAGCCGCCACAACGCCGGAACTGGCCCACGCAATTGGGCTCAAGATAGATGATCGTCACAGGCTGGCCGAGCGACGACAACCGGTCGGCGACGGGCGCCATCACTGCATCGTCGAACGGATCGTAGAAATAGCAGACCAAAGGGACATCGGCGGGCAGGACATACTGCCCGGCATCCATGCACACGACATCAACCGGCGCAGCCAGCGCGCCCTTGGCCTGCATGATGTCGCGGTTGCGCATGGCGATCTCGACAAGCTCGGGGGCGAACTCCACCCCGATGGCTCGCGCGAAGCCAAAGCGGGCGGCCTGCAGCAGCGCGCGGCCCTTGCCGCAGCCGAAATCGATGAACACGGTGCGCGCAAAATCGACGTTCAGATCGGAAAACCACACCGGCATGTCGGTGCCGTTGCTCGCCTGATAGCGCCGGGCATGCGCCGCCACCGCAGGATCGACGTCGAGTGTGTGCAGTTCGCGGATGGCAAAGGTATCGGTGCCCCAGGTCTCGTCGAACGCCTGGAATTGCCGGTTGCGCGCGCGCGCCTGCGGGGTCATCTCCTTGACATGATAAGCGATGTTGTGCCCGATCAGCCGGATGATTTCGGCAGCAGAGCGCCCCTTGAGGCGGCGAACGAGCGATGACATCATGAACTGATAGGCCTTTGCGGGTGGACTGCCGGGCGCCGGAGCGAATATCAAAGTGCGCCGATTACGCGATGCCCCCCGGGGTTTGAACCTGCTTAACCAACATTCGCGGACGCAGCGTGTAAAATGAGAAGGCAGATCTGCCCAGATTAAGGATGGAGAGTATGGCTGACCCAATTCGGCCGACATTCCCCAAGTGGCCGACCGGATGACGGAAATATCTCCTGATTGTGCCAGATGAACAAGCGTTTTTCGCCCCGAGTGGTGTCTGCGGTCTCGCAAACTCCTGAAGTTGGGCGGATCAAGCTGCGAACCCGGAGCATCCTGGCCCGGCGGCGCCGTTGTTCAGCGTGGCGGACAGACCTGTCCTGCGGCTTTCGTTCAGTTTGGGTCTGGATCGCTGTCACGCGCATAGCGGTGGCGCTCGCAATCGGCGGATGGCTGCGAGGATGGCGCGCACCATCGGGCCGGTGACGGCCACCTCGGCCAACTGGAAGGTGATGGCGCGGGCGTGGCGCACGACGCGGGCTCCGATCTTGATCAATTTGAGTTGCATGCAGGTCAACGACCAATCGGCCATTTCCTCGGGCAGCTTGATGCAGCGCAAGAAGGTGCCATGTTGTAAGCCAGCGCGTGCAACTGTAGCCGAACTTCGTTGTCGTGGAACTGCCGACACGATAGCCGCGTCCAGTAGAAGGCGTGCGCGGCGACAACTACGATGGCCGGTTGAGCGGCAACTATGATGGGCGGCAAGCTCGGTTGTCTGGGCTGATCGTAGTGAGGAGCGCAGCCCCGACCGGAGAGCGGACCAGACAACCGATGGCAATCTTTTCCCCCTTTTTTCAGGGGGTGATCGGGGCTGCGGCGGGCGGTGGTATCGGAACACTCATCGAACAACGAGCGATGGGTTTGCGATGCCGGGCCACGGGCCGCGTTAGCCGGTGCACGATCTTTTCCTTGAGCACCGTATTCGCGGGCAGCCTGATGGCATAGAAATAACCTGCCTCTTCCAGTCTTTCGTAGATCGCAGGGATCGCATAGGCGGCGTCGGCCCGGAAGAAGCGGCCCCCAAGGTCGCGACCAGCGTAGCGGGCGATGACAGGATCGAGAACATCTCGCCAGCCGTCAGCGCTGTGGACGTTGCCATTGCGCAGGGCGCAGCGTTCCAGCATGCCGAACTGGTTGAACAGGAAGTTTGGGTGGTAGCAGGTGCAGTCGAAATGTCCGTTCCAGGCGGACCCTTCTTGATCTCCATGGGTCGGGCTGACCGAGCTGTCCATGTCCAGCACGATATACTTCAGCCCGTTGCGGTCATGAAACCGGTCGATCCATTGGCCATTCAGACCGGCCAGCGCCTCCCGGTTCGCGGTCGAGGCCAAAGTCTCGGTCTAAAATCGCCCCATCTGCGAGGCTGAGGCCGCCTGAGCGTCAACAGCGTGGCCGCCGACAACCTGACGCATGACCGGATCGAGGGCCAGCCGATCGGCGTCGTTGACATCTTCGTATCCTGCCAGCCGCCCGAACACCGATTGCCGGAACAGCCCGTCGAGCCGATGGACCGTGTTCTTGCCGTGACGAGTATCGCGCAGCGCCGCTGACGCCAGATCGGACAGCCCGAGCGCCTCATCGAGCTCGCGCATCACCAGAAGGCCGCCGTCCGAACTGAGTTGCGTGCCTTTGAATTCCAGCCGAACACGAGGGTCGAAATCCACCCGATCTGCCCGCTGCGATCTCGCACCCTTTGGGTGATCCATGAAACCCGTCCCTCGCAGCCATTAACGCCATGATTTATATCGAAAATATCACGGCCATGACAGCGAAATCACCAGATTACTTGGGGAATGCGGGTTGCAGAACATTGGCTCTAGCCGATCCACTCCGCAATAATCCGCGCGGCATCTTCCGGGTCCTGGAACGGGTGGAAATGGGTCATGTCGGGGCGATAGAGGTCGGTGCCTTGCGGCAGGTGCTCGGCCAGCGTGGGCCAGGTCGGCGAGCTCTTGAAATCGTTGAGCGTGGTATAGTGAGCGCGCACCACCAGCACCGGAATTGCGACCCGCTTGGCCGCCTCAAGGATCGCGCCATTGCTGCGGCTTGAGGCATAGACACTCGCTTCCATCTCGGGCGAACAGGCCAGCTCCATGCCGTCTCCCGAGGGTGCGGGGGCGAGGCCGAAGCGGCAGTAATCCTCGAACACGCGGGGGGCGAACAGGTTATAGGGATCGCGGGTCCGGAACCGCTCCATCATCGCTTCGGGCGAGGCGAAATCGCGCTTGCGGCGGACTGCGGGGTGCGGATTGTCGGCGGTGTAGAGCGGCTCGCCCGGCGCGTAAAACTCGGGCGCGAGGATCACCGGATCGAACAATATCAAGCGCTTGAAGGCGTATTCGTGATCGGCGGCGACTTGCAGCAGGGTATGCGCCCCCATCGAATGGCCGATGCCGATGGCGCCCGAAATCCCGGCCTGATCGAGAAAGCCTGCGACATCGCTCGCCATGATCCGCCAGTCGTCGATCGGATCTCCGCCGGATTGTCCGTGACCGCGCAGGTCGATGGCGTAGGCCGGGCGTTCGGGGAAGGCATCGGCAATCGCGCCCCACACCCGTCCGTGAAAGCCGGTGGCATGGGCGAACACCAGCGGGGCGGCGCTGCCCTCGCCGGGCCATTCGTGCATCGCAAGGTCGATGCCATTGACGCTGTAGGGGCGGGTGACAGGGGCGGGGCGGTTTGCGTTCATGACGACCGCCCAACCGGAACGCCGCGCCCGAGTCAATCGCGCGCTTTTGGCAGGGGCTATTCTGCAGGAGCGGGTGTGCTGGTCTCGGGCTTGCTCTCGCCCTGCTCGCGCGCAAAGCGCAGCGCCTCGGCAATCCGGTCAGGCGCGATCAGCCGCAGCGCAGCCAGATAGAGCGCGATCCCGAGCAGCACTGCGCCTGCCAATGCCGCGAGCGGCAGCATCTTCGGCAGGACGCCAAGCGCGAGCGCCACGCCCGCCGCCATCACCAGCGCAGCGCCAAGCGGCGGGGCGATTGCGCGCGCCAGCCCGCTCCAGGTGAGGCCGATAATCCGGCCCGAGAGCGTCACCGTCGCGCTGGTCAGCACCGCCATCCCGCCAACCCAGCCCCAGGCAAAGCCCGCCACCCCCCACTGCGATCCGATCAGGAAGGCGGCCGGCATCACCACGCTGCCGAGCATCGTGATCCGGAGCGCGGCGAGCGGCACGCCGCGGGCATTGGTGGCAGGCGCAAACAGGATCTGCAGCGTCAGCATCGCCATCGCGGCCGCGAGGACCGGCAGCAGCGGCACGATCTCGAGCCACTTGTCGCCCAGCAGCACGGGCACCAGCACCGGCGCGACCACTGCGAGCCCCGCATAGGCGGGCAGCGCCACCAGCATCACCAGCCGGATCGTGGCGGTGAGCGGCTCCGGCCCTGTCACCTTGTGGCGCGAATAGGCGGCATAGGCGATCTCGTTGATCGGCGGCACGAACTTGGCAGCGAGCAGTTGCGCCAGAAACAGTCCGGTCGTGTAGACCCCGAGATCATGCGCATCGAGCACGCGCCCGGCGATCATCACATCGGCCTGGCTCTGCACGAACCAGAACAGCTGGGTCGCGGTCATTACCCCGCCGAAGCCCGCGATATGGCCCGCCCCGGCAAAGCGGAAGCTCGGACGGATCGGCGCGCGCGCGGCCCAGGTCATGCCGGTCGCCTCGGTTACCAGCATCGCCATTGGCGCGGCGACCAGCGTCCACACCCCCCAGCCCGAAAAGGCCCCGGTGAGCGCGGTCGCAGCGCCCGCCAGCGCGGCGGCGAGACGCACCTGCGCCGGGCGGCGGAAATCCATCTTGCGGCTGAGGATCGCGTGCGGCAGCGCGCAGAACGGCACGCCGAGATAGAGCAGCGACTGCACCCGCAACAAATCGGCCACCTGCGGCTGCTCGAACCACAAGGCCACCAGCGGCGCGGCGAGAAACTGCGCCAGCGCGAGGCCGCAATTGAGCAGGATCAGCATCCCCAGCGTCTGGCGCAGGCGTTCCTCGGTGACGTGCTCCTCGCGGATCAGCGCGCTCGCCAGACCCCAGCCGTTCATCGTGCTGAGCAGCACCAGCATCACGCTCGCCATCACGAACAGGCCGTAGTCCTGCGGCGCGAGCAGGCGGATCACGATCAGGGTCGAACACCAGGACACGATCTGGGTGAAGACCTGACTGCCCGAACGCCACAGCACCGCCGTGCGCACCTGCGCGGCGAGCGAAGGGGTGGGTGCCAAGGGATCAGGGGCGAGCGGGTCGGCGTTAGCCATCGACCCGTACCTTGTGCGACTGGCCGCGCCGCGCCGCCTGACCGATTTCGCCGCCCCAGATGTTGGCGAGCACCCGTGCCGCTGCGCGGCTACGCACGAACAGCAGATCGGCCATCTTGTAGCCGGCCACAGCGCCCATTTCCTGCTTGTAGCCGGTATCGCCCACACCCATGTCCAAAATCTCCTGCCCATCGGCGATCGCGTCAGCCATCGCGCGGTATTTCGCGAGTTTGCCGATATTGAAGGGCTTGAGTTCACGGACATAGCTGCCGGCAATGCCATATTGCACCGCGCCATCATCAAGATCAACGCTGAAGGCTACCGGGCGCTGGTCGAGCATCAGGATGGTGGCTGCCAGTCTATCGGCGATCACCGGGTCGCCCAGTGCCGCCTGCCATAGCGCGCGCTGGGCAGCGGACATGAACTTCGCTCCGCTGCCGTCGGTGGTGTGCGCGATCCAGCTTTGCGCTTCGATCCGGCCCAGATCTTCGAGCACTTCGGGGCTCCAGCCGTTGCCGCGCACGTGACGCCATTCCATTTGCCCGAGCGTGGCGAGCCGCCGCTCGAAGCGTTGCAGCCGCTTGGCGGTGGAGGGGCGCGGCCAGCCGGCGATGCGCGCGGCCACCAGATCGATCACCCAGCTGCTTCCGGCGGGGCGGGACAGCACTGTCCAGTTGGCCATCTGCGCGGCTTCGAACAGCAGGACGGTGGCCGGATCATCGCAGCGCACCGGGCCGACGCGCCACACCGGTCCAAGGCTGCGCGCGGCGGTGTGGTCCAGCCCGTGGGCGAGTTCGACACAGTCGCAATCGGGCGCGATCAAGGGCGCACGCAGCGGCCAGTAGGCGCCCGGCACCTTTCGCGCGCGAAGGATCACCGGACCGAAAGCGACAGTCGGGATCGCCGCGATCACCGCGCTATCGGGGTTTGCGCCGCGCCGGATCAGCAGGGTGCGGCCCGATTGCGGCGCGCCCGCAGCATACCATGCGGCGCGCAGAAAGCCGTGGCCTGCAAGGTTGCACCCCGCCAGCACGTCAATCGCGGGCGGGAAGCCTGCGATTGACGCGACCGTCAGTTGGTCGGCTGCAATCCTGCTTTCGTACATCACTCACCATCGCCGCCAGAGGGGGGTGCGGCATTTCCCGCCTTAACCGGGCCGCGTAACCACCCGGTTAACCACGAGCGCGGGAACCGGCGCAGGGCACCATTGATTGACATTCACCGGCGGCTTGGAGAAAGGCGCTCCAGACCCGCGGCCGGGCTGTTCCTGCCCCCCAACCGCCCTGCCGGAGACGTTCTTGTCCGATACCTCTGCCTCCGGCCCGGCTGCGTTTCGCCAGCTGATGGGCCAGTTCGCTACCGGGGTCGCGGTGGTCTCGCTGGTGGACGCGCACGGCAGCGTCGCGGCGATGACGATCAATTCGCTGGTCTCGGTCTCGCTCGAACCGATGCTGGTGAGCTGGAACCTCCAGAACAGCTCGAGCCAGTTTGCCGTCTATGCCGGGGCCGAAAGCTTCGCGATCAGCATCCTTGAAGAAAGCCAGCAGGCGCTCGCCCGGCGCTATGCCGCGCGCGGGAGCAGCGCCTTCCTGCCCGAGGATTTCGAGACGGGCGCAGCAGGCCTGCCGGTGATTAAAGGCGCGCTCGGCCATGTCGCCTGCCGCCGCTTCGCGGCGCACGAAGCGGGCGACCACACGCTGATCCTGGGCGCGGTCGAGGCGATGGAGCAGCGCGCCGCCGGGGTACGACCGCTGCTGTTCTTCGGCGGGCGGTTCGGGGAACTCGCCGGTTAGAACACCACCCCTAGAAGACGACGACGCTGCGGATCGACTTGCCTTCGTGCATCAGATCGAAGGCGGTGTTGATCTCTTCCAGACCCATCACGTGGGTGATCATCGGGTCGATCTCGATCTTGCCAGTCATGTACATGTCGACGATTTTGGGCACATCGGTGCGGCCCTTGGCTCCGCCGAAGGCGGTGCCGCGCCAGTTGCGCCCGGTGACGAGCTGGAACGGGCGGGTGGCGATTTCCTTGCCGGCCTCGGCCACCCCGATGATGATCGACGTGCCCCAGCCGCGGTGGCAGGCTTCCAAGGCGATGCGCATCACTTCGGTATTGCCGGTGGCATCAAAGGTGTAATCCGCGCCGCCATCGGTCATTGCGACGATGGCTGCGACGGTCTCTTCGCGGCTCAGCTCCCTGGAGTTGAGGAAGTGGGTCATGCCGAAGCGCTTGCCCCATTCCTCGCGCGCGGGATTGATATCGACCCCGATGATGAGGTTGGCGCCGGCCAACCGCGCGCCCTGGATGACATTGAGGCCAATCCCGCCGAGCCCGAACACAACGACATTGTCGCCAACCTGCACTTTGGCGGTATTGGTCACAGCGCCGACGCCCGTCGTCACTCCGCAGCCGATGTAGCAGGCGCTCTGGAACGGCGCGTCCTCGCGGATTTTCGCGACCGCGATTTCGGGCAGGACAGAGAAGTTCGAGAAGGTCGAGCAACCCATGTAGTGGAAGATCGGCTGCCCCTTGAAGCTAAAGCGCGTGGTGCCGTCGGGCATCAGCCCCTTTCCCTGCGTCGCGCGGATCGCAGTGCACAGGTTGGTCTTGCCCGAAAGGCATGATTTACACTGGCGGCATTCGGGGGTGTAGAGCGGGATCACGTGATCGCCGGGCTTTACCGAAGTCACCCCAGCGCCGACTTCGCGCACGATGCCTGCGCCTTCATGGCCGAGCACGCTAGGGAAGATGCCTTCGCTATCGAAGCCGTCCAAGGTGTAGGCGTCGGTGTGGCAGATGCCGGTTGCCATGATTTCGACCAGCACTTCACCCGCCTTGGGGCCTTCGAGATCGAGCTCGACAATTTCGAGCGGCTGCTTGGCGGCGAAAGCGACGGCGGCGCGGGTCTTCATGGATGGGTTCTCCGGGTGTCAGCGGGGGCGCGGTACGGCTTCGTGATCGTAAGGGCAATGGCGACAGGCCGAGCCGCAGCACTTGCCGCGCTTCAAGTGCGCGGCGCGCGTAAACACGCTGTAGCCGGTCTCGGGATCGCGATAGGTCGCTTGCCCGCGCGCGCAGGCGGATTCGTGCAGGGCGTGCCAGAGAGGCTCGGTCATCGCGCGGCGCCATAAGGGCAAAGTGCTCTGGATGCCATGCACGAAACGAAATTGCGGCTCTGGGACGGATACCCGCTTGCGCGACCAACGCTTTTGCGCTCTCAAGCCCGCCATTGTTCTGTCATATGCCCCGGAGAACGCCCTTGCGTTTCGTGCTGTTTGTCGCCGCACTGCTGTTTGCCATTCCCGCCTCGGCGCCCCTAAGCGCTCAGGGCGTGCAGCAGACCAAGGGGAGCTTTGAAGACAAGTTCCGCCAGCTTGATGAAGTGCTCCCCGATCCCAACACCTATCGCAACGCGAGCGGCGCGCCGGGTCATGAATACTGGCAGCAGAAGGTCGACTACAAGATCACCGCCACGCTCGACGAGACCAGGCGCCGCCTGACCGCGCGCGCCGCGATCCGCTACACCAACAATTCGCCCGACGCCCTGCCGTGGCTATGGCTCCAGCTCGATCAGAACATCTTCAAGCGCGATTCGATGGCCGAGCTGACCGATGCTTTCGGCGGCCCCGGGCGGCGCGGGCCGAAGGTTAGTCTCGGCTCTGCCTCCGAGCCGACCAAGCTGTCGATGGACGAGCTGCGCCGCCAGCAGGCGATGGCCGATAACGACTATGGCTATGATATCAGGGAGGTGACGCTGATGGACGGCGCGGCCCTGCCGCACACGATCGTCGGCACGCTGATGCGGGTCGATCTGCCCGCCCCGCTGGCATCGGGCGAGACTGCAGAATTCGCGATCGAATGGGCGTTCAACATCGTCGAGGAAGACGCGGTCAACGCACGCTCGGGCTACGAGCATTTCCCCGATGATCCGCGCAAGGGCGGCAATGACATCTTCCTGCTCGCGCAGTGGTTCCCGCGCATGGTGGTCTATTCGGACTACGAAGGCTGGCACAACAAGGAGTTCCTCGGCCGCGGCGAGTTCACGCTCGAATTCGGCGATTACGAAGTCGATCTAACCGTGCCCGCCGACCACATCGTCGCCGCGACCGGGACGATCCAGAACCCTGACGCGGTGCTCACCGCCGCGCAGCGCCAGCGTCTGGCAACAGCCAAGAACGCCGCCGAGCCGATGTTCATCGTCACCCCGCAGGAAGCTGCCGCCGCGGAAAGCGGAAATCCGCGCGGGACCAAGACCTGGAATTTCTCCGCCACCAACGTGCGCGATTTCGCCTGGGCCTCGAGCCGCAAGTTCATCTGGGACGCGCAAGGGGTGAAACAGCCCGGCGCCGAGAACGAAACAGTCCTCGCCATGAGCTTCTGGCCCAAGGAAGGCGGCGAGTTGTGGCGCAAATATTCGACCGCCGCGATCGTCCACACGCTCAAGGTCTATTCGCGCTTCAGCTTCGACTATCCCTATCCCACCGCGCAGTCGATCAACGGCCCGGTCGGCGGCATGGAATATCCGATGATTACCTTCAACGGCCCGCGCACCAACCTCAACAAGGATGGCTCGCGCACCTATTCGCTCGCGAGCAAGATGGGCCTCGTCGGGGTCGTGATCCACGAGGTCGGGCACATCTACTTCCCGATGACGGTGAACTCGGACGAGCGCCAGTGGACCTGGATGGACGAGGGGCTGAACTCCTTCCTCGATTCGGTCGCAGGCTTCGAATGGGATCCGAACATGCCGTGGACCCGCAGCGTGCCGCGTGATCTGGTGAGCTACATGATCTCGAACCATCAGGAGCCGATCATGACCCAGTCGGATTCGATCACCAACTTGGGCTCCAACGCCTACGGCAAGCCCTCGGCCGCGCTGCACCTGCTGCGTGACACGGTGATCGGGCGCGAGCGGTTCGACTTCGCCTTCAAGGAATATGCCCGCCGCTGGAAGTTCAAGCGGCCCACGCCGGCGGATTTCTTCCGCACAATGGAAGAGGCGTCGGGCACCGATCTCGACTGGTTCTGGCGCGGGTGGTTCTACACCACCGATCACGTCGATATTTCGCTGGAATCGATCTATCGTCTGCAGGTCGATACCAAGGATCCCGACATCGACCTGCCGCGCCGCCGCGCCGAAAAGGAGGCTGAGCCCGAACTCGTCGGCACCGGCCTCAACAAGGCGCAGGGCCTGCCGATCTGGGTGCTGGAAAACCCCGGTGCGCGCGATTTCTACGACGCCAATGACCAGTTCACGGTCACCCCGAAGGATCGCAAGGGCTATACCAGCTTCCTTGAAGGGCTCGACCCGTGGGAGCGGCAGGTGTTCGACCGCGCGGTGAAGGAGGACGCGAACTACTACGTCCTCAACTTCAGCAACAAGGGCGGGCTGGTCATGCCGGTTATCCTTGGCCTGACCTTCAAGGATGGCTCCACCCGGAAGATGCACATCCCGGCTGAAATCTGGCGGCGCAACGCACGCGATGTGGCCAAGCTGCTGGTGTTCCCCAAGGGCAAGGAACTGGTGCAGGTGGTGGTCGATCCCGACTGGGAAACCGGCGATGCCGACATCGAGAACAACCACTACCCGCGCCGCATTATCCCGAGCCGGATCGAAGCCTTCAAGGACGAAGCCAGCAAGAGCCGTGTCAGCCGCGACTTGATGGGCGAGGCGGCAGGCGCCGAGCCGGACAAGCGCAAGTGATTGCGCGCCGCGCGGTTCTGGCGGGTGTCGCGGCGCTGGCCGCGGCCTTCGCTCTGCCCGCGGCGGCGCACCAGCAGAAGCGCACGATCAGCACGATCGCGCTCAATCCCCGCAGCGCGAGGATCGAGATCATGCATCAGGTGCCGGTGCATGATGCCGAACACGCGCTCAGGATGCAGGGCGCGAAATCGGCCGACATCATCGGCAGCGCCGAGAGCCGCGAGGCCTTTGCGCAGCTTGTCGCGCAGCGGTTTGTGCTGGCGGTGGATGGCGCGGTCGCCGCGCCCGCCTATGTCGGCAGCGAGATTTCAGGCGGCAGTCTGTGGGTCTATCAGGAACTTCCCGCAGCCCGCCCCGGCACGCCGCTCCGGGTCAATTCGCAGATCCTCACCGATGTCTGGGCGCAGCAGGAAAACCGCGTGAATATCGGCAGCGGCGCAGGCGTGACGACGCTGATCTTCACCGCCGGCACGCCCGCGCAGGACACGCTGCTCGCCAGCTGATCGGGCCGCTTGCTCAGGCGCGGCGGCGCTGCGGTCCGCTGCCCAGATCCGCGCACAGATCCCCGATCAGCGCCGGGCGGCCATAGCGATAGCCCTGCACATGGCAGCAACCGATGGCGCCCAGGAAGGTCTCCTGTTCCTCGGTCTCGACCCCCTCGGCCACCACCCTGAGGCCGAGGCTTTGGCCCATCTGCACGATCGCCTGGATGATCAGCCGCGACTGGTGATCCTCCCCGATCCCGGCGATGAAATCGCGGTCGATCTTGACCTTGTGGATCGGGAACTGGCGCAGGTGCGTGAGCGATGAGAAGCCGGTGCCGAAATCATCAAGGCAGATGGTGAAGCCGCAGGCATCGAGCATCGCCAGCGAGGCGTGCAACTGGCCGCCAGCATCGAGCAGCATGGTATCGGTCGCTATGATGGTGAAATTGGCAGGGGTGAGCGCGCTGTCATCCACCACGTCGATCAGGTGCCGCACGAAATCGTACTTGCGCAGATCGGCCTCGGACAGATTGAGCCCGATCCGCGTGTCCGGCCCCAGCAGCGCAAGGATCGCGGGGCCATCGGTCACCACCTGATCGAGCATCGCACGCGAGACGCGGCGCGAAAGCTCGGGATCGAGCAGCGCGGAAAAGATATCGCTGGCGGTGATCAGGCTGCCGTCCTCGTCCTTGAGGCGCAGCAGCGCCTCGAACGAGGTGATCCGCCCGGTCGCCAGCTCGACGATCGGCTGATAGGCGGCCACCGCGCGTCCGCCGTTCAGTGCCGCACGCAGGCTGACGATGGCGCGCTGGCATTCGGTCTGCTTGGCCTCGATCTGCGCGTCCCAGCACACCACCCCGCCGCATCCCTGATCCTTGCCGCGATAGAGCGCCGGATCGTCTGCGGCGGATGATCTCCTCGCCGGTGCCGGGCTGCTCCATCCGCGCCAGTCCGCAGGTCGCGCCGATGGTGAGCGCGCTGCTGCCGAGCGCTACGACATGATCAAGCTCGGCCACCAGATCGTGCAGAAAACCGCTCGCCGCCTCGAGCGTCATCGCTGGCGGGAACAGCAGTGCGAATTCGTCGCCGCCCCAGCGCGCCAGGAACATGCCGCGCCGGATGCGCTGGTGAAGGTGCTCGGCAATCGCCACCAGCACCCGGTCACCCACCAGATGGCCGAGCGTGTCGTTCACATCCTTGAACCCGTCGAGATCGATCAGCCCGACCATCACCGGATCGCTATCGGCCGAGCGCATCGCGGCCGCCAGCTTGCGGTCAAAGCTGGCGCGGTTGAAGAGCCCGGTCAGCCGGTCATGCTCGGCCGCGCGCTTCAGGGCCGCATTGCGCAGATGCTCCTCGGTGCAATCGTGGATGATCCCGGCGACGCTATCGGGCCGCCCGTCGATATCGATCCGCTCGCCCACCACCCGGATGCGGCGGCGCTCGCCATCGCCGCGGCGGATGCTGGTTTCGAAGGCCAAGGGCTTGCCATGAGCGACGGTCTCCTGGAGCGCTTTGCTGACCATCGCCTGATCCTCGGTCTGGTAGAGCGTCACCGCCTGTTCGACGCTGACCGAGCGCCCGGGTTCGAGCCCGGTGATGGCATAGACCTGGTCCGACCAGTAGAGCCGCTGCGAGGCGAGATCGACCCGCCACGATCCAACACATGTGGCGCGTTCGGCCTGGCGGAAAATATGCGAGGTCTGCTTGAGAGCGGCATTGGCAAAGCTCAGCTCGCGGGTGCGGACATGGAGCGCGATGCTCTGTTCGGCGAGCATCACCAAGGGGCCGATCTGGTCGCTGCAAAGGGCGTGGGGTTCGGGCGAGATGGCGCACAGCGCGCGCCCCTCGCCGCGGATCGGCACGCCGAGAAAGGAGCGGATGAACGGGGCGCCGGTGACCAGCTCATTGTCGCGAAAGCGCAGATCGGCGCGGGCATCGGGCACCAGCAGCGACCCCTCGCCGGTGATGCACACCGCGCAGAAAGAGACATCGCCCGGGGTCTCGTGAAGATCGATCCCGGTGCGCCCGAGGAAGCACTACCGCGCGTCCTCGACAATCGACAGCAGCGCGATCGGGCAGCCCAGCATGGTGCTCGCCAGCACGGTGATGCGCGAGAACAGCGCCCGATCCGCGCTTATCTCAAGGCCCAGATTGCGGATCACATCAAGGCGGTCGGGATCATGCACGCCCGCCACGTGGCCCTGACAGGATTATGAATTCGCAATGCTGGTGCTGTGTCGGGCGACCTTTGCGCCGGGCCGCGAGAACCGGCGCCGCGCGCCGCCCATCCCACGGCGCCCGATACGTCCGGCAGGCGTCGGGGTCTGGGTTGGGGGGATTTTTATGCGCGACGCAATCCGCAGCGAAAAGCGCTACCGGGCTGGAAGGTCGTCGCCTGCGCCTTCGACTGAATTTTGCGGCGGTATCCGGCGAACAAAGAAGACGAGGATAACGGCCAGCGCGGTCATCACCCCGATCAATAGCCATGCATCGTTGATGGCCTGAACCAGCGCCTGTCGTTCGACCAGCGGACGTATCATCTCCTCGGTGAATTCATCGGGCGGTATGCCGATCTGCTCGATGAAGGCATCGCGGGGTATGCCGATCCCTACCGCGGTTTCGATGTTGCCGGCCTGCAATTCTTCCACGATTTTTGCTCCGTAGGTCGCGGCGCGGCTGAAGATCGTGGTGTCTATCAGAGCAAGGCCGATTGCCCCGCCAAGGTTGCGCATCAGATTGAACAACCCGCTGCCATCTGCCACCAGCTCGGGCGACAAGCGCCCTAGTGCCATCCGCGTCGGAGGCAGCAGGCAAAACATGGTCGCAACGCCGCGCAGCACCTGCGGTAGCAGCATTTCGGCGAAATCGGTGTCGGCGGTCTGCGTGGTGCTCATCAGCAGGCCGGCCGCAAACAGGACAAAGCCGAACACGGTCAGCGTGCGCGCGCCGACGCGCTGTTCGAGATAGACTGCGATGGGCGCGGCGATTAGCTGGGCAATCCCGGTGACTAGCATGATCTCGCCAATACGCAGCGAATCATGTTCGCGCACAAGGCCAAGAAAGAACGGCATCAGATAGGTCGAACCGAACAGCCCCACACCGAGAATGAAGCTCAATGCGCAGCCAAGGGCAAAGTTGCGATCCTTGAAGCACTGCAATTCGACCAAGGGCTCGGGTGACCGGACAGTACGCCAGACGAACCATGCCGCGCACAGGGTAAAACCCAGCAGCAGCGCGACCACGTTGGGAGCGAGCCAGCCATCGGTCGGCGCATCCTTGAGGCCGATCTGAAGTGCGGTCAGTCCGATCGCCAGAAGCGCCAGCGCGGCCGCATCGACCGAGCGGGCGGAGCGCAGATTGCTGGCCGGACCAATCAGCGTGACCGCAGCCCCGACCGCCGCCGCAATGCCGGGCACGATGTTGATCCGGAACAGCCAGTGCCACGAGTATGTTTCGGTGATCCAGCCCCCGACAATCGGGCCGACGGTTGGCGCGAAGACTGCGGCAACACCGGCAATGGTGGTGGCAATGCCCTGCGAACGCACCGGAAAAAGCAGGAAAACAGCGGAAAACACCGCCGGAATCAGCGTACCTCCGGCAAAGCCCTGAAGAATGCGCCAAGCGATCAGCGAGGCGAAGGTCTGGCTCTCCGAGCATCCGATCGAGGCGATGGTGAACACCGAAACTGCCGACACGAACAGCCAGCGCATGCCCAGCCTTGCGGTCAGGAACCCTGTCAGCGGTATCGCAACAATCTCGGCCGTGAGATAGGCGGTCTGGATCCAGATCATCTGGTCCGCGCCGATCTTCAGCGCGTTCTGGATCGTCGGCAGCGATGTCGCCACGATCTGGATATCCAGGATCGCCATGAACATGCCGATGCACATGAATATGAAACCGGCCCAGGTTCGCAGACTTGCTTCGGGTATTTCGTTTGCGTTCATCCGATGTCCGCTAGCTGAAGGCACTGGGTCTGACTACGGCCTCTGACTCAAGTAAACTGGCTTCGCCTTGAATGTCAGAATCATGCTTCTATGGTAAAGTTTGGTCCAAATTCAAAATCGCCGGTCAATCGGCCGCTATGAGGCTCCCTGAATGGTTCCGGTAAGCATCCACTCCCTCGCTACGGCGACGCCGCCGAATATTCTTGATCAGACGACAGGTGCGCAGGTCGCGGAACAGCTGCTCGGCGGGGGCTTCGAGGACTTCGGAAGGCTGCGCTCGATCTACGGCAATGCGGGGATCGAATTTCGCCAGCTCGCCCGCCCGGTCGCCTGGTATATGCAGCCGCGCAGCATCGTCGAGCGCACCGAAGTCTATCTGGAGGTCGCGCTCGATCTGTTTGTTGAGACAGCCGAGAAGGCGCTGGCCGAAGCAGGGATCGCAGCCGACGAGGTGGACGCGATCGTCACGGTATCGTCCACCGGCATCGCCACGCCGAGCCTGGAAGCGCGCGCCATGGGTCGGATGGGATTTCGCAGCGACGTCTCGCGGGTCCCGGTGTTCGGCCTCGGCTGCGCTGGTGGTGTATCGGGACTGGGCCTCGCTGCAAAGCTGGCACGGGTGGATCAGGGCGCCACGGTGCTTTTCGTCACGGTCGAATTGTGCAGCCTTGCTCTCAGAACCGAGAATGTCGGCAAGGCGGACATCGTCTCTACCGCGCTGTTCGGCGACGGTGCGGCGGCCTGCGTGATCCGGACCGGCGACGAAGGGTTCACGCAGATTGCCGGCAGCGCCGAAAAAACCTGGCCCGATACGCTCGACATCATGGGCTGGCAGATGGAGCCAACCGGTTTGGGCGTCATTCTCAATCGCGCCATTCCCGCTTTTGCCCGCAGGGAATTTCGCGGGGCGGTCGAGGAGATGCTGACCCCTCAGAATGTGCAGATCGACGAGGTTGATCGCTTCATCTGCCATCCCGGCGGCGCGAAAGTCGTTGATGCGATCGAGACAGCGCTCGCCTTGCCGCAAGGCAGCCTCAACAACGAACGCGAGGTTCTGCGCCAGCATGGCAACATGTCCGCGCCAACCGCGCTGTTTGTGCTCGACCGCGTGCGCAAGGCGGGGCTTCCGCCCTTGTCGGTGATGACCGCGCTCGGCCCGGGGTTCACGGCCAGCACGCTAACCCTGCGGAGCGCGGCATGAGCCTGCCCTATGCCATCATGATATTCATCACGCTGCAGCGGATATCCGAACTCATCATCGCGCAGAGCAACACCAAGGCACTGCTCGCGCGCGGTGCGGTCGAATTCGGCCAATCACATTATCCGGCCATGGTTCTGATGCACGCCTCTTGGCTGGCGGTTTTGTGGGCCACCGTCGGCGGCGCGCCGGTGAGCATGCCCTTGCTCGCGGTTTTCGCGGTCCTGCAGGCTATGCGCGTATGGGTGCTGGCAACGCTGGGACGGCGCTGGACGACGCGCATCATCGTTCCCAAGGATGAAGCGCCGATCACGAGCGGGCCCTTTCGCATCATGCGTCACCCGAACTATTTCGTCGTGATCTGCGAGATCGCGGTGGTGCCGCTGATGTTCGGACTGGTCTGGGTGGCGGTGCTCTATTCCGCGCTCAATGCGGCCATGCTGTGGGTGCGCATCCGGGCGGAGAATGCCGCCTATTCCGACGCCGTCGCCTGACCGCTCGCGGGGCGCCGCGCCAAGGCTTCGCGCTCGGCCTTGACCTTGAGCATCGCCGATTTGCAAGTCGGCGATGTCTTCTCGATATTCCTGATCATGCACGCCTCGACCTTCTTGCGGCTTAGCGATTTCATCTCGGCAGGGCAAAGCGTGCGCGCTTCTTGGGCACAGGCTTTCTTGGCGGGATCGGGCGCCGCAAGCGCCGGGTTGGCCATGACAATCGCCGTGACAATCGCGCCGATGCCGAGCGCGATACCGTCAAGTCCATGCCGTTTCATGCTGCGCTAATCCTCTGACGCTCTGAGATCGTGACGCACACGTGCGACGACCGGGTTGAACCATCGGTGAACTTGGAGGTCAAGCGCGACCGCTTGCTCGAGACCGATCCCGACGGATCTGTGCTCGGCACGGGTCGTCGGCAGGACAGGCGAATGATAGACGAGCGCCGAGCAGCCGAGCCAGGCTGAGAACATCAGCAGGTATGGCCAGCGACGGGGCCAAAGGGCGGCGACCAGCAGGGTTGTGGCCGCAGTGCCGCCAAGCGCCAGCATGACCGGCCCCATAACAAGCGTATCGGAGCGGGTGAGCGCAGTCTGGATCGCCGCGGTCGCCCATTGTGCGGGAAGCAAAGCCAGCAGCCAATCCGGCAGGGCGCCGGGCTGGGCCGCGGCGGTTGCCACGACGGACACCTCGCCCGCGACAACCGCGACAGCGATCAACCAGCCCTTGTCGCCAGCGGAGCGGGCAAACAGCACCCCTCTCGCTGCAAAGCTGATGCTGGCGATGAGCAGCGCGAGCCCGATCGATACAGGCTGGAGCAGTGCTGGCGGGCCGAGCACTCCTGCAAGCAGGATAAGGCCTGCTCCTGCGACCAGCGCAAGTGCGACACCAATCCAAAGCCGCCGGGCGATAGCAGCACCGATCATCCCGGCCCCCATCAGGCCGGTCGCCGCGATCGGGCCAGCCAAGCGCGCGAGCGGTTCGAGATCGCCGGTATTGGCAAGCAGCAGCATGACGAGCGCGGGCGCTGTCGCCCCGGCCAAGCCGCACAGCAGCCACGCGAGAACCGGCGCGGCGCGGGTCTGACTTTCTGGCAACGATGTCATGACACTGCTCTGGTTGATGCGCTGAGCGTTGTCGAGCGCCGGGCGTCATCCTCAGGCTGGTCGATCGGCGACCGGGGTGTCGGCGGGCTTGCGCAGAAGGGCTTTGAAGCGTCCCGCCCCATTCTATAAGGGTTCCGGATTGGTTGTATAACTCGTCCCGCGCTTGGCTTGCACGCCCGGCAATGCCCACAAAAAGCAGATCGCCAGAGCTCTGAATTCCGATGAATTATCGCCATTCCTTCCATGCGGGCAACAGCGCCGATGTCGTGAAGCATAGCCTGCTGATCGCGCTCGTGCAGGCCTTGCAGCACAAGCAGAGCGCGCTGACCCTGATCGACACCCATTCCGGCTGCGGGTTGTACGACCTGCACGGCGAGGAGGCCGGTCGCACCGGTGAGGCCAATGAGGGCGTGCTGCAGGCCTTTGCCGACCGGAACCCCTTGCTGGACGACTACCGCGCCGTCGTAGCGGCGGTGAATGGGGCGGTGAGTATGGGGGCTGCGCCGTGCCTCTACCCCGGAAGTCCGCGCATTCTGGCGCAGCTGCTGCGCCCGCAGGATCTCCTGATCCTTAACGAAAAGCATCCCGAGGATGCCTATGCCCTGCGCGGCGCGATGCGCGGTACATCCGCTGCCGTGCATGAGCGCGACGCCTACGAGCTATGGCTGGCGCTGCTGCCGACCCGCACCCCGCGCGGGCTCGTGGTTGTCGATCCGCCCTACGAGCAGACCGACGAACGCGCCCGTATCACCGCCACCCTCGCCGCCGCTAACCGCAAATGGGCGCATGGTGTGACGGTGATCTGGTATCCGCTGAAAGACCGCGCGGCGCATGAACGGTGGAAGCAGCAGCTCAGCAGGATCGGCATCCCGAAATTCCTCACGGTGGAGCATTGGCTGTATGATGCCGATCAGCCCGGTATCTATAACGGCGCGGGTCTCTTTATCGTCAACCCGCCCTACGCCTTCACGCAAGGTCTGCCGCCGCTGCTGGAAGCCTTGCGCGCCGCGCTGGCGCCGGAAGGGCATAGGGGCGAGATTACGGCTGACTGGTTGGGCGGTTAGGCCAAAACTCGATTTCAGGGATGCCTGTTTGGTGCGCGGCGCAGTGCGCAGCGAACGGTGCTCTTGCACGCTGTTCCCTGCTTTCAGGGAATTTTTCAGGGAAATCGAGGCCATCGCGCACCGAGGCGCTCGCTCAAAATCGGCAAGATCAGGCCATAAATGCCACAACCGCCCGTCGGGAGCAGGGAATTTTCCGGTCGCCTTGAGGGAAACGGAAGCTCCCGGTCAGGGAACGGCCAAGGCGGGCTAGCGACCATCTTCCTTCGCTCGCCGAACACCCACCCCAAACTGCTCATTTTGATCTATTTGTCTAGTTCTAAACGATTTTTTCTGTGGATTACCCGTCCTGACCGTTGCAATGTTCTGCTTTTGATCAACATGTTCGGCAATCAGTTCTGAAGGCAATGGTTCGGCCCGATTGGGGACCCTTCCTCAGGATCATTTGAGTTGGCGAACAGAAGGCAGACCATATGGCAAAGGCAAGTCGATTGCAGATTACGATGAGGCCCATTGCCTCGTTGAAGCCGGATCCGCGCAATGCGCGCACGCATAGCGAAAGGCAGATCGCATTGATCGCCAAGTCGATCGAGGAGTTCGGGTTCATCAACCCGATCATTGTCGACGAGGCCGGGAGCATCATGGCGGGCCATGCTCGGCACAAAGCTGCTGTGTTTATGGGCCTTACCGATGTTCCGACGATCCAGCTGTCGCATATGATCAAGGCCCAGAAGCGGGCCTATATCATCGCGGACAACCGGCTCGCCGAAAAGGCCGGGTGGGACTTCGACATTCTTGGCGAGGAGATCAGTCTTCTTCTCGATGAAGATATCGATTTCGACATCGAGGTGATCGGCTTCGACAGCGCAGAGATCGACCAACTGGTCTTCGGCGAAAGCGGGAACAAGTCCGCTGCCGAGCATGAAGAAAATCCGGTCGAACTGCCCGGCGAAGAGCCGGTGGTCTCGCAGCCCGGTGACCTCTGGGAGATCGGCGAGCATCGCCTGCTGTGCGGCAATGCGCTCGACCCTGCCAGCTATGAGCGCCTGCTCGGCCGCGAGAAGGTGCAGATGGTCTTCACCGATCCGCCGTACAACGTGCCCATCGGTGGACACGTCTCGGGCCTCGGGAAGGTGAAGCACCGCGAGTTCGCCATGGCTTCGGGCGAAATGTCTCGGCCGGGGTTCATCGCGTTCCTGCGGACCGCTGCAATGCGCATGGCCGAGGTGAGCATCAACGGCGCGATCCACTTCGTCTGCATGGACTGGCGTCATGCCGGCGAGATCGAGGAGGCAGGCCGCGCGGTCTATTCCGAGCTCAAGAACATCTGCATCTGGGCCAAGACCAATGCTGGCATGGGCACGTTCTATCGCTCGCAGCACGAATTCGTCTTCGTCTGGAAGGTCGGCAAGGCCCGGCATATCAACAATTTCGGGCTTGGAGAGAAGGGGCGCTACCGGACCAACCTGTGGACCTATGCGGGGGCCAATACGTTCCGGAAAGGGCGCGGTGAGGACCTCGCGGATCACCCCACGGTCAAGCCCGTCCAGATGGTCCAGGATACGATCCTCGATTGCTCGAAGCCCAAGGGGATCATCTTCGATCCCTTCACTGGCGTGGGCACGACGCTGGTCGCTGCGCACCGTGCGAAGCGCCGCGGGCGCGGCATCGAGATTGACCCTGCCTATGTCGATTGCGCGCTGAGGCGGTTGCAGGAAGCTTTGGGCGTCGAGCCGCGTCTGGTCGATACGGGCGAGACTTTCACCGAGGTCGCTGCCCGCCGCCTCTCGAACAAGGAGGCCGCGTGATGGCCGGGAAGAAGAACGACTACGAGGTCGGCTACGGCAAGCCGCCTGCCCACACCCGGTTCCGGAAAGGCCAGTCGGGTAATCCGAGCGGGAAGCCAAAGAGGGTCTTGAGTGAAGACGAGATCCTTCTTCGCGAACTGGCTTCCAAGGTCCCCGTCACCGAGGGCGGCAAGCAGCGGCGCATGAGCAAGCTCGAGGTGATGCTCAAGCAACAGGTCAATCTCGCCATGAAGGGTGACCCCAAGGCGGTCCGCCATGTCATTGATGCCTATAGGAAGGCTACACAGAATCAGGCACGGATCAATGCTGATCAAGGCGAACAGCCCATGATTGTCACGCTCGTCTTCCCAGAAGAAGACTTGCGCCGGCAGCAGATGCTCGAAAAGCAAGGCCGCGATTGGCGGGATGAAGGCTCCGACGATTTCTGAAGGCCCTCAAGCATCTCTTTCGACTGGCATTGGTGGCGCGAGGAAGCAATACTGCCGCCCATGCGAACGAGTCTTTCCCACCCCCTGCAGATTGCCGAAGTCCGGCCCGGTGCCGGTCACGGGCGGATCGGTATCACCTTCTGTCCGGGCAAGAAGCAGCCCGGCGCCCTGACCGGCGCATGGGACCGCGATCTCGGCCTCGATCTCGATACCATCCATGCTTTCGGCGCCTCGGCCTTGGTGACCCTTATCGAGGATCACGAGATCGCCGATCTCGCGGTTCACGGGATCGGCGAGGAGGTTGTGCGGCGACACGTGGACTGGCCACCTGCCGATCCGCGATGTCTCTGTGCCCGGCCCAGATTTCGAGCAGGCGTGGCAACAGCATAGCCCCGGCCTCAGGGCGCGGCTGCGTGACGGGTTCGATGTGGTGGTCCATTGCAAGGGTGGTCTGGGAAGGGCGGGCACGATTGCTGCGCGGCTGCTGATCGAACTGGGTATGGAACCGGCGCAAGCCATCGGTGAGGTGCGACAGGTCCGCAGCGGCGCGATCGAGACACGCGCGCAGGAGCACTACGTCCTGTCCCATGCGCCGCTCGCTGAGCCTGCTCCATCGACCAGCGACGAGGCCGTTCGCGACCGAGCGCTCGGTGCGCTCCTCGGCCTCGCCGTGGGCGATGCGGTCGGGACCACGCTCGAGTTCAAGCAGCGCGACAGCTACCCGCGCCTCACCGACATGGTCGGCGGCGGCCCATTCCATCTCAAGCCAGGGCAATGGACCGACGACACCTCGATGGCGCTGGCGCTGGCTGATAGCCTGCTGGCCGAAGACGGGTTCGATCCGGCAGATCTGATGCGGCGCTTCGTCGCCTGGCGCGAGGAGGGCGAGTACTCCTGCACTGGGAATTGCTTCGACATAGGCATCACCGTGAGTTCCGCCCTGTCGCACTGGCACCGCAGCGGAGACCCGATCGCCGGATCGACCGATCCCAAATCGGCGGGCAACGGCTCGCTGATGCGCCTCTCACCGGTCGCGATCCGGCATTGGCGCGATCGCGAAACCCTGCGCCACATCGCCGCACTCCAGAGCCGAACCACCCACGGCGCGCCCGAGGCGGTCAGCGCCTGCGTCGCCTATGCCGAACTCATCGCCGATGCGATTGCGGGCCAGCCGCGGCAAGCGGTGCTGGCGCCGCGCCAAACTGATCATGCGGGCAGGATCGCCGAGATCATGGGCGGTTCGTGGCGCGGGGCCATGCGCCATGACATCGGCTCGAGCGGCTATGTCGCGCACTCGCTCGAGGCCGCGTTGTGGTCGATCGGGCGAACAAGCGATTTCCGCTCGGCAATCCTCACCGCCGCCAATCTCGGCGGCGATGCCGACACCACTGCGGCCATTGCCGGACAACTCGCCGGGGCACTCTACGGGGTCAGCGGCATCCCGGAGGAATGGCTCGCGAAGGTCGCTTGGCGCGAGGAGATCGAGCATGTGGCTTTGCGGTGTCAATCGGCGTTCAATCGGGACCCCCTATCGGCGTGCAAAAGGGACCCCTCTGCCGTTGTGCGGATCGGTTGATGCTGGGCGCGTGTTTCGCGCTGCTGGCGGCGTAGGGAGGGCGTAGCCCGACCGGAGGCGTCAGCAGCGCGAAGGCGGTTTTCTGACAGGGTCAGCTGCGGTTTTTGAAGCGCCAGCTGTCGTTGCCGGTCTCGACGATATCGCAATGATGCGTGATGCGATCGAGCAGCGCCGTGGTCATCTTCGGATCGCCGAACACGGTGGGCCACTCGCCGAAGGCGAGGTTGGTGGTGATGATGACCGAGGTCTGCTCGTAGAGCTTGCTGATCAGGTGGAACAACAACTGCCCGCCGGATCGGGCGAACGGCAGATATCCCAGTTCATCGAGCACCACGAGATCGAGCCTGCCGAGCTGGGCGGCGATGGAGCCGGCCTTGCCGATGCGGGCTTCTTCCTCGAGCCTGGTGACGAGATCGACCGTGTTGAAGTAGCGCCCGCGGGCACCGGCGCGCACGACGCTGGCGGTGATCGCGGTGGCCAGATGGGTCTTGCCCGTCCCAGTGCCGCCGATGAGCACGATGTTGCGGCGACCGGGCAGGAACGAACCTGCGTGCAGGGAGCGCACCAGCCCTTCATTGATCGGGGTGCCCTCGAACGCGAAGGCGTCGAGGTCCTTGATTACAGGCAGCTTGGCCGCGGTCATGCGGTAGCGGATCGAGGCGGCATGACGATGCGCGGCTTCAGCGCGCAACAGATCGGTCAGGATCTCGTGGGTCGTGCGCTTGCGCTGTAACCCGGTGGTGACCGCCTCGTCGAACGCGCCGGCCATGCCCTTGAGGCCGAGCGAGCGCATCGCCTCGATCATCTCATGCCGCTGCATCGAGGCCTCGCACCGTATCGTAGCGCGCGCAGTCTGCGATGGGCGGATGGTTGAGCTTGAGATCGACGATCACGTCCAGGGGCGCTCGGATGGCGGATCCCGGTATCGGGCCAGGATGTTGAGGATCACCTCGTCGCTGACAGCACCGCTATCAAGCGCCTCCCGGATCGCGGCCTCAACCGCTTCCAGACCATCGGTCATTACA
>Ga0315899_10001800_pt1 | contig 24191 bp, 16 predicted proteins | sample LakEriMetagenome_2_FD_203518 | JGI IMG/M metagenome (GOLD analysis project Ga0315899, IMG submission 203518) | Freshwater fungal communities from buoy surface, Lake Erie, Ohio, United States - Buoy 4 MA112 | ecosystem: Environmental > Aquatic > Freshwater > Lake | place: USA: Lake Erie, Ohio... | reverse complement strand
AGATTCTCTGCCTCTCGTGTGGCTATGACTTCCGCACCGGCAAGACGGTCAAGGTGACGGGCAAACCGGCCGCCAAACCTCCCGCGCCTCCCGGACCTGGCCAGCCCGACAAGTCATAGACCGGGCGGCCGGATCGGGGCAGGGGGTTCCCGTCGTGGTCGTTCCGATCGGTGTGTGCGCCTTCGGGCGGGCGCTCAACTGTCGCCGAACAGGTGCCGCAGCGGTTCGCCGTCGGCCAGGTGCCAGGGGCGGCCGGTGCGGTCCTGAATATGCGTGCGGTGATCGAGTCCGAACCGCCAGTACAGCGTGGCCGCCAGATCGGCGGGGCTCACCGGGTCGCGGGCCGGATAGGCTCCACTGGCGTCGCTGGCTCCGTGGATGGCTCCCCCCACCACACCACCCCCCGCCAGCAGCACGGTGTAGCAGTCGGGCCAGTGGTCGCGTCCGGCACTGGCATTGATCACCGGCGTCCGGCCAAATTCCCCCGTCGCCACCACCAGGGTCGATTCCAGCAGACCCCGTTCGTCGAGGTCGGCAATCAACGCGGCGAGAGCCTGGTCGGCCGGAGGGAGCAGATCGTTTTTGTGCAGCACGAAATTGTTGTCATGCGTGTCCCAGTTCACCCCCTGCTGGCGGTAGTCGTACACGTTGACAAACGGCACCCCCGCCTCCACCAGGCGGCGGGCCAGCAGCAGGTTCTGACCGCGCATCCGCGCGCCGAAGCCCCGGTTCGGCCCCCCGGCGGTTTCCTCGGGCAGCATCTTGCCGTCATTCGGGTACAGTCCGTACCGGCGGCGCGTCGCCTCGCTCTCTTGCGACACATCGAGCACCGCCTGCAATTCGGTGGCACCCAACAGGTCAAGCGCCCGGCTGTAGAAGCGGTCGAGGGAGGCAGGATCGGTCCGTACACTGGCATCGGGCTGAACCAGATTCAGCAGTTCCGAACGCCGTTTCATCCGTTCCACCGGCAGCCCCGCCTGTGGGACCAGTTCCTGCACGGCGTAACTCTGCTTCTCGGGATCGACCGTGATGCGGAACGGGTCAAACGTCGAACCCAGAAAGCCCCCTCCCTGGCAGGGAACGTCAATCACATTGTGAAACAGATACGGCAGCGAGGCGTGCTGCACGACGCGGGCGGCGGCCTGCCTCTGGTGATGCACCGTGGCGCCGTGGCAGGGGAAGAACTGGGGGATCGGGGCGAACTCTTCGCGGTCTCCCTGGGCCGCCTGCCGGCCCGTGTGCGTCTCGATCGAGGCCGAGTCGTGCAGCCGGTTCGTGTGCCGCATGCTGCGGATCAGCGCGCAATGCTGCATCTGCCGGGCCATGTGCGGCAGGTGCTCGCAGATCTGCAGCCCGGGGACGGTCGTGGGAATCGGCTGGAATTCCCCCCGGATGGCGCTGGGACCAGTCGGCTTCAGGTCGTACGTGTCGAGATGACTCGGCCCGCCGTAATAGAAGACGAAGATGCACGATTGGATCGCGCGGGTGCCAGACCGATCGGCACCACGGGCGACTCCCGCGAGAGCCGGGCCCAGACCGAACGACACCCCGCCGCACGACAGGGCTCCCCCCATCTGCAGCAGGGTCCTGCGCGTCACTTGTGGCCGGCGTTTCGACATGCAGCACCCGCAACCAGAGTTCGTTCCACAGAGCTCGCTGTCCTCCACCGGGGCAGTTCCCCCGGAGCAGTTCCCCAGGGGCTGTTCGGCCAGCGAAGGTCCCTTACGCCAGAAGATCGTACACGACCTGCGCCCCGGTCACATCCGGATCGGTCAGCCGTTCGGGCCGGCCGCTGTGCAGGTACGTGAGCCGGGTGTGATCGATTCCCAACTGATGCAGCAGCGTCGCGTGCAGGTCGGGCACTCCCACCCGGTCTTCAACCGACCGGTAGCCAAACTCGTCGGTGGCCCCATGCACATGCCCGGCCCGAAAGCCCCCGCCCGCCAGCAGCAGGCTGAAGGCATGGCGGTTGTGGTCGCGCCCGTCGGCCCCCTCGGTGATCGGCAGCCGGCCGAACTCCCCCGTCCAGAGCACGATCACGTCATCGAGCAGGCCCCGCTGCTTCAGGTCGGCGATCAACGCGGCACTCGGCCGGTCGGTCTGCCGGCAGATCGACGAGAGGCCGTTTTTGAGGTCGGAATGATTGTCCCACGGCTGGAACGACGGTTTGAGCGGCGGGAAGATCTGCACGAACCGGCAACCCGCCTCGACCAGCCGGCGGGCCATCAGGCAACGCAGCCCATACCCGGCGGTCTCGGGATCATCCAGCCCATACAACGCCCGCGTGGCGGCGGTTTCACGCGACAGATCGAGCGCCTGCGTGGCGGTCAACTGCATGCGGGCCGCCAGCTCGAAGTTCTGGATGCGGGCCTCGAGTTCCGACTCGCGCGGATGCTCCTGCCGGTGTTCGGCGTTCCGCCGCGCCAGAAACCCGAGTGCTCTCTGCCGGCCGGTGGCACTCACCTCACCCGAGGGACGCAGGTGCAGCACCGGGTTTCCGGACGAACTGAATTCGGTCCCCTGGTAGACCGCGGGAAGCCATCCGCTCGACCAGACCATCTTCCCCGAGGTGTTGTAGCCCGCCGGGTCGCGCAGCACGATGTACCCGGGCAGATCCTGGTTCTCGGTTCCCAGGGCGTAGCCAATCCACGAGCCGAGCGCCGGTCGGCCGTTGAACGTCTTCCCCGTCTGCAGCATGTTCAGCGCGAACGGGTGATTGTTGTTTTCGGTGTACATCGACCGCACGAGACACAGGTCGTCAGCCACCGTTCCGAGGTGCGGAATCAGCTCCGAGAACTCCAGGCCGCTCTGTCCGTGACGGGAAAACGTAAAGGGGGTCCCCAGGAGGACATTCTTGTTCCCGAGCTGGAACACCTCGACCTGCCCCGGATGGGGCTGGCCATTCCGTTTCGACAACTCGGGCTTGTGATCGAACAGGTCCATCTGCGAAGGCCCGCCATTCTGGCAGAGCTGGATCACCGCCCGTGCCCGGGGGGCGAAGTGACCGGCCCGAGGACTGAGGCTGCGCTCGCCCGGGGCGCGCGCTTCGGCGCCGCGCAGCCCCTCATCGGCCCCCACCAACAGCAGCCCCAGCGCACCGAGGCCTCCCCCCAGTTGCGACAGCAGTTGCCGGCGGGTTGTCGGGAGACAACCCGACAGCAAACCGGGATCGATCCGACTCATCATGCGGCTCCCCTGCGGCGGACGGTGACGCTCCCTGATGACTTCATGCGCATTCATTCCACATAGAGAAATTCATTGGATGAGAGCAGCATCTGGATCAGATCGGCCAGGGCCCGCCGGCCGGCTTCCGCGCCCGCCACCCCCGCCGCTCGGGCTTCCTCCAGCTGGGCGGCCAGAAACTCCCGCGCTTCGGTCAATTCCTGTTCCCGGGGGGGGCGTCCCAACACGTGCCGCCAGACCGACGGCAGCAATTGATCCGTTGGGGGGCTGGGTCCGTTGGTCAGCCGGTTGGCCAGAGCCGCGGCCCGACCGCGCACAAAGTCGCTGTTCAACAGCGCCAGCGATTGCAGCACAGTGGCCGAGTTCATCCGCTGGGTACAGTTCACCGGCATGATGGGAGCGTCGAAGATCTCGAGGAACTTCAGCGGATACACCCGCCGGGCGAACAGATACAGACTGCGGCGTTCCGTCCCCTCGGGCCCCGCTGCTCCCCTGATCTCCGACAGGCCATCCGACGGGGCGGTGATCTCCACGGGAGGTCCCCCCGCCGTCCGGTCGAGTGTTCCGGTCGTTGCCAGCAGGGCATCCCGCACACTCTCGGCCTCCAGCCGGCGCAGGTTCATCCGCCACAGCAGCCGGTTCTCGGGATCGAGCTCTTCCCCCTGCGCGGCGGCATCCCCCGGCTGGGCGTCGAGCGCCGGCCGCCGCGAACTCTGGCGATAGGCACTCGACAACACCATCTGCCGATGCAGGCGGCGGGTGCTCCAGCCGTGCTCGACAAAGTCGACCGCCAGCCAGTCGAGCAATTCGGGATGCGAGGGCCGACTGCCCGACCGGCCGAAGTTCCCCAGGGTCTCGACCAGACCGCGTCCAAAGTGATGATGCCACACGCGGTTCACCCAGACGCGGGCCGTGAGGGGATGATCGGGGCGCGTCAGCCATTGCGCCAACGCCAGCCGCCGTCCCGAGGTCGCGCCTACGCCTGGTGCTGTGGTGACCGCCGTGGATTGTCCCTCGGGTTGGAGGATCTCGGGGAAGCCGGGCTGCACCAGGACTCCCTGGGCCCTGGGGTTGCCCCGCCGATGAACCCGCGATACCGGTGCCGGCCCCACATCCCACAACGCCTGCAGCATCCCATAACTCTGCTTCTGGCTTGCGAGCTGGGTCTTTTGGCCGGCCAGGTTCTGCAGTGCGGTCCGCTCTTCCGCCGACAGGGCTCCCTCCACCTCGGCCTCGGTCACCTGTTTCAAACCTTCGAATTTGCCGGCGAGATACTTCTGGATCTCAGTGCGCTGATCGGCGGCGGTCGCCAGGGCGGTCTGCACGTCGGCCCGAATCGACTCGGGAAGTGCCCCCAGCCGCTGGTCGATGACCCGCTGGCGGGCCTGGCCGCGCACCGCTCCTTCCTGCTTCGCCAACTCGCCGATCTGCTGGTCGAGGGCCGCATTCTGGCGGTCGATCGACTCCCGCACTGCCACTGGCACATCGGGCAGGGTGCGCTCTTTGGGGGGCTTCCAGGCCTGCACGTTGAAGGCGGGTTCGAAGCAGGCCATCAGCCGGTAGTAGTCGCGCTGCGGCAGCGGATCGTACTTGTGGTTGTGACACCGGCAGCACTCGAGCGTCAGCCCCAGCACGGCGGTCGAGACCATGTCGAGGGTCTCGTTGATCACCTCATACCGCTTTTCGACACCGTACTGCGGAAAGTCGGTGTGGTCGTCGACATGCCGCAGGAAGCCCGTCGCGGTCAACAACTCCAGGGTCTCGGGGGTGTAGCGTTCGGCCTGCCGCCAGTCGACCAGTTCATCCCCCGCCAACTGCTCGGTGAGGAAGCGGTTGTACGGCCGGTCTTGCTGGAACGCCTTCACAACATAGTCGCGGTACCGCCAGATGCCGGCACTGGGGTAGATGCTCGCCAGGTCGTTGTCGAGCTTGCCGTCGACGTAGCCCGCCGCGTCGAGCCAGTGCCGGGCCCAGCGCTCGCCATAATGCGGCGACTCCAACATCCGGTCGACCAGCCGCTCGTAGGCATCGGGGCGGGGGTCGGCGACAAACGCCTCGACCTCGGCGGGCTCGGGGGGCAGGCCCAGCAGGTCGAACGACAACCGGCGAATCAACGCACGCCGGTCGGCCTCGGGAGAGAACCCCAGGCCGCGCTCTTCGAGCCGAGCCAGAAGGAACGAGTCGATCGGAGACCGGATGCGGTCGGCCTGGCGGACAGCCGGCTCGGCCACTTTCCGCGGCGGAACGAACGCCCAGAATTGGCGATCTTCGGCGGTCACCTGCGTGTGCGGGGGAAGTGCGACGACAGCCTCACTGGTGGGCATCCCGGCCCGAATCCACCGCCGCAAGAGAGCGACTTCGTCGGGGCCGGGGCGCGTCGCCGCACTGGCGGGGGGCATCTGCTGCTGTTGGATCAGGTCGATCAACAGGCTCTGGTGGGGTTCCCCGCGCACGGCTGCGGGGCCGCTTTCTCCGCCGCGCAGCAGGGTCGAGACAGTTCGCAGATCGAGCTGGGCCTCCTGGAGATCTTCGCCATGACACGTCTGGCAGTGCCGGGCCAGAATGGGCCGCACTTCGGCCTCGAACGTCGGCGGGGCCGGCCACTCGGCTCCCGTCACCGTGAGGGTCACCTCCAGCCGGGTGCCGTCGCCGTAGTGCGGCGTGGCGGTTCCATCAGCCAATGCGTCGACGGTGAAGTAGACGAAGTCTCCCGGCTCGACCGCGAGGTCGCGCAGGTCGAACCCGGCCCGTTGCGTCGTTGTGCCGAACCGGCATTGCCCCTGGGCGAGGGGGACTGGGGTGAAACCTTGTTCGGAATCGGGGGGAGGACCGCGGTCGATCGACCACGCGATTCCGGTGCTCGACTGCGCGTGTTCGAACGCTCCGGTGATGGCCAGTGTCCCGGCGACCGGACTGCGCCAGCCCACCACCACGGCATGCTGGGGGCCGGGGGCGACCACCACCTCGCCCCGCTTGACGATCAAGCCCACCGGCTGATCGGTCTGGGCGATTGAAATCGCAGGCGACTCGGCCGGCTGCAGCTGGAAGATCCAGCCGTCAAACGGGTGGTCAAACAACCGGTCTCCCGACCCGGTCAGGGGAACATACCGCCCATCGCGGGACCACTTTCGTTGTTCGAGGGGTCCCTCGGCACGGGTTGTCCGCAGGAAATGCCAGGTGGGAAAGTCGGCCTGATCGCTGTTGGGGTTCTCGCGGGCACTCCCCGTGCGCAGGTCGCGCGCCAGGGACCAGGTCAGTGGTTCGGCGGCCCGCGCCACCGACAGTGACAGCTGCCACGCCAGCACCACCCCCGCGCAGCGCCACACCCACCGCAACAGGCTATTCCCTTGGGATCGACAACCGGCCATCAGTCTCACCGTCTCCTCGACCTTCTGGGGTACGTGCAACTTGAGGTGCGCGCCACTTGACACTTCGTCACCGGACGGGCATAGATCATCGTACCACGATGCGTTGGTCTGGAAATGACATCTGGCACCCGTTCCTGTTCCGTTTTCTAACATGCCCCCGTCTTCAACGACCGGTTCCGTCGATTTTGTGCGGTTGGGCTTCGACGTGAGCGACGCCCCGGCCATGGTGATGACGCGGCCCCATCGCCACGATGAGATCGAGATCACCGTGCTCGAGCGGGGGTGGAACGATTATCTGTTTGGGGGGCGGCGGGTCCGTATTCCGGGGGGGGCGTTGTGCGTTCGATGGGCGGCCATCCCGCACCAGAGCCTCGCGTTCGATCCGGGGGGGACCCATTACTCGCTGAAGGTTCCGCTGGCTTGGTTCCTGGGGTGGCAATTACCCGAGTCGCTGGTGTCGCGCCTGTTGGGGGGAGAACTGCTGATCGACACCCGTCAGGATTCCGAGAGCACCGACCTCGCCCTGCTGCGCCGCTGGCACCGCGCGTTCCGCAGCGGCTCCCCTCCGCTGCACCGTATGATTCTGCTGGAGGCGCAGGCCCGGCTGCTCAGGCTGGCGGTTGAGTTTCCCCCGGCTCAGACACCCCGCGGGCTGACGACCGTCACCGGGCACCTCGGCCGCTTCGAGCAGATGACGGTCTACATCGCGGGAAACTACACCAGGGCGATCGACGTGGCCGACGTCGCCCGGGCTGTGGGGCTGCATCCCAATTCGGCGATGCGGTTGTTTCGGCAGACGTGCGGACTCACCATCCTCGACTACCTCTCGATGCACCGCGTCTGGCATGCCCAGCATCTGCTGGCCAGCACCGACCTCAAGATCCGGGCGATCGCCGAAATCGCGGGGTTTGGCTCTCCCAACCGTTTCTATGCGGCGTTCCGGCGGTGGGTCGGGCAGCTCCCCGCCGACTACCGCGCCGCCCTGCAGTCGCAAGTCTCGTAAGGGGTGCCATGATTGCCTCGGGGGCCGATTCGTTCCAGCCGAACCTCGGTGGGACGGGGCGCAGGGATTGGTGTCGCGCTCAGTCGCCCCGTCCACCGGCTTGACCGCTTACGGGCGCTGGAACTCGGCGTCGTTGGCCTTCTCGGCCATTTCGATCTGCGTCGCGTCGAGTTCCACATACTTGGACCCGTCGCGATGGGAGACGCTCTTGCTGGCGAGCTTCAGGCCATCGACGGTCTGATAGTCGGTGTAGACCGTCTCCTCGGTCACCAAGGCTCCCCCCTGTTCGGTCGAACGGGTCTGGGCCGAGCGCTTCACCACGAGGCCACTCTGCTTGTCGAGATAGAGCTCGACCGTGCGCTGGCCGGCCGATTCGACTTTCAGTCCCACGGCAGGCTTGCCGTTGACCTGCGTCTCACCCAGTTTGGTGACCGTGAACTTGTCCCCTCCCAGGGGAAGCAGGCTGGTCACCCGCTCGACGTGCAGGTCACCCTTCACATTGTCAGCCTGTTCCATGGTCAGGTCGTTCACCGAGCCATTCGCCGCGAGCCAACCCTGGGATCCGTTGAAGACCACCGTGTAGACGTTGTCGACCTCAATCCGCGACTTCTCACCCCGCTGGCGAACGACCCGGCCCGTAAACGGCGTCGCGTTCCCCGTGGCGTGGTACACCCCCGAAAACTTCATCACGCTGACGGGGCGCTTGGTCAGCTTCTCGCGCCCTCCCGCCGATTCAATTCCCTTTTCGATCAGCGGTTTCAACTCGGCATAATCGTCGGCCTGCGCGGCGAGACCCGTCGACAGCACTCCTCCACACACGGCCAACAGCAGCAGACTGCGCATCACACTCTCCAGGAACATTCGTTGAGACCAGAACAGGTCAGGATCGCCGGAACCGGCGGTGAAAAGCACAACCGCGATCGCCCAAAACGTCGCGATTCCCTCAGGATGGATTGCCGAACCGTTCCCCATCGAAACGGGCGGATGTCCTGAGCGGCGAGTGTAATTCACCGCGCGGCTGTTCGACAGTCCCCCTTCCGGACGCGTCAGAAACCATGAGAAATGTCCCCTGGTCTGCGGACTGGCGGTTCCTCTCGCAATTCCTCTTGATTCCCGTGAAGCGAGTGGTGACAACAGACAGGCGTTATTGGGAGGTGTGTCTCCCTTGGCGGGTTCGCCACGAGGATTGTGTCATGAATTCTGCGCTCGATACGACCCTGGTCCCGATGCTGCTGCGCCCCGCGCTCGAATCAGGGGACCGGTTCACACGCGCGGAATTCGAAGCCCGCTCCGAAGCTCGCCCCGATCTCAAGCAAGTCGAATTGATCGAAGGCGTGGTCTACGTCGCGCCGCCCAAGGGGGTGCGGTCGCATGGTCTGCCCGCCGGCATGATGCTGGGGTGGCTGGGGCTCTATGTCGCCGCGACGCCTGGTCTGATTTCTGCCAGCTTCACCACGGTTCGCCTCGACAACACCAATGTTCCCCAGCCCGATGGGCTTCTGGCCTTCGAACGGACTGCCGAAGGCAAGCCACGTACCGACTCCGAGGATATTTTCGCCGGCCCGCCGGAACTGATCGTCGAGATCAGCGCCTCCTCCGCCAGCTATGACCTGCACGACAAGAAACGGGCGTACGAGCGGAATGGCGTCCGCGAGTATGTCGTGGTGATTGTCGAACAGCAAAGGGTGGCGTGGTTTGAACTGATCGCCGGGCGATTTCAGGAGCAGTCCGCTGTCGAAGGCATCCATCGCAGCCGCCAGTTCCCCGGCTTGTGGCTCGACGTGGCGGCTTTGTTTGACAACGACCTTCCCCGGCTGTTCGCGACACTGCAGCGCGGCTTGGCCACCCCCGAGCATGCGGCGTTTGTGGCCCGCAGGCCGCCGGGGCAGTGACCCGGTGCTCTGTCTCCCCAACCAACAGGAATTTCGAGCGATGGGGGGAGAGGAAGTCCAAGGCGACACATCCGGAGGTGTGTGATGCCGAGATGGCGATCGCTTCCGATTTGGGTTCGATGACGAATTCCCCAGCGGTCCCCCGTGTATGGTCCGATGCCCAATCGCGCCGGGTGTGTTGACAACAATAGGCATGATCCTGGAAAGCATCATAAGCCGACGTGGCGGCCATGGTGATCGGGCTGCAACAGCGGCGACACGGCCATCGGCCTTCGCGACAAACTTCTCGCCAACCAACCGCCTACCTCGTAGAGGTGACTTCTCTCAGCCCCGGGTTGCCGCCTCAGCGGCTACCCGAGGTACGCGATCCCCAACAGAGCCTGAACCCTGAAAGTGGTTCCTTTCGACGTGGGCTCGCGCAATGATCGATCCGTAATCATCAGACAGGGTGTGGAAAGCAATCCTGACAGGATCGAGGTCTTGGTGGGCATCGCGACCTGGGGTAGTCGCGTTCGCGACAACCCCAGGCTGAGGGAAGTATCCCCTACGGGGAAGTATTTCGGTGGGTGAGGTGGCTGCTGTTGCGAACTGTACGAACTCGCTGCGGAACCACTTGATCGATCATTTCCGTGATCCGATGTGCAATCGCGGTCAATTTCCCGAAAAGTAGGTGAATGATTTTGGCGAGCCCCCAACGCACTGATCTGACGGGCTCGGCAATCACGGCTTTCAAACAACAACTCAAGCCTGTCTCGCACGTCGGCGAGACAGGCTTGTTGGTTTCTCGGTGGGTATCGCCGGAGGGACGTCGCGCGGGACGCGTTACGAGTTCCCCATCCGTGCGGCAATCGCCTGCAGCACCCGGTCGTGGATCAGACCGTTCGAGGCGACAATGCCGGTGTTGCGTTCCAACTGCCGCCCGACGGTGAAGTCGAGCCGCTGGCCGTTGACGTCGGTCACCCGACCTCCCGCCTCTTCCGTCACAATCACCCCGGCGGCGTGATCCCACACCTTCTCGATATAGGTCTTGCTCAGGCTGTGCCGGAGGTACAACGCGGCATCCCCCCGCGCCACCGCCGCGTACTTCGCCTGGCTGTCGATGCGGTGCGGCTCATTCACAATGCCCACCGCCGAAACCACCTGCGAAGTGACATCGTGGTTTTTGTCGCTCGATTCCACCCGCTCGACCCAGTCGAGCAGCGCGGGATTCGACTCGGGCGAGACCCTCAGGGGCGAACGCTTCGCAATGACGTCGCCGGGACCGAGATCGAGCCGCTGGGCTCCCCCCCCGCGCACGGCGGCGTACAACTGACCGAAGAGGGGAGACTCGGCGGTCCCCAGGGTGGTCGGCAGGTTGGGGCACGCCAGCACCCCCACGAGGATCTCGCCCCGTTCCACCAGCGCCAGGGCGATGGCATACTGCTCTTTCCGCAAAAAGCCCTTGGTCCCATCGACCGGGTCGAGCACCCAGTAGCGCCGGCTGGGGTCGATGGCGTGCTGTCCGCGCTCGACCCACTCGGCCACCTGGGCCGGGCTGGCCGCGTCGGGCCGGACGGTCTGCACGTGCTGCGTCACCTGGGTCGCCAGGTCGGCAAACTCGGGAGCCCGCAGCTCTTCCGAGCCTTCCTCACCCATCAGCGCATCGTGCGGAAACTGCTCGTGCAGTCCGCGCGAGACCACCGCCTGCACCGCCAGGTCGGCCACGGTGACGGGGGTTTTGTCTCCCTTGTCCCATTTGCCGACCGAGATTTGCCCCTGGACGCTTCGGCAGATCTTCACTGCCGAGCGCACCACCTCCACCGCGAACTCCAACTCCGATTGCAGCGTCATCGCTCCACGATCCAGATGTTGCGGAAGTGAACCGGATTGCCGTGATCCTGCACGAAGATCGAACCGGGCAACGATTCATCGGCCTGGCCACCACCGCCGTTGAACTTGGGAATCTCGTACTTGTCATGCACGATCACACCATTGAGCCGAATGGTGGCCGTGGCAGGCTTCAGCTTGTTCTTGTTGGCGTCGTACCGCGCCATCGTGAAGTCGACATCATAGGTCTGCCACGTGAGGGGGGGCAGGCACATGTTGAGTTTGGGCTTGGCGAACGAGTAATACCCGCCGCATTCGTTGTTCTCGCCCGCGAGTCCGAACGAATCGAGAATCTGGAACTCGTACTGGTCGTTGAGGTACAGGCCGCTGTTCCCCCGCCCCTGGCCCCGGGCGTGGGGCATGTAGGGGGTGCGGAACTCGAGATGCAGGGTGTAGTCCTTGAACTTCTGCTTCGTGCGGGTCCCCACGGCCAAGAGGTTCCCCTCGACCAGTTTCCCCTTGTCCCAGGCGTCGGGGTTGGTGCCGTCGAAGAGCACGACCGCTCCCTGGGGGGGCTTGGCCCCGAGGGTGGGGGACTGCCGTTCGACCTTCTTGAGGGTGAACTTCACGCCGTCGAGGTCGGCCTGAACCTGGCCCCCTTCGACGGTGGCGCGGAAGTTGGTTCCCGACAACTGCAGCTTGCCGCCGACGGTTTCTCCGGTGAGGGCCAGGCGGGTCTTGCCATCCCACGATTCGCCGGGAAGTCCCTTGCCGTAGAGCACCCCCTGAAACTTCCCGTCCCCCAGGGCCACCAGTTGCAGCCCCTGATTGGAACTGGCCGTGGCGGGGCCGGCGTATTCTCCCTGCAGGAGGAAGTCGGCATCGGCCTTGGTCGAGTCGACCACCGCCTGCTGCGACTTGTCCTGGGCCCAGGCGGGAGCGACAGCCGCGATCAGGAGACAGAGAGAGGCCAGCAATCGGGTCATGGCGGGACTGCTCACGGGGAGGGAACGGGGAGGGAGGCAACCGCAGGGAAGATATCAGAAGCAAAAACCGCGGGCCACCAGAGCACAGGGCCGTTGATTGGGAAGAGCAACCCCCTGGCGATCGTGAGCATGGGGGTTGGAGGAACAAAGAACGCCACCGGGCCAGTCGAATGGTTCGACTGGCCCGGCAAGTCACACAGTCCACTCACCCGCAGAGAGGGAGGAACTCGTCGCAGAGACTAGAAGCTGTTTTCGCTGAGGGGCGCCTGGACCGCGAAATTGGGGACCCGACGACGCGTGCCAGCGGGGGTGATCAGCTTGGCGTAGACCGTCTCGTCGATCTGCGAGCTGAGGAACTGGGCATGACCGTCGGCGAACAGGAAGTTGCAGCCCTGGGGGTGGAAGGACGAGGGGAACGGCGAGGCGCCCTCGGCACCACCGGTCTGGCCATTGATACCACCGTACTTCACACCCGAGGGGAGCAAAGGGAGGCGGGGATCGGCGAAGTTGAAGGCGTTCAGGTTCGGGTCGATGGGGAAGACGAAGGCGTTCGAGCGCCAGTCGGGATTGGCCCACGAGCGGATGCCGCCGAATTCACCAGCGTTGACATTCTCGGTCACAAGGATGGTCTGGGCGAGGCCGTCGGCGACCGAGTCCATCGACTGCGAATCGGGATTGAAGACACGGGTCAGCGAGACTTCGCCGGTGGCGCTCTGCGAAGCCGAGACGGTTCCCCGCCACAGCATGCCGGTGTCGGCGGTGACCTTGGCGTCAAAGCCATCATTGGTCGCCAGGGGGCTGGCGGTGTTGATGGCGTTGTTGTTGTTCCAGTTCAGGCTCTCGTAAGCGGCGGCCTGCAGGTCGGCGGAAGCGCCGCCCAACATCATGTCGGAGTAGCCCGAGTTGACGACGAAGCTCGAACCGCCGTCGAGGGCGAAGGCGGTGGTGTCGGTCGGGCAGGTGAAGATCTTGACCGACAACTGCGACAGGGCGAGGTTGTCTCCCTGGTTGAAGGCGACGCTGTTGGTCCAGCGGTCGGCAATGTCTTGCCGGCCCAGAGCCGCCAGCAGCTCGACCTGCCACGAGTAGCGCGGCTCGAGCGAGGTGCCGTTGAAGTAATAGACCCCGTACGAGGGGAGCTTGTTGGTCGACGTCGCCCGGTTCTGGAAGGCCAGGCCAATCTGCCGCATGTTGCTCATGCACTCGGCCCGGCGGGCCGCCTCACGGGCGTTCTGCACCGCGGGGAGAATCAGGGCGGCCAGCACGGCGATGATCGAGATCACCACCAGCAACTCAATCAGCGTGAAGCCACCCCGGGGAGCGCTCGACTGGATCAACGGACGACGATTCTTCATGGAACGGCTCCCGAGAATGAGAAACAACAGAGAGAGCGGGAAGTGTACAGAGTGACCGGCGGGCGAGAAACCAACCCGCCGGGTTTTTGGAAACCGCAGTTTTCGTGCCGAACGGGTTGGCCCCCCGTTTTGGTCCGATTCGACGGCGTTTGCCCCGTTTTGCCCCCGGCCATCGTGGCGTTTCGCACCAGGTTGACCGATTTTGCGGACGAGGCTCGGCCAGCCAGGGTCTCGCGGGTGGGGAAGCACCCACGAAACCACACGGCCAGCCGATTCTCATTAACGGAAGCCCTCCCGGGATCTCCACACCGAAATCGAAAAATTTCCTCTTCGCCCTCCTGCCCCAGCCAATCTCCCTCCCGACAGCCCGCACTGCCCCAATAACCCCTCTGTTCGACAGAACAGGTCTCTCGTTCCGTTGCTCAATGGTTGGAGAGGGCTCGCTGTCGCTCCGGGAGATCTGAGCATGAACAATTCAACAGCAGTTGGATGGGTTCAGCGAAGGCCAACCTCTGTTTGGCTGACCCTTAAAAAACGTAAGATTCGATTTAGAATGACTTTAAGTCGATGTTTGGCACTCGCTTCGGGCTGGTTCCGACCCGTTTTCAACACGGGGAGGCTCCCCCCCTGACCTCTCGACACCGAGGCATTTTCGCCGTCTCCCGGCTACTGCCGGGGCTGCGAACGGACGCATACAATAGATCGCCGGGAGGGTCGGGGCGGGAGAGTCCTGTTCCAGACTCCCCCCGCGGTCCTTCGAGGCGCATGTCGCGTGTCCCCTGTGTCCCCAGTTGCTCCCCCCGAGCCGGGACCGGCTTCCCGGCCACCGCTGGTGCCGTCTTTGTCGCTGGCGATTCGCCTGGCGATCTGGCTGCGCAAGGGGGTGATTTTCGTGCTGGGGCTGTCGGTGGTGGTGGTCGGCGTGGTGATGCTGGTCACACCTGGACCGGCGTTTGTGGTCATTCCCGCCGGTCTGGCGATCCTCGCGACCGAGTTCTACTGGGCCCGCCGGCTGCTGCAGGATGTCCGGCGCAGGATTGAAGAACGGGTCCGGCAGACTCTCGGAGGCCCCACCCCTCCCGGTGATTCGTCGGCCCCTTCCCCCACGCCATCGACCGACCGCTGAGCTGCGCCAATCGCCATCGGTTGGAAACGATCCACCGGCATCATCTCGTGGCCATGGACGAGGGACGCCCCCCCGTTCGCGGCCCGGCTCATGCTGAGCCCCGGCTGGAGGTGACCCGGCAGACCGATGGTCTACCGGAGGGAATCTTCGGGCGGGGGACCAGCAGCCGGAACGAGGATGGTTTCTTCAATGCGTCGCGCGAGGCGGGTATAGGCCTCCGCAATGGGATGACCATCCTTTGGAAAGAAGAAACGGGATTCCGTGAGTTCCGGATCAAGCTCCTCAACCACGTGCAGAGAGAGCCCCTGCCGTTGCAGAGCCTGTCGCAGGGCCGTGGATGTATTATCGGTGGGAATGTTCCAGTAGACCACGTGAAACTGACATTCCGGAAATCGACGGGTCACTTCAACGGCTGACTGGGCGACCACGGCCGCTGTCAGCTCGACAGCGGAACGGGGAACCAGATGCGGCTCCAGCAACTGCCGATACACGTTCGATTTCCCCAGAACGGCCCGGAATTTCCGCGACAGGAAGAGGTCGTCCATATGACCGAGCCGCTCGATCCGCCCGTCCCGCAAACCATACCGGGGGGCATGTTGGTTGTACGGAACCCAGCCCGCGACCCGTTTCACATGGTCTGGGATCATCTGGAAGATGACCACCCGGGGGGGCTGCGGACACAACCGGGCAATTCGGCCTGATTCCAGATTGGCGAGCATCTGGTGCGGGCCATAACCGTGGAAGCCGAGGTTCAGCACCCGCAGGTCCGGGCGCAGTTGAGCGACCCGCGACGGCAGGGATTCGTCGTCGGCGACCCCCGCTCCAAACGTAAACGAACAACCGCAGAATACCACCGTCTCGGCCGAGGGGTCCCCGGCGGGAACCACCACGCGCAGTTGTTGTTCATCGATCGTATACACCGTATCAAAGAGAGATTTCCCCTGATCCTGAAGGTGGTGTCGAACCTGGCAGTTGGGACGGGGCACCATTCCCAGGAGGTCATCGGACAGAATGTACTCGCGCTTCGGTTGGTTCAGGCAGACATATTCGCCACGGCGCGTTGTCTGTGCCGCGAGCAGCCATTCGGCAATGCCCAGGGTACACAGGATCGCCGCGCTATTGATTCCCCACCGCGCCCACGAGCGGTACACAAAACCAGCCCACAGGCTCCAGCCACCCAGCAGCATCCCGATCCAGCCAAACGGCGTGGGAGCCTTCAGCAGCAGCAGCAGCGAGACCGCCGCGCACAGCAGCAACGCTCCGAGCACCGCCAGGGCCCGCCGGCCGCTCGACCATTGACGTACCGACATCCTACAACACCCGTTCCCACCCCGGCGAAGTCGACTTCCCGGGTTCAGCCCAGGCCCACAGTGGAGTGGGGTCTGCTCGTGACACGCAATTGTTTCTGCAATCCAGGATTCTGGCACCCGTCACTGCGTCCCCACCGGCGGCGACTGAGGCAGCGGGAGCCCTCAACAGCGATCCCCTCAGCGGGCCGCCGCGGCTTCCCGGACCGTTCCCCGGGGGGCCAGCGGAATCTCAGCCGCCTTGACGTCAGGCTTCCGCCGCAGCAGTTCCGAGAGCTGGAAGCGGTGGTACTTCTGCGTGGCGGCGGGTTGCCGGTCGGTCGACGCATTCGCCACCCAGAAGCGGGTGCTCTTTGGCTCGAACAACACATTGTGCAGGTTCGACTTCATCGCCACCGGGCGGTCCATCAGCCGCAGGGCAGTCTCGGCATCGAATGTCCCATGCCCCGCCTTCGCCCGCTTGCACAGTTCCTGGTAACGGTCCCCCGCCGAGAGCAGGACGGCATCGTCCAGGGCATTCGGCAGCAGCGGGTGCTTCTCACCCGGGTTCAGCACGGTGAAGGTGTCCCAGCTGCCTTCCATTCCCACCGCCCGGTTGGTCTTGCCGTCGGCCAGCACGTAGAAGTACTGGCACGTGCGGGGATTGTCGCGGAAGACGGCGATCGCCTGGTCGAGATCGCGGGCGGTTTCGAGCGCCTCCCGCAGCAGCAGCGCCATCGGCACCCCCGCCCAGTGTCCCAGTCCGCCCCCACCCATTTCGCCAATCGAGACATGCTCGGCATTCATGCCGGTGACCGAGCCGATGAACCCGGCGTAGGTCACGTTCACAAACGGAACCCCGCCGTTCGGTTCCACCACCGTCACCACCGCGTGGTCCTGCAGACCCCAGTCAATCCCGTAGTCGAGCACGCGGCCATGGTACAGCGTGCCGTCGCGGGTGGCTGAGTTCATCAGGGCGAACCCGCTGCAGTGGAACATCTCGGGAATGAAATTCGCGGCGATCACATCCTTGAGTTCGAGTTCGGCTCCGGCGGCCAGTCCTTCCATCTCTTCGAAATACTTCGCCGGGACGTGCGGCCGCTGGATGGCGACGATCGACTCGATCACCTGGCGCGGCTTGATCATCACCGGGCCGAGCTTGACCTTCTCCTTCCCTTTTTTCTCCAGCAGGTTGTGCATGTTGCTGCGGACCCGCTCCTTCAGCAGCACCCCCTGCTGGTAACCCATCTCGTAAGGGGTTCCCTTGAGGTGCAGCACCGGGTAGCCATCGATGGTTTCGAGCCAGCCCTGGCCACAGCGGGCAACGGTGGCCGAGACCGTCTGGGCCTGCGCCAGAGCCAGAGAGGGAGCGAGGCCAATGACAATCAGCCCCAGCAATCGCGACAGCCTCGGCAGAGACAACATGCAGACACCTTCGGGCAGGTGACGAAGAAGAAGGAGGAGTTTCGAGGTCACGTCGGACCACGACGTGCGCCCCGGCAGACTGGGCAATCCGGGGTGCGAACCCCGCTTCCCAGAGCACTCAGAATAACAGGCGATTTGACCCGGGGCGAGATCGTCTTGTCCCGGTTTGGGGGATGGGGTACTGTCCCAACCCCTCCCTTCGTCTCCCCTCCGCGGTTTCCCCCTCTCTTCCCGAGTCATTCCGATGCGGTCCCGGTTTCCCCTGGCGGGCTGGGTCGGCGGCGCGTTGTGCCTGCTGGCCGGCTGCACTTCCGACTGGAGCGGTCATCGTCTCGACTCACAGTCTGCGGCGGCCTCGCGGGCGTCCCGGATCCCCTCGGTGGCGGGCAGCCGTCGGGAAGGGGATCGGGCCAAGACCGAGCAGGAGATGACCACGCCGCGGGTCCGCACCGAGCCGTTGTCCGACAAGCGCGTCGTCACCGCCGATGTCGCTCCCGGACGCAGCACCATTGGTGCCCGCCCGAAGGCCGACCCCCAGGAAAGCAACCGGGTCGAGACCACGGCCGGCCTGTTTCCCGCGCGGAAGGGAAATGAACCGACCGGTGCGAGCCTGAGGCAGGCCGATCCCGAGGCGGCGGCCATTGTCGACGAAGAATTGCCCGATGCCCCGGAAGAGCAGAAGCAGGGAATCCTCGCCGACCTGCAGGGAATGTCTCCCGGCAACATCCGCGCGATGCTGCGCGCCTGGAAGCAGGGACTGGCCCGCCGGACAACCACCCCGGTGGCGGGAGCTTCGGCTGCCGAAGCCCCCCCCGTGACGGACGACAGCGCCACCGGACGCATCCGCCGCTCGCTGAGCGCCGGTTTGGGGACGGTCACCGCCTGGGGAACCGCCATTGTGGGGGGCGGGAAACGGAACGAGCCGACGGGCGTGGTGGTTCCCCCGGCCATTGCGGGGACCGAACCTCTCGCCGCGCCGCGGGCCGAGAGCAGCCCGACGCAGCCACCCGCGGTGGCCACCCCGCTGCCGACGGAAGCCCGTGGCGACCCGTCCGAAGCGGAAACTCCCGCGACGCCGCGGAACGTCCTGGCCGAGCTGATTGAACTGGCCGAGGAAGATACGGGGAAGCTCTCTCCGCCGCGCACGCAGCGCGAGCGGGATGAGTTCATCTCGCAGCATGTCTCGCTGCGGATGCTGTACCTGGTGGGGGGGCGGCACGAGCTGGCGATGCAGGCCATTCCCGCGATCGACCCGATCGACCAGGAGTTCTGGCAACACCTGTTCTGGGGTTTGGCGAATTACTTCGATGTCGAGTCGATTCCCACCTCGGAAGAACGGGCCGCCGAGGCCGCCTCACAGCTCACGCAGGCGGTGCTGAAACTGCAGCGCCGCTCGCAGGTCGAGATCCGCCAGGCGGTCTTCTGCTCGTCGGTCGAAGGATTTGGAGTCTATGAGCCCGCCGGCAGCAGTGATTTCGTCGCCGGGAGTGAATTGCTGGTCTACGTCGAACTGGGGAACCTGCTGAGCCTGATGGAGGATGACGGCCAGTACCGCACCCGGCACTCGGCGGTGTTGGAACTGGCGCCGCATGGAGCCGAGGTCGACCCGGTGGCCCGGCTCGAAATCGAAGAGGTGGTCGATCTCTGTCGCCGGCAGCGGCGCGACTACCACCAGGCGTGGCTGTTCCCCCTCGACCGCGCCCTGCCGGCCGGTCCCTACGTGCTGCGGTTGACCGTCACCGACGAAACGAACAGCAAGCAGGCCACACAGACCCTCAACCTGCGGGTCCAGCCGGCCCCTCCCGAAGAGCGCGAAGTGCTCGAGCGGAAGCCGGTGATTCGTGAGGAAGAGCCCGACCCGACACTGCCGGCACCACGCGATCCGTTGCAGATGCAGGTGCGGGACGCCGCGGGCCGCACGAACAACCGTGGGCCCACGAAAACCCCCGCGGAACCGCCGGTCCCCAAGACCCAGCACCCCGACGAAATGCCCGACGAGTTGCCTGAAGCCGATTCCTCTGGTGACAAGGTGCCCGGCGAGAAAGCGGCCGCCGGGAACGTGACCAGCGACGAATCCAGCGACGGGAAATCGGCTGAGGCATCGTCCGGGGATTCTGACGAAGAGCCGGTCGAGGACGATGCCGGGGCGGAGTCCGATGAGACCCCTCCTCCCTTACCCCCCATCGAGTGATGTGACGGTGGTGGGCTGAGAGGGCGTCGCGCCCCAGGCTTTGGGGTCCGCGCGGGGTCGGCAGAGGAGCGCGGTCCGGTGGGACAGGGCCGGGGACGACTGCGAGTCGCGGGGCGGGGTTCGCGATTGCCGCGGCGCGGGAATTGCGCTACCTTCGGACCATCGCCGGTTCCCGGTTCGCCCCTCTGTTCCCGCCTGACTCATGCCGTTCGCGAACACTCCCCGCCCGCCGGCCCCTCCGCTGGTGTTCCCCGCTGCCGCGACCGGGCTGAGCCGCCGCGGGTTTGTCGCCGGTTGTCTGCTGGCGGGTTGGGCCGGGGGGAACGCCCGGCTGGAGGGGGCTCCTCCCGCGGCGGGAGCGAAGGAGAAGACCGTGCAGTTTGATGGCAACCGGGCGTATGCCCATCTGAAAGAGATCTGTGCCCTGGGCCCCCGGCCCAGTGGTTCGGAGGGGATGTCGCGGCAGCAGCGGCTGGTGGCCGAGCATTTCTCGAAGCTCAAGGCGAAGGTCAAGTTCCAGTCGTTCGACGCCCCGCATCCGCGCACGGGCGAGCCGGTGGCGATGAACAACCTCGTCGTCTCGTGGCAGCCGCAGGCGCAGGAGCGCATTCTGCTCTGCTGCCATTACGACACCCGGCCGTTTCCCGACCGCGACCCCGATCCCCGCGCGGCCCGCAGCGGGGTCTTCGTGGGGGCGAATGACGGCGCGAGCGGGGTCGCGTTTCTGATGGAGCTGGGACGCCACATGGGGGCCATCCAGCCCCGGTTCGGCGTCGACTTCGTCTTCTTCGATGGCGAAGAACTGGTGTTCCAGCCGAACGACCCGTACTTTCTCGGCTCCGAGTTTTTCGCCAAGAGCTACCGCGACGATCCGCCGAACCACATCTACCACTACGGCGTGTTGTTCGACATGATCGCCGACAAGCGGCTCAACATCTATCAGGAGGTCTACAGCGTGCAGTACGCGCGCTCGATTGTGCTGAGTGTCTGGGCCCAGGCGGCGGCCCTCGAGGTGAAGGAGTTCATTCCCAAAATCCGGCACGAGATCCGCGACGACCACCTGGCGCTCAACCAGTTGGCCCGCATTCCCACGATCGACCTCATCGACTTCGATTACGACCCGTGGCACACCACGCAGGACATTCCCGCCAACTGCTCGGCGGCCAGTCTCGCCAAGGTGGGGAAGGTCATTCTGGCGTGGCTGCAGAACCTCCCCGATCCCCCCGCGGGCGGAGGAGACCCCGAGGCTCCCTGAGCGGCCCAGTCACCTGCATGCCTGGCTGTCAGCCTGCAGACTCTGAAAAGACGCAGATCAGTCGACAAACAGGTTCGAAGGAAAGGGGGCACTCATGGGATTGGAAGGTTACGTGATCCGGGGCGGAGCCGAAGGACGCGAGCGACTTCGCCTGCTCTCCGAGGTCTTCGGCCCGTTCACACAGGCGCTCCTGGAGGAAGTCGGCATACCCGCCGGTTCTGCATGCCTCGACGTGGGTTGCGGCGGCGGCGACGTCACCCATCTGCTCGCTCGCGCCGCAGGAGCAACTGGACGGGCATTGGGAGTGGATCTCGACGCGGTGAAGCTCGAGCTGGCGCGTCGGGAAGCTCAGATGCTGGGCACCTCGAACGTCGAGTTTGTGATGCAGGACGTCGTCACCTGGGAGCCGAAAGAACTGTTCGACGTCGCCTACGCCCGGTTTCTGCTGACACACCTGACCGATCCCGGAGCCCTCGTCACGGCGATCCGCCGACACATTCGTCCCGGTGGGGTCTTCATCGTGGAGGACATCGACTTCCGGGGACATTTCGCCGAACCGGACTGTCCGGCCCTGCGGCGCTACGTCGAGTACTACAGCAAGTCGGTGCAGGCCCGCGGAGCAGATCCGAACATCGGCCCCCGCCTCCCCGGGCTGCTGCGCGACGGCGGTTTCCGGGAAATCGGGATGAAGCTGGTTCAGTCGGCGGCGCTCGAGGGGGGGATCAAGCGGCTGTGTTGTGTCACCCTCGAGAGCATCGCCGACGCGGTGCTCAAGGATGGTCTCACGACCGAACAGGAACTGCGGGACACGCTCGCGGAACTGGACGCTTTCGCGAACAACCGCACCACGCTGATCGCGGGCCCGCGTGTCGTCCAGGCCTGGGGCCGGGTGCCAGCGTGACATCCAGAAAAAGGTGTCAGGAACCTTTTTCTGGTTAAGGTTCCTGACACCTTTGTCCGTGCTCGGCGTGGTGCGGACGATTGCGGTGACCGGAAGGCAGGCGCGAACTGGGCTGTCGACGTAAACTCAAGCGCCGCACGCGGCAGTGCCATTCGTTCCTCACACCTTTTCTGTCCCGGTTCTTGATCACACCTTGTTCAATAGGCTGCTAAGCCATATCAAGATCGTTTCCGTTTCAGAATTGATGCATCAAGATGACCGAACCATTTCAAGACACACCTTCCACCCCTTGGCAGGGGAATTGGAAAGCACGGCTACAAGAAAAGCTCTCGCTGCTCGGCTTCCGCAATCTTGACGAATTTCTTGAGGTGAATCCGGGATCGGGGTATGTCAAGCTTGCCAAGCTATTGGGTAATGCCAACGTGGCTGCCATGCAGCTTTACGGTGAGCAAATCAGGCGGGGATGTGAAACGGACAATATTCGATCGGTTGCCATGGACTGCCTTGTGCGGTTCATAAACGAGTACATCCCCCGAGGATGGAAAAATGGACAACATTTTCAGACTCGCTCTGCGTCTGCATACGCTACGTGGTCCACTTCCATCACGATGATAGCTTGTTCCGACACGAGTATTAAACAGACACTCAAGCGTGTTTTTGACAACTTGCAATCACTCTCTATTCCGGCGGGGTGGCTGCCAAAGGATAAGGATGACGTGTTTATTATGGAGGCATTTGAAAAGGGATGGCCGATCGCTGATAAGACCTGAGAGTGAATAGCACTCATTTAACCTTAATCTTTGGTGCATAGATATACGGTGGACCCCAGAAACTGGATCAGAGGTTAAGATAGAAGAGCAGGTTCAGAAAGGGGTGTATTTCGGGGCTGGCAACGCATTTGGTGCATCACACCCTCGCGCCTGTCGGTTCCAAATCGGTTGCCGTGTTGTACGTCGCTGAGCACACCCGGTTGACCATTCCTCGATCACGGTGCAGAATGAACAAGAAAAGGTGTCAGGAACCTTTAGCGATATAAGGTTCCTGACACCTTTTCGGCGAGCAGGCGAGCTCACGGGATCGGAAAATAAAAACACCCCCCAGGACCTTTCGGTCCTGGGGGGTGTTTGTCGTCGGCTCTGGTCCGATTCGGCCGCGCCCGTTGCGGCGTGGGGCCGGGGGGATTAGCGCCGCTTGTTCTTGATGGCCCGCTGCATGGCGGTTCCCATGTCGGCGGGGCTTTCGGCCACCACCACGCCCGCCGCTTCGAGGGCGGCGACCTTGTCGGCGGCGGTCCCGGCACCGCCGGAGATGATCGCGCCGGCATGACCCATCCGCTTGCCCGGGGGGGCGGTGCGGCCGGCGATGAACGCCGCGACCGGCTTGGTCACATGCTGCTTGATGTAGGCGGCGGCTTTTTCTTCGGCGTTGCCGCCGATCTCACCCATCATGAGGATCGCCTCAGTCTGGGGATCGTCCTGGAACATCTTGAGGCAGTCGATGAAGCTGGTGCCGACGATGGGGTCACCCCCCAGGCCGACGCAGGTCGACTGACCCAGGCCGAGGTTCGAGAGCTGCCAGACCGCCTCGTAGGTGAGGGTGCCCGAGCGGCTCATCAGGCCGACGCTGCCCGGCTTGTGAATGTACCCGGGCATGATGCCGATCTTGCACTGGCCGGGGGTGATGACCCCGGGACAGTTGGGGCCGATGAGCCGCGACTTGCTGTGCTGGATGCGGCGATGGACCCGCACCATGTCGAGCACGGGGGTTCCCTCGGTGATGGCGATGATCACCGGGATGCCGGCCGCCTCGGCTTCGAGAATGGCGTCGGCCGCCCCGGGGGGCGGGACGAAGATCATGGTGGCGTTGGCGCCGGTCTTGCGCACCGCCTCTTCGACGGTGTTGAAGACGGGGAACCCGTCGATCTCGGTGCCCCCCTTGCCGGGGGTGACGCCGCCGACCATCTGGGTGCCGTATTCGCGGCACTTCTGGCTGTGAAACAGGCCGGTCTTGCCGGTGATGCCCTGGCAGATCACACGGGTGTCTTTGTTGACGAGAATGCTCATGATGAGGTGGGGGTAATCCGCAATGCGGTGCTGGATGAACGGGGAACCCTGCGGAATGGTTCGTCGCAGGGACGGGGTGCTGCGAGGACTAGGCCTTCAGCGAGGCGACCACCTTCTTGGCGGCGTCGGTGAGGTCGGTGGCCGAGATGATGGGCCGGCCGCTCTTGGCGAGCATCTCGCGGGCCAATTCGACGTTGGTCCCTTCGAGCCGAACCACGAGGGGAACGTTGAACCCGACCTTCTCGTAGGCTCCCAGCAGCGCTTCGACAATGGTGTCGCACTTCATGATGCCGCCGAAGATGTTGACCAGCACCGCCTTCACGTTCTTGTCGGAGAGGATGATCTGGAACG
>Ga0315899_10001799_pt1 | contig 24195 bp, 17 predicted proteins | sample LakEriMetagenome_2_FD_203518 | JGI IMG/M metagenome (GOLD analysis project Ga0315899, IMG submission 203518) | Freshwater fungal communities from buoy surface, Lake Erie, Ohio, United States - Buoy 4 MA112 | ecosystem: Environmental > Aquatic > Freshwater > Lake | place: USA: Lake Erie, Ohio... | reverse complement strand
TATTATTATCTGCCTGTCCATGAATAAGCAAAATCGGAGTTTTGATTTTATCGGCATGGGCAAAAGGCGACATCTTATTATAAACTACAGGTGCCTGCCAGAAAGTTCGCTCTTCGGCCTGAAAACCAAAAGGAGTCAGACTCCGGTTGTAAGCTCCGCTTCGGGCAATTCCAGCTGCAAACAAATCAGTATGGGCTAAAAGATTTGCTGTCATGAATGCACCATATGAATGCCCACCAATGGCAATTCGTTTCCGGTCGGCAACCCCCATGTCAACAAGATGATTAATTGCAGCTTCTGCATTGTATCTGATCTGCTCTACAAAGGTGTCATTGGGCTCGGTATTACTTTCACCAACTATAGGCATATCTGCATTATCAAGAACAGCGTATCCGCGGCTTACCCAATAAATTGGAGATGCTTTACTTATTATGCTGAATTTATAAGCCGAACCCCTGGTTTGACCAGCTGCGGATGCAGTTTTGAATTCTCTAGGGTAGGCCCATATAAGTACAGGAAGAGGCGGTTCACCTTTTTTAAAACCTGCAGGCAAATAAAGTGTTCCGCTCAGGTTAATTCCATCTAATCTTTTATAGCTTAATTGCTGCTTCTTAACTCCCTTAAGTTCTGGATATGGATCAGAAAAATTTGTTAACCTTGAATAGCTTTTGTCTACAAGATTAAATTTGAAATAATTTTGAACCGAATCAACAGATTCCCTGCTCGTGATTATATATTTTCCATTATTGAAGAATACCGGCCGCTCATAATATGGAGCATTAGACCTGAATAGGGTATCCATTATCTTAGTTTTGATATTGAATTTTTTTATGAACGGGCGATCCCCTTCAGGTGAGCCTCCATCACTTAGTGTGAAAATATGTATATTCTCTGGATCACTAATTCTTTTCAAAGGGTTAAATTCGGTCAGAAGAACATTTTTGTTAAACTCATTTTTCCGGGTTATTAGTACTCCGGGATCATTATAAGCATCTTCAAAATAGCGATCATAGAGATTAACTCTGAAGTTTACATTTGAAGGCTTAATGAATGATCTCCGCTCAAAACGGGTCTTCCACCAGCGTTCGGTGAGTATTGCTACTTTGTCATCACCCCATACAATCGAATTGAAACGGAAATAGCAATCCGCAAGTTTAAGCGGGTATTGATTGAATGGAGCCTCCTGAGTATAAACAACATCGCGAATAGTGGCCTGTTGCGCAGGATTGCCATTGTCAAGTGCTTCAACCCAGTATAGCACGGATCCTTTATCTGCACGCCAGCCGAATGCTCTTGGTCCTTTGGGAACTCCATCAAATCCTGCAGGAATATTCTCTGCAAGCGGAGCGTCATAAAGTTTTTTGATTAATTTTCCTTTTTCGTCAAATATAGAAGTGGTAAAAGGGAATGCATTGATTGGAACCTGATAGGAGTAGGGGCGTGTAATATTTGCCAATAACAAAAATTTTCCATCAGGTGAAAATTCCATTGAGCGAATGATTGCAGGCTTCATCAAATTGGCGGATTGCCCTTGAAGATCAACCTGTTTTAATTGTGATGTGAAGTAATGATCGAAAAGTTTTTCATCATTGGGATTCTTTAAAAGATCCTGATAGGTAGGAACTGGGGCTGATTTGCCTATATTTTCCTGAATCAGGGGCTCTTCCTGACTCATATTTTGTATGGTTAATTCAGGTCTGCCATCAGGAATGAATTTACCAATAATACTTTTCCCATCAGGATGCCAAATGAAGCTGTTGCCAAACGTATTATTAATATTAAAAATACTTAATCGATTAGCTTGAAGAGATTCCAGATCAGCTATCCATAATTCAATTCTCTTATCAGTGGAGTGAAGGAAGGCAATTTTGCTTTCATCAGGTGACCAGGTAATTTCTGATAGCCTTGGGTTATTTGGGAGCCCTTTGAGAGTATATTCAATCCCAGTATTTATTGCCTGTATTTTTAAACCCTTATAAATTGCAATCCGACTCTGTCCGTTGTTTGCTGGATTTATTCTTTGACCAGCAAGGCGTAGTTCTGGCTGAGATAATTCTGCAATTGATGGTAGATCTTCTTTTTCAATGAAGAGCATCCTTTCGCCGTTAGAGCTGATCCTGACAGTCGGACTTGACGGTGCTTCGAATAAACTAAGAATTGGCTGAGGGGGCTTTTGATAACCCTGAGTATCCTGGGCTGAAGCAAAATTGCAAAAAATCGTTAATCCTGTCAGCAGGTGCAAGATTCTTTTCATATATATTAGTTGTCTGTTGATGGTTATCAGATGTCAGTAAATACAGTGTTCATTGTTTATAGTTCTTCCAAAACTACAATCCGATAAATACCGGTCCCAATTCTCCCTTTTCAGCACACTCACTTGGCCTTATTCGCCCCCCTCTAGAGGGGGACAAAATCCTTCTTCATTGTCTATTATTCTTTCAAAACCATATCCCGATAACTATTGGGTCTCATATGAAGCAGGATTTAGTCCTGGTTCTTGGCTCCTAATTCACCTCTCAATTCTCAACTCTCCACTCTCCACTGTCTTACTTTATCGACCTAAAATCATGCCCTACTTCAATACTAAGCAAAGACTCATAGATCAAACGGATAACATTATCCACGTCTTCCTTATGGATCATTTCAACTGTGGTATGCATGTAGCGCAATGGAAGTGAAATCAATGCAGAAACTACTCCATCATTTGAATAAGCAAATGCATCAGTATCTGTTCCAGTAGAGCGCGAAGATGCCTGTCTTTGGAATGGAATATTATTCGCTTCGGCTGCTTTGATCAGTAATTTGTTTAAATTGGTTTGAACGGCCGGGGCATAGGAAACTACAGGTCCTTTGCCGCAGGCAAGATCTCCTTGAGTGATTTTGTTGATCATCGGAGTTTGAGTATCATGCGTTACATCTGTAATGATTGCAACGTTTGGCTTGATCCGGTGGGCAATCATTTCTGCTCCGCGTAAGCCGATTTCTTCCTGTACAGAGTTCACGATGTAAAGTCCGAAGGGTAATTTCTTTTTATTCTCCTTGAGCAATCGTGCAACCTCTGCAATCATAAATCCACCTGCGCGATTATCAAGCGCCCTACCTACATAGTAACGGTTATTCAATACCATGAATTCATCTTCATAAGTAATCACACAACCAACATGTATTCCTAATTTTTCTACCTCTTCTTTGGTGGTACATCCGCAATCAAGGAAAATATTTTTCAGGGTAGGTGCTTCTTCTTTTTCACCACTTCTGGTATGGATAGCCGGCCAACCAAATAAGGCCTTCACAATTCCTTTATCTGTATGAATATTGACTCTTTTGGATGGAGCAATCTGATGATCAGATCCACCGTTCCTGATGACATAGATTAAACCATCTTTGGTGATATAATTTACGAACCAGGAAATCTCATCCGCATGAGCCTCTATTACTACCTTGTATTCGGCTTTTGGGTTAATCACTGCAACTGCAGTGCCATAATTATCAACAAAATACTCATCAGTATAGGGTTTGATATAATCTAGCCACATTCTTTGACCCTCCCATTCAAAACCGGTAGCTGAGGGGTTATTGATGTATTTTTCAAAAAATTCCAATGATTTTTTGGTGACTACCGGGATATGTTTCTGCTCTTTTTTCTTTGCCATTATTTCTGTTCTTTCTTGGATTTCAATTTATAGCCAAGCGGCTCTTTAGTGCTTTTTCTTGATAATTACTCATCAGCTTTTATGGTCTCATCTTTCTGATTGAAAGTCATCTTGGATGTATCCACTCGTTCAATAGCATGTAATGTTCAAGTTTTAATTCAATGTTCTTTTTTCAATGTTCAGATTTCGAGAATATTTCTCATTAATTCTTTTTTTAAAAACTAGTTTTTTCCATGATGACAAAATCATATCCATCCTTGTGATAGGTTTCGTCCGTTTCTATAAAACCAAATTTAGTATAAAATCCTGAAGCATTTTTTCGTGCATTACACCAGATTTTATCGCAATTATCTAATCTCAGCAGTTCAATAAGATACTTTAACAGTTCAGTTCCAAAACCTTTGTTTTGGTATGGCTCAAGTGTTGCAAATTTGCGTAATTGAATTTCATTCTCTTTTCTGAATATCGAAACAACACTGATCAGTTTATTTTCATAAAACAAACCGAAGTGCATACCCTCATCATCTTGATCAAGAATTGCCTTGGCGAATTCCTGATCAGGATACAAAACCTGTCTGCGTATGCGCCAGGTTAGTTCTGGGGGAATCTGTTCTATATGCGACATTCTCCGGACTATTTACAAAGGGATATTCCCATGTTTCTTTCTGGGGTTGTTTACAACTTTGTTCTCCAGCATTTTGAAAGCTTTTATTAGCTTTTTGCGCGTTTGCGAAGGCTCAATAACCTCATCTATAAAACCTCGCTCAGCTGCTCTGTACGGGTTTGCAAAAATATCTGAGTATTCTTTTTCTTTTTCTAACCAGCGGGCATTTGGGTCGTCTGCGGAGCTGATTTCTTTTTTGAAAATGATTTCAGCCGCTCCTTTAGCGCCCATTACTGCAATTTCTGCTCCCGGCCAGGCATAATTCATGTCGGCTCCAATGTGTTTGGAGTTCATTACGTCATAAGCACCACCATACGCTTTACGGGTAATGACTGTTATTCTCGGGACTGTAGCTTCACAAAAAGCATACAATAGTTTTGCGCCGTTTGTGATGATTGCGTTCCATTCCTGATCTGTTCCCGGCAGAAACCCTGGAACGTCTTCAAGAACCAGAAGTGGTATATTAAAACTGTCGCAGAAGCGAACAAAACGTGCACCTTTAACAGATGATTTTATATCCAGTACTCCCGCTAAAAACGCCGGCTGATTTGCCACGATGCCAATACTTCTGCCAGCAAGGTGGGCAAAGCCGACTACAATATTTTCTGCAAAGTCTTTATGCACCTCTAAAAAAGTGCCTTCATCACATATTTCCGAAATTATTTCACGTATATCATAGGGTTGAGCATTGTTTTCCGGGATGATTTCGTCAAGTTTAGGTCTTGATTCATCGGCACTTTCATAAGCAATTGATGGTGCTGTTTCTTCGCAATTTTGCGGCATAAATGAAAGTAGCTTTTTCACATGGTTAATCGCATCGATTTCATTTGCACAAGCAAAATGAGTGACTCCTGATTTTGTAGCATGCGCTGTTGCTCCCCCCAGTTCTTCAGAGCTTACCACTTCATGAGTGACGGTTTTTACTACATTCGGACCAGTAACAAACATGTAGGAGGTATTCTCAACCATTAGAACAAAATCAGTGATAGCGGGTGAATACACAGCGCCACCAGCGCAGGGGCCCATAATTGCCGAGATTTGTGGAATAACACCCGATGCCATGGTATTTCTGTAGAAAATATCGGCATATCCGCCCAAAGAAACAACCCCCTCTTGTATTCTTGCACCTCCAGAATCATTCAGACCAATTAGGGGTGCACCATTTTTTAGTGCAAGATCCATGATCTTGCAGATTTTTTCTGCGTGAGTTTCTGACAATGAGCCTCCAAAAACGGTAAAATCTTGAGAGAATACATACACAAGCCTTCTATTAATTGTGCCATACCCGGTAACCACTCCATCTCCGGGATAATGTTCATGTTGCATTCCAAAGTCTGTGGAACGATGCATGACCAGCATTCCTATTTCTTCAAATGAACCTTGATCCAGTAAAAAATGTAAGCGTTCTCTGGCTGTTAATTTGCCTTTTTTATGCTGACTTTCGATTCGCGCCTCACCACCACCCAAAAGAGCAGTTTCTTGCTTATTCCTTAATGTTTGAGTTCTTTTGTTCACAATTTGAGGGGTTACAACTGATTTCTCGGAATCGTGAAAATACATAAAAATGAATAAATGAACTGAAGTATTACAGCATTTTCTATATCCGGTTAGTAAATTTTATATAGTTTTTTCATTTCTATGACAATCATTTAGGATGTTCCTTAAACGTTAGGGTTACATTTGACAATCACAAGTTCAAAATAACCAATGCTAATAATCAGACTCACACTAGTACTCATTTTTTCTCTTGCTTTTAATAATAGTTACGCGCAAAGTGAAAGTGATGAAAGTGCCATGATAAACAATTTTAAAGGTATTCAGTTTAAATCTCCCGATTCATCATTCTATATCAATTTCCGCTTCCGTATGCAAAACCGAATCGGAGCTTTTACTACATCGGGATCTGATTTTAGTTTTGATGAGTATGATGCCCGGGTTCGTAGATTAAGAATGCGTGTTGATGGATTTTTAATGAATCCCAGATTAACTTATAGTATTCAACTTGCGTTCACTCGAGGTGACCAGGATATTGATAATACGGGAATCGCAAATGTGGTAAGGGATGCAATAATCTTTTACCATTTCACACCTCATTTCCATATTGGATTTGGTCAAAATAAATTACCAGGGAACAGACAACGAGTCAATTCATCGGGTCAGTTGCAATTTGCAGAGCGATCTATAGTTAATGGGGCGATGACACTTGACAGGGATTTTGGCTTGAAAGCATATTATAAAAATCAGTTTGGTGGAATACATTATCAATTTAAAACTGCCATTACAACAGGGGAAGGAAGAAGCGTCAATACAACGGATAATGGCCTTGCTTATACGGGTAGATTTGAGCTATTGCCATTTGGAACTTTTACAAATGAAGGTGATTATTCGGAAGGTGATCTTGAACGTGAACCTAAACCAAAAGTATCTTTTGCAGCAGGTTACAGCAAGAATAAGAAAACAAACCGCACCGGCGGTCAGCTCGGCAAGGAACTTTTTAGTCCGGTAGATATGTCAACCTGGATGATTGATGCAATTGGTAAATACAGGGGCTGGGCTTATTCTTTGGAATATATAAAGCGGCATGTGGATGCGCCACTTACTTTCAATACAGCCGGGAATCTCAGTTACGCATTTACCGGAAATGGAATAAACCATCAGGCCTCTTATATTTTCCCATCCAATATTGAATTCGCATTTAGATATTCAAGATTAAGTCCTTCAACTAAAATTTTGGCTTACGAAACACGGAAAAATATTCTTGAAATGGGTTCAACCAAATACTTTAACAAACATAGGGTTAAGTTGCAGTTGAATATAAATTACATGGCCAATGATGGTAATTATTCTTTCAGGCATCCCGGTAATAGATGGGGTTTTTTGACCCAATTTGAACTTGGTATCTGATCTTTATTGTATGTAACGATTTCATAAAGTTTCTTATTTCTGATTCAGAGCCAGTGGTTTTTGTTAACTTTATAGTTGTGTTAAGAAAGGCAACTAATTCTTGTTTTATATAAATATGAAGAAGGAATTCGCCATAAATCTAGTCGGTTATGTCTTTTTGTTTATCTTTTTTTGTTAAGAAACGAAATAATGGAAGAGTCAGAGAATATGGCAAAGACTACAGTTGAAAGAAAAAGACGTGGGTACGAAGAGTTGCTTCAAGGTAACCGGGATTGGGTAAATTTTGAAACCGAAAGAGATCCTGATTATTTCAAAAGATTAGCAGCGGGTCAGGAACCGGATGTGTTATGGATCGGATGTTCAGATAGCCGTGTTCCAGCCAATGAAGTGACAAATACTAAACCCGGTCAGGTATTTGTGCACAGAAATATTGCGAATGTTTGCGTTCACTCTGATATGAATATGTTAAGTGTATTAGATTATGCAGTTAACGTATTAAAGGTGAAACATGTAATTGTTTCGGGTCATTATGGATGTGGTGGTATTGCTGCCGCCTTAAGTAATAAACAATTTGGCCTCATTGATAATTGGCTAAGGCATATTAAAGACGTATATCGTCTGCACAGTCATGAGCTTGATCGCATCGCCGATGAAAACATGAAACTAAACCGATTGGTTGAATTGAATGTAATTGAGCAGGTTTACAACCTTTGTAAGACGACCATTGTTCAGAATGCCTGGCGGGAACGTGAGGATCTTGAAATTCATGGATGGGTGATAGACTTGAGTACAGGTCTCGTAAAGGACTTACAGGTTTCCGCCACGTCTAGTGAAAATCTGGGAAAGATCTTTAAGCTGGATGAGTCGAAAGTGAAATAATTTTTTTCGAGGTGGGTTTGGTATAAAATCTTATTGGTATAAGATAAGATTAAATTATTTTTCTTGTTTTGTAAAGCAAGGTCTGTGCCTCTTCGGTTATTTTATCCACCCGTATTGCGCTAGTTTTTTGTAGTGATTTGCTTATCAATCTTGAAATTCCGCATTGCAAAAAATCTATCGATTCTACTAGGGTTTAATCAAATGATGGATTGTTTTTTTGCCGGGTTATCCGTCCCCATGAAATTTAGTCCCGGGTAAAATAAACCTTGCCGGAGGAGGTAGCTTCCGGCTGTTGATAGTTTGAAATATAACGCGATTTCTTGCCGGAACTACTCCGGAGGAAAGGACTGAATTGACCTATAAGACACAGGAATTGCTTTTCAAAATCTAATTTTAACCTCGCAATTTTAACACTCTCATTCCCCATTGGTCGGTGTTATCGCCGACCAAAGAAATGATCGTGCTTGGTACGAAGAACACCGACAAAAGGGAAACTCGACATAATTTTTTAAAAAAACCGCATACCTGCCTGCCGGTAGGCAGGGAAACATAGCATTTTATTATTCTAAGCTAGATATTAGACACAGATAGTCTTGAAGCTTCGCTTCAATCTATGTGATTTACAATCTATGTTTCCTTTAAAGCATTAGAAAATCCATTCTATGTGGTTAAATCTTATTTTTTAGATAGTTAAATATCGAACTCACTTTAGCTTAGGTTTTTGAAGTTTAGATTGTAGAAAACTGAAAATATTTAGTTCCCCACGCCTTTTTATTCTTTTTCCAGAAAAGGATAACGGTAATCTTTAGGTGGATCGAATGTCTCTTTAATCACTCTTGGCGACACCCAGCGTAATAAATTGATCATTGAACCGGCTTTATCATTCGTTCCTGATCCTCTGGCACCACCAAAGGGTTGTTGTCCAACCACTGCGCCTGTGCACTTATCATTGATATAAAAATTACCTGCAGCATTTCTAAGGGCATATGTAGCCTTTGCCAATGCATAACGGTCTTGGGCTAAAACAGCTCCTGTTAGGGCATAAATGGATGTATTGTCTATAATCTCAAGTGTTTTTTCAAAGTCATTGTCATCGAAAATATAGATCGTTAAAACCGGACCGAACAGTTCTTCACACATGGTAATGTAATATGGGTCTTTGGTTAAGATTACTGTTGGCTCGATGAAATAGCCTTTGGATTTATCATAATTTCCTCCCGCAATGATCTCCAGGCTAGGATCATTTTTTGCTCTGTCTATATATCCGGCAAGTTTATCAAAGGATTTTTCGTCGATAACGGCATTAATAAAATTACCGAAATCTTCGGTCGGACCTATGTTAAGGCTTTTCAGATCGCGTGTCAATAATTCTTTGATCTTGGGCCATACGGATGCTGCAATGTAAACCCTTGATGCAGCAGAACACTTCTGTCCCTGATATTCAAAAGCGCCCCGTAGAATAGCAGTGCTTGAGGCTTCCACATCTGCAGAACCGTGTACCAAAATAAAGTCTTTACCACCCGTTTCACCAACGATTCGAGGATAGGTTTTATACTTATGTATATTATTGCCAATCGTTTTCCAGATATCCTGGAATACTGCGGTAGACCCTGTGAAATGAATTCCAGAAAAATCAGGGTGATTAAAAATTACTTCACCTACCTCCGGACCGGAAACATAGACTAAATTAATTACCCCATCCGGCAATCCGGCTTCGCGAAAAATCTGCATGAGTACATTTGCAGAATAGATCTGTGTATTGGAAGGCTTCCAAACCACTACATTTCCCATCATCGCTGCTGAACTTGGCAGGTTACCAGCTATGGCCGTGAAATTAAACGGGGTAAGTGCAAAAACAAAACCTTCGAGTGGTCTTTGCTCTAGTCTGTTCCAGCTACCTTTGGGTGATACAGGAGGTTGTTGTTCGTAGATTTCACTCATGTATTTAACATTGAATCGTAAGAAATCTATGAGTTCGCAGGCTGCATCAATCTCGGCCTGAAATGCATTTTTTGATTGCCCCAACATAGTTGCAGCATTCAGTTTATAGCGATAGGGCCCTGCAATTAGATCGGCGGCTTTTAAAAAAATAGCTGCACGTTGTTCCCAAGGCAAATTTTCCCATTCTGTTTTTGCTGCAAGTGCCGCATTAATCGCTTCAGAAACATGTTCTTTTGTGCCCTTGTTATAGGTTGCCAGTAAGTGTTGATGATCGTGAGGCGGCTTAATATTGATTTTTGTATCGGTATGGATTTCTCTACCCCCGATGTACATGGGAATATCAATTACTACAGAACGGGCTTCATGGAGTGCATTTTTTAGCAATTGGCGTTCCCTGCTCGCCGGGGCATAATTCAATATAGGTTCATTTACCGGTTGAGGTACCTTGAAAAATCCTTTTAACATAATTGGTCTAATTGGTTGGAACAAAGATAAGGCTTTGGTTCATATTCGTTCTTTATGATTGCGATATTTAACACCCAAAGCCGCGCCTTTATCCTTTTAAATAGGGTATAAAGTCTAAAAATTCTTGCTAAAAAGGCTTAATTACTCAACTAAACACCCTAATAAATCCAAGCTTAAAATCAATTATGTATTTTTGTTCTAATCTTAAAGAATGAAACTACTGCGTCTATTATTATTTCCAATTTCAATCTTGTATGGTCTCGGAGTGATACTTCGAAACCTTGCCTACGATTTCGGGATATTTAAGTCCTGTAAATTTCAGTTACCTGTAATTTCAGTCGGGAATTTATCTGTGGGTGGTTCAGGTAAAAGTCCGATGACCGAATACCTCGTTCGTTTACTGAAGGATAAGTATAAAATAGCCACATTAAGTAGAGGTTATGGGCGGAAGACTTCTGGATTTCGCACAGTTGATACGGACTCTTCAAGCTTCGATTCTGGTGATGAACCCCTGCAGTTCAAACGAAAATTTGCGGATGTTACAGTTGCTGTATGTGAGAATAGAGTGAAAGGTATCCAGAAGCTTGAAAGAAATCATGAACTTATTATCATGGATGATGCCTTTCAGCATCGTGCCGTAAAGCCGGGTCTGAGCATTCTGCTTTTTGAGTATAGCAGTTTATTGCAAAATCAATGGCTCTTACCCTCAGGTAATCTTAGGGAGCCGCTTTGGGCTATTAATCGTGCCGATATTTTAGTAGTCTCTAAATGTCCCGAAAAAATGAGCAGGGAGCAGCAAGATGCCCTGGCCAACAGATTCAAAACTAAAAGATTATTTTTCTCTTTTTTGAAGTATGGTCATTTAAAATCATTCAATGAAGTTAATCCTGACCGGAGTCTGAATTCGATCAATCAAAAAAGTAAGGTCATTTTATTGACAGGTATTGCCAATGCAACACCCTTATTTGCCACACTTTCATCCTATGGTTCTGAACTTATACATCATCAATATCCTGATCATCATCAGTTCAGCGAAAAAAATATCGCTAAACTTGTAAGTGCATTCAATGCGTTGAAAGGAGATGATAATTTGATCATTACTACCGAGAAGGATGCACAACGTTTAAGAACTTCAGATATCAGTACTAAAATAAAAGACTTAGCAGTTTATTACCTGCCTGTTGAGGCAGAGTTTTTAGAGCCTGAGAGGACAAAATTCAATAATTTAATAGAGGAATATGCATCAAAACCTGCGTCAAACAACTGATTTTATCAATAAAAAGACTGATAATTTTGAGCCGGAGATTGGAATTATCCTAGGTACAGGTTTAGGAGGATTAGTTGAGGATATCGAAATCCATCACAGTTTGATGTATGCCAATATCCCTGATTTTCCAATTTCAACGCTTGAGTTTCATTCAGGTAAGCTGATTTTTGGAATGTTAGGAGGTAAACGGGTCGTTGCAATGCAAGGTCGTCTTCATTATTATGAGGGCTATGATATGAAGCAAATTACTTTTCCTGTCCGGGTGATGAAAATGCTGGGAATTCAGAAATTGTTTGTTTCAAATGCAAGTGGCGCCCTGAATCCGGAATATCGTAAAGGTGATTTGATGATTATCAATGATCATATCAATATGCAGACTGATAATCCGCTTCGCGGTAAAAATACCGATAGCCTGGGTCCCCGTTTTCCGGATATGAGTGAACCGTACGATTTAGAAATGATCAAAATGGGTCTGGAAATTGCTGTAAAAAATAATATTTGCTGCCATTCCGGAGTTTATGTTTCTGTCAATGGACCGAATCTTGAAACAAGGGCTGAGTACCGGTTTTTACGCCTAATAGGAGCTGATTCTGTAGGAATGAGTACTGTTCCTGAAGTTATTGTCGCTAATCATATGTCTCTCCCGGTTTTTGCTATTTCAGTACTGACTGATGAGGGTTTCCCTGATACGCTCAAGGCAGTGTCATTAGAAGAGATTCTTAAAACTGCAGAAGAAGCTGAACCCAAAATGACTAAAATATTAAAAGAACTCATTCTGGAACTTTAATGATCAAGCGCCTAGCCTTAGTATTCTTTCTTATTCAGTTTCTGGATGTTTCAGCGGTATTTGCCCAAAGAACAATCAGGGCACAGGGGAGTGGAATAGGTTCATCCGGGCGTATGGGGCAGACTGGTGAGAGAGACACCTCCTTGAATAAAACCAGTGATGCCGATTCAATTTATTACTACGCTAGACATATTCGTTATACTAATTTCAAACTGCTAAAAGAAGGTACCCAGACTAGGGGAATAGATACTACGGTCAAAAATTTCCAGAATTTCAGTCCGCTTTATCAACCCGAAAACCCAACTATCGGCTTGGGAAGTGCCGGAATTGCCTACCGTGAAATGCTTTTTAATCCTTCAAGAACCATTGGTTTCGATGCGGGCTTTCATAGCCTTGATCTTTATAAGTTAATTCAGGATTCTATTAAGTTCTACCGCGCAAAATCGCCTTACACAGAGCTATATTATGTAAATGGAAGAATTCATGAACAAATGTTTAAGGTAACGCATTCGCAGAATGTTAAACCCAATTTAAACGTAGGGGCACATTATAACCGCCTGACGGGCGATGGTTTTTATGTTAATCAGAAAGCAGATCATTTGAATGCAGCTCTTTTTGCTTGGTATGAATCTCCAAAAAAGCGCTATAATATTATGGGGGATGTCATTTTTAATACGTTGAAGGCAGGTGAAAATGGGGCAACCAGGAATGATACTATTTTTAAGGCAAATTCCCTTGATAAAAGGGCTGAGCCGGTTTTTCTGAAGGGTACAAGGGCTGACCGTCCTATGCAGACTTGGCGGCAAACTCAGTTCCTATTGAAGCAGCTTTATTATGTTGGTAGAATTGATAGCCTTCAGGGTCCTGATTCTTCAGAGCGAATCTTGCCTACTCAGCGTGTTTCTCATACCTTGACTTATACGCGGGATCAATATAAATTTTTCAGAAATGAGGAGGATATTTACGGAGCTTTTCCAACACTCCCGTCTCAATCATTTACACTGACAAATGATTCGACTAAAGTATCAAACCTTCGAAATGAATTTAGTTATAGTTTTTATTTACGGGGTAAAGCACTGAGTTTTATAAAAAATGAACTTAAGCTTGACTTGGGTATCCAAAATGATCTGTACCACTATGAACAGCTGGCATATGAATCGAATTTTTCAAATACCATGCTAAAAGCGGGACTGGGGTATCGTTTCAGTGATAAGGTGAATATCGATGGGGATCTGAATCAAATTGTACAAGGTAGAAATGCGGGTGATTTTTTCTACGAAGCTAATACCAGCTTTTTATTGAGTAAGTCAATTGGTAGAATTGTGCTGGGGGCATACATTCAAAATAAATCTCCGGAACAGATGTTTGAGCGGGTTGATTACCAATACCATAGCTGGGATAGAAACTTCGAGAGATCAAAAATAAGCAACCTATCCTTTTTATACCAAAATCCAAAATATAACCTGGCGGCAAAAGCAGAGTATTTTCTGGTGGGTAATTATCTTTATTTCAAAGAGACTTCAAGTGCCAGGCAGATTACGCCTGATCAGTTTGGCACCAATATTAATTTATTAAAAATTAGTCTGTCAAAGGATTTCAAGTTTGGCAGGTTTAACCTTGACAACCGTGTCGTTTACCAAAAAACTGATTTTCAGGATATTATCAGAACTCCTGAGATATATACCTATAACAGCTTTTATTATGCAAGCAGACTGTTTAAAGTATTGTATACCAATTTAGGATTTGATCTTCGTTTTAATACTCCTTTCCAAGCACCGGCTTACGCAATAAATGTAAGCCAGTTTTATAATGATACTAATTCACTCGAATATTCTACTTATCCTGTGATGGATGTTTGGGTACGGGCTACATTAAAACGTGCAAATCTTTTTCTTAAATACGATTATATCAATCAGGGCTGGCTTTCAAAAGGATTTTATACCGTCCGATCCTATCCCATGCAGGATAAGGTATTGAAGTTTGGGGTGAGCTGGAAATTCTATAATTAATTGACAGTTGACAGTTGACAGTTGACAGTTGACAGTTGACAGTTGACAGTTGACAGTTGACAGTTGACAAAAGATTACTAATTTAGGATATTTTATCTTCCTATTCACCATTTCAAATTCTCTTCCATTAATTGTTGTTTGTTAGCAGATTGCTAAATTGTCAACTGTCAACTGTCAATTATCAATTAATCAAGTTTTCTGTTTTTTCTTCTTCGCCGCTGGAAATAACACGTTGTTCAAAATCAGTCTGTAGCCTGGTGAGTTTGGATGCAAATTCAAATCGGTAGGTGGATCTCCAACCATATGCTGATAATCTTCCGGGTCATGTCCGCCATAGAAAGTCCATTGTCCTTTGCCAAATTCCCCATGAATGTAACGTGCTTCATCACTTATTTTGGTTTCACCCATTACCAATACATTAGGTTTGATTGTGCTTTTTCTGAACGCAGTAGTTTGTCCCATGAAACCTTTGACAACTTTATCATGATTTTGGGTCAGCATGGCAGGAACAATATCCCATTTTGCTGAGAAATCAAATAAAGTAAAAAAGTCATTTGTCTTATTCAGGATTTGCGAACGGATAGGCGTGGCGTCAATATTAGAAAACTCATTGTTTGCAGGATTCACATCCAGCTTAAAATTCTGGAAAGCAAAAGTTTGATTAAAATCAAGTTTTGACTGGGCCTTTGGGTCTGAAGAATCACCATCGAAAACACGTTCAACGATGTCTGTGCCGTTAGCTGACAGGGCGATATCAATGGTTTCAGGGCCTGAACACATCGCAAACATAAATCCACCTCCCGAACAAAAATTGCGGATAGAACGGGCAACCTCCAGTTTCATTTCAGATACTTTGCTAAAGCCATTTTTTTTTGCTGTAGCCTCTTGCAGTTTTACGTCTTCGATAAACCAGGAGGCGTTTCTGAAGGCACTCCAGAATCGGTTATATTGACCTGTAAAATCTTCATGATGAAGATGTAGCCAATCGTATTTCGGCAACTCCCCTTTTAATACCTCGTCGTCATACAAAATTTCGTAAGGTATTTCTGCATAGCTTAGAACCATGGTCACTGCATCGTCCCATGGTAACTTATTTTTTGGAGAGTAAACTGCAATTTTTGGTGCTTTTTCAAGCTTGACCATATCCATGTTGACCGATGGGTCAGTCACTTCATTCAAAATCATAGTTACTTTTCCATCTGCCAGCACTTCGTATGATACTCCTCTGATCTTACATTCTGATTCCATGGTTTGAGTGTATTTCATCAGAAAACTTCCACCTCTGTAATTCAACAGCCAGTCGGTTTCCAGTCCATTTTTTAAAGCCCAGTAAGTAATACCATAGGCTTTCAGATGATTTTTTTGATCTTCATCCATCGGAATTAAAATGGACGCAGCTTTACAAAATGCTGTTAAAAATAGTAGGATAAGGGTTAATTTGGCTTTTAGCATTATCGTTTATAGCGTTCTACACTAATTAAAGGTATTAAAAGAAGAAGATATTTGAAGAATTTTATCAATTCAGCGAATTAATTACCTTTGTCTTCCAATAACAATAAAACATATATGAGTAAAGCAATTATTAAAACTGAGAAAGGTGATATGACCGTACAATTTTATGATAAAGATGCACCAAATACTGTTGCAAATTTTTTGAAATTGGCAAAATCCGGTTACTATGATGGAGTTACTTTTCACCGCGTGATCAATGATTTTGTGATTCAGGGCGGAGATCCAACAGGAACCGGTGCCGGTGGTCCGGGATATAGTATTGACTGTGAACTTGATGGCGAGAATCAGTTCCATGATCGTGGGGTTCTTTCGATGGCTCACGCTGGTCGTAATACAGGTGGTTCCCAATTTTTTATCTGTCACAGTCGTACAAATACTTCCCACCTTGATCGTAATCATACTTGTTTTGGTAAGGTTGTTGAAAATGTTGATGTAGTTGACGATATCCGTCAGGGTGATAAAATATTGGGAGTAGAGATTGTTGAAGAATAGTACATAGTATTGAGTACATAGTATTTAGATAGATCTATCTATAGTACAAGAATCTTATTACTACGGACAACAAATTAAAATGATATTAGTTAGTTTAAGTACCAGACAATAAACGCTTTAAATAAAGGGCGCTTTTGTCTAAATACTAAATACTAACTACTAAATACTATAAAATGAATTTAAGAGGATTAGTATCCGTATCCGGTAAACCTGGCTTGTTTAAGCTGATAGGACAAAATAAATCTGGCTTTATCTTGGAAACTCTGGATGAACAGAAGAATAAGATTGTAGTAAATATCAGTACTGCCAAGATGGCCTCTTTAGAAGATATTACTGTTTTTGGAGATTCTGCAGATTTGAAACTTAGCGATATTTTCCTGAAGATGAAGGAAAGTAAAAGTTTGCCTGATCCAAAAACTGCGGATGGTAATTCTCTACGTGCTTTTTTTGTGGAAGTTGCTCCAGATCATGATCAGGAACGAGTTTATGCTTCAGACATGAAGAAGATTATCAACTGGTTTAGTACGATTAAGGATTTGCCATTGTTTTCTGAAGCAGCTCCGGAGCCATTAGCTGATGGATCATCTGTTGCACCTGTAGAAACATCAGTTATTAAAAAGCCTGAGCCTGTTAAGGAAAAACCTAAAGCTACAAAAGCGGCAGGAAAGAGTGCAACACGTTTATCGCAGAAATCGAAGTAGGGGGAGGACTGAGGTAGGAAGTCTTAGGTGGGAAGTCTGAGGTCTGAAGTCTGAGGTCTGGAGTCTGTGTCCTGAGGTATAAAAAAGGAATGGATTGTGTAATCCGATTACTATTTATCTTATTTTGAATCAAAAATAGCGTATAACCACATATCCTAGAGCGAGACCAATCACTATCATTATCCAAAAAAGTCTGTTTTCTTTTGATCTGTTTCCTGAGCGGAATCTGTACTTTCTTTTATAATCTGCCATAATTTATAAGCTTAATCATGATGATAAGGTTCTCCCTTCAAAATGGTGCAGGCGCGATAGATTTGTTCCGTAAAAAAGAGCCTGATCATTTGGTGTGACAGGGTCATTTTTGATAGTGAAATTTTTTCATTGCTTCGTTCATAGATTTCATTGCTGAACCCATAAGGGCCTCCAATAATAAAAACCAAATGCTGTAAGCCACTTACCATTTTTTTATTTAAATATACTGAAAAGTCTCTTGAACTATAGTGCTGACCATTTTCATCCAGCAGTATGATATGATCTGTGCTTTGAATATTCTTAAAGATTAATTCAGCTTCTTTACTTTTTTGTTGTTCCTGTGATAAACTCTTCGTGTTTTTTAATTCCGGAATTTCGATTATACGGTAAGGTAGATAATGTTTCAATCGTTTTAAATAGATTTCAATCCCTTCAATAAGGTATTTATCTTCTGTTTTGCCAAGAGTTAAAAGGGTGATTTTCATATCAATTGGTTCACTGCTTTTGCTGACTTCAATAGTGCAATATAGTAATAGACCTGGTTTTTTTGATAAATTCCCATTAGAGTCTGACGTTCCGATTAAACTGTAACTGATTCGTGCAGGTGAAGCTTCATTCCTGAAGGACCAATTCCAATGATTAAAAAGGTATTCTGTTTCAATTAAGGATAACCGGAAGATAACTCCACCGATAAGGTTTATTTTACCTTAATTTTAGTTCAGAACTGAAAGGAAAACGTGATCTTAATCGTTCGAAATCACTTATTCAATATCCCTTTTCTTACCTGAGTTTTCATTAATTCACCATCAGGATCAAGGCTTGTTTTTAACTTAGTGAAAGTTAATGTACCTTCAGAAGTAAGGTAGCGGACTTTAGGTTTCGGATCATTCATGCATTTTAGGATTACCGCTGCTATATCAGAGGGTTTCTGGAATGCCTTCTCCTTAAACTCATCTGTAAAAGTAGCGCGAAAAGCCATATAATCTTCCATCAGTGGTTTATAATCATTGTTCAAAATACCACCCGTCGACTCGAAATATTCAGTCAGGCTATTGCCAAACTCAGTGATCGTACCTCCGGGCTCAATTAAGGATACATTGATCCCGAAATAGGGCTCCAGGTAGGTTGCCAGGCTTTCTGTTAAGCCTTCAAGTGCAAATTTTGCAGCACAATAAATTTCATTCACAGGAGAACCTACAATTCCTCCAACCGAAGAGATATTGATGATATGTCCGGTTTTTTGCTTGCGCATATACGGCATTACTGCTTTGCAACAGCGAATCGAACCATAGAAGTTCACATCCATCACCTGCTGAATTTCTGCCATACTTGCCTGCTCCATTGGTTTGATAAATCCGGCCCCGGCATTATTTATCAGTACATCGATCTTTTGTTCGGCAGCAATGATCTCTGCAGTACATCTTGCTATGCTTTTTTCATCCTGAACGTTCAATTGTAAAACCCGGAGTTTAACTTTTCTTCTTTCAGTTTCCTGATCAAGTAATGCTCTTTTATTTAGATCACGCATGGTTGCATAAACCTGATGGCCTTGTTCTGCAAGCTGAACAGCAGTTTCGAGTCCGATGCCTGTTGAAGTTCCTGTAATGAGAATGACTTTTGACATATTGATTTTTTTAAAACAGTTTTACAAGCAAAAAGCCAAAAGTATTGAACTTTTGGCTTTTGGGTAATGATCAGGTTTATTTAATAACCTTATTGGTTCATTCTGATGATATTTAATGCGCCACCAGCCTTGAACCATTCAATTTGTTGTTGATTATAGGTATGATTTACTTTAAACGTATCGCTCGTACCGTCGATATGATTGAGAACTATACTTAATGGTTTACCAGGGGTAAAATCATTTAGACCAGTAATATCAATGCTGTCATCCTCGCGAATTTTATCGTAATCATTGTTATCAGCAAATGTTAATGCAAGCATTCCCTGCTTTTTCAGGTTAGTCTCGTGTATACGGGCAAAAGATTTTACAAGTATGGCACGAACTCCCAGATGCCTTGGTTCCATGGCTGCATGCTCACGTGACGATCCTTCTCCGTAATTCTCATCTCCTACAACAATACTTCCAATGCCCTGAGCTTTGTAAGCACGTGCAGTAGCTGGAACTGCTCCATATTCTCCACTTAGCTGATTCTTAACAGTATCAGCCTTATCATTAAAGAAGTTGGTAGCTCCAATCAGCATGTTATTGGAAATGTTATCCAGATGGCCTCTGAACTTTAACCACGGACCAGCCATGGAGATATGATCAGTGGTACATTTACCTTTTGCTTTGATAAGCAGTTTTAATCCTTTTATATCAATTCCTTCCCAGGCCTTGAATGGGTCAAGTAATTGTAAACGCGCAGAATTTGGATCTACAATTACGCTTACTTTACTTCCATCTTCAGCCGGAGCCTGATAGCCAGCATCTTCCACTGCGAATCCTTTTGTTGGCATTTCAAGTCCCTGAGGCTCATCAAGTTTAACTTGTACTCCATCCGAGTTGGTTAGGGAGTCGGTCAGCGGATTGAAAGCCAGATCACCCGCAATGGTCATTGCAGTAACAATCTCTGGAGAGGCTACAAATGCGTGTGTGTTCGGGTTTCCGTCGTTTCGCGACTTGAAATTTCTATTGAAGGAAGTAATGATTGAGTTTTTCCGGGTAGGATCATCGCTGTGGCGAGCCCATTGTCCGATGCATGGTCCGCATGCATTTGCAAGAACCACACCCCCCATGTTTTCGAAAGTATTCAAGTAACCATCGCGTTCTACAGTATATCTTACCAGCTCAGAACCTGGAGTAATTGTGAATTCAGCTTTGGCAACCAGCTTCTTGTCAACTGCCTGTTGAGCAAGAGAAGCGGCTCTTGAAATATCTTCATAGGAAGAATTGGTACATGAACCGATCAGACCTACTTCTAATGTTTGTGGCCATCCGTTTTCTTTGACAGCGGCAGCGAATTTAGAAATTGGCCATGCAGCATCAGGAGTGAATGGACCGTTTATATGCGGTTCAAGTGTTGAAAGATCAATTTCAATCACCTGATCGAAGTATTTCTGAGGATTGGCATATACTTCTTCATCACCAGTCAGGTGTTCTTTAACCTGATCAGCAAGTGTTGCGATTTCTGCACGCTCTGTACCTTTTAAATAAGTAGCTATTTTATCATCGTAACCAAACACAGAAGTGGTAGCACCAATTTCTGCACCCATATTACAAATTGTTCCTTTTCCGGTTGCAGAAAGTGATCTTGCACCTTCACCGAAGTATTCAACGATTGCTCCTGTTCCACCTTTCACAGTCAAAATGCCTGCAACTTTAAGAATTACATCTTTCGCAGAAGCCCAACCTGAAAGTTTACCTGTTAATTTTACACCAATAAGCTTAGGGAATTTTAATTCCCATGCTAAACCTGCCATAACATCGCAGGCATCTGCACCACCAACGCCAATGGCAATCATGCCTAAACCACCTGCATTTGGTGTATGAGAGTCGGTTCCAATCATCATACCACCCGGGAATGCATAGTTTTCTAAAACTACCTGGTGGATAATACCTGCTCCTGGTTTCCAGAATCCGATACCATACTTATTTGATACAGAAGCCAGGAAGTCATAAACTTCTTTATTTTGAGTGTTGGCAGTTGCCAAATCCTCATCAGCACCAATTTTCGCCTGGATCAGGTGGTCGCAATGTACCGTTGAAGGCACAGCTACCGTTGGTCTACCAGCTTGCATAAATTGTAACAAAGCCATCTGGGCGGTTGCATCCTGCATTGCAACACGGTCTGGAGCAAAGTCAACATAAGTTACTCCGCGCTCATGAGCTTCAGTTGCGTTACCATCCCATAAGTGGGCGTATAGAATTTTTTCTGTTAGGGTAAGTGGCTTACCAACAACTTTACGTGCAGCCGCAAGACGCGGACCGTAATTGTCATAAACCTTTTTGATCATGTCTAAATCAAATGCCATGTTATTTGCTTGATTTTAATTTAATTTCCAATTATAACTGCGAGCGAAGTTACATAAAACGACCTTAAAAATGAACAGTTAGGGGTATTGAAAACGCAAAAAAATTTGAATTATCTCAAAAATAACCTGCAATATTTCTGAAAATAGATTTGAAGAGGAGTTTAAGTTCACCTCAGTTCGATAAAATTACGAGGAAAATGTTGATCAAAAACAGATTGGTAAATGCTCTTGATCAAAGATTATTGATTTTGGAAAAACAATACCTGTGTTTTATAGGCTAGTTCAGCCCTTTCCTACGGAGTATTTCCGGGAAGAAATTGTAGTCTATTTCCCCTTTGGTCGGTGTTGTCACCGTACCAAGAACCATCTATCAAATGGTCGGTGATAACACCAACCAGAGGGAAAAATACTTCCTTCGGCAAGGTTTATTTTACCTGGAGCTGTTTTTTATCGTGACGGACTTCCGTTAATAGAACCATAAACCATGTTAACCAAACCCGAGTGGCAGCTCTATCTTTTTTGCGATACAGAATCTCAAGATAAAATTAAATTTCCCGCAAAAAAATAGGGCAGAACACGGGGGAAGAGAAACAGACCCTGCTTTCTAAAAGGAGAGAAAAACTTGAGTCTAAACTTAGCCCAGCAAGATGTTAATCTCACGTTAAATTATTAATAGCTGGAAGATACTTCCTCTGGCCCGGTTTAAGAACTGAAATTGAATTACTTGTAAAATAGGATGGGATAAAATTAAGTTCTGGACAAAAAAATGATCCTGATTAATTTCGGGGATTATTTTCAACCAAAATGCTGAATGCTGTTCCGCCGAAACCTGCAGCATTAATCAGGATTTTTTGTAGAGATTTTGTTTGTTTTTGTAGGGGGAGATAAGGCACCTGAATAAATTGATCATTTTTTAGCATTAAAAGAGCCATTTCAAGACTCATGGCACCGGAAGCACCGAATGTATGTCCGATTTTCCATTTGTTTGAAGTTAAAAGAGGCTTCATTTCAGCAAAGACAGATTCTATTGCTATCATTTCAGAATTATCACCTAACATGGTGCCGGGTGAGTGCATAATTACCGCATCAACACTTGACGGGTCATGACCTTCCAAAGCCATTTGCATTGATTTTTGAAGACAAATAGCATCTGCAGATAAGGAGGCCCCATGATTAATGATCTCTGTGCCAAAACCAATTCCTGTTAAAAATCCGATGGCTTTCTTGGAGTTAAGCTCCAGACAAAAACTGGCCGCACCTTCACCAAGAATCAGGGTATTTTGCTGCTTTTTAAGGTCCATACTCCTGCAGGGATAATACTGGTCAAGTGAGGAATATATTTTCAGAGCTTTCATTTGGGCAATAGTAAAAGCAGTTAAGGGTGCTTCGCTGCCACCCGCTAGAAAACGTGTGCAAAATCCTGCTTTGAGCCATGCAACTGCGTTTGCAATAGATTGTAAAGAAGTTGAACAGGTAGCGGAATGAGAAATAGTTAGTGCGCTGATATTTTGGTCGCTAGCTACCCAACTGGAAATGTTTCCTAATGTAGTGACAGGTGAAGTGAGTGGATTCACTTTTTGCTTCCCGTTCTCAATAAATTCACTGTAGTATTTTTCAAAACTTGTAGTTGCTCCTCTGGAAGAACCTATACTGATACCAAATTCCTCCTCTGAATTCCATCCGGCTTGATTTACAGCTATTCTTGATGCAGCAATTGCATAAAGTACGCTGGGATCTAGTTGTTGATATTTTTTTTCTTTAATCAGTTCTGAAATTGATTCTTTTGACTCCGAAGAAAGACCCGCTACCCATTCTTCTTTATTAGTAATCTTTTCTTTATTAAAGCAGTGCTGATTATCCAGATATTTCTTCCAAATAGATTCACTGCATGTGCCCAGGGATGAAATACTTCCATAACCACTTATCGCTATTTTTAAGTTTTTCATTGAGAATTATGCTGAATTTCTAGTTAAAGTTTGGGATCTGTTGGTATTCATATTTATTTGATAAAAATTATCAATTAACATCATGTAATGCTAGGAAAAAATTGATTTTTCAAAGCGTTCTAAACTCGAATCCCTTTTTAGAAAGGTTTTCAAGAACCTTAGGAAGGGCATATTCAAGACGACCGAATGCTTTCAGACTATCATGAAAAACAATGATTGAACCATTTTTACAATGCCTCAATACATTTCTGACACATTGTTCTTTTGAAATTTTTTCATCAAAATCACCACTGAGCACATCCCACATGATAATTTCTGTTGAAGGGCTTTGCCTTTGAATTTCTTTTATCTGCGATTTTTTTATTCTTCCATAAGGTGGTCTGAAAATGCGGCTGCTAGTAAGTTTAGAACCTTTTATAACATTTTCAATATAATTCTCATTAGATGAATTCCAGCCTTTAAGATGATTATATGTGTGATTCCCAATAGCATGTCCTTCTGAAATGATATCTGCCATAATTAATGGATGCTTATCAACATTGTCGCCAATACAAAAGAAAGTAGCTTTGCAATTGAATTTTTTGAGAGTATTTAATACAAAGGGTGTAACAACTGGTATGGGTCCGTCGTCAAAAGTAAAATATACAAATTTTTCTTTACGGCTTTTGTGCCAGGTTAATGTTGGGTAAAACCATTTTAACCAGAATGGAGAATATGTTAAATACAATGCCTTTTGCTAATTTATCAC
>Ga0315899_10001798_pt1 | contig 24195 bp, 17 predicted proteins | sample LakEriMetagenome_2_FD_203518 | JGI IMG/M metagenome (GOLD analysis project Ga0315899, IMG submission 203518) | Freshwater fungal communities from buoy surface, Lake Erie, Ohio, United States - Buoy 4 MA112 | ecosystem: Environmental > Aquatic > Freshwater > Lake | place: USA: Lake Erie, Ohio... | reverse complement strand
CCCTCCTCCCCCTCCGGCCCGTACCTCACGACGTGGTGCCCAGCAGCGCCGACCGCAATCGCGCACCCGCCCTTTTCTGACCCCGGTTCGTCGTGCCACTCCGTGTACCCCGGCACCCCTCTCGCCCTCCGCTGCTTCCGCCGCATCCACGCCAGCACGGGCCAAACCCCCACGGCGCCCAGCGCCACCCACCATCCGATGCCCATCCCTCAGAACGACAAGATCCCCTCGATCTTCGCCGCCTCCTCGTACCGCGCAAAGACATGGTCCGGGCCGGGCAGCACTTCCGATACGGTGAATGCGATGTAGTTCCCGTTGCGCGACAAATTCATCCGGAACTCCGCGGTCACGCCGAAGAGCTCCTTCAGCTGCTCGATCCTCCCCGCCTCGTTTGGCATCACAAACTTGAAGGTGAACGCCGTAGGCCACTCGTAAAAGGCGTTGAGCTGATCGCGCAACCGGTCGCGCCGTTCCTCTGGGGTTTCTGACATGGTTCGAAGATACTCGCCGGTCGGCCTGGTCCCAACGCAAGAAGGGGCCGCACCGAAGTGCAGCCCCCTCCCTAGGAATCGGTCTTGCCAGACTCGAAACCGTTGTGCGCGCAAGCCTCAGCTTACGGGCAAACCGTACCGTAGAATTGGAAGAACACGAGCAAGTCGCTCACCGTGATCTCTCCATCGTCGTTCAAATCGCCCGGGCATGCATCCGGGTAGTCGCAACCACCGGGGTAGGTCGCAGCCGAGTTGAAGTTCAAGCCATCCGGATCCATGCAACCCACGATCACACATGAGCCATCGCTGACCGATGCAATCGGGTTGAAGTTCGCAGCAGCTGCGTCCGTGCAGCCGGCGTACTCACAGGAGCCGTCGTCCACCAGCGCCGTCGCGTCGAAGTTCTCTGCATCCTCGTAGGTGCAGCCTGCGGCGAACGTCACGTGGATGTTTTGGTTGATGGTCGTCGCGTTGCCGCATGCATCCGTGATTGTCGTCTCGCGGTTGAGTTCGAACCCGTACACCCCAGAAGCCACGTAGCTGTCTTCCGTCGTGTAGGTGGTGGTGTTGCAGTCTGCGATGGTCACGCCTTCGAAATCATCGAGTTCTTGTGCCACGTAGTAGACCAAATCCACATCCGACTCATACGTTACCACCGGTGCCGTCGTATCGACAATCGTGATGACCTGCTGCTGCGACGAGGCGTTGCCACAGCCATCGGTCACCGTCCACGTCCGTGTAACCTTGTTGTTCGCGAGGCAAGATCCTGCGGTCGTGCTGACCACATCCGAATAGGTCGTGGTCAGGCTTGCGCTGCACACGTCTGCTTCGTCCGTCACATCACCGGTGAGGGCGAGGTTCGACAGGTCCGTGCCACATTCCACCGTCACTGCCGCAGGGGCTGTGAAGGTCGGAGCGATGTTGTCCGTGAAGACAATCAACTGGGTGGTCGTTGCCGTGTTGCCACATCCGTCGGTAGCCGTGAAGGTCCGCAGGATGTTCGCAGCACCTGTGCAGCTGGTGGTCGATTGTGCCGCATCGGTGTACGTCACAGCCACTCCGCTGCAGTTGTCCGTAGCCGAAGGCACGGCCGTGGGCAGAGCAACTCCGCAGGCAACTTGCGCTGTGGCAGGGAACGCACCGAACACAGGCGCAGTCGTGTCCACGAACGAAATCACTTGGGTCTGGACCGCCGTGTTGCCACATGCATCCGTAGCCGTCCACGAACGGAGGATTTGGTCGTTCGAGAAGCAACCGTCTGCGCTTGTCACCACCTCATCAACATACGTGATGGACACTGAGCCAGAGCAGTTATCCGCCGCACCCGTGGGTTGACCCGTCACTGCAGGAGCAGCGCTGGATCCGCAGGCGATGTTGATGTTCGCGGGCACCGTGAAGGTCGGTGCGGTGTTATCCACGTAGGTGATGTCATGCGAGATGAACGTAGCGTTTCCGTAAGCGTCCAGGGCGCGGTACGTGCGACGTACGCCCGCCACTCCGGCACAACCTGCGGGCAATGCCGTGGTCGACATGTTGTAGGTCACCGTTGCAGAGCAGGCATCTGCCGCATTCGGAATCACCACGGCCGGCAGCGCTTGGCCACAGCTCAACTGAATGTTCTCAGGGGTTTGTGTGAAGACCGGTCCGGTCACGTCACGCACCACCACGAACTGAATCTGCGGAGCAGAGACATTGCCACATGCATCGGTTGCCACCCACGAGCGGCGGATCCGCATGGTGATTTGGCCCGTCACACCGTTCTGACCCGGGGTGTTGAAGATGGTCTCTGTGTAAGAAACCGTCGCGGTGCCGCAGTTGTCCGCAACGTTCGTCGGTGAACCTGTCAACGACAAGTCGTACGCATTGTCCACACAGGTGATGTTTGCTTGAACCGGAACCGTGAAGGTCGGAGCCGTGTTGTCTTCGACCGTGATGGTCTGGGTCACCGTCAACGTGTGGTCATAGTTGTCGCTGAACGTCCACGTACGCACAATCGTGTACTCGTTCGGGCAGGCACCCGGCGTGACTGCATCGGTGTACGCCGACGTGAGTGTCGGATCACAGTTGTCCACGACCACTGGCTCACGCACGTCTGCAGCACCAAGGTTGCAGGTGGTGGTGTACGTTGCTTGGTTTGAGACGAGGGTAGGCGCCTCATAATCGAAGAAGCACGCTTCCGAACAATCTGCACCTGCAGGTGCTTCGTAGCATGACCCATCGTCCGATCCGAAGTCGCCGAGGTAATTGCAAGCATCAGGATCCGTGCAACCGCAGTTGGCGTTTCCAAAGTCGACAGACACGTAAATGGTGTTGTCTCCCGCTTGGCCGTTCGGGAAAATCTGCAGGTACAGCGAACCGTACAGGGTACCGGCTGTGGTAACCTGACCGATGAGCACCTTGTTGTCCGCACCGGCAACACCATACGTACCAGCTTGGCCAGCGGCGATATACCAACCGCTTCCCACTGCATCCGTGATGGAGATATCGCCACCTGCCTCGAACGTTTGCGCCCATGCCGGCAACTGCGCGAACAGGCTGGGGAACGCCAATGCTTCCATGGGCGTACCCTCTCCGATCGTAACGTACGAGTCGTATGCCAACGTCGGGAAGAGACCGAGGAGGGCAGGGTTCGAAGGCAACACACCTCCTGCAGGATGTTGATAGATCTCAGCAGATGAACCGATTACAATCGGATTCACAGCATCGCCCAAGACAGCGCTCAACACGTCACCCGCGTTTGCCGTTTCCACGTACAAGCGGTAGGTGGTCGTTCCTGCGACACCGTCCACCGCGTGTTCCTCAATGGAAACTGAGTACCCTGGATGCGAGGAAACTGGGTCTGCACAGCTGCAGTAATCACAAAAGTTCGGTGAGGGCGAAGTTACCCCGGCGGTGTAGTTGCAGGCCGTCGGATCTCCACAACCCTGAATGTTGTCACAAATCAAGTCGCTGTTCACATCGAGGCAATTGCCATCGCAGTCAAACCCAGCCGGCGGGTAGGTACACGAACCGTTGTCTTGGTCCGCATTGACTGCGAAGTTGCATGCCGTGGCATCCGTACAGCCGAGGCACACGGCGGGATAGGTGCAAGAACCGTCATTGTCCGTGGCATCCGCATTGTATTCGCACGCCGTCGGATCTGTGCAACCGGCCACTTCGTCCTCATTGCAGATTCCGTCGCCATCGGCATCGTTCAAGCATTCGCCGTCACAGTCCACGTTGGATGCACCGAACAAATCCGAAGGGTAGGTACATGCTGCCGGATCATCGAAGTCTGCTTCCGGGTTGTACGAGCACGCCAAGGGATCCAAACATCCACAGCCCGCATTGCCGAAGCCAAGGGTCAAGTACTGCGCATTTGCCTGGTTGCCATTCGGGAAGACCTGAACGAACAATTGTCCCGTGATTTCGCCGTCTGTTGTCAACTGGGCCACGAGGACCTTGTTGTCTGCGCCAGCGATACCATTCGTGGCGGAGATCAAGGCAAACCAAGAGCCACCGAAGAAGCTGTTGATTTCGAGGTCATTCCCCGCATTGAACTGGCTGATCCAGTTGTCGCTTGCAGCTTGAACGAAGGTGATACCGCTTTCGCCAGCACCGGCGTTCGGAGCACTGGAGATGCCGATGGTCAACCAGCTGTCGTACTGCAGATTCGGGAAGAATCCGTAGAAGAATGGGTTGATATTCTCCGGGCTCGTGCTGCTCATGCCGAGCATCGGTTCTTGGTAGAAAGAAGTCGTCGTCCGCAGGTACGCCGGAGTAGATGCATCACCCGTAATGGCAGACACAAAATCCGTCGGCCCAGGGGTGGTCACATACACGCGGTACGTCCGCTTTCCGGGGATACCGTTCTCGGCAACCTGCTCGAGGGACAGACCGAAACCGCCGGTTCCACCCGATGCGTTGCCGCACGAACAGTAATCGCAAGAACCGTCGTTGTAGGTCGCCGTGGGCTCGTAGTTGCACGCACCCGGGACCGTACAGCCGATTACCTCGTTCACCGTGATGGTTTGGGTGTGCGTCGCAGAGTTGCCACACTGATCCGTGGCCACGTAGGTGCGCGTGATCGTGGTAACTCCCGCTCCTACAACGCTCACGTCGCTGTTCGACATCGAGACACTTCCACAGTTATCCGTGGCGGTGGCATTCGGCGCAGGGATGGAACCCACATTGACCGTCACATCTGCAGGAGCAAATGTGAACGTCGGTGCCGTGTTGTCTGCAACCGTGATCACTTGGGTCGCCGTCGACGTATTGCCGCAGTCGTCCAGCGCCGTGAACGTGCGCGTCCGAACATACGTACCGGGGCAAGAGCCCGGAGCGTTGGATGCAGATACCGTGACCGTGGCAGAACCCGAGCAATCCGATGCCGTCGCCATTTCCTCTACCAACACATCGCCGCACTGGGCTGTGTAGCTAGCTGGTACGGAGGTGAACACCGGACCTTCGTTGTCCGTGAATGTGATCAACTGCGTGCCTGATGCACTGTTGCCACACAAGTCCGTAGCCGTCCAGGTGCGCTGTACCTGACCGTTTGCGAGGCACGTGGTCGGGTTGTCGATGCTGTACTGTGCGGTAGAACCTTCAACATATGCAGCATTCGTGCCAGCATAGATGATGGTAATGCTGTTTGCAGTCGTCGACACCGTGACCGTAGCCGTCGGTGCAATGCCGTTCGTCACCACATTGACCCCAGACACGTCGATTCCGGTGAGGTTCGTGATGTACACACGGCCGTAGTCGTACACATATCCCGAGCCACCCGTAGGCGTGGTGGAACCCTGGAACTTCAGATTGATGAGGCCACTCGTCGTAACATCAACGGTCAGGGCACCGCGGTGGCTCACCGGGTTGCTCAACACGTTCGCCGTGGTCAATTCAAAGCCCGCTCCGATGGGAGCATTCAAACGCTGCAATACATAGGGTTGGCCAAACAAGCCCGCCACGTTCTTGCCCATCTCTACGCGGAAGTTCGCCGTAGATCCGGTCAAGCTCACCGCAGGCTCTGCCACTGCCGCATCGGTGTACGAGATGGCAATGTCCCCAGCCGCAGTGCAATTGTCGGTTGCAGACAACCCAGAAACTGCACCTGAACCCGGCGCAAGATTCGTTCCACAGGCCACCGTAATTGCCCCAGGAACCGTCAAGTTCGGAGCCGAATTGTCCTGCAGGGTCACGATTTGCGTCGCAGTGGTCGAATTCCCCCAGATGTCTGTGGCCGTGAAGGTCCGAGTGACCTGACGTCCACCCGAAACACACGCTGCACTGGGTTCAGAAACGGAGACCGTCACTTCTGCATTCGGGAAACAGCCCGCGTCAACTGCAGTTGCCATGGTCGTCGGAATCGTTCCGTTGCAAGGGATAGTGACTGCTGCAGGAACTGAAGTGAACACCGGAGGGGTCGTGTCCATGCCATCGTTTGCATGACCGAATGGCAACGTGACCGTGTAGTTCGACTGAACACCACCGGGGAATACCTGCACGTAGAGTTGTCCGCTCAGGATACCCTTCGTCGTGAACTGACCCACGAGTACCCGGTTGTCTGAACCCGCGATACCGTTCGTATTCGCAACCGTCGTGAACCATCCGTCCCCGTAGTAGCTGTCAAGTTCGACATCGCCACCCGCGTTGAAGTCACTCACCCAGCTGGTTGAGGCTACTGCCGTAGGGGCCGCTTCACCTGCACCCGCGTTCGGAACTTGGTCCACGCCGATGGTCACCCATGAATCGTATGCGAGCTCCGGCACGATCGCGATGAACGCCGGGAGGATGTCCGTCGGGAACGGATTTGATGTGAAAGACGACTGGAAGAAGGGCTTGCTCGAACGGATGTAGGTGGGATTTGCACCGTTTCCGGTCACTGCAGAGACGAAGTCCGTGGCAGAGGGTGTACGCACATACATGCGGTACTTCGTGCCCTGCGGTGTGTTCCCCAGGTTCTCAATCTCGACGCTGTATCCGTTCACGGCACCTCCGAGGTAGCAGCAGTAGGTGCAGCTTCCGTCCTCTTCCGTGGCCGATGCAGAGTAGTTGCATGCGCCGTTGTCTGTACAACCCGACTGTTCGTCGTCGTCACAGACTCCATCGTTGTCCGCGTCGTTGTCAACCAACGTGCCGGTGCCATCTGTAGCTCCGGAACAGGTCTCACAACCTGAGGCATAGATGCACGAGGCATTGTCTGCATCCGTTGCTGCACTGTTGTAGTTGCAAGCCGTGGAGATTTGGCAACCCGGAATTTCATTCGCATTGCACACGCCATCATCGTCGGCGTCGTTGTCCACGACCGTGCCAGAACCGTCGGTCGCACCGCTGCACGTTTCGCATCCCGTCGGGAACACGCACGTGACCGTTTGGAGGGTGGCAGCTGCGTCGAAGTTGCACGCGGCTGAATTCGTGCAACCGCAGAATTCCGGCGTAATGGAGAACTGGTGGGTGAACGCGCCGCTGCCGTCACCGGGGACCACACGGACGTTCAGCGATGCGCTAATCGAACCCGCGGTGGTGATTTGGGCGAGCATGACCTTGTTGTCCGCACCGGCGACGCCGTTTGCGAAGCCAGCAGGAATGTACCAACCGCCTCCGCCTGGAGCATTCGAGGCATTGATGGTCAAGCTGCCTCCGGCGTTGAAGCTGGATGCCCATGCCGATGAGTTCGACAGCAACACGTCACTTTCACCGGCGACCGCTTCTGAGGTCAAACCGACGGAGACGTAGCTGTCGTACTCCAACGCAGGGAAGTACGCGAACAATGCAGGGTTGATCTGGTTCACCGTCAGACCGCCGAACTGATTTTGGTAAATCGATGCGGTGGAGGTGATGGAAACCGTTCCCGGTCCCGCCGTGCCGTCAGCGAGCACGGACGACACGTAGTCGTTTGCTGCCGCAGTTTGGAGGTACACGCGGTACGTTTTCCGCCCGGCGAGTCCGGACAGGGAAGAGGGCAATCCGGTAGCCGGAAAGGAGGCGTGCTCCTCCACCACAAGCTGGTAGCCAGGGCGTCCGGCCGGCCCTGCACCATAGCCCCAACAGGCTGTTTGGGCGACCAAATTGCCCGAAACACCTGCAAATCCGGCAAGTGCAGCGAGCAGGAAGTAGAATTTCGTCTGCATTATTCCTAGGTTAAGCGTCCGAAAAGTACGAAATATCGAGCGTACTTCCAAGAACATCGCAAGGAAAGTTCGTTTGGTCGACATTTCAAGGTGAGAGGTACCGGTTGAGGTTCGCATGGAGGTGTTCCTGTAGGGTCGGGGCCTTTGACGTAAATTTGGCCCAGAAAGTTTCCTTATATGTTCGACCAACTTCAAGAAAAGTTCGCGCGCGCTTTCCAAGTGCTGCGTGGGCACGGCAGCATCACCGAGGTCAACGTAGGGGACACGCTCAAAGAAGTCCGCAAGGCCCTGCTCGATGCAGACGTAGACTTCCGCACGGCGAAGGAGTTCACTGCACGGGTCAAAGAGAAGGCCCTCGGCCGGGAGGTACTGACTTCTTTGAAGCCCGGCCAGCTGCTCGTGAAAATCACGCACGAGGAACTGACCGCGCTGATGGGAGAGGCAGCGGCCGAGCTCCAGCTCACCGCGCGTCCGACCGTGATTTTGATGGCCGGCTTGCAAGGCGCCGGTAAGACCACCCACGCAGCGAAGCTCGCGCACTACATCGCTGGGAAGCACAAGCGCAAGGTGCTGCTCGTGGCGTGCGACGTACACCGCCCGGCAGCGGTCGATCAGCTGAAAGTCGTCGGGGAAGCCGCCGGTGCCACGGTGTATGCGGAGCCGGGCGTTGTGGATGCGGTCGGCATTGCGACGCGGGGCTTAGCGCATGCAAAGGCGGAAGGATTCGGAGCAGTCATCGTCGACACCGCGGGCCGACTTGCCATCGACGCGGCCATGATGGACGAAATCGCAGCCGTGGAGAAAGCGGTGGCGCCCCACGAAGTCCTGCTTACGGTCGATGCCATGACCGGTCAAGATGCCGTCCGCACGGCCGCTGCATTCCATGAGCGCCTCGGAATCACCGGGGTGATTTTGACCAAACTTGACGGCGACACCCGCGGCGGTGCCGCCCTCGCCCTCTACTCCACCATCGGCAAACCCATCAAGTTCGTGGGTGTGGGGGAGAAAATCGAGGCCCTTGAGGTGTTCCACCCGGACCGCATGGCCAGCCGCATCCTCGGCATGGGCGACGTGGTCTCGCTGGTAGAACGGGCCCAACAGGTCATGGACGACGCTGAGGCTGAACGCCTTGAAGCGAAAATCCGCAAGAACAAATTCGACCTCGAAGACTTCCTCACCCAAATCCAGCAGCTCAAGAAAATGGGCAATGTGAAGGATTTGATGGGGCTGATTCCGGGGATGTCGTCCGCAATGAAAAACATCGACATCGACGAAAACAGCTTCAAACGGGTTGAGTGCATCATCCAGTCCATGACGCCAGAGGAACGTGCAAAACCCGACCTCATCGACGCCAGCCGCAAGAAGCGCATCGCCCGCGGTTCTGGCACGGACGTCAACGACATCAACCGCTTGCTCAAGCAGTTCGAGGACATGCGCAAGATGATGCAGCTCATGACGAAAGGCGCCGGTGGCCAGCGAAGCCGCGCTGCCGGACTTTCACTCCCGCGTCGCTGATTCCCATGCTCCTCCTCGACGGCCGCGCCACCGCAGACACCATTGAAGCTGAGATCCAGTCCGAGGTCGATGCCCGGCTGGCCTCAGGCCACCGGAGGCCCCACCTCGCTGCAATCCTGGTAGGCGACCATCCGGCCAGCCGCGCCTACGTCTCGAACAAGGTAAAGGCCTGCAGCCGCGTAGGCTTCGACTCTACCCTGATCGAGTTGCCCGCCGACATCCGCGAGCACGCGTTACTCGATGAAATCGCAGCCCTCAACGACGATGTCGCCATCGACGGCTTCATCGTCCAACTCCCCCTCCCCTCCCACATCAGCGCAGAGCATGTCCTCCTGGCCATCGCCCCCGAAAAAGACGTGGACGGGTTCCACCCCGAGCACGCCGGACGCATGGCACTGGGTCTGCCTGGACTTCTCCCCGCCACCCCTGCAGGACTCATGGAGCTTCTGCGCCGGTACGGGATTTCCACCGCCGGCATGCACGCCGCAGTGGTGGGTCGAAGCCACATCGTGGGGACCCCGACGGCGGTGCTGCTCGGCCGCAACACGGATCCGGGCAATTGCACGGTGACACTGTGCCACAGCAAAACCCGCGACCTACCGGACTTGCTGCGCTCCTGCGACCTGGTCGTAGCGGCCATCGGGCGACCCGAGTGGATCCAGGCGGATTGGATTCAGGAAGGGGCCGTCGTGCTCGACGTGGGCATCAACCGGGTAGAAGACCCTTCGCGGCGCTCCGGCTTCCGCCTGTGTGGCGACGTGGACTTTGCTGCAGTAGCGCCCCGATGCCGGGCCATCACTCCGGTCCCAGGGGGCGTCGGTCCGATGACCATCGCCATGCTCCTGCGCAACACGCTGCGGGTGGCTTGCGGAAGTCCCTTCGACCGTGGGTGAGCTGACCGCCACGGATGCGCTGTACTTAAGTCGGGCCTTTGAGCTGGCGGAGCGCGGGCGGGGGGGAACGGAACCCAATCCGCGGGTAGGCTGTGTGCTGGTGGCGGGGGACCGTGTCATCGGGGAGGGCTGGCACCGGAGGGCCGGTGAGGCGCACGCCGAAGTGCGGGCGCTCGAGGCGGTCCGGTCGGCGGACCGACCCGCGATCCGGGGATGTACGGCCTATGTTTCGTTGGAGCCCTGCAGCCACCATGGACGGACTCCGCCCTGTGCCGATCGGCTCGCAGCGGAGGGGATCGGGAGGGTCGTCGTGGGCCGGATGGACTGCGATCCGCGCGTCAGCGGGCGGGGCTGTGCCCGGCTGGAAGCGGCCGGCATCGAGGTGGTGGTGGCGCCGGCCGCTTCTGCGGTCGGCCGGACCATCGCGGACCAACTCAGACGGTTTGAAACCGTCCGCACCGCAGGCCGCCCTTACGTGGTCCTGAAGTGGGCCGTCACTGCGGATGGATTTGTGGACCACCGGGAACCGGGCACAGCACTTCCGGGATCAGGCGGTTCGCCCATCTCCGCCCCGCACACGCGGCTCCTCAGCCACGCTTGGCGCACGTGGGAAGACGCAATTCTGGTCGGGGGACTGACCGCAGTCATCGACGTCCCGCAGCTCGATGCGCGGGCGGTCGCCGGTCGCCAGCCCCTTCCCATCGTCCTCGGGCAGGCCTTGCCGGCGGACCACCCTCTCAGCGGGCGGGCCCTGCTGCTTGACCCAGGCACCGACCTCGCCGCCGCCCTCCGGTACCTCAGCGCGGATCACGGCATCACCTCCCTCTTGGTCGAGGGCGGCCCTTCGACCCATCGCCGGTTTTTGGCGGCGGGCGTTTGGGACGAAATCCGCGTCATCACCAGCCCCGATGCAGTCGGAAAAGGTCTGCGGGCCGCGGGCCTCCCGGACGAGGCCCGGCTCGTTGCAGGTCCAAACAGCATCGCCCCTTTCACCCGCTGGGGCCGCGACACCCTCCGCACCTACGTCCGGACTGCACCGCACTCCGGTTCTGTGTAGCTTCGCCGTCCATGGTTGCCCTCGTTCTCGCCATTGTATGTACCGCCGGCCTGCTGATCATTTTCCGCGCCTTTCCGCGCTGGAACGTGAATCCTTTGCACGCCATTGCAGTGAATTACGGCGTGGCGGCGACGTGGGGTTGGAGCTTTGCGGGCGGTTTGCCCGCGTTGTGGGAGTCCGCCCATTTGCCCTGGGTCATCGCCGGAGCCTTGGGAGGCCTGGGCTTCATTTTCATCTTCCGGTTGACCGCCACCTCGACGGTTGAGTGGGGCATGGCCACCACCTCCGTTGCTTCGAAGCTCAGCCTCGTGATTCCCTCCGGAATCCTCCTGGCCTTGCACCCTACCGACCACCCGAACGCTCTGAAGCTCATAGGCATGGCGTGTGCATTGCCGGCTGTGGTGCTCTCCTCTTGGCCGGAACCTGGAGCCGGACCCCGCGGACGGTGGTGGGTGCCGTTTGCCCTGTTCCTCGGTGGCGGCGCTGTGGACCTGCTCTTTGCTTGGTACGGCGGCGAAGAGCACATGACCGCCCCTGAGCATCCCTACCTCTTTGCGGCCCTGCCCTTCACTACAGCCTTCTTGACGGGCCTGGTGGTGTTGAGCGTTGAACGTGCGCGGTCTATCCGTACCACCGGCGCTCCCGTGGGCTGGACGCGCCAAGACCTCATCGGAGGCCTCGTCCTCGGCACAACGAACTTCGGCTCGCTCTACTTCCTGCTCGAAGCTTATGCCCGCATCGACCTGGACCGATCGGCCATCGTCCCGGTCCTGAATCTCGGTGTCGTAGTCCTCAGCGCCACCACCGGCCTGCTCTTCTTCGGCGAGCGCATCCGCCGCACGCACGCCGCCGGGCTCGCGCTCGGCCTGCTCGCCATCCTGCTCTTCCTCGCGGGAGGGTGAAGGTTGAGGGTTGAGGCGCCGCTGCGCGGCGAGAGATGAGGTTGAGGGATGAGGGATGAGTTGGTGCGCCGCTGCGCGGCGAGGGATGAGGTTGAGGGTTGGTCGGCGCGCAGCGGCGCCTCAGCCCTGTTGCAGAGCGGCGCAGCCGCGGCCTCTCGCCGCGCAGCGGCGCCTCAAGCCGGCAATGCCGGCGTCCTCCTCCCGGGTTCAGAGCGGCGCAGCCGCATCTTCACTCCCGCTCCCCGTCCCTTCGCGCCCGCTGCATCGGATTCTCCCCTTCCGGTCGTTGCTTTTCCTTGTAGAGTTCGAAGCGAGAGGGCTCCGGACGCGGAGGCCAGCTGTTGTTCGACATGTCCACGTCTGCGAGTTCGAGGTAGGGATCGAGCAGAATGCGCGTAAGGGGGCGCTCCGTGACAAACACCTTCGTCACCGTGGGCGTACCCATCTTCCAGATTTCGGCAGGGATACGGCGCACCTCGCGGGTACCGTCAGAGAATTCGAGCTCGACGACCAGGGGCATGACAAGGCCGCCAAGGTTGCGGAACGTGCACTCGTAGTAGTTCCGGCCGTCCCGGAGCATGGCGCGGTCGCCTTCCTCAAGGCCTGCGAGCACCGAAGCCGCTTCTGCCTTGTCCATTTCCAGAACAGCGAAGGGATCGGTCGTGGTGTAGAAGTCGTGCAGCTTCGGGTCGGCTTCGAGGCGGGTGACGGGGATGGCTGTGCGGTCGCGCAGAAGCGAGATGTCTGCGGGCTTGGCCGCATCCCGGGCGCGGGCGAAGTCCGCTTCGATGACCGGGTCGCCGGATTCTGCTTGGAACCAACGCACCTGTTCGAGGGCGATGTCCACGTGATCCGTGGTGTAGAACCATCCGCGCCAAAACCAATCCAAATCCACCCCCGACGCGTCCTCCATGGTGCGGAAAAAATCCGCCGGTGAAGGGTGGCGGAAGGCCCAGCGGCGCGCGTATTCCTTGAAGGCGTAATCGAACAGCTCCCGGCCCATGACCGTTTCGCGCAGGATGTTCAGGGCCGTGGCCGGTTTGCCGTAGGCGTTGTTGCCGAATTGCCAAATCGACTCCGAGTTCGTCATGATCGGGCTCATCCGCGACTTGTCACCGGCCATGTACTCCCGAATGTCGCGGGCTGAGCCGCGGCGAGCCGGGTAGTTACGGTCCCATTCCTTCTCGGTGAGGTACTGGCAGAAGGTGTTCAGGCCTTCGTCCATCCAGGTCCATTGGCGCTCGTCGGAATTGATGATCATCGGGAAGAAGTTGTGCCCCACCTCGTGGATGATGACAGTGATCATCCCATACTTCGTGCGGTCCGTGTAGGTACCGTCGGGCTCCGGACGGCCGCCGTTGAAGCAGATCATCGGGTACTCCATGCCGATCCACTTCGAGTGGACACTGATGGCCACCGGATAGGGGTAGTCTACCGTGTGCTTCGAGTACGTGAGGAGGGTTTGGGCCACGGCCTTCGTGCTGTACTGCTCCCACAGCGGATTCCCTTCTTTCGGGTAATAGCTCATGGCCCAAACGCGCTTCGCGCCTACCTCCACTCCCATCGCATCCCACAGGAACTTCCGGCTGGAAGCCCAGGCGAAATCGCGCACATTCTCCGCCTTGAACACCCATGTTTTCTGGGCCTTCGAACGCGAGGGCTCGTTCTTCCGGGCCTCCTCCTCCGTCACAATCATCACCGGCTCGTTCGAGGTGAAGGCGCGGGAGAGCCGCGTGCGCTGCTCGGCCGTCAAGACCTCCTTTGCATTCACCAGCTCGCCCGTCGAAGCGACTACGTGGTCAGCGGGGAGGGTGATGGCCACCGTGTAGTTGCCGAAGTTCAACGTGAATTCGCCCGCTCCGAGGAACTGCTTGTGCTGCCAACCGGTTTCATCGGAGTACACCACCATACGGGGATAGAATTGGGCAATGGTGTACAGGCAGTTGTCGTCTTCCTCGAAGTACTCGTACCCCGACCGGCCGCCGTACTTGATGCGGTCGTTGATGGGATACCACCAGCTGACGTCGAACACGAACTTGCCCCCGGGCTGCAGGGGTTGCGGCAACTCGACGCGCATCATGGTCTTGTTGACGGTGTACGTGAGCGGTTTGCCCGAAGCATCTGCGACTTTGCCGATGCGGAAGCCCCCGTCGAATTCCGGTTCGAGCTTGCGCACCTGATCGAACGTCATGCGGTCCGACATGCGCGTTTCCCGGATGAGTTCCGCGTCGCTGTCTTTCGCGCTTTGGTTTTGGTCCAGCTGGAGCCAAACGTAGCGCAGCATATCGGGACTGTTGTTGAAGTACGTGATGCGTTCTTCGCCATCGATCCTGCGTGCCACATCGTCCAGCCGCACCTTGATGTCATAATCTGCGCGCTGTTGCCAATACTCGTGGCCCGGCGCACCCGACGCCGTGCGGTAGGTATTCGGCGTAGGCAATTCTGGACCCAGCTGCCGGAAGGGATTCACGTCCACTCCGGGCGTGGGCATCACCTCTTGTGCAGTCGCACCCGGTCGGCTTGCTGGCGCTTGTTGGGCGTGAATGCCCGCCACAGAAAACATCCACAACACGGCCCACAACCCGCGTCCCATCCTGCTCAAGAATACGTCTGGTCGCATCGCTTTTGTCTCGATTTAATCCCCCGAAAATACGGCTTCCAAACTCGCGTTGAGCAATTCAAATGGTGCGATTGCTGTCATTCACTTAGCAGCAATTCCCCCTCCCCGGTGCGTTCGAGTTCGAGATCGGCCGGCGAAGTGCCGTGGAGGACAGCGTCGCCGGGGCCCGTCAAGGCCAGGTAGGCGTACTCCGTCGCACGGAACCGCAAGGGGCGCAGGGCGGCTTGGTGGATGAACGCCCGCGTGCTAAAACAGCCGGAAGCATCGAGGCCCGAGAGGCCTGCGGAAAAGGCCTCCAGCACCGTGGGGCTGCCGGTGAGGGTGGCGGTTACCGCGCCAGAGTGCAGCAGCACGGCCACGGTGTCGCCCGCGGCATCGAGGTCGATCGAGCCGGAGCAGTTGCGCGCATCGAGGCGGAACGTGCCCGGGCGGTCGGGCAGGGCGGCGATGAAGCGGCCTGCGCCCCGGTGCTCCACGGCTGCGAGTGCGGGCGAGCGCACCGTCGCACGCAAAGTGATGCCCAAATCCCGCACCCAGCGGCACGTGTTGCCGTCTCCCAGCGTCAGCGTAGCGCCGTCCCAGTCCGTTTCCGCATCCGCGAGCAGGTTCTCAGGCCCTTCCCACACCACCACCGTGCGTCCCGGCTCACCCGGTTCCCAGGTCACATCAATCCGGTCATAGAGCAACAACGACGTGGCATCGACCCCTTCAAAAACGACAGAATCATGCGCATTCGCACCGGCGCGCTGGATGCAATCCGGTGCATCGGGCTGATTGCAAGCACCGAAGGCAATGGCACAGGTCAAGGCCACGAGAAGATGCGAGGCGCGCCGAGGGGTCATCGGTGGATGGATTTGGCCCGCTCCCAGTACCCATCTAACTCCGCCAACGGAACGGCTCCGAGTTGTTTGCCGTCCGCGGCGACGGCACCTTCCAAATGCTTGAAGCGGGCAATGAACCTGCGGTTTGTGCGCTCAAGGGCTTCATCCGGGTTGATGCCTGTGAAGCGCGCATAGTTGATCAGCGCGAAGAGCACATCGCCGAATTCGTCTGCCGCGCGCGCTGAACCGGCAGCCTCCTCCGCTCGGAATTCGCCGAGCTCCTCCTCGACTTTGGCCCAAACATCCGCCGCTTGTTCGAATTCGAACCCGACTCCGCGCACCTTGTCCTGGATCCGGTACGCCTTCACCAGCGCCGGCAAGGATTGTGGCACACCTTCGAGGACCGACCGTGCCCCTTCCTGCAGCTTGAGACGCTCCCAATTCGCCTTCACCGCATCCTCGTCATTCGCCTCCACGTCCCCATAGATGTGCGGATGGCGCGCGACCAATTTGTCGCAGATGCCGTGGAGCGCATCGGCCATGTCCCAGCCCCCCTCCTCACGCGGCAACTCACTGGCAATCTTTGCATAGAACACCATGTGCAACAGCAAGTCCCCGGTCTCCTTGCGCACTTCCGCGAGGTCGCCGTCGAGGATGGCATCCGCGAGCTCGTACGTTTCCTCGATGGTCAGGTGGCGCAGGGATTCAAACGTTTGCTTCCGATCCCAAGGACATTGCGCGCGCAGCTCATCCATCGTGTCCAACAAACGTCCGAACGCAGCAAGTTTCTCTTCCCGGGTGTGCATGAAGCGAATGTACGCCGCTAATTTGGGGCGGTGAAGCAGCACCTTGTGGGCGTCGTGTTCCTCTTTGTGAGCGTTTCCCCGCTGCTGGCGCAGCCGGGGCCCGACCCCACACCCGCGCGCACCGCCGAACTGGGCCTCTCCTTCGGCTTCACGGCCGTCCACCGCCCCGAAATGTGGTCCGCAGTCACCTCCCATGCCTTCGGAGGTTCCGCCACCCTACTCCGCCCGGCCGCCGGCACCTGGACCACGGCCGGCCGCCGCGGACTTCGCCCTCCCCCCCTCGAAGGCCTGGAGCTCGCCTTCACCTCGGCCGGAGGGCCCGGCGTCGGGCCGCAGGCCCACGCCGTTTGGATCGTACGCCACCCCCTCTCGCAGCGGTCCGCCTTCGAAGCTGGCACGGGCATCGGCTGGGCATTCGCCCCCTACGACCCGGACCTGCGGCCCGGCAACTTCATCCTCGGCTCACACCTGAACGCCGCCCTGCGGCTCGGCCTGCTCACCACGCCCTTCCCGCACCTCCGGCTCGGCCTCGCCTTCACCCACCTCAGCAACGGCTCCTTCGCGCAGCCGAACCTCGGCACGAACCTCCTCACCGCCCGCGCCGCCCTCGTCCTCCCCTCCCCCCCACCCCACCCTCCAACTCAACCTCAACCTCAATCTCAATCTCAACCTCAACCTCAACCTCAATCTCAATCTCAATCTCAACCTCAATCTCAACCTCAACCTCAATCTCAACTCTCGCTCTTCACCGGCGCCCGCGAAGCCGGCCTCCCCGACAGCAAGCGGCACATCGTCGGCGGGCTCCAAGCGGCCTACACGCATCCCGTGCGGGGCAGCGCCGTCTGCCTCCGAGCCACAGGAGGACTGACCGTGAATTCCTCCTTGCGCGCCACCCACGTGGATGGCCCCACGGAATCCCTGCGCGACTGGGTGCAGCCGCATGTGGCGGCCGGACTTGAGTGGCCGTATGGGCGCGCGCGGTTTGTGCTGGCCTACGGCACCGTGTTCCTCAACACCGACCGCATCCTCGGAAAGCGGCTGTTGCTCGCCGAGTTAGGCTGGCGACTGAGTCCCCACATCGAGGCCGTCGCCGGATTGCGGGCCTTCGGCTTCCGGGCGGACTTCCCGTACGTCGGTGTGGCGTGGATGCTGCCGCGTCACTCGGGGCAGGTGTCACCGAAAGCCGCGAGGAACACGAGCAGGTCCGATGTGCCGACCACGCCGTTGCCGTCCAAATCCTCCGGACACACCGGCGCTACCGGCACGTAGCTGCAGCTGCCATCCGGGAGGGTGGCCTCGGCATCGAAGTTCAGGGCCACCGGATCCGTGCACCCCGCGCACGACGTGATTTCGCATGAACCGTCGTCGTCCGTCGCGGCCGGGTTGAAGTTGCAGGCGAAGCTGTAGGTACACCCGAGGACCAAATCACCTGGATCCGGCACGACAGAGCCGAACAGCCCCAGATGCTCCATGTACGTCCAGCACGTCAACCAATTGTCTCCCCCGGGCTCAAATGCCCCCCAATACGTTGCAGAATCAAACCACGAATCAGTAGGCAGCTCACCCGCCGGCACCTGCCAATTCGCTGCTGTCGGAAAAGGCGAAATCTGTTCCGTTACGAACCCATCGGCCACCGCGAACTCCGCGTCCAGCATCGGATCAGCGGCGCCGTTGCCGTTCGTGAGGAAGTGGTCTTCGACCCCCATTTGGCCGTTCCACACATACCCGTCGTAGAGGATCATCTCCTGCAAAGAGGTGGAGTCGCCGATGTCCCAAAAGCGGTTGTTGCGCAAAAGCAGCTCCTCGAAGAGCAGCAGTTCCCACGCATCGCACGGGTCGTAATCTTCGAAATCGATGCCTTGGGAGAAGTTGACGAACAGGCTGTTGTGCATGCGGGCAGCTCCGCCGTTGTGGAGGCGGATTGCCGGGATGCCGCCGCGCCCGATGTAGGTTTGGTTGAAAATCTCCGGCGTCGTGTAGGGCATGAACGTGAGGTGCACGTTGAATTCCTCCCAGTCGTCCCCTTCGTAATCCCCGGCGTGTTCTCCCGCGCCGCTGAGTTCGTCGGTGATGCAGAACAGGTGCTGGGCGCGGCCCTGCCACCCCTGGTCGAACTCAATCCCTTCTTCTGCATTGAAGGCCATGCCGATGTGGCGGATGTCTACGAGCCCGCCCATGATTTGGAGGCCATCGTCGGCGCTGGCGATCGTTTCGATGTAGTCCACAGTGGTGCCGGAACCGACGCCGCAAAGTTGGAGCAGGTTCGTTTCGTTGCCGTTGTAGAACTGGTTGATTCCACGGGAAGTACTTCCGTGGCGGAGCGAGATGTACTTCAGCACCCCCGAGGATTCGGTCGGATTCGCCCCCCCGCCATAGAGGTGGCGGTTCGCTCCCGTCGGGTCGATGACGCCCTCCGCAGTGTCAGTCCCTGCGAACACAGTCACAGAATTGAAAAACGTGTTCAACGTGCCCCGGCCACAGACAATGAGCCCGCCCCACTTGCCCCGCACATCGTATCCACTCGACCCGTCCAGTGGGTCCCCCTCGTAGGTAAAGACAATGGGGCAAGAAGCCGTCCCTCCGGCGTAAATCTGCGCTCCTTGGGCGACGATGAGGCTGCCTGCTTCTTGGCTGAACACATAATCTCTGCGAGGAGAAGGGTTGCCGTTTGGCAAGACATAAAAGTCCAATGTATCAATGACCACCGCAGCCCGCCCTTGAACTACTGTACCTGGTTCAATGGTAAGCACCTGCCCTGGATTTACAAAAACAGGACCGATCAAGACATAGGTGGTGTCACAGGACCAGGTCGCGGTTCCTGTACCAGCGCCGCTGTTGTCGGAGATGTAGCGCAGCGGGCGCGCATCAACCGGTGGGCACGCGCAAGGCCCCTGCTGGGCAGACGCAACTGTGTTGAAGAAACACAATCCGAAGAGCAGCGCGCGCAACCGTCGGGTCATAGAGGAAAGATAACACCAAATCCCCAGTCCCCCCTACCTTTGCAGCATGGAAATGAAAGTCACATTGCTGGCCATCGGATTGCTCGGGCTCGGCGTAGCAGGACTCGCCATCAAGGTCCTTTTGACAAAGGACAAGCAGCTTTCCGGGACGTGCGCTTCCTCAAATCCGCTGGTAACCGGTGACCCATCGGGAAACTGCAGCGTCTGCGGGGCACGCCCTTCTGAGCAGTGCAAGGCCGACGCGCCCGCCTAACAGCCTACTCGGCCTTCGCCGTCCACTCGAAGCCCTGCTTCCACCCTTCGGTGGCAGAATGTCGGTAGCCTGCGCCATCGGCTTCGATGAACAACGCCGCCACCCCCCATTCCGGGTGGTCCTGCTGCAAGCGCGCCACCAAGCGCTCGGCTTCCGGCAAGCCCGCAACGAGCAAGGCCGTCGCGAGACCATCGGAGAGCGCCGCGGTACGCGCCGCGACCGTCACGCTGAGCAAACCGTGCTCTACCGGCTTCCCCGTCAGCGGATCGATGGCATGGGAGAGCCGCACGCCGTTGACCTCTCGGAATTTCCTGTAGCTGCCCGACGTGCATACGGCTTGGTCCGCCACCGGCACCACGGCTTCGTAGGTGCGTCCAGTGGCCGGATCGGAATCGGGACGTTCGATGCCGATGCGCCAGGGCTCGCCGCCGGGATTCACGCCGGCACAGCGCACTTCTCCGCCGATCTCCACCATCGCATGCTGCACACCCGCAGCACGCAGCACCTCCATCACCCGGTCCACCGTATAGCCTTGCGCCACCGCATTGAAGTCGAGCAGCACTTCCGTCGAAGCGCGCTTGAGCGTACGTCCATCCCATTTCACATAGCCTGCATCCCATCCCACGAACGCTCGGGCAGTTGAAAGGCCGGTCGTGTCGCCGTCCGAGCTTTTCCAAAACCGAACCAGCGATCCCACCGTCGGATCAAACCGTCCTTCAGAGGCGGCATGCAAACTGTCGCACAGTGGCCAAAGCGCGGCGAATACCGCAGCCCCATCTGCACACTGCAGGGCGGAATCCGCAGGCACCCCATGCAACACCGAAACGCACGACGTGGAATCCCACAAGTTCACTGCCGCATCCACTTCAGCAAAGACCGCGTCAAAATGCGACTGGGGAACCGAATCGGTCCCCCAGTAGCGAATGGTATATGTCGTGCCCTGCACTTCCCCCGTGTGCACCGTTTCAACGGGTGCGCCACCACCGCAGGCTTCCAACACCACCACCGCGGCCCCAAGGCCCCACAGGTGCTTAGCCACCGAAGTCGTCGAAGGCCACATTCTCCGGCGGCACCCCCCAGTCGTCACACATCTTCAGCACCGCCTGGTTCATCATCGGCGGACCGCAGAAGTAGAACTCAATGTCTTCCGGAGCATCGTGGAGCTTCAGCTGATGATCGATGACCGCATTGTGCACAAAGCCGAGGAAACCGTCGCCGTTCGGATCATCCGCGGAGGTCTTCGCCACCCAATTGTCCTCGGGCATCGGCTCAGACAGGACCACGTGGAAGCGGAAATTCGGGAATTCTGATTCGATTTTGCGGAAATCGTCGAGGTAGAAAAGCTCACGCTTCGAGCGGCCTCCGTACCAAAATGTCACCTTCCGGCCCGTCTTCACCGTGTGAAACAAGTGGAACAGGTGCGACCGCATCGGTGCCATGCCCGCACCGCCGCCGATGTAGATCATCTCCGAACCCGTCTCTTTGATGTAGAACTCGCCGTACGGGCCGCTTACGACGCATTTGTCGCCGGGCTTCAACCCGAAAACGTAGGAAGAACACACGCCCGGATTGACTTGCATCCACGCATTGCGCGCGCGGTCCCAAGGCGGCGTCGCGATGCGGATGTTGAGCATCACGATGTTGCCCTCGGCCGGGTGGTTTGCCATCGAATAGGCGCGCACCAACGGCTCAGGGTTCACCATTTTCAAGTCCCACAGCCCGAATTTGTCCCACTCGCTTTGGAAGGTCTTCGGGTCTTTGTGGTGCTCCGGGTGAGCGGTGATGTCAATGTCCTTGTACTCCACCGTAACGGCCGGCACATCGATTTGGATGTAGCCACCCGCTTCGAACTCGAGGTGCTCGCCTTCTGGGAGCTGCACCACAAACTCCTTGATGAACGAGGCGACGTTGTAATTCGAAAGCACCGTGCACTCCCACTTCTTGATGCCGAAGACTTCTTCCGGAACCTGGATTTCCATGTCCTCGCGGACCTTCACCTGGCAACCGAGACGCCAGTTTGCGGCGACTTCTTTGCGAGAGAAGTGCGGCAATTCTGTCGGGAGGATGTTCCCACCGCCGGCCGTGACTTGGCACTTGCATTGCACACAGGTGCCGCCGCCACCGCATGCGGAAGGCAGGAAGACACCTGCGTTCCCTAGCGTGGTGAGCAGCGAGCTACCGCCGTCCACCTCCAGGGTGCGCTCCCCGTTGATCAGAATCTTGATCTTGCCGGAGGGCGAGAGTTTGGCCTTTGCGTAGAGCAAAAGGCCTACTAACAGCAACGTTACGGCCAGAAAGGCCACAATCGTGATGGTAATTGTCAGTCCCATAGTGCGTCAGATTTCGATGCCCATCAGGCTCATAAAGGCCAATCCCATCAGGCCGGTGATGATAAACGTGATGCCCAAACCGCGCAACGGTGCAGGCACATGCGAGTAGCGGAGCTTTTCCCGGATGGCCGCGATGGCCACGATGGCGAACCACCAGCCCACGCCCGAACCGACGCTGAACATCGTTGCCTCTCCCAGGGTCGGGTATTGGCGGTCCTGCATGAAGAGTGCCCCACCGAGGATGGAACAGTTCACAGCGATGAGTGGCAAGAAGATGCCCAACGCGCCGTAGAGCGCTGGAGCAAACTTCTCTACAATCATTTCGACCAGCTGCACCACAGATGCGACCACCGCGATGTACATCAGGAAGCTGAGGAAGCCCAAATCCACGGAAGCAAAGTCCGCATCGAGCCACGTCAACGCCCCTTCTTTCAGGACATAGTTTTCAAGCAAGTAGTTCAGCGGAACCGTCACCCCGAGCACGAAGATGACCGCAAGTCCCAGACCGTTGGCCGTTTTGACTGACTTCGAAACGGCCAGGAACGAACACATGCCGAGGAAGTACGCAAAGATCATGTTCTCGATGAACACGCCTTTGATGAAGATATTGATCAGTTCCATGGTGCTCAGTGTTCTTCAATGAGTGACGGGTTGCGTGAACGCTGAACCCAAATGATGATGCCCACGAGCACAAGCGCCATCGGAGGCAGAATAATCAGGTTGTTGTTCTCGTACAACCCACCGTTTGCAATGAACCACTCCTGCGGGAGGAGCTTGATTTGGCCTACGCCCGGGAAAGAAATCGCTCCGCTTCCGAGCAATTCCCGCACGACCGCCACAGAAATGAGGATCCACGTGTAGCCGAGGCCGTTTCCGAGACCGTCGAGCAAGGATGGCCAAGGCTTGTTGCCGAGCGCATACGCTTCGATCCGCCCCATGATGATGCAGTTCGTAATGATCAGACCTACGAATACCGAAAGCTTCTCCGAAACATCCGGCTGGTAGGCCTTGAGCATTTGGTCCACAATGATGACCAAAGCGGCTACCACCACCAGCTGAACGATGATCCGGATGCGGTCGGGAATGAGGTTCCGCAGCATCGAAATGACCACGTTTCCGCCCATCGTCACCACCGTAACCGACAGGGCCATGATGACGGCCTGCTGCACTTGGACCGTGATGGCCAGCGCAGAACAAATCCCCAGGACCTGAACCGTGATGGGGTTCGAATCGTTCAAGGGATCCGAAATGAGCTTCCGGTTCTTCTTCGAGAACAGGGGCTCGCGTGCAGGGGCCTGCACAGGTGAAGCGGTCGTCATGGCTGAACGGATGCTTGGAGGTTCGAAACTGAATTCAGATAGCCTTGGTAAAGCTTAAGTGTGCGGTCCACCATTTCATCCACCCCTTTCGAGGTGATGGTACCGCCGGTGATGCCGTCTACACTGTGATCATCCACCGGTGCACCACCTTTGACGACGGTAAACAACTTCGTGCTCCCGGCGGCCAGGGTTTTCCCCTTGAACTTCTCGGTGAAGAAGGTTTCCTTGATTTCCGCACCGAGGCCTGGCGTCTCTGACTTGTGGTCAAAATTTGCCCCGTAGATGGTCTTTCCATCTGCTTCGAGCGCCACGTATCCCCAAATCGGCCCCCAGAGTCCCGATCCCACGACGGGGATGATGAGCAACTCCTTGCCGTCTTTAGAACAGCGGTACAACGGGAAACGCAGATCCTTCACGGCGGTCACCACCGCGTCCGGGTTGTCCTTGCTCGCCTTCACCACCGGCTTGATGGTTGCGCGGTAGTCCTTCATCACATCGATGTTGAACGGGTCCTCGCCATCCGCAGAATCCACGGGCTTCCCCTTTTCGTACTGAGCAATCACTTTGCCTGAGGCATCGATGGCGACGCGCTCGGTAATGTACTTCTCGAACTCAACGCGCGCGCTGGCCCGGTCTGCCTTGACGCCGATGGCGCCAAGGATCTCCGTCATCTTCTTGTCCGCGGCGTTCGCATCTTGCTGCCCTTTGAGCGCAAGCGCGGTGTATGCCAGCGAAGCCCCGACCACCACGACCATCACGGTCGAAAACAGCAGGGTATATCCGGTGTTGTTCTTATCGAATGCCATGGGAAATCAAGCTGCGGCCATGCGGGAGGCCACGCGCTTTGCGCGGCGGTTCACAGAAGCCTGGATGACGTAGTAGTCGATGAGCGGTGCAAGCACGTTTACGAAGAGGATGGCCATCATGACACCTTCCGGATAGGCCGGATTGAACACCCGAATCAGGATGGAAAAGAAGCCCCCTAAGAAACCGTAAATCCATTTGCCCGCTTCGGTGGATGCAGCGGTCACCGGGTCGGTGGCCATGAAGACCATGCCGAACATGAAGCCCCCGAGCACGATGTGGTGCAGCGGCGGCAAGGTCATGTAGGCATTCAAG
>Ga0315899_10001797_pt1 | contig 24216 bp, 18 predicted proteins | sample LakEriMetagenome_2_FD_203518 | JGI IMG/M metagenome (GOLD analysis project Ga0315899, IMG submission 203518) | Freshwater fungal communities from buoy surface, Lake Erie, Ohio, United States - Buoy 4 MA112 | ecosystem: Environmental > Aquatic > Freshwater > Lake | place: USA: Lake Erie, Ohio... | reverse complement strand
TCTTGAGGAACCAATCAGGTTCGTCATTTTAACAAAATCTTCTACGCTCAAACGCTCAGCTCGAAGGTCAAACATTGGATCATCAGTCATACTCTCTTTACTCACAAGTGAAGACAAAGCATTTCTCAGTGTTTTACGCCTTTGGTTAAAGCCCGCTTTGACAACCTGCCAGAATAATTTTTCATCGCAATTCAGTTTTTCAATATCATTTCGGGTAAGTCGTATTACTGCAGATGTAACTTTAGGCGGAGGGTTAAATACTCCCGGCTTAACTGAAAATAAGTATTCAACTTTATAAAAAGCCTGTAGAAAAACACTTAATATACCATACTCCTTGCTTCCTGGCGTTTCTGCACAACGCTGCGCAACTTCTTTTTGAAACATTCCAACCAATTCAACTACCTGATTACGATTGTCGAGCACTTTAAACAGTATTTGCGATGAAATATTGTAAGGGAAATTACCGATAATGCCAAATTTTCCAGAAAAAACAGATGCAAAATCCAGTTGCAAAAAATCACCAATGATCAAGCGCTCCCCCAGATTTGTATATTTCTTTTTCAAAAATTCATAAGATTCGGTATCTATATCAATAAGGTAGGTTTCCAAATCCTTTCTGGCAAGTAGAAAGTCTGAAAGAATTCCCATTCCCGGGCCAACCTCCAAAATCTGTTTATAATGATCTCCGGCATGAAGACTGTTGACAATTTTCTCAGCGATGTTTTTATCTGTTAAGAAATGTTGTCCGAGATGCTTCTTTGCCCTTACTAAACTCATATGCGTTGCATTTGGCGCAAATTACGGAAAAAAGAGGTTCGGGGAATTAGCAAATTTGAAAATCAGCAAATTAGCAAATGAATTTGTAGATGAGTGACCCGATAGCTATCGTGTTGTCTATTTGTCAATTGAGAATTAGTAAATGAGCAAATTTAGAAATTAGCAAATGGGCGAATGCTGAGTTATCAACCCGATAGCTATCGGGTGTATATTATCAATTTTTTCGCACGCTAAATTCTCCACTCTCCACTCTCAATTTCTTACTAGCTGGTACTTAAAACCTATAACTTATAACTTATAACTTATAACCTAATTGGAGTTTGAGATTAAAGTCTTTATTTTGCGTTAATTATTTATAAACGGGCAAGAAGGAATGAGTGATAAAATTAAAATTGGAATTTCAATAGGAGACGTAAACGGTATCGGTCTTGAGGTCATCATTAAAACACTGATGGATACTAAGATCATGGACTACTGCACCCCTATTGTTTATGGTCAAACTAAAGTTGCATCCTTCCATCGTAAAACAATGGATGTAAATGAGTTCAATTTTAACGTGATCAACAGTCCGGAAGAAGCACATAACAAACGCCCAAACATGATAAACTGCTGGGAGGAGGATGTACGCTTAGAGCTGGGAGAAAGCACGCCCACAGGTGGAAAATATGCATTCATTTCACTCGAAAGGGCACTTGATGATTTAATTGCAGGAAAAACCGATGCAATAGTTACGGCACCGATTAACAAACATAATATCCAAAGTGAGGATTTTCAGTTTGCAGGTCATACCGAATATATTCAGTCTAAGACAAATGCCGAAGATTCGCTGATGTTTCTTGTGAGTGAAGATATCCGGGTAGGAGTAGTGACCGGTCATATTCCAGTGACTGAAGTTGCCGAAAAAATCAGCAAGGAAATGATTTTATCAAAGCTTTCCATAATTAAGCAAAGCCTTAAAAAGGATTTCTGGATTCAAAAGCCAAAAATTGCCGTTTTGGGTTTGAATCCGCACGCCGGAGATATGGGACTGATTGGGAAAGAAGAGCAGGAGATAATTATTCCTGCCATCACTGAAGCTAATTTACAGGGAATCTTCGCTTTTGGCCCTTATGCAGCAGATGGTTTCTTTGCAGCCCATACTTATTCACAGTTCGATGCTGTGCTGGCAATGTATCATGATCAGGGTCTAATACCATTCAAACAGATCGCTTTTCACAATGGAGTGAATTTCACTGCTGGATTATCGGTTGTCAGAACCTCTCCAGACCATGGAACAGGCTTTGATATCTCAGGTAAAAATCAGGCCTCAGAAAGTTCCTTTAGAGAGGCACTATTTGCTGCAATCAAAATTGTCAAGAATAGAAGGGAAAGTTCTGAACTTAGCTCAAACCCCTTGAAGCTGAGTAAATTTTCAAAAGATAGAGATTAATAGGTCATAAAATGCTTATTAACAAAGCTTCTAGCGACTAAGATCAGCTCATTTTTAAAAAACTGTTAGCAACTAAATAAATTTTCTTAAATTTGCAGGCTTAATTGGCGTGCTTTGAAATCGTTACAACAATATAGCATTCCGTTTACCGGATTAAAACTTGGAGTTCACGATTTTGAATTCGAAGTGAATGATGCTTTTTTTAGTGAGTTTGAATACTCGTTGGTTAAGCATGGAAGTCTTAAGGTATCCCTTGAACTGGATAAACAGGAGACAATGATGATCCTGCATTTTCATATCTCAGGTGAGATGAAACTGGGATGTGACGTTTGCCTTGCTGATTACCCTTATTCGGTAAAAATTCAGGAAAGGCAAATCGTTAAATTAAACGGGGACAACGATCTGGAGGATGATACCGAAGAGATCGTCGTATTGAAAAGAAATGAAACTGAAATCAATGTGGCAACATTGATTTATGAATTTATTAACTTGGCAGCGCCTTATATCAGTCGCTGTGCAGACGAGGGGAACACTGAATGGTGTGATCTGGAGATGATAAGCAAGTTACAACAACTGGCTCCCGGGCCAAAAATAGTTGAAGAAAAAGAAGAGATTGCTGACCCAAGATGGGAAGCTTTAAAGAAAATAAAAAAGTAATAATTTAATACATAGGAACAAATGGCACATCCAAAACGGAAAATATCCAAATCAAGAAGAGATAAAAGAAGAACTCACTATAAAGCAGTTGCTCCGGGTTTAACAACCTGCCAAACTACTGGTGCAGTACATTTACCTCATCGTGCGTATACAGTTGACGGAAACTTGTATTATAACGGAAAGATGGTAATTGAAAATACCTCTATTGCCTAAGTTACCATTCTGATATGAAGATTGGCTTAGATATTATGGGTGGAGATTTTGCTCCCAAAGCAGCAGTTTTGGGTGCAATAGAAGCTCAAAAAGCCTTATCGGCAGACCAAAAATTAGTTCTTTTCGGAGACAAAAATCAGGCTCTTCCTTTTATTACAGAAGCCGGATTAGACCCTGAGATTTTCGAGTTTGTTCATACCACCGAAATGATTGGAATGGGAGAACACGGTACAAAATCCGTACTTCAAAAGCCCAATTCAAGTATCAGTCTGGGATTTCAATATCTAAAAGAAGGCAAAATTGATTCCTTTGCATCAGCGGGAAATACCGGGGCCATGTTGGTTGGGGCCATATTTAGCGTAAAGCCTGTTCCCGGAGTAATTCGACCGGCAGTTGCCACCAATGTGCCTAAATTAAAATCTGGTTTCGGAATCATGCTTGATGTAGGCGCCAATGCCGACTGTAAACCAGAAGTATTGGCCCAGTTCGGACTGTTAGGCAGTCTGTATGCTGAACATGTTTACAATATTTCAAATCCAAAAGTCGGATTGATGAATCTTGGAGAAGAGGAAGAAAAGGGAAATGTTCTAACTCAATCCACATTCCCAATACTGCAAAAATCCGATATCAACTTCATTGGCAACATTGAAGGCCGCGATCTATTCAATGAGAAAGCAGATGTTATTGTTTGCGATGGATTTACGGGAAATGTAATGCTTAAATTAGCCGAAACTTTTTATATTCTAACACTCAAAAAAGGATTTAAAGATGAGTTCTTTGACCGTTTTAATTATGAGCAATACGGTGGCAGCCCTATTTTGGGAGTAAATGCACCTGTTCTGATCGGCCATGGGATCTCTAATCCGGAAGCAATTAAAAATATGGTACTTTTATCGCGAACCATGATCGAAAGTCATTTCGTTGATAAGATCAAAGAAGCTTTTAAATAATTATTTCCAACTTATCATGTCTAAAGTTCATGCTGCAATAACAGCCGTTAATGCCTTCGTTCCTGAATATATTCTTACCAATAAGGAGCTTGAAGGAATGGTTGAAACCAATGACGAATGGATTACCAGTCGCACAGGTATAAAAGAACGCCGCATCCTCAAAGGGAATCTTGGGACTTCCGATATGGCTACTCATGCCGTAAATGGCTTACTTGAAAAGCGTGGGATTAGTGCCGAAGAGATAGATCTTATAATTTTTTGTACTACAACTCCAGACATGGTTTTCCCTGCTTCAGCAAATATTCTTGCTCATAAAATTGGGGCTACAAATGCTTGGGGATATGATCTCAATGCTGCATGTTCAGGCTTCCTTTACGGACTTGCAACAGGCTCTCAATTCATTGAAACCGGTAAACATCAAAAGGTTTTGGTAGTTGGAGGTGATAAAATGTCATCTATAATCAATTACAAAGACCGAAAAAGCTGTATCATTTTCGGCGATGGGTGTGGTGCTGTTTTACTTGAACCAAATACAGAGGGATATGGTGTAATAGATTCCATTTTAAAAAGCGATGGTTCCGGCGGACCTTACCTTTGTCAAAAAGCAGGTGGTTCGTTAAGACCCGCAAGCCATGAGACTGTTGATAATGACGAACACTTTTTATTTCAGGAAGGACAAGCAGTTTTCAAATTTGCGGTAACCAATATGGCAGATGTTGCTGCAGAGATCATGGAAAAAAACAAGCTTAATTCTGAGGATGTAGACTGGCTAGTTCCTCATCAAGCCAACAAGCGAATTATTGATGCTACAAGTAGTCGTTGTGGAATTGCTCCAGAAAAAGTAATGATTAACATAGAAAAATACGGTAATACAACCAACGGAACCATACCATTATGTTTATGGGAGTGGGAGCAAAAACTCAAGAAAGGCGACAATTTGATACTTGCAGCTTTTGGCGGAGGTTTCACCTGGGGCTCCTTATATTTAAAATGGGCCTATTAAAAAATAAATCAAAATCGTTTCTTAATAATTTTATTATAATTTTAGATTGAAATCGTCCACATAAACTAAACAAAATGGATATTAAACAAATTCAGGAGCTTATTAAGTTTGTTTCCAGGTCAGGAGTAAATGAAGTTTCTATTGAGCAGGAAGATTTTAAAATTACCATAAAAACTAATCAACCGCCCGTTTATCAGACTCAAACTGCTCAACAAATACAACCTGTATCGACTCCAGCAATTGTAGTAGCACCTGTAAGCCCGGTAGAAACTAAGTCGGTTCCTGCTCCACCAGCAAAAGATGATAGCTCAACGTATATTACTATAAAATCTCCTATGATCGGTACTTTTTACAGATCTTCAAGTCCGGATAAGCCGCTGCTTGTTAATGTAGGTGATGAAATAAAAGCCGGACAAGTAGTTTGCATCATTGAAGCAATGAAGCTTTTCAACGAAATCGAATCTGAAATTTCAGGCCGTATCGTAAAAGTACTGGTAGATAATGCAAGTCCGGTAGAGTATGACCAACCTTTATTTTTGGTGGAACCCATCTAATTTGGAAATTAAAAATTTGAAGATTTGATGATGATCAGCAGCTGATGCAGGTTTTCAGAATTTTCAAATTATCAAATTTTCAAATATTCAAATTGAAACGACATGTTTAAAAAAATACTAATTGCAAATAGAGGTGAAATAGCTCTTCGAATTATCCGTACCTGCAAGGAAATGGGAGTAAAAACTGTAGCTGTTTATTCAACTGCCGATCGCCATAGTCTGCATGTAAGATTCGCAGATGAAGCAGTTTGTATCGGTCCGCCACCAAGTAAAGACTCTTATTTAAATATTCCCAATATAATTTCAGCGGCAGAACTAACTAATGCAGATGCAATTCACCCTGGATATGGTTTCTTATCTGAAAATGCAAAATTTTCAGCCATATGCAATGAATACGGTATAAAATTTATCGGCGCTACCGCAGATCAAATTAATGGCATGGGCGATAAAGCATCAGCTAAAGAAACCATGAAATTAGCCGGTGTTCCAACTATCCCGGGTTCTGAAGGTTTACTATCTGATGTTAAAGAGGGAATTAAAATTGCCAATGAGATTGGTTATCCAATTATTTTGAAAGCCACAGCAGGTGGAGGTGGTCGTGGAATGCGTATTGTATGGAATGATTCTGAGTTTGAGCCTGCATGGGATTCAGCACGTCAGGAATCAGCTGCTGCTTTTGGAAATGACGGATTATATCTCGAGAAATATGTTGAAGATCCGCGTCATATTGAAATTCAAGTGATTGGAGATCAATACGGAAAAGTATGTCATCTTTCAGAACGTGATTGCTCAATTCAGCGGAGGCATCAAAAACTGGTAGAAGAATCTCCATCGCCATTTATGACTCCCGAACTGCGTGAAAAAATGGGTGAAGCCGCAATTAAAGGAGCAATGGCTGTAAATTACGAAGGTGCCGGAACTGTAGAGTTTCTTGTTGATAAACACAGGAATTTCTATTTCATGGAAATGAATACCCGTATACAAGTAGAACATCCCGTCACTGAAGAGGTAATTAATTTTGACCTGATTAAAGAGCAGATCAAAGTTGCTTCAGGTATTCCTATCTCCGGAAAAAATTATATACCTGAGATGCATGCGATCGAGTGCCGTATTAATGCTGAGGATCCTTTTAATAATTTTAGACCGTCTCCCGGATTAATAACCAATTTCCATTCGCCAGGTGGTCATGGAGTAAGGGTTGATACTCATGTTTATGCTGGCTACCAGATTCCTCCAAATTATGATTCTATGATTGCGAAGCTTATTTGTGTTGCGCAAACCCGAGAAGAGGCTATTTGTACCATGGAGCGGTCATTAAGTGAATTTGTAATTGAAGGCATTAAAACCACTATCCCATTCCACTTAAGATTAATGAAAGATCCCAATTTCCGTGCAGGTAACTTCACTACCAAATTTATGGAGAGCTTTGACCTAAGCGAGTAGATCATAGTGTATATGCAAGTAAAACACAACAAACTGTCATTTTTAGTAGCTGAATGTCAAAATAGAATTGATGCTTAATAAATATCCATTGAATACCATTCTTAAATTCAAGAGAATGGCATTTTTGCTTTAAAATTATGAGTGAGGAACGTACAGACCTGGTAAAAGCTATCAAGGAAAAAGGTAAAACAATTGAAGCTGAAATGTCATTTTTTGACCATTTGGATGTCCTCAGGGGTCATCTAATCAGAGCTTCTATTGCTATCGTAACCTTCACAATACTTGCTTTCTCATTTTATGATTTCATTTTCGACCAGATTATCATGGGGCCAGGCCGTACCGATTTCTGGACCTACCGAATGATGTGCCTAGCCACCGAGAAGTTTAATCTTGGTGCGGACTTTTGCGTGAAAAAACTCAGTTTTAATATAATAAATACGGAATTAGGTGGGCAGTTTACCCTGCAGCTAAACTCATCCTTAATGATTGGTATAGTATTAGGTGTGCCTTATCTGTTATTTGAAATATGGCGATTCGTAAAACCTGCATTACACGAAAATGAGCGTAAGTCGGCCACTGGTTTCGTTTTCTGGGCATCTTTACTATTTATCCTCGGATTGGCATTTGGGTATTATATCATCGCTCCACTTTCAATAAATTTCTTATCAAATTATGAAGTCAGTTCGATTATCAATAACCAAATCACCATTGCTTCCTATTTTTCTGTTGTGGCAACGCTGACAATCGGGGCTGCTATTACTTTTGAATTACCGATTGTTATCTATATCCTTTCAAAACTAGGCATCATGACTCCTGAGTTCATGCGGTCTTCTAGAAGGTATGCTACTGTTATTATTTTAATCATTGCTGCCATTGTTACGCCGACTCCCGATTTAGTAACCATGCTTACAGTTAGTTTCCCGTTATTTCTGCTCTATGAATTGAGTATTTACGTGTCGGCACGTGTAGCAAGTAATAAGAAAAAAGCAGAAATAGAATTTTACAAAAACTAATTTAAACCCTTAACGCACCATAATCATACAGGATTTAAGTCAAGAATTAACAAAATGAACCAAAAAATATCCATCGCTATAGGAGCTGACCATGCAGGTTTTGAATACAAAAGCATTCTTGTAGATTTTCTGAAAGAATACCATGTTAAAGACTTTGGCACCCACAGTGCCGACTCAGTAGATTACCCGGATTTTGCACATCCAGTAGCAACTGCTGTCGAAAATGCTGAATTTACAATTGGCGTATTGATTTGTGGAAGTGCAAATGGAGTAGCAATTACCGCTAATAAACACCAGGATATCAGAGCCGCGATCTGCTGGAATGAAGAACTAGCAGAACTAGCAAGATCACATAATAATGCCAATATTCTTTGTATACCGGCAAGATTTATTAGCTCTGATCTGGCCAAACAAATTTGTACGAAATTTATAAGTACTGAATTTGAAGGAGGCCGTCATGCCAATAGGGTCAATAAAATATCCTGTTAATTATTTAAAACTAACTAAGTAACATATGATTTCAAAAAAAACAGTTTGGGCGCTATTTCTACTTTGTGTTTCTACACAGGCTTTCGCTCAAGATCCAAATGCACAAAAATATGCTGAGGAAATTAACGTAAAAAATGCGAAAAAACATTTGACAATCCTTGCTTCTGACAAGTTTGAAGGAAGAGAAACAGGGAAGCCAGGTGCTGAAAAAGCCGCTAATTACATTGCAAAAGAATTTAAAAAATTAAAATTAACTGCACCTTTAAACGGATCATATTTTCAGGATGTTCCTCTGGTAGAAACCTCTTTTGAAGTATCTTCTTTTATTGTTAATGGAAAAACACTGAGCCTGGGAAAAGAATATCTATTTTCAGGTAGTGGAGAGGATAAATCAATCGATGTGAGTGAAGTAGTATTTATTGGCTATGGAATTGGCACAGAAAACTATGATGACCTCAAAAACATCGATGTAGCTGGGAAAGTGGTTTTGATGATTAATAAAGGTGAGCCAATGAATAATGGGATATCGGCGATCAGTAAAACCTCAAAAGTGTCAGACTGGAGTACTAGCAGAAGTAAACGCTTGCAATATGTAATGAGTAAAGGTCCTTCAGTTATTCTTGCGGTAAATCCGGATGTAAGTGTTGCACTTCAATCTTATTCCCCAAGAAGTGGCAGGTTAGCTATCAAAAAAGAAAAAAAAGCCGCAGCGAATAATCGTCCTGCAAGCGCTGCTTATGTGAGCATTGCACCGGATATAGCCAATCAGGTCCTTAAAAATTCCGGAAAAACTTATGAAGATTTAAAATCATCTATTGATAATAGCGGCAAGCCACAATCTCAGGTTTTAAAATCTCAAATCACAATGAACTATGGTCCTGTGAACAAGGAAGTGAAATCTATGAACGTAATGGGATATCTGGAAGGTACTGACCTTAAAGATGAACTTGTGGTTTATTCGGCACATTATGATCATATCGGACTTACAACTGATGGTGGTACAGATAAAGTAAATAATGGTGCGGATGATGATGGATCAGGCACCACAGGGGTACTAAATATAGCCAGAGCCTATGCAAAAGCTAAAAAAGCTGGACATGGTCCACGCAGAAGTGTATTGTTCTTGATGGTAACCGGTGAAGAGAAAGGGTTACTAGGTTCAGAATATTACGCTATGAATCCGGTTTTCCCAATGGCTAACACCATTACTAACCTGAATATTGACATGATTGGCAGAATCGGTGAATTATACAAAGGCTCTGCTGATTCTGCGAATTATTGCTACCTGATCGGTTCTGATAAATTAAGTACAGATCTACATAAGATTAGCGAAAATGCCAATGCTGTTTATACCAAAATGAAGATCGATTATAAATACAACGATCCTAATGACCCTGAGCGTATCTATTACCGTTCAGATCATTATAATTTTGCTAAGAATGGTGTTCCGATTGTATTCTATTTTAATGGTGTGCATGAAGATTATCACAAAGCAAGTGATGAAGTGAGCAAGATAAATTTTGAATTGCTTGCAAAACGTGCACAACTCGTATACTATACTGGCTGGGATCTTCTGAATCGAGATAAAAGACCGGTGGTTGATGTAAAAAATGACATGCCGGCTACGCGATAGTCTGGAAACAAGAAAATGAAGGCCACTGCCCCGAACCACGGATCTAATCCGGGGCGAGGCAGTGGCTTTTTTATTTATGGTCTAAAGGGCTACATTTACAAACAAATAATCGGCTCAATCCTGCATTCGATAAACAATGAAAAAACAAGTAACAGGCTTTTTATTCTTCGCAGTCATTTCGATTCAATGCTTTGCTCAGGATCCCGCAGCCCAAAAATATGCCGCCGAGATCAATGCAAAAAGAACTAAAAAACATCTACAAGTTCTGGCTTCTGATAAATTTGAAGGTAGGGAAACCGGGAAACACGGGGCTGAGATGTCCGCAAATTATATTGCACATGAATTTAAGAAAATGAAACTTATCGCTCCTGTTAAAGGATCTTATCTTCAAGATGTCGAGTTAATCGAAACCTCTATTGTTGTTAATTCATTGGAAGTAAATGGTACGAAATTAGAATATAAAATAGATTTTTCATTCAGCGGCAGCGGCGAGGCAAAAATAATCAAAGCAAATGAATTGACTTTCATAGGACTCGGGACTGAATCAGAGCTAAAAAACACAAACATAGAAGATAAAGTTGTTTTAATGAGGCAAGAGGGAGATGCCGCTGGATTTGCAAGAAGACTGAATTTTGTAAAGAGCAAAAAACCTGGATTAATCATTACGGTAAATGTTTCTGGAACAAAGCAACCGCATTCGCACCTGTCGGGTGCAAGCCTGAGTGTTAAAGATGGAATTAGAGAAAGTATTCCGATGCGGGCAAATTCGCCGGGAGTAGTTCTAATCGAAACTGAAATTGCAGATAAGATTATGAGCAGCTCCGGTAAAAAATTTGGAGAATTAAATGCCTCTGATGGATTACAGATCATTAAAGCTGAGATAAAATTGAATTATGAGCCTGTGAAAAGAGCACTCAAATCATCCAATGTTCTTGGCTTGCTGGAAGGCAGCGACCTAAAAGACGAACTTTTGGTTTACACTGCCCATTACGACCATATCGGATTAAATCCTGATGGAGGAAAAGATAAGGTATTTAATGGCGCTGATGATGATGCTTCAGGAACTTCAGGAGTTCTGGCCATTGCAAGAGCTTTTGCAAAGGCAAAAGAAAATGGGAACGGCCCCAGGAGAAGCATTCTGTTCATGCTGCTTACAGGTGAGGAGAAAAACCTGTTGGGTTCTGAATATTATGCTCTCAATCCTGTCTTCCCATTTGCAAAAACAATTACTAACCTGAATATAGATATGATTGGACGCATTGGCAAAGAATACCAAAGTTCTCCGGATTCAACTAATTACTGTTTTTTGGTTGGAGCAGACAGATTAAGTACTGATCTGCATAAAATCAGTGAAAATGCTAATGCTACCTACACTAAATTAAAAATCGATTATAAACATAATGCTCCTGAAGATCAAATCTACTATTGGTCAGATCATTACAATTTTGCTAAAAACGGAGTTCCTGTAATCTTCTATTATAATGGTAAGCACGATGATTATCATAAGGGCAGCGATGAGATCAGCAAAATTAACTTTGATCTTCTGAGTAAACGGGCACAATTAGCTTATTACACTGGCTGGGATCTGGTGATGAGGGATAAACGACCGGTAGTAGATGTGAAATAAAAAAAAATCCGATTCAAAATAATACACAATACGAAATTCAGGATTTGCAGGAAGTTTAAATTCAAAATAACTAAATTTGTTTAATGAGTAATTTAGCTACCGATTTTGTCCATACCTCTGATACAAAAGCCTTTGATCTAGATCATCGACGAATCATCAATTATAACATCGGTAAATATCATATAGCTGTAGAACGGGGTTTATCAAAACTTGCCAATCTTGAAAATTCGAAAAGAAAAGCTCATACTATAAAATGGAGGGTGATGGAAAACCTTGACAAACTTCTTCCGGAGTTTGAGTCAAATTTTCAGAAAAAGGGTGGCAAAGTAATCTGGGCGAATGACATAGAAGAGGCTCAGAATGAAATCCTTCAGATCATCAGAAAAGCAGGTGCAAAAACAGTTATTAAGTCTAAATCAATGGCAACTGAAGAAATTCATTTAAATGAGTTTCTAGAGAAAAATCATATTGAGACGTTAGAAAGTGACCTCGGTGAATACATTGTTCAACTACTAGGTCAAAAACCCTATCATATTGTTACTCCCGCAATGCACCTTAGTAAAGAAGATATTGCGAAATTATTTAATGAGAAATTCGATACACCTTTAGACTCCACCCCTGAACAACTCACTATGAAAGCCAGAGAGCTTTTAAGGGAGAAATATACTTCATATGATGTTGGTATTAGCGGCGGAAATTTCCTGATCGCAGATAGTGGAAGTATCGCATTAACAGAGAATGAAGGGAATGCGAGATTAACTACCACATTCCCAAAAATTCACATCGCGATAGTTGGCATTGAGAAGATTATCCCTACGATAAATGACTTAGATCTGTTTTGGCCATTACTATCAAGCCATGGCACCGGTCAAAATCTGACAGTTTACAACACGATTTTGGGCGGACCAAGACAAGGAAATGAAACTGACGGACCAGAGGAGATGTACGTAATACTTCTGGATAATGGGCGGACTAACCTTCTTGCCCAAAAAGATCAGCGTCAGGCACTGTATTGCATCCGCTGCGGTGCCTGTTTGAATGCATGCCCTGTATATAAAAATATTGGTGGCCATACCTACGAAACTACCTATAGCGGTCCGATAGGTTCAATCATCACGCCCCATATGGCTGGCATGAAAGAATTTAAGCATTTAAGTTATGCTTCCAGTCTTTGTGGGAAATGCACAGAAGTATGCCCGGTAAAGATCGATATTCATAAAATGCTTTTATTAAATAGAAGAGATTCTGTAGAACAGGGATTGAGTCCTTTTTCGGAAAAGATGGGTTGGAAAGGGTGGAAAATTGGAATGCTGAAGCGCAAAACAATGGATATGATGGGAGGTAAATTCAAAAACTTAATGCTCCGTAATTTCTTTAAAAAAAGCTGGGGTAAACACCGTGAACTTCCTGAAGTAGCTGAAAAATCTTTTAGTGAGCAGTGGAAGGACAAAGATCAGAATAACTAGTTATCTGTTGTCAGTTGTCTGTGATCTGGGATTAATCCTGAAGTCTAATGAGTAGTATTTGTCTTGATTCTTGACGAGTTACCTGTTACCGGTTGTCTGTTATCTGAGATTAATCCTGACTGACTGTCTAATGAGTAGTATTTGTCTTGATTCTTGATTCTTGGCTCTTGGTTCTTGGCTCTTGGTTCTCAATACTAAATACTCAATACTACTATCACGCAAACTCAGTCGAGGTTCTGTTCGAAACTACCATCCACCTGCCTGTACCTCCTACCTGTGGGACATTGACGTTTGAAGTCTTACGATATTCACTTGGTGTCATGTTCTTGATCTTTCTGAATTGCCTGTTGAAATTAGCCAGGTTATTAAAACCGCATTTATAGGCAATTTCAACTACATTCTCATCAAGCTCTCCCAATAATTTACAGGCATGACCAACTCTTACTTTATTAAGATATTCAACAAATGTGATCCTATAATGTTCTTTGAAATAGTTGCAAAAAGTACTAACTGCCATATTCGCAACAGACGCTACCTCATTCAAAGTGATATCATGATCAAAGTTTCTGAGTATGTAGGCATTAACTTTACTGAACTTATCAGAGCAATCTAATAAACCATGCTTTAGATAGCCAGGGCTTGCCAGTAGTTCATATTCATTACTAGAACACAAAATGTCAAAGATTGACAATAATGACGCAAGGCGCTGGATTCCACTCATTGTCTGCATTTCCTGCATTAAATTGGCAATTTTATTCCTTGTATTTCCTTTTATTACCATCCCATGTTTTGACAACTTTAAAAGGTTATTAACAGGCTCAATCTCAGGAAGATTATAAAATTCCTTTCCCAAAAAGTTTTCAACGAAATGAATAACAGTTGCCTCGGCAGTTAAATCAGTTTTCCCCTTAAAATATTGTGGATCATTAGTCCAGAGGTGTGGAAGTGACGGCCCCATTAAAACCAAATCACCTTCCGTAAAATATCCAATATGGTCTCCTACCTGGCGAACGCCGGTACTCTTGTTAACTAAGACCAATTCATATTCTGAGTGATAATGCCATGGACAAGGGAAAAACGGCCCTTCTTCCTTAAAAATAATGAACGATTTATCTAATTCTAGCGGGATGTGATATTGTAAAGCTTTCATTATAAAATCAGATTAATGACCTAAACTAATTTAAACTATAAATTTAAAAGAAATTGAATATATATAAAATAGTACCATAATTGTAAATAAAAGTAGCATGAAAATGCCTTTACGTAAGATAATTTTGATTGATAGTCGAGCCTGTAATACTTTATTATAGAAAACTTATGCTCAAAAATAAATATTGATAAAAATTAAGTAGCAATTTAACATGTTAAAATGCAATATGTCTCATAGTTAAATGATAAATGTTATTTTAGTTTATTGAATAAATAATCAAATTAAAATCTTCAAAAAGAAAGTCACATAAAACAAAAACGCCATGCAAGCACAACTAAAAACCAAACTAGCAGTATTTATGTTTCTCCAATATTTTATCTGGGGCTCCTGGTATGTAAGTATGGGGACATACTTGAGCAATACTCTTAAATTTGAGGGAGCACAGATCGGACTTGCATATGGCGCTTTTGCCATAGGAGCTATGATTGCCCCATTTCTGGTTGGTTTACTTGCCGACAGGTATTTTGCATCTGAGAAGCTTCTTGCATTTCTTGGAATTACAGGTGGATTGATGCTTTTTGCTCTTCCAATGATGACAACATTCAGCTCATTTTACCCTATGCTGATTATTTATTGCTGTACTTTCGTTCCAACACTTGCGCTGGGAAATTCTCTTTCTCTGCGTCATCTGGATAACCAAAAACGCGATTTCCCTTTGGTAAAAACCCTTTCATCCATCGGCTGGATTGCTGCAGGAATAACGCTTAGTGTGGTTTTTAAAGGAGAACAATCAGCTGTTCAATTTTACGTTGCAGGAACAACGTCAATAATATTCGGACTATTTTCTCTCACTTTACCTCATACTCCTCCTATGAAAACCGGCAAGGATGTAAGTATGAGCGAAATTTTAGGGCTTGATGCATTGGCTCTTCTCAAAAAGCCATCATTCGCGATATTCATTTTATGTATGTTCCTGATCTGTATTCCACTCTATTTTTATTTTGTAAACATGAACCAGTATGTAACTGAACTAGGTTGGGAATTTAGCGCCGCTAAAATGTCATTAGCTCAGGTTTCTGATGTTGTTTTCCTGGTTCTGTTACCGATAATGTTGAGCAGACTGGGCTACAAAAAGACCATCTTCATTGGTATTCTGGCATGGGCAGCTCGGTATTTTTTATTAGCCGGAAGTGTAGACTCCGTTTCGATGCAAACCATGATGATCTTTAGTGCAATTTTACTTCATGGAGTTTGTTATGACTTTTTGTTCATTGCCGGACAACTTTATGTCGATGAAGAAGCCAATGAAAGGATGCGTGGTGCCGCTCAGGGATTGATTGCATTTATTCTTTGGGGAGTAGGAGCTTTTGTTGGGACGAACCTGGCAGGTATTTCCCAGCAAGCTAATACACTTGCTGAGCCTATCGGACTTATCGCTCACGACTGGAACAGTATATGGATCTACCCTGCCTGGGGGTCAGTAGCGGTATTGATAGTATTTATGATTTTCTTCCGTGAGCCTAAGAAAGTTGTAAAAGCAGAAGTAGATAAAAACTAAGCATTCGTAATTCGTAATTCGTAATTCGTAATTCGTAATTAATAATTAATAATTCGTAATTGAAAACAAAAATTCGCTGGGGTATTCTTAGCACCGCAAAGATCGGATTAACGAAAGTTATTCCAGCGATGCAGCGGGCAAAATATTGCGAAATCACCGCAATTTCCTCACGAGATTTGAACGAGTCAAAGAGAGTCGCCTCAACTCTTGGCATTCCAAAAGCTTACGGTTCATATGAAGAGCTATTATCTGACTCTGAGATTGACGCAGTCTACATTCCTTTACCTAATCATTTGCATGTAGCATGGGCAATAAAGGCCCTGGAAGCCGGAAAACATGTGCTACTAGAGAAACCAGTAGGCCTCTCTAGTAAGCAGGCTGAAAGCTTAATTCAGGTTTCGAAAAGGAAACCCCAGCTAAAAATAATGGAAGCGTTTATGTACCGTCATCATCCTCAGTGGCAAAAAGCCAAAAAATTGGTGGAAGACGGGCACATCGGTAAACTTAAAACCATACAATCTGTTTTTTCATATTATAATACAGACCCAAACAATATTCGTCAAAATCCAGATTTTGGCGGGGGCGGATTGATGGATATTGGTTGTTATTGTATTTCCCTTTCCCGCTTTATTTTCGGTCAGGAACCCAAACGGGTGAATGGAATTGTAGAGTTCGATCCGATATTCAAAACGGACCGAATGGCCTCCGGAACACTTGATTTCTCAACAGGAACCTCAACATTCACCTGCTCAACTCAATTAATGCCTTTTCAAAGGGTTAATATTTTTGGAGAAAAGGGTGCCATCGAAATAGAAATCCCATTTAATGCTCCCCCTGACAAACCCACCAGGTTGTGGCTTAATACCAAGGAGAAAACGGAGGAAATTACTTTTGACATCTGTGATCAATACACGATTCAGGGGGATCTCTTCTCAAAAGCGATTCTTGACAACTCACAGGTTCCAACTCCACTTGAAGATGCATTAAATAATATGCTGGTGATTGAAGCTGTTTTCAAGAGTTCTGAAAGTGGGGAGTGGATACATTTATAAGCCAATATCAAAACAAGATTTTTATTTCTCTCAGAATTAAATTATTATTCTTCACGCGATATTTTTACCAGATTTCGAGATATGGAAGGTTAATATAATATTGTATAATTGGCCGGATAAAGCTCTGGAGTCAAAATCCGTTGACTGTGTAAAACAATACCTGTGTGCTATAGCTTAGTTCAGCCCTTTCCTCCAGGGTAGTTACGGCAAGAAATCGCGTTCTATATAAAACTACGAGTAGCCGTAAGCTACCTCCTCCGTCAAGGTTTATTTAACCTAGCGCTGTTTTTCAATGGGACGGGCAGCTCTGAATTAATTAGTACACTGTCTCCAAGTTGTTTAAGAATTCTAAGTATTAGTGCAATCAGATTCTGGCCTCCTAGACAGAATCTTCTGTTATTTGATATTGATTTGTCATAGTTTCGAAAGCTACGAACTCACTCTTCTTCCAATCTAACAAACAACTTAAGTCAAATCCCATTCCTTTCGATTTTCTCTGGATAATAGCTGATTTGCCTCCCTGTCATTCACGATCTTCTCCCTTTTATCATTCCATTCTAATTTCCTACCTGATTTATAGGATATTAGTCCGAGGTGCATTGGCAATGTAAGTTTTCTGGCATACTCCAGATTAGACTCGGGTTGCGTACGGGATTTAACAGCATTCACAAAATTCTGCTGATGACCAGGTGAACGTTCAATTGTAATCGGAACATGAGTCAGATCAGGTACAAGTTCTCCTCCTATCCGAACCTCATGGGAATTATAATCGCAAATCAAAGTACCCTTATCTCCCTCAAAATAAGCCCCAATATTAGAACGGGTGGCAGCTCCGGGAACATTTGGAGCCGTGCTTCTCCAGTAAACATTTAAGTTCTCATACTCATAATCCACATCAATCCAGCGCTGAACATTGGATATACCGGTATTTTGCTCGCCTCTGGCAGCGATACTTTTTAAGCCCTGAGGCTGAAGTGCCCAATATGCAACGTCAGCTATGTGCGACCAGAAATCACCGAAGACACCATGGCCGTAGTCAGAAAAATAACGCCAATTAAAATGACAGCGTTGAGGATCATATTCAGATACAGGAGCCGGTCCAAGCCACATATCCCAATCTAAATTCTTTGGAACTGCCTGGTAGGCTGCAGGACCAAAATCGGGTGGAACACCCGATTTCCATAAACGAACGGTATGAATTTTACCTAGAATTCCAGAACGAACAAGTTCCACCACGCGATGATAATTATCGCCGGCATGGATCTGCGTCCCTAGCTGGAAAATCCGATCATGACGCTTTAAATTCTTGAGCATTTCTTCGCCACCTTTAACATCATAAGAAAGGGGCTTTTCACCATATACATCCTTACCAGCCTTAAATGCCAATGTTGCAATCTGACTATGCCAGTGATCCGGAGTTGCACAGCTAATTGCATCAATATCCTTACGATCAAGTATATGCCTGAAATCTTTGTAAGCCTGCGCTTTATGTCCGGGACGAAGCCCATCCAATGTTTTCATTGTGGAATCTAAATGAAGCTGATCCACATCACATAAGGCCACTATTTCGACTTCTGGAATTGCTGCAAACCACTTCATATGCGCATTGCCCATCCCACCCAAGCCAATGTGAGCAATGCGGAGACGATCGCTGGCTGCAACTTTGCGCAACATTCCCGGTAACATGAGCATTCCCATTCCGGCAATACTTGTCTTTCTGATAAATTCCCGACGGTTTGAATTCAATTTCATATACTTAATAAGATGTGAGATATGAGATGTGAGATATGAGATACCAAGTTTAAAAGTTGTTACTCATCTTTAATAAAACATTCCACAGTTAACATATCAATTAATTCCAATTATTTCGTGCTTAAATCCTTGATTCTGATATTTCTGAATTTCAGCGGATCGCCATGCCCAAGAAAACCGATATGGCCGCTGTCTCGTAATAATCCCGGATGTTTCTGCCCGTCGGCTGCACCATTCTTCCTGGCATCTGTAATATCTGCATCAAGAATTACAGTACCGTTTAAGATTACTTTGATCTTTGGACCCTGAACAATTACCTCCTGATAGTTCCATTCGCCAACAGGTTTCAGATAACCTCTTTTCGCTGGTATTGTTCCATAAATAGAACCGTGATACTGATAAACTTTCAAATCCTTGTAAACAGGAGCCTCATTATCCAGAATTTGCAATTCCATACCTTCATATGCAGCATCGCCGGTTATAGGAGTTCTGATACCTAAACCATTATTTCCTCCCGGAGTTAGCTGAAACTCGAAACGTAATACAAAATCACTATACTCCTCTCTGGAGAACAAGTTATTACCCAGAGAACTTTTACCAGGTTTCGGAATAACAGCCAAATTACCATCCTGGGTAATATAATCTCTGGTATTACCTATCCAGCTGTGCATATTTGTTCCATCAAACAATACCTTAAAACCTTCCTTTTTTTCCTGTGCACTTAGCTGAAATGGCTTGACACGCGGCAATTCCTTGATGAAAATATTCCGGTAATAAACAGGTGAACCATGTGCCTGTAATTCGATTTGTTCCTCAGTAAAAATTGGCAGGTTTTTATCCCAAAAATTTTCAAGGATTACATTATCAGTAACCAGAACATCATTCAAATAAACCGTAACCCGATCGGCTTTCATTATAATATGGAAGGTATTCCATTCACCCAATTTCTTATCAGCAACTTTCAAGGGTTTACTTTCATTCTCCCTATTATTATATAGACCACCCGATCCAACCTGAGCTCCTACTTTAACCCGGGCATTATCCCAAATCTGTACCTGCGGAGTACCCCGAAGGTAGATTCCTGCATCACCTTCCTGCTTACCATCATCGATGATCTTCCAGTCGACCATCAATTCAAAATCACCATATTTCTTTGCAGTAGTGATGTTATTTCCATGTCCGGTAAATTGTAACTCTCCATTAACCACTTTCCAACCATCACGCATTTCAGCATCAGCCTTCTTTTGCTCTTCTGCGAGGGTTTTGGCATCCATTTTCGACCTTTTAATCGGGTCGGCTACCAAACCTTTCCAGCCCTTCAGATCTTTTCCATTAAATAGAGGTACAAAGCCCTCCTTTTGAAGGATTTCTATCCTATTGTCCCTAAGTTTTGGTTCTTCCTTAAACGATAGCAGCATCGGAAATGTCACTACCAGTAACATTATTGACTTGAGTTTATTTGAAAGCTTCATTTTTTTATAGTTTGAGTTTATAGATTGAATTTAGGAATTATATCAGCCAATTCATCTGAAGAATTAAATTAATCTGAGTTTGATACAATTTTATTTAACTAGCTGGTTTTACTTGCTTTTATGCAATTTTAAATTGGTTTTCATCATTTTGAAATATACTGAAGCACATTTTTAAAAGGCAGTCCCGCTTTTCTCTCGAACTACACAGGCCTTAACCACAGGCCGATATCTGCTCCAATCGGGTTTATGAACTTCAGTAAATGCAAATTAAAACTGATCTATCCATCAATGGTATCTAATCAGGGACTGGCGAATTTAAGGACGCATTTGCTCATTTGCTCATTCTCTAATTTGCTAATCTAGCGGTAAGTCTGCATCCTACTATTTCGTAGCTAAAGGAATGACTTCAACCTTTCTGACAAACATTTCGGCACCTTCAGACTGAATTTGAATCTTCCCTCTGCTAGGTTTTACGCGATAGGCCTGATTAACCAATACACCATTCAGGTAAACTGTAAGGTTATCACCATCAGCGATACATTCGATTCTATTCCATTTACCAACTTCTTTTTCGACGTCTTTCTCCCCCCTGAAGCCCAAAACATCTTTCCAGTTTGGATCACGCGCAAACCAATCAATCCGGCCTTTATTGATTGTTAAAGGCTGTCCTCCAGGCATGTAAACATTCCCACCTCCCGGTTTTTTAGGAGCTACATTACTTGTCAAAGAGAACTTATCAGTTCCATCTCCTACTACAAGGAAATCTCCTGTGCCACCCTCAATAATCTGACATTCAATAGAATACATCCAGGTTCCTGAATATCCACCATCCTCACCGGTTGAGTGCAACAATATTCCATTGTCTCTCGCCCTGTCTACACGTGGCGCAAAAGTTCTGGGGCCCCATTTAAATTCTACAATCAGTTTATAGTCGCTGTATTCATCATTGGTGGTGATGCAACCGTATTCCTCACCAGAGATTTTTATCAAGCCGTCTCCCACAGTAAATACCTGTTTAGGATCAATGCCGGTACCTCTGCCTTTAACAAAGGTATACCAGCCAGTCAGGTCTTTACCATTAAACAGGCTGATTGCCTTAGATTGGTCAGTTTTAACCTGACTTGAATTTGTTTTTACGGTGCCGCAACCCTCTGAGATGATCAGGCAAAAAAGCAGGGCAATAGATAGCAGAAAAGTTCTTTTCATGTTTTATTTAGGGTTAAATTAATTCTTAGCTCTGATCGTTCCCAATCCATCTGGAAGCGAATTTAAATATGCCATCAGGTCTGATAATTCTTCTGTTGTTAATTGTTTATCAAGTCCGGGTGGCATCATCGATAAACTCATTGGTTCTATACTTGCAATTTCAGAACGTTGAACACGAACTACTATCCCCGGGCCGATTTCAACGGTGATAGCATCAGGAAATTGTTCTTTAATGATACCAACATGGGTCGTAGATTTCGCAATCACTTTGCTTGTTTCATATTCCCGTGCGAAACTAGCCCCCGGATACAAAATAGCTTCAAGGATATCATGGCTTGAACGGATCTGGCCAATATTTGTTAGATCTGGCCCGAATTTTCCTCCTTTATTTGCCACAGCATGGCAGGAAGAACAGATTCCCTTACCAAAAAAAACTTTTGCTCCCTGCGCAACATCACCTCTGGTTAATCGGGCTTCCACTGCATGAAGTTCTGAAAGACGGGCGGCATTCCGCTCCACTAAAACTGCAATCAAAGGTTCGGCAGATGTTTTTATGTTCTGGGGATATTTATTGAGTAATGATTTTAAATCCTGCTCTGAGAGATTGTCTAAACGATCCGCTGAACTACCCAGGGCTGCTACGAGTGCAGTACCGACTGCCTCATTTTTTCCTGCTCCAAAAGCAGATACCAGATTTGGCAACAGGAACACATCTGCTTTAGCAATCTGATCCTTAGCCAAGTTAATAAGCTGATTATCATTTAATTTGGCCTTAGCAAGCAAACGGGCTGCCATTTGCCTTATTGGCGATTCATTTTTACTTTCTAAATAACTGAGCACCATCTGGAAATCCGAATCTGTGAGATTGGGCTCAGATAGCAGTTTTGAACTGAGTGCTTTCAGTCTGAAGTCGGGTGAGGTACCTGGATTCTGAACTATCATTTTCAATTGTTCATTCAAAACCTTGATTCCTCTAGATTCAATGAGTCCAAGTATCTGCGATTTTATTTCAATAGTTCCATTATCCAGCAATTTTCCCAATTGTTGTACCCAAATGGCAGGCATCTCCTTAACCTGAGAGTGAGTTATTACATCAATCAATAAAACCTGCCTAGCTACCGGCGTTGACTGATTTCCGAGTTGCAAACCCAAAAACTGTTGTAAAGGCTTATTTTCACTAAATGCAATCATGAGGTCGCGCACTGCCGTAATATCCGCATCAGAAAGATCTGAAACAGCTAAGCGGCCTTTTAGAAAGTTAATGACGATATCTGACCATTCAGGATGGTGAGAAGCAACCCAAATTCCGGTTTTCCGTGATTCCGGATCACTGCTGTCCAAAAAAGGAACCAGGTTTTCTTTGCTTAAAACAGAGCCATCCATTTGATCAAGTGCAATAAGTGCAGATTTTCTAATGCTTGCAGAAGGACTTTTTAATGCGGTGATCAAAGGGGCAGTACTCTTAAGCGTGATCAATGAGTAGATAATAGCATGGTCTACAAAACGATCTTTATTTGTTGCTGCCGAATTTAAAAGAGCTGCAACAGCACGTGGATCTCCAATCTGCCCCAGAGCTGTTGCTGCCTGCCTACGAACAGGAGCTTTGTCTTTCTGCACCAGTTCGATCAGTTTATCTACAGACGTCTTATCTTTTGCAAGACCCATAACACGGACTGCGGAGGTTCTCACTACCACGCTGGCATCATTCAGACTTAAGCGCGCTTCTTTTATTGCGTTGGCTGTACCAATCCGATAAAGTGCAAATACCCCGGCAGCACGTATTTCTTCATTTTCAGAACGGAGCAAGGTATTTTTAATTGGCAATACAGCGGCTTCACCTTTTTCAACAAGGCCTTCAATCACATTGTCGCGAACGGCCTGACGAGGGTCTTTGATCATGGACGCGAGGGCCTGAACAGGCATGGCTTTAAGATTCAGTTTCTTTCCCCATGGATCAGGAATTTTTGTTGATCCATTTCTTCTAATTCGATATATGCCACCATTGACATCCATTTTAGCCACTCTCGACAAAGGGCATCCTAAAATGAACCAGCCTCCGGTATTTAAAACTAGCATACTTCCATCGGCATCCTCAAGTACATCAGTAAGATGAATATCTTGAACCGTTGATGTTATAAATGGCTCATCTACGGTTTTATAGGTAGCGCCGTCAGCACTGACCTGGTGTCGCATGATCCTTCCGGTATTAAATTCGGCACTAAAAAGATTGGTGCTATATTCTTTACCCAGAGCAGATCCCCGATAACGCATTAAACCAGAAGGAGCCACCCTGGCCATTTTGGTCATCACAGGCATCAGCTCCCCGGTCATTTTGAATTTATCCTGTTGAATTACTGGCCCCGATTTTGGGAACACCCCACCTTCAACCCAGTGCATCAAGGCATCTCTCATCCCACCTTCAGGATTCACAAAATAAGTCATTGTACCAACAGTTTCACCAGAAGGCATAAATGCCAGTTCGATTGCATTATCATAGCCACCGCCAGCCATAGATTCCAAACCAGAGCCATCAGGTCTGCATCTCCAAATTCTTGCAGAACCTCCTTTAAGCTTTTGACCTTCCTTAGTAGTGATATCAAATCCCCTCCTTGCATCTGTCAGGTATAACCATCCATCCGGACCCATAAACGGTCCACCCAGCAAAGCCGCATTTGAATTCAGCACCCAGCCGGTCAGGATTACTTCCCGTTTATCAGCTACCCCATCGTTATCGGTATCCGTAAGGCGAATCAAATCGGGAGATGAACTCAC
>Ga0315899_10001796_pt1 | contig 24219 bp, 21 predicted proteins | sample LakEriMetagenome_2_FD_203518 | JGI IMG/M metagenome (GOLD analysis project Ga0315899, IMG submission 203518) | Freshwater fungal communities from buoy surface, Lake Erie, Ohio, United States - Buoy 4 MA112 | ecosystem: Environmental > Aquatic > Freshwater > Lake | place: USA: Lake Erie, Ohio... | reverse complement strand
GCTTGTTGCGAGTAACGAGCAGCAAACCGCGGAGATTGATCGACTGCTGGCGCAGCTGCGTGATGCGAGCATGTCGGTTGCTCATCATCGAGGCTTGTACGAAGCGATGCGCAGCGAAGCCGATGCGCTCGAGCGGCGCAAGGCTTTCCGCATTGCCCGCGCGTTCGGTTTTATTGATCCTATCTATACCGGGAAGACCGCGCCAACACTTGGCGCTGAGGGCGTCCGTTCGAGCCCAGGCTCGCAATCACAGGGCGACAACGCATGAAGATTGTCTTCGTCAGTTACGAATTCCCCCCACAGTTTGGCGGTGGCATCGGTACGTTTGTCGATGCCATGACGCGGATCCTCGCACGCACGGGCCACGACATCACTGTCATCACCGTGACCGACGGCCCCACGCCCAAACGAGACGGCAACGACGCGGGCGTCGCGTGCGTCCGCATGCCTATTCCGCATGTGGGCGGAGCCGACCCGGGCGCGACGCTCAAGTTCTGGCAGCTTCGCGCCGACATGGTGCACGATGTGCTGCAGGGCATGATCGCCGCGAACCAGGTGGATGTGATCGAGTTTGGTGATTACCGCGGCGAAGCAGCGACCTTTCTCTCGGCGACGCGGCGTGAAGAGCGCCCGCCGACCATTGTGCGACTGCACACGCCGCTGGTGGTGCTGAATCGCTACAACCGCCATCGCCAGAGCGCCAAGGTGCTGGAAGCGTTTGAGAACGAGCCGATCATCGGCGCGGATCATCTCATCTCGCCGTCGCGCGTGCTCGCGGCGGAGATGCAGGCTCTGGTGCCTGAGCTTGCAGATCGTGAGATCACGATCCATCCGTATCCGGTGGATTGGCGCTTCGTGGAGCGTTCCCGCGCGGGCGAGCCTCGTACCAACGAAGTGCTGTACGTAGGCCGCATGGAAGAGCGCAAGGGCGTGCAGAGCCTGGTGCAGGCTGCGAGCACATTCCTGCGGGCTTGTCCTGATGCGACGCTGCGCATGGTGGGTGGTGATACGCCGCTTTCCGCGAGTGAACCCAGCCTGCTTGCCGTGCTGCAGCGCATGGTGCCGGCGGATATCAAGGATCGCATCATCTTCCAGCGGGCTGTGCCGCGCGAGCAGCTTGTGGAGATGTACGCTGCGGCAAAGGTGTGCGTGTTCCCGTCGCTGTTTGAGAACTTCCCCAATGTCTGCCTCGAAGCCATGGCCCTGCGCGGCTGTGTGGTTGCGGGGCACAACACTGGCATGGCGGAGATGATCGAAGACGGCGAAAGCGGCTTCATCTTCCGCAGTGGCGACGTGCAGGAACTTGCGCACACGCTGATCAAGGCGTACACGCTCAGCGAGAGTCAGCGCAATGCCGTGGGTGAAGCGGCTCACCAGCGCGTCAAGACGCTGTACAAGCCCGAGGCTGTCGCTCAGTCGTACATTGATCTGTGCGAGGGGTACATCAAGCAGCGCAACCACGAGCGCCAGTCGGCAGGACTGTCTCGCAGGCCGCGTGCAACGACCGCGAAGCGCACGCCGCGCGTGGGTGTTGTCATTCCGTGCTTCAACCACGGCGCGTTCATAGACGACGCGATCGCCAGCGTTCGTGCACAGACGCGCAAGGTTGATGACATCATCATCGTTGATGATGGCGGCACCGATCCTTTCACGTGCGAGCACTTGCCGAAAGTCGCGATGAATGGCGTGCGATTGCTGCGTCAGCACAATCAGGGTCTTGCGATGGCTCGCAACAACGGCATCGCCGATATGCACGCACGGGAACCGATCGACTACTTCGTGGCGCTCGATGCGGACGACACGATTGAGCCGATGTTCGCCGAGAAGCTGCTGAACCAGCTGGAAGCAAATCCGCACTTGGGTTATGCGTACAGCACCGTGAGTTACTTCGGTGCGCACGTTGGCGCGTGGCAGTGCCCCGCGTACGACCCGGCGCGGCTGACGATTGAGAACATGAGTGTCGCGACCGCTGTTGTCCGCACGCAGGCCTGGCAGGAAGTCGGCGGGTACAACGCCGACATGATCTACGGCTTTGAGGACTGGGACTTCTGGCTCGCCCTGCTCTGCAAGGGTTGGCACGGCACGCGAGTCGATGAGCCGCTGTTCAACTATCGCAAGCACGCCGGCGGCAGTATGCTGGCCCGCACGCAGGAACGCCGCGGCGAGATGATCGCCCGCATGGTGGAGCATCATCGCTGGCTGTACGAGCGGATCGCGCCCTATGTGATCACTGAGAAGGACCGTCTGTTCTTCCGCGAGCACATGGATCTGTGGCTGCTGCGTGAGCATGTGGCGAAGTTGCAGCACACCGCGCCGCCTTCACCCCTCGACCAGCCCACCAACCACGCGCACAGCCACCCCGTGGAGCGCGAGCTCGCGGCCATTGAGCAGAGCTTTGCATGGCGCACGGTCACGCGCCTGAAGAACAACCCCGTGTACGACGCCGTGGCACGCGCCCGCTGGGGCAGCCAGTGGAAGATGCTCGACACGAAGGAAACGCCGCACGAGCGTCTCGCCCGCATCAAGAACAGCCGCAGCTATCGCATGATCGTCGCGATCAAGCAGACCGGCGTGTATAAGCGGTACGCGAAGATGAAGTACGGCGGATGACGCATCCGTGCATGTCGTGCGGAGCGAGATGAAGGCAGAATGACAAGAAAGCCTCGCACCGAACTGGCGCGAGGCTTGTCAATTGTCACCTGCTGAGTTCAGCGATTACTGGCAGTTGCCGCCGGCGAGCACGTTGAAGAAGTCGATGACGTCCTGATCTTCGGGGAAGACCCCGTTGTTGTTGAAGTCGATGTCGTTGCATGCGGCGCAGCTTGCGCCAGCGAGAACTTCGAAGAAGTCGATGACGTCTTGATCTTCGGGAAAGACGTCGTTGTTGTTGAAGTCGATGTCATCACAGCCGGCGGTGGGGCAAGGGCCGCCGATGCAGCCGTGCACCAGACCCGCGAGGCCCTGATAGATGCCGCCCGCCGCGTTGGTCGCGCCGATGTCGATGATCTGGCCCGTGTCGATGTCGAAGCGGTAGAGACGATTGGTCCCGCCTGTGTCACCGTCGGTGATGTAGAGCTTGCCGTCGACGAAGGTCATGCCTGCGACAGTGCCCATCACAACGCCCGTGTTCCAGCTTTGCTGAATCTCGCCCGTGTCCTTGTCGACCTTCAGCAACAGGGCCGGGCCGGGATTGAACGGATAGCGGGTATCGAGCAGATACATCTGGCCAGTTGCGTCGAAGGTCAATGCGCTGATATCAAGATCAATACCGCCCAGTGCGGGCTGCACGACTGCGCCGAGCGCTGCCGAGCCGTTCAGCTTGTCGATGGTGAAGAGTCGCGCGGTGCTCACCAGTGTCGTCACACCCCAGAAGCCGCCATCAACCGGGTTGAAAGCGATGTCACCCTCGAACACCTGAAAGATGCCGGTGGGATCCACGCGGCCAACCGCCGTCGCGGCGCCGGTCGTGGCATTGACCGTGAAGATCAGGTTCTTGCCACCCTGGCCCGACTGGTTGTTGATGCGGCCGAACTGGTCAGTCAGGCCATAGAGCACGCCCGTCTCTGGATCAATCGCGATGCCGACCGCGTTGTTGACGTTGATGTTGCGGGGGTTGCTCGTCGCGCCCGTCGACAGGTTCACGTCATACAGAATCGGGTTCAGGCCCGAAGTCTGTCCGCCCGTGCGGAACATGACACCAAGCGTGGACGGGGCCTGCGCGAGCGCGGCGGGCGCAACGGCGGCGAACAAAACGGCACTGAGCATTTGACGCATCTCACAACTCCGGCGAACCCGCGAGCACGGCATCATAATCGACGGCACGCTTGGGTGGCAGATTGTGGGCGTGATTCGGTGCTCAGTGATCAATCAAACCGACGTAACCACCAGATGCCGGCGATGCATGCTGCGAACAAACCCCACATAAGCGCGAGGTTATCGACGAAGTATGGATAGATGCAGAGAGCAAGCCCGCCGATGAGCGAAGACGGCTGCCCTTCGCGCTTGCCGCGCATGAAGAGTGTCATGCCCACCAGTCCGATGAGGACGCCGGAAAGAAGCGCCCAGGGGTTGCCGAAGTCCATGTCGTGCTCCACTGCTGCCGTCGTGCTGCCGCCGCGATACTGGCACATCGGCGGGCGGAAGCTCGCGCTCGCTCGTCGCACGCTGAAATGCGACGAATGAATCGTGTTTTGTGAGTCTTCGGACCTTGGCTAAGCTGCGCCCCATGGCCACACTCGCTCATGTTCGCTCATTGTTTCCGGTCTTTCGCGAGACCAGCACAGTCTTCCTTGATAACGCCGGCGGCAGCCAACTGCCCGCGTGCGTGATCGACGCGATGACGAGCTATCTCACGCGGAGCTACGCGAACACGGGCGGCGATTACCCCGAGAGCCTGCATGCCGCCGCGACGATCAAGGGTGCGCATGATCTGGTTCGCACCTTCGTCAATGGCGACGGCGCGGGTGAAGTGATCCTGGGTTCGTCCACAACAGCGCTGGTGCACGTCGTTGCGAATGCGCACGCTGATGCGATGGACGCGGCCCGAGCGGCGGGCGGCCCGGCCGAGACATTGCGGCGCAATCGCATCATCGTGGCAAGCGCAGGGCACGAGGCCAACATCGGCCCGTGGATGCGTCTGGCGGCGCGCGGGTTTGATGTCGTCTTGTGGCCCACCGAGCGCGACAGCGACGGCAATTGGCGGCCCCTGCTCAGCACACTGCAACGATTGCTGGACGAACGCACATTGCTGGTCGCGTGTCCGCATGTTTCCAACATCTTGGGAGAAACGTGGGACGTGAAGGCGGTGTGTGATGCCGCCCATCACGTTGGCGCGAAAGCAATGATCGATGGCGTTGCATACGCGCCGCATCACGCGCCGGATGTTCGGGCGATTGGTGCAGACTGGTATGTATACTCGCCGTATAAGGTGTTCGGTCCGCACATGGGGGCGTTGTTCGCCACGCATGATGCGCTCGAGCCGCTCACTGGACCTAATCACTTCTTTATTCCCAAATCCGAGGTGCCCCGGAAGTGGGAGCCCGGCGGCGTGAGCCACGAAGCGTGTGCGGGCCTGCTTGCGTTGGGCACCTTTTCCAAGCAGGTGTTGGGACTGCCGGCGAGTATGAACGTGACGCGGCAGATATTTGTTGACGCAATGAATGCGCTGGTCGCGCTGGAGCAAGGCCTGCAGAAGCAACTGCTCGAAGGTCTGCAAAAACACCCGCAAATTCGCATTGTGGGGCCGGTTACATCGGGCCGCGTCGCGACCGTCAGCTTCCTGCATGCGGGTGTGTCGAGTGCGACCTTTGCAAAGCGTGCGAACGCGGCGGGTCTTGGCGTGCGCTATGGGCATTTTTATAGCAAGCGACTTTTAGAAGAGATGGGGATCGACACACGAGAGGGTGTGATCAGGGCGAGTCTTGTGGGATACAACTCGCCTGAAGACGTGAGTCGCCTGCTTGGACTGCTTCAGACGTAACGCGTCCACAAAAAATTCGGAAATGCAACTGGCACACGCACAGTTCTGTGGTATACTGAAACTGTTACGTCGGGCTTCGACGTTTCCCCTGACGGCATCACAATCGCATCTGACCCGCTGTGTGCTCCGCGAAAGTGTGAGAATCAGCGGCCCTCCCGTATACTGGCGCGGGCGGGCGGACGCTTGGAGCACCCCCTCTCCTGGCAACGCTCGCGCCGGTTTTTCTTTTTTGGATCATGTCGCCTTCCCGCACCCCGCAGCCGCGCTTTCGCGCGGTAACCTGCATCGCGTGAGCGCACACGTCGTTGAGCCACGTGTGCCCAAGGCCAGCGTCATGAAATCCACGCCGCAGCAAAGCACGTCTTCCCACGCACGATCCAGTCGCCTGCGCGCAACGCGGGCGCTGCGCATTGCGCTGGTAATCGGCGTTATCACAAATGTCGCACTCGCGATCATGCTGCTCGTGCACACATTCGTGTATGAGCCGGTGAGTGAGATTCCGATGCACGAAGGGCTCATCGCGATGAGCCTGCTCGCGCTGCTGATGAGTGTGACGGTGGCGGTGCTCGCGTGGATGTACCTGCAGCGCACCGAAGCGGCAAGGCGACGCGAAGAAGGTGAGCGTCTGTTCCGCATGCACGCGGATACGTCGCCTCTCATGCTGTGGGTGAACAACGAACACGACCGATGCATCTTCGCGAACAAGGCGTGGCGCAACTTCACGGGTCAGACGCTCGAGCAGATCGTGGGCGATGGCTGGGCTGATCCCATTCATCCTGATGATCGTGATCGCGTCTTTCATGATTACATCGACCGCGCCGCCAAGCGCGAGCCCGTGTACATCGAGTATCGCGTGCGCCGCCACGATGGCATGTATCGCTGGATTCTTGATACGGGCTATCCGCGATACAACGAAGCCGGCGAGTATGAGGGCTATTCGGGCGGCTGCACCGATGTGACGGAACGGCGTGAAGCGATTGATGAGTTGCGGCAGTGGTCGTCGGCCATGGAGCAGTCGATGGACGGCGTGGCCCGTCTCAGTCGCGACGGTCGCTATGAAATGGTCAGTCAGCAGTACTCGCGATTTGTCGGGCGAGCGGTTGAGGATCTGATTGGCTCACCCTGGGAGATCACCGTACACCCCGACGATCTTGCGACGCTGCACGCGGCGTTTCACGAGATGCTGCAGAGCGGACGCGTGGAAGCGGAAGCTCGAGGCGTGCGCGGCGATGGCAGCGTGTTTCACAAGCGCGTCGCGATGGTCGCGCGTCATGATGATCACGGCGAGCTGCTGGGACACTTCTGCTTCATGAAGGACATCACGCAGGAAAAGCAGCGTGAAGAGGAATCACTGGCTGTCACGCGCAAGCTGGAAGTGCTGACGGTGTCAGCGCCGGTGCCGATCTATCACATGCTGCCTGACGGGCGATGCACGTATGTGAATCCGGAGTGGGGCCGCGTGCTCAAAATGGCGCCCGAACACGCGCTGGGGCTCAGTTGGATTGACATCGTGCATCCGGAAGATCGTGAGCGCAGCCAGGCCGCATGGCAGAAAGCGGCGCAAACGAAGACGACGTTCCACGAAGTTGTTCGCGCGTTTCGCGCGGATGGCACCTTGCGCTGGTTCATTTCACGCGCGTTGCCTGTGGTGAACAGCGCGGGCGAGCTCGAATACATCGGCACGCTGGTGGACTTCACGGATGTGAAGGAAGCGGAAATGTCACTGCGCGAGAGCCTGCGAGCTCAGCAACTGCTGCACATGCGCGAGGCTGCGCTCCGGCGCGAGCTTGACCACCGCGTGCGCAACAACCTGGCGGGACTGCTGGGTCTGCTGCACGCGTACAAGCAGCGGGGCCTGCCGGCGGCACAACTGATCCACGTGATTGAGGGCAAGATTCTGGTGCTGAAGGAAGTGCACGAACTGCTCGCCAGCGCGGCGGGGCAGCCCATCGTGCTTGCCGACATCATTTCGCGCCTCGTCACGCGGCTTGCGCCGGTGGGGCGATCGTCGCACATTCGCTTTGCAGGCCCGCGCGTCACGCTGGCGGGCACGCAGGCGGGCGCGATGGCGATGATCGTGCAGGAACTGATCACCAACAGCATCAAGCATGGTGCCTTGGGCGTGGATGACGGCCACATCGCGGTGACATGGACGCTGGGCGGCGAAGCGTCCGCACACCTGTACTTTGACTGGGTGGAGATGCCCCTGGTGCAGCAGCCGCGCATCAGCGCGCAATCCCGCGAATCCGGTATAGGACTCTCGATCGTGGAGGGGCTGGCACGCGCGGAACTGCGTGGCGAATGCACATACGGTCCGCGGCTGGATGGCGTTGATCGCGCGTGGGTCGTGTCAATCGAGGCACAGCTCGAAGCGCCCGATCGGACACCCCCGCAGTGGCAGAAGGAATTGAAACCGTCATCTGCGTGACGCACAGGAAGATCCCATGACATCAGCCCCCACGCCTCCCAAGCAGCCTCGAGTGAAGACCGCCGCCGAATGGGAAGCGTTTTCGCCGCCCGCCAAGCCATCGAGCGTGCTTCTTGCCGATGATGAGCATCTCGTGTCGCTGGCGATGACCGCCGCGCTCGCGGGTGCGGGATACGTGACAGTGGGGCCGGCGGTGGATGGTGAGCAGGCGGTGCATCTGGCTCGTCAGGCGATGCCGGATATCGCGGTGATGGATATTCGCATGCCCAAGCGGGGCGGCATCTCGGCAGCCAAGGAGCTGTTCCGCGATCTGCTCATTCCGGTTGTCATCGTGTCGGCGTATTCAGACACGGAGCAGGTGCAGGCAGCCAGTGAGGTGGGGGTGTTTGGCTACCTGGTGAAACCGGTGACGCCCGACCAGCTTCGGGCCGCGATCGAAATTGCGTGGTCGGCGTACGTGCGACACGTCAGCGAGCGCAAGACATCTGAAGATCTTCGCAAGCGATTGGACGATCGCCGGATCATCGAGCAGGCCAAGTGGCTCATGGTGTCCAAACGCGGCATGGCTGAGCCGGTGGCGGTGCAGGTGCTGCGCCAGACGGCTCGCGATACGCGTCGCAGCATGGTCGAAGTGGCACAGCAGATGCTGACCGAACTGAGCGACAGCCCGCCGACGGAGTGATGCCTGCCACTTTCGAGTGAAGTGGCGATACGGCGTCGATTGGCTGGTGTTTGTGGGCTGGCGGGTGAACAGCCCGGCGCAGCAGGTGAACAATGAGGTATGTCTCGTGTGGTTCTCGCGATACTGCTGCTCGCGCAGGCTGTCTTTGGCCCTGTGCTTGCGCTGCGCGAGCAGCGTTTGCAGCATGCTCAGCAACCAGTGGCAGTAGTGGAGGCGTGCGCGTGCAGTGCGGGCTCGTGTGAGTGCTGCTGCTGCGAGTCGTGCCCCATGCCCGAGGCGCCTGCCCCGCGTGGCGGTTCGTGTCGATGCTCGGTGCCTTTGGCGACGCCCACCGTGGTGGTGGCGCAGGCCGAACGCAAGCGCGATCCGCCCGCGCGGCGCGACGTGGTCAAGTCGCGTGGACCCGCGGCGTTTGGTGCACGTGTGAGCGTGGCGGTGCAGGCGACGCCGAGACTCGCGGAAGTCGGCCACCCGCACGCTTCGATTGTGTGGACAGGAAGACGAACGACATAAAGCGGCACTGCGCGCGGAGTTTGTCCGTGCGGTGGAGCCATGCCCGTGCCTTCGCACGCGGCTCAATGTCGTTTGTCTGTCATTGCACTTTCCCTCACAATCACGCGGCCACATTGGCTGCCAAGCAAGGAACATCTCATGTCCACTACAAGCATCAATGGTCTTCGCGTTGTCGGCGCTGTCACGTTCACCATGCTCGCATCGCTTGCGGGTTGCGCATCCGGCGGCGGTGGTGCATCGGTCAATCAGGAGAACGCCGTTGTTCACCACGTTTCCGCGGAAGAAGAAGCCGCGACGCACAGCAAGGAGCCGCTGAGCGGGCAGTCGGCGATTCTGTGGGTCAACGGTCTGGGCTGCCCGCAGTGCGCCACCAATATCGACTTCCAGCTCAAGCGCATTCGCGGCGTGAACGACGTCTACACCGATCTTGGCAACGGCCAGGTGACGGTGGCGCTGGCGGCAGGCACCAAGCCCAGCCCGTATCGCCTGAGCGAAGCGGTGAAGGACGCGGGCATGACGCTGGTGAAGATTGAAGCGAAGTGATCGCGTAGCCAAGTAACGAAGTGACAAACTGACAAATGACGAAGCGGGGCGCCACTTCGTCACATCTCGGAAAGGAATGATCTCATGCGGAAGTTCGCATGTTTGGCGGCGATGATGGTGTGCGCGAGCGGAGCCTTGGCCCAGGAGTCGATGTACACGCAGGCGGCGACCATGCCCAGCCCGGGCGCGTTCTCGTATCGACCGGGCTTTCACTACTTCCAGTACGGCGGCGATCCGCTCAACGCCAGCGAGGAACGCACGCACAAGTACGAGTTCATGCAGTCCATCGGGTACGGCATCGTGCGTGACTGGGCCATCAACATCGATGTGCCGATCGTCTGGGAAGAGACAGATCTTGCCGACGGCAGCAGCGAAAGCGACAAGGGCGTGGAAGATATCGAGGCGATGGTGAAGTGGCGTTTCTACAAGAGCGACACGGGCACGGTCGACACGGTCCGGGCCGCCGCGCTGTTCGGGGCGCACTTCGCCAGTGGCGACGACGACGACTTCTCGAGCGAGTCGATCAATCCGATGGTCGGTGCCGTCATCACGATGGTGCGCGGGCGCCACGGGTTCAATCAGGACCTGCTCTACACCTGGAACACCGGCGGCACGCGCGAAGCCAACTTGGGCGGCGAAGGACCCGACGACGCCGTCGCGTTCAACACCAGTTGGGTGTACCGCCTCTACCCGGATGTCTTCACGAGCGAGCACAGTGGCGGGCTGTACAGCACGCTGGAGATGAACGGGTTGTACGAGATGAACGGCGACACGGAGCTTCGACTTTCACCCGGCCTGATGTGGGAAGACCGCAAATGGACCGCGGAGTTCATGATGCAACTGCCGCTTTGGGAAGATGTGGACGAGCGTCCGACGCTGGAATTTGGGATCGGCGTGGGACTGCGCATTTCTTTCTGAATCGTTTGGAAAGTGTTTGATCCTTGATCGTTACGCTCGCCAACCGAACCGGTGCGGCGTATCATCGCCATTCGCGGGTTTTCGCCGGGAATGCGTCGCTGCGACGCCGACCGGGCCTGCGGCGTCGGGAGAGACCCTCTCTCGCTCGACGAGGAATGTCGCAACATGCCGGTGGCCTTTCGCCGCGACACCATGGTCGCGGGGTCCACGGCCCAGCAGCGGAGATGGATCGTGACTGAGCAAGAAATCGAAGCGAAAGTGATCGACATTGTCGCCCAGCAGATGGGTCACGACAAAGCCAAGATCTCCCGCACCAGCAAGTTCACGGAAGACTTGAATGCGGACAGCCTTGACCAAGTCGAACTGGTCATGGAACTGGAAGAAGCCTTCGAGACCGACATTCCCGACGATCAGGCTGAGAAGATCAAGACCGTCGGCGATGCGATCGACTTCATCAAGCAGCACCACGGCGTGAAGTAAGTCACGCGACTGCTGGATACCAGCGAACTTCGCAGCAGCGGCGTCTTGCACGCATGGAGTGATCCGTGCGGCGCAACACGCCGCTGCTGTCGCTTGTTACGGCCTGCGTTTGGCAAACGAACTTTCGTTGGCGCGTGTGACCACGACCGCGTGTCTTTCTCGTTTCCCCTCACTAACATCGCGACCCTATGGCGGTAGCTCTTGCATTCCTCGCGCTTGTGGTGTGGCTGCTCTTTGCGGCCCTGTGCGCGCGGATCGTGCTCGACCAGCCTCGCCGACGCCCCGGGCTGCAGGAAGAGCCGCTGGTGGGTCTGGCGTATCTGTTTGTGAAGCTGTATGTGGCGCTCATGCATCGCGGGCGGGCGCGCGGCTTGCAGCATGTGCCGGCTGGTCGCGACGCGGGGCCGCTGATTGTGGTTTCCAATCACACGGCGGGCGTGGACCCGATGCTGCTGCAGGCGTTCTTGCCGTGCGAAGTGACCTGGATGATGGGGCGGGACATGATGGTGCCCGGCTTTGCGGACATCTGGGATTTTTTGAGCATCATCGGGGTGGAGCGTGAGGGCACAGGAAAGGCCGGTCGCGACATGGCGGCTCTGCGGCGAGCGGTCAAGACGCTCAAGGGCGGCGGGGTGGTGGGGATCTTTCCTGAGGGGCACATTCCCACGAATGGCGAGATTGGCGAGTTCTCACCCGGTGTGGGTATGCTCATGCTGTTAAGCGGTGCGCCAGCACTGGTTGCGCGCGTAAGCGGCACGCCCCGTGCAGACCGTGCGTGGAAGAGTCTGATGCGGCGCAGTTACTCGCAAGTGGAGTTTCTGGGGGTGGTGCGAGCGACCGAAGGCGAGAAGGCCGAGGCCCTGACGGCGCGGCTTCGTGCGATGCTGGATTGACCGACATATGGGTGCGGATTGTGCAAGGCGCCCACCGCGTGGACTGGGGATGGTGTAACGCGCACAAAATATTCTGGTGACTTCTCGATATCCGGCCTTGTGGTGATAGGGCAAATAAGGTAGCCTGCCTGAAACTGTTTCTGCAACACTTCCATGGTGGTTCGTGAGACACGACGCTGGGTGTGTTGGTGTGCGACAGGGGACCGAGGAGAATGATCATGAAAAATGCGTGGATTTGCTTGGCTTTTGGTACGCTGCTGAGCGTGCCGGCCGTGGGGTTTGCCGACGATCTGGCGACCAACGGCGGTTTTGAAAACGCGGGCACCAACGGCGCTGCCGATTCGGACGCGTGGACCGAAACTGTTTCGGGAGCTCCCGGTTCCCTTTCTGAACGCGTCGGCACGGGTGCGAACTCAGGCGGCTTTGCTCACAAGCTGGTTGCGTTTGGCTCTGCTGCGATCGGCGCCAACTCGGCCATCTCCCAGTCCACCATCGGCGCGGGCCTGCCTTCGCTGGTTGGCGGTTCGACGGTCAGCGCGAGCTACCGCGGCAACTACAACCTGGGGCCTGGCGGCGTGGGCTTCCGTGAGCTGCGCGTGCTCAACGGCGCGGGGCAGATCGTGGCTCAGTCGGGTCTGCAGGTCATTACCAGCGGCACCAACGGTCAGTACCAGACTTTCACGCTGGGTCCGGTGAACGTGCCGGCCATCGGCGCGCCACCGAACGATGTCTACTCGGCGTTTCTTGAAGTGAACGTCGCCGCGGGCGCGTTTGTCGGTTCGTCGGCTGAAGCGCTGATCGATGATGTCGTCATCACGGGCGATGTTGTCGGCGGTCTGCTCACGGGCGCGTGCTGCACCGGCACCACGTGTTCGATCACGACGCAGGCGTCGTGCAGCGGCACCTATCTGGGCAACGGCACGTCGTGCGCGGGCAACCCCTGCGTTCCGGCCGCCACGGGCGCGTGCTGCGTGGAAGGCGTCTGCTCGATCACGACGCAGGTGGCTTGCACCGGCACGTACGCGGGCGACAACACCACCTGCATCACCAACCCCTGCCCCACGTTTGATCAAGTCGTCTTCAACGGCGGCTTCGAAGACGCGGGCTTCGGTGGCGGCGGCGATGCGCTGGGCTGGAACCGCGCCACCTCGGGCGGCCCGCTTTCTTCGGCTGGCCGTGACGACACCTCGCCCCGCACGGGCGGCTTCGCGATGCGTCTTGTCGCCCAGGGCGGCGTGGCCATCGGCGGCAATGCGGCGGCCTTCCAGAACACCATCGGCGATGGCGGTCTTGTCTCACTCGAAGGCGGCACGACCGTTCGCGCCACCTTCAGCGGCAAGTACACGCTGGGCCCGGGCGCAGTGGGCTTCTACGCGTTGCGCGTGCTCAACGCCGACGGCACGATCGTCGCTCAGGCTCCGCTGGGCGTCGTGAACTCAGGCACCAACGGCCAGTACCAGACGTACCAGACGGCGACCGTGAACGTGCCTGCCTTTGGCTCGCCTCCGAACGACGTGTACGCGGCGTTCATTGAGTTCAACATGGCCGCTGGCGCGTTCCCCGAAGCGTTCGGTGAAGCGTTCATCGATGATGTCAGCATCCAGGGCACGCTGATTGGCGGCGGTCCGATCGGCTGCGATGACATCGACTTCAACAACAACGAAGTGTTCCCCGAAGACCAGGACGTGATTGACTTCTTCAACGTGCTGGCCGGTGGCGATTGCCCTGAGTGCAATGACATCGACTTCAACAACAACGGCGTGTTCCCGGAAGACCAGGACGTGCTGGACTTCTTCAACGTGCTGGCCGGTGGTCAGTGCCCGTAATGGAGTGAATTCCCGCTTCGCGAAAGCGAGGCTGATTCAATCTTCGCGGCGGACGTTGCTGCACCTCGTCCGCCGCGAGGTTTCACCGCGAGGTTCTCTCGCGGTTTGTCTCAAGCCATGGTTCATGGCGCATTTGGAGTGCATGCATGTTGCGAGCGAGTCTGTCTTTCCGCCAAGCTACCGCCGCTTCTCATGGGACTGGCCTCTCAGTGACGGGCGTGTCGCGAGCGTTCACGCTGATCGAGCTGCTCGTGGTCATCGCGATCATCGCGCTGCTCATTGGCATCTTGCTGCCTTCGCTGGGCAAGGCTCGCGAAGCTGCGCGCGGCACCAAGTGCGTCGCCAACATGCGCAGCTTTGCGTATGCAGCCAACTTCTACGCCAACGAATCGCGCGATGTGCTGTGGGATTCGGTGCGTCGCATCACGCCGCCCAATCGTGACTTCACGGTGTGGGCGCGTCTGCCCACCGCAGAAGATCCCAACATCGCCGGCCCGGGGCTGTTGTACCGCTATATCGACAACCTGCAGGAAGCCGGTGAGTGTCCGACCAACAAGCGGCGCACCTCCACCGGCGCTGCGCCCGCAACCAACAACCTGTGGGGCGGGCAGACGGGCGTGGACTTTGATTACACCTTCATGCGCCGCATGCAGGGCGCAAAGCTGGGCATGGTGGTGCAGGTCGGCTACCTGTCGCAGCCGGGCGTGCTTTCACTCAACACGCAGCCGCCCGAAGTCGCGACGGCGACGACGGACATCACACGTTTCACCGGTGTGCCGATCTTCATGGAAGAATCCACGCCCTTCTACAACGGCAACACCGCTCTGCCGGAGAATCAGGACGGCCTCTTCACCAACAACGACCAGCCCGAGACGCGCCACAACCAAGCGGCCACGGTGGCGTTCTTCGAAGGTCACGCCGCGGCGATCAAGTTTCCCATGGGCAGCAACCGCAACGTGGAAGAAGACGCCGACACGCGGTCCTGGGACCTGTACGCCAACGCCAACCGCGGCTGGACGCGTCTGGAACCGCCGGGCCTGAACGATGTGCGGCGGCCGTATGGATGGATCACGAATCCGCGCGCGACGCCGTAATGGGGGCGAAGTACCGCAGTACCGAAGAGACGGAGTACCGAAGGAAAGGCAAGGATGCGCGGCGAAGGTGACGTGCGAAGGTTTGTCGCTAACGGCGGAACTGTTCTGGCGATCGGCCATCTGTTGTGAGAGCTGTGGGCGAGGCGCCTGCGGCCAGCAGCAGCTGGATCATGGCTGCGTCGTTGTGCCAATACGCCATGTGGAGCGGGGTGGCGTGATCTGACGCGCGGCCACGCTGCAGGTCGATGTTGAGGTTGCGTGTGAGCAGAAGATGGACTGTTTCGCGGTGTCCGCCGAACGTGGCGGCATATATCGCTGAGCCGTAAATGGGTGTTCCGACGTGCGGATCGGCGCCGCGATCGAGCAACAGTTTGACTGTGTCATTCGCGCCGCGAAGTGATGCACCGAGCAACGCTGTCAGATTGGTCGGCACATCAACGCCGTCGATCTTGGCACCGTGATCCAGAAGAAATGCGACGACTTCCGTCTGGTTTCGTTCTGCGGCTTCAATCAGTATGAGGTTCATTCTGGGAGAGAAGCCCAGTTCGGCAAGGAAACGTAGTTTCTCAAGCTTGTCTGGTTCTTCCGCGTGCTGCATCGCGTCCGCGCCGATATCCCGCCACGGGTCGGCGCCGGCCTGCACGAGAACGCGGACGGTCTGGACGGAAGCGTGTCTGAGAGCCATTTGGATCGGCTGACCGTTTAACTCCAGCTGGCGCGCATTCGCGTCGTTCGCTTTGTCGATGCGCACGCTTGCGCGGGCGTTAATCAGGATTTGAGCGGCATTGTCAGCACCTTGCTGCAGCGCCCGATGCAGAGGCGTCGCCCCCCGTTTGTCGCACGCTTCTTTGTCTGCGCCGTTCTCGAGCAGCAACTGCATGATGGGCGTGTCGTTGCGGGCGGCGGCCAAGTGCAGTGGCGTCGCGTTCCAGGTGTTGGGAGACAGGTCGGCGTGCATGCGAGCGTTCACATCGGCGCCTCGTGCCAGCAGACTGCGGACCTTCTCGGCGTCTTGATGCATGACGGCACGATGCAGCGGCTGGGCGTTGCCGTAGGTGAGCGAATCGACGAGCCACCACCACGCGCCGCCTACCGCCGCGAGCACGACGAGCGGGATGATCCAGAGCAGATGGCGACGGCCGAAACTCACGGTAAATGGTACGAACGCGATGTGCGTCGGTGGCGTGCGCACTGCAATTTTGGAGATTGCAGTGCGCCGTGCTGGCGAGCAGCGCGCGGGACGGGTGTGCAGTGCGCGGCGCGGGCGTGCAGCGGGCGGGCGGGCGATGCAGTGCGCCAGGCGCATGCGCAGCGAGACGTGTGAGCGCAGGGCAGCGCCTTGTTGCGCGCGGTGGATGGGGAACGCGCGGTGCGTGAGAGGGGGACGAGATGTGTGGTATTGCAAATTGCTTCACGTCCGCTTATCGCCGCGTATCAGGAGTATTGCCGCAGCCATCTGCGGTGATGCTTGTTTTTTTGGGACGCATGGGTGCATGACGAAAAAACGCCTGAATCGGGCAATGCCCATCTGGTTGTGTCGTTGACCGTTCTTTCACCCGCGCATGCGTGTGAACACACATCGGGTGTGTCAGACGCGTGGGTCCTTCTCGCTGAGGTTTGTCATGTTCACCACTCGCCATCGTTCCGCGCTGCTCGCGTCGCTCGCATCCACGCTGGTCGCGAGCACCGCTCACGCCCAGTTCAATGTCATCGCCCGCTCGGGCACCATCACAGCCAACGCATCTGCGCTGGGGTTTACGCCCGGCTATGTCTGCTGCAACCCCAATCCGCTGGAGGTCGCATCGAGCACAGGCCTTGCCTCGACCGATGATCTCGCGCTGGGACGCCCGCTCTACTTTGGGCCCGATGGGTTTGGTCGCATCTATGAAGGCAGCTACAGCGGCCAGCTTGATCAGAACTTCACGCCCGAGCGCATCGGCACGCGCATGCGCATGACGACCTACGCCACCGCGCTGGCTGTGGGCAGCCCTGAGTCCAACGCCGCCGATACATTCATGGGCGGCGAACAGAACGTGCGTTTCTCGCTCGCGCAGTCGACCACTGTCAATGTGCAGGTGCGCTACGCCGGCACGCCCGGCCCCGGCGGCGACAACCGCGACCGCATCATCTTCCGCATCGTGGAACTCATCGGCGACACGCCGGTCTTCTCGCTGCTCGACCTTGCGTTGACACCCGGTATCGCGGGGCCTGATCGTCAGGTCGGCACGTATTCGGCCACGCTCAATCTGCAGGCGGGCGTCAACTACATCGTCTACAGCGCACTGGAAAGCCGCGACTCGGACGCCACCACCCCCGGCGCGCCGTCGCTCGAAGCGGTGATCATCTACAGCCTGTCGCTGCCCAATCTGTGCGATGACATCGACTTCAACAACAACGGTGTCTTTCCCGAGGATCAGGATGTCATCGACTTCTTCGCCGTGCTGGCGGGCAGCGAGTGCACGGGCTGCAGCGATATCGATTTCAACAACAATGGCGTCTTCCCGGAAGATCAGGACATCATCGATTTCTTCTTTGTGCTGGCAGGCGGCAACTGCTGATCGACGGCGGACGTCGCCGACACGTTGCGCGACATCGTGGATGATGTGATTGAGGACATACGGGACGAGGGCGTGATGCGGTGTCGCATTGCGTCTATCTGTCGCCTGATGCCGGGAAGGGCTGGCCGCCGCGTGGCTGTGCCACTCCCCGGCACCCCATCCCGCTTTGGGGATCGGGCGACGTGCGGTGCTGCGGACGAGAAGCCAGCAGTCGCATGTGCGTGCGTCTCCACTTCGTGCCCGCGTGCCGCGTGCCCCCGTGCCTTCTCTGTGCCTTTCCTGCGGTACTCCGTCTCTCCGGTACTCCGGTACTTCGCACTCCGCACCCCGCACTCTGGCACTCCGCACTTCTCCCCCCTATCTTCCCCCATGCCTGATCGCAAACCCTTTGTTGGCGGCAACTGGAAGATGAACACCAATCGCACCACCGGCAGCGACCTTGCCCGGGGCGTGACCGATGGCGTCTTGAACGTGGATGGCGTGGACGTTGCGGTGTTTCCGCCGTTTCCGTATCTGCTGACGATTCGTGCGATTCTGCGGGATCGCGGGTCGTCGATTCGGCTGGGGGCGCAGGATGTGTACCAAAGTCCGGAGGGGGCGTTCACCGGCGAGGTGTCGGCGAACATGCTGAAGGACTGCGGCGTGCAGGTAGTGTTGTGCGGCCACAGCGAGCGACGGCATGTGATTGGCGAGAAGGATGAACTCGTCAACAAGAAGGTGCGGCAGGCGCTCGAGGCGGGGCTTGAGGTGATTCTGTGCGTCGGTGAGACGCTGGATGAGCGCCTGGCGGGGCACCAGGACATTGTGAACGCGCGGCAGGTGCGCACGGGGCTGGCGGAAGTGCCGGGCTCGTGGCTCGACCGGCTGATTGTGGCGTATGAGCCGGTGTGGGCCATCGGCACGGGCAAGACCGCGACGCCGCAGGATGCTCAGGATGCGCACAAGCAGATTCGCACGCAGCTCAGCAAGCAGTACGGGCCGGATGCGTCCAACCGCGTGCGCATCATTTATGGTGGCAGCGTGAAGCCTGATGTGGCGGCGGACATCTTCGCGATGCCCGACGTGGACGGCGGGCTCATCGGCGGCGCGAGCCTGAACGCGGCGGATTTTGTGACGATCTGCAAGGCGGCGGCGAGTACGGCAAGGGGGAAGTAAGTAAACGCGGCAGTCGGCATTCGTGATGCGGCATTCGTACTGGCGCGAGGTGGTTGTACCATGCGCGAATCATGATGGCTTCGACGGGGGATCGGCAGTGCCGCAGGAGTTGATGACGTGCATGTGGCGTTACGTGATGTGACGACGAGTGATCATGATGTGCTCTTCGCGTTTCAGGCGGATCCTGATGGGTGCGCGATGGCGATGGTGAAGGCGCGGTCGCGGGAGGCGTTTGATGCGACGTGGGAACGCATTGGCGAGCAGGTGGCGCGGGGCGAGCGCGGTGTGGTCGCGAAGGCGATCACGCTGGATAGCGTGCTGTGCGGGTCGATCGGGTCGCTTGTCAATGAGGGCGAGTTGAGCGTGGGGTACACGATTGGCAAGGCGTGGTGGGGGCGGGGGATTGCCACGCGGGCGCTGGGGTTGCTGCTGGAGCAGATGCGCGAGCGGCCTGTGCACGCGACGACCGCGGCGAGCAATGTCGCGTCGCGGCGGGTGCTGGAGAAGAACGCGTTTGTTGCGATTTCCTCGCAGTGGTCGCCGGAGACGGAGCGGTATCTGGCGTGTGAGGAAGTGAAGTTTGTGCTGCGGTGAGTGAGGCGCGGGGTACGCTTTCGCGTGCAGGGGATGATCACAGCCATCGTGGTGTTGGTGCTGCCGCTCGTGATCATCGTGGGCGGGGGATTCGCAGCGATGTGGTTGACGGATGGGCTGGCACGCACGCCGGATAGGTGCGAGTGCGGGTATGACGTGCGTGGGCTCGCGGCGGGAGTGGTGTGTCCGGAGTGCGGACGCGAGCGGCGTGTGGCGCCCGCCGCACGGGGCTGGGACGTGTTGGGAGCGTGCGGCGCAGCGTGGTTGATGTGCGTGGGAGCGAGTGTTGTGACATTTTTCGCGGATGCGAGCGCAGGGGCGTCGTTGCTCGCGTCGGTACTTTTGATGCCGGGGATGCTGTGCTTTGTCGCGGCTGCGTCGCGGCGGGTGTCGCAGCGGTGGCTCGCGCCGCGCGTGGTGTGGTGGTGGGGGCTCGCGAGCGGAGCGGGAGCGGCGGCGGTGGTGCCCATCTATCACTTTGGCTTTGTGACGCGGCAGCCGCCAGATGCGCAGGCGGGGCTGGCGTACTTGCTGCTGCCCTTTCTCGTGCATTATGTGAGTGTGCCGGCGGGACTGGCTGTGTTGGGCGCACTGCGGTGGCGGGTGTGGAACGCGACGAGATGAGCCGTTGATTGGGGAACAACCAATTTTGCGGTTTGTGGGGACGCCTGTCGTTCGCCGGTATGCCCATGTGTGGTCATTGACAGCTCGGGTACGCTGCATGCATGAAGCTGTGCACGAAGTTGGGACGAGCGGTAAGGATGGGTGTGCTGGTGGCCCTGTACGGCAGCGGTGCTGCCAGCGTGGTGCATGCTCAGGACATGCAGCCGATGGATACCAAGCCGGCAGAAAACAAGCCGGAAGAAGACAAGCCGGCAGATACACCCATGGATGCAGTGGATCCCATGGCACCTGCCGCGCCGGCGAAGCGGGATGCGAGCACGCCTGATGGCATGTCAGGCGGCGGTGGTAAGTCGGCGGGAGCCGCAACGGAGAATGACCCGCTGGCGGGGCCGCGGGTGGATGATCCGGCATCGCGCACGCTGGTGCGGTATGACATGCAGAATCGGCTGCAATTGCTGGATATTCGGCCTGAGGAAGCGGGGCTGGCCTTGCTGGATCTGGATGAGACGCAGCGGATGCGTGCGCGTGAAGTGGTGATGGACCGGGCTGATGCGCTGCGGCTGCACCTGACGCAGCATGTGGAACTGCTCAAGGAGTTTGCGGATCCGGCGGCGCTGAAGGACCCGGCGACGGGGAAGGACATCTCGGGCGCGCTGGGGAAGCAGTTGTTTGAGGGGTTTGATCCGCAGCGCACGCGGGATCCGCTGCTGTCGCCGCTTGCGAGCGTGCTTTCGGCGGAGCAGCACGCGCAGTTGACGCAACTGGTGGATGCGTATTGGGAGGCGTGGATTGCGCGTGAGCAGAAGCAGCAGAGCAAGACGCCGCGTGAGAAGATTGTGGATCAGTTGATTGCGCGGACGTTTGCTCGTGAAGTGCAGCGGATGTATGAGAGTTCACTGCGACCGGTGAAGCAGAAGATGGACACGATTGCAGGCGCGGTGGAGGCGACGGAGGAGCAGAAGGGGGCGTTGCGCCGGGCGTTTGTGGAGTTTGTGCGCAGCGGGAATCTGCGGCCGACAGCGGAGCATCGGGCGATGCTGGCCAAGGCGATACACGATGCGCTGACGGAGCCGCAGCGGGTGAAACTGGTGGAGCAGATGTTGACGGGAGTGTGATGATGGGGGCACGTCGCAGCGTGAGGGATGCCGGTGGGTTGGCATCTACGCTTGCAGCATGCCCACGCTCACGCTTGCTCACTCTGCCGACCCTGATGACTGCTTCATGTGGTGGCCCATCACTGGAAAGATCAATCCTGATGGGACGCCTTACGCGGGGCGCGACGGGCGGCCTCGGGTTGCGACAGGTGATTTTTCGTTTCAGGCGGTGCCTGGCGATATCAGTGTGTTCAACAAGCTCGCTGCGCGCGATGACGCGAGTGGTGGGGCTGAGTATGACATTTCGGCGCTCAGCGTGCGGGCGTATGCGGATGTGCAGCATCGCTATGTGATCACTTCGTGCGGTAGTTCGTTTGGGGATGGGTACGGGCCCAAGATTGTGGCTCGCGTCGACAACGAGAGCATCGGGTGTGAGAACTGCCTCAAGGATGATGACGTGCTGATTGCGGTGCCGGGCCTGCGGACCAGTGCGTTCATGACGCTGGGACTGCTGCTGGGCAAAGGGGCGATGAGCAGCAGCGCGCGGTTCATCGAGATGCCGTTTGATGCGATCATTCCCGCGGTGCGCGATGGCAAGGTGAGCGCGGGGCTGGTGATTCATGAAGGCCAGGTGACGTTTGCACAGGCGAACTTGCGGCAGGTGATTGATCTGGGCGCGTGGTGGAAGCGGCATCGTGGTTTGCCGCTGCCGCTGGGGATCAATGCGGTGAAGCGTGATCTTGATGCGCGGTTCGGCGAGGGGACGATTGCGGAAGTGTCGCGCCTGCTGCAGGCGAGCCTGGACTACGCGATGGCGCATCGTGATGAGAGCATCGAGTACACGATGCCGTTTGCCGCGATCAACGCAAAGAACAGCGGCACGCAGCCGCCCACGACGGAGCTCGTGGAAAAGTACGTGGACATGTACGTGACGGACCTGACGGTTGACATGGGCGACACGGGTCGCACAGCGATTGAGTGGCTGCTGCGCGAGGGGGCGGAGGCGGGGCTGTGCCCGCGGGTGGATGAGATTGATGTGGTGAGTTGATGCTGCTGGCGCTGAAGTATGTCGCCTCGACGCTGCTCGTGCTTCTTGGCACGTACATCATCATCATGAACTACGTCATTTTCGTACAGGGCTTGCGAGGCAAGCGCACAGCTTCGATGGGCTGGTGGCTCGGGGGCGTCAGCGCGGCGGGTGGTTTGGCTCTGGCGCCGTGGCTCACGAACAAGACGTGGGTCGGGCTGCCACTGCTGCTGGATCTCACGTGCGCGCCGATGCTGGTGATTCTGCCCGTGATGCTGGTCTGGCGACGACTCAAGCGGCGTGACGATCCCGGCGAAATCCAGTGATTCCCGGGTGAAATGTGATTCGCGGACCAGTTTGCAGCGTGTGACGCGGGCAGATACGGCTGCCTCTGGTCGTTTGGATGCGCACTACCGTTGTGCATGCCTCCGACTCCTGTCGCACCTCCCAAGCCTGTGGCTCCGCGTGTGTCTGAAGTGCCTTCGCAGGCTGGCCGATTCGGTCAGTTTGGCGGGGCGTACGTGCCTGAGATGCTGGTGCCCGCGCTGCGGCAGTTGGAAGATGTGTACGAGCGCGTCTGCCGAGACAGCAAGTTCTGGGATGAGCTGCATGCGCTGCACAAGACCTTCACTGGCCGGCCGACGCCGCTGTACCTCGCGAAGGGGTTGACGGCGCATGTGCGGAAGAGCGCAAGTGCTGAGATGGGCGCGAACATCTGGCTGAAGCGCGAGGACCTGGCGCACACGGGTGCGCACAAGATCAACAACACGCTGGGACAGGCGCTGCTGACGCTGAAGATGGGTAAGAAGCGCATCATCGCGGAGACTGGCGCGGGCCAGCACGGTGTGGCGAGCGCGACGGCGGCGGCGCACTTCGGCCTCCAGTGCGATGTGTACATGGGCAGCGAGGACGTACGCCGCCAGAAGCTGAATGTGACGCGCATGAAGATGATGGGCGCGCGCGTCATTGAGGTGAATACGGGCTCGCGCACGCTGAAGGACGCGACCAACGAGGCCATGCGCGACTGGCAGGGCTCGGTGGATCACACGCACTACATCATCGGCAGTGTGGTGGGGCCGCACCCCTTCCCGATGATCGTGCGTGATTTTCAGAGCATCATCGGGCGCGAGTGCATGGCGCAGTCGCTGCGGGCGATGGGGCAACTGCCCAATGTCGTCATGGCGTGCGTGGGCGGCGGCAGTAACGCTGCGGGTATCTTCTATCCGTTCGTGGATGATGTGAAAGTGAAGCTGATTGGCGTGGAAGCCGGCGGGCACGGACCTGAGAAGGGCAAGCACGCTGCTCCGCTTTCGCTGGGTTCGCCGGGCATTCTGCACGGTTCGCTGAGCTATGTGCTGCAGGATGACGCCGGGCAGACGGCGGACGTGCACAGTTGCAGCGCGGGGCTGGACTACCCCGGTGTCGGTCCCGAGCACAGCTACTGGAAAGACGCCGGACGCGTGCAGTACACCGCCGTGACGGATACCGAAGCGCTGGACGCATTCACGCTGCTGGCGCGGCTGGAGGGGATCATCCCCGCGCTGGAAACCTCGCACGCAATCGCGCAGGCCGTGAAGACGGCGGCGACGATGAGCAGCAAAGAGCATCTGGTCATCAACTTGTCCGGGCGCGGCGACAAGGACGTAGATGAGGCGATGCGTTTGTTGTCTGAGCGCAAGTGAGCGGATTCACCGCAGAACGTGTCATTCGAGGTTGGGTTCGCATCGCTCGCGCGTTGCAGTACGAAAGCAGTCGACCATGGTGAGGCTTACCAAGATCTACACGAAGACCGGCGACGACGGCACGACAGGCCTGGCAACGGGTCAGCGCGTGCGCAAGGATGACTTGCGCGTCGAGGCGTATGGCACGGTCGACGAAGCCAACGCCGCGATCGGTCTTGCAGTGATCTCGGCGGATGGCGGGCATGGCCACGCCACGTCGGAGATCGCGGCGATTCTGCGGCTGATTCAGCACGATCTGTTTGATCTTGGCGCGGACCTCGCGACGCCCGTGACCAAAGACGAGCAAGCCAGCACGCGGCTGCGCATCGTCCCGATGCAGACGACCCGGCTGGAGCAGACGATCGACAAGTTCAACGACAATCTCAAGCCGCTCAACAGTTTTGTGCTGCCGGGCGGCACGCCTCTGGCGGCGTCGCTGCATCTGGCGCGGACGATTGTGCGTCGAGCTGAACGCATCGGCGTGACGCTGCAGGGCGCTGAGGGCGAGACGGTGAGCGCCGAGGCGATTCGGTATCTGAATCGGTTGAGCGATCTGCTGTTCGTACTCAGTCGCGTGGCGAATGACGATG